>Ga0310695_10002945_pt1 | contig 34533 bp, 56 predicted proteins | sample RumenRJG_04DNA_FD_203882 | JGI IMG/M metagenome (GOLD analysis project Ga0310695, IMG submission 203882) | Bovine rumen microbial communities from Lethbridge, Alberta, Canada - RJG_04 (v2) (version 2) | ecosystem: Host-associated > Mammals > Digestive system > Stomach > Rumen | place: Canada... | reverse complement strand
CCATATTTATATATGTTAAATGGAATTCAAGATAGAGATATTTATGAACAATGTCAATTAGATGATTTCACAGATATTATGGGAAAATTACAAGAATTAAAGGAGGAATAAGTAAATATGAAAGTAGGATATTATGTAAGAACTAAATCATTTAAAGGTTTCCCAAGTAAAATAGGAAAAATTACTAAAATTGAATATAATGCTGGAATTGATAATGAAACATACATAGCTTTAGATAATGATGAAGAAAAATGTAGAAGATGGACAGAAGATTGGTTAATAGGTAAGCCATCATTTAATCCAGTAGACTTAATAGAAGTAGGAGATTATGTTAATGGAGTAGAAGTAAAAGATATTGATGATGAATGGGTTACAATGTCAGATACTAAAATTCCAATATTAAAATCAATAGCAAACGGACTTATTAAATCAATAGTAACAAAAGAACAATTTGAAGCTATGGAGTATAAGGTAGGTGATTAAATGATAACACCACAAAGAATGAGTGAATTTGAAAAGAATAAAATAATTGATATGTTTAGTAAGTTAAATCAGGACTTAACATCATCAATAATTAAGAAATTACAACAAAATGAGGATATATCTTCGTTTACTAAAGCACAAATGAGATTTCTTGCTAGGCAAGGTGGCAAAGAGGTATTTAATGAGGCTTTGAATAAGGTAAATGGGCTTTCTAGGGAACGAAAGAAACAATTGCTACAATTATTTGAAGAATTACAAAATGAGCAAATGAAAGGCTATAAAGAGACTTACGAGGCTAAAGGACTAGATTATGAAATAAGCCGAGAAGTGCAAACACTAGTTGATAGTATTTATAGAAGAACCGACAAAGATTTAAAAAATATGACTAAATCAATAGCATTTTCTAGCAAGACAACTTATATTAATGCTTTAGATGATTTATACACCAAAGTTGCAAGTGGTTCTTTTGATTATTCTAGTGCAATGAAAAGTACTATAAACGCACTTGCTGAAAAAGGAATAACTCTAAAAGACAAGGCGGGTAGGAACGTATCACTTGAAACGGCAGTTAAACGCAATCTAATGACAAGTTTAACTCAAACGGCTAATGATATTGCTAAGCAAGTTGGCGATGAAATAGGGGCTAATTGTGTTGTTATAGGGCATACTCCATATTGCCGACCAACTCATAGAGTTATAGATGGAGTTGTAATGAGTTTAGATAAGTTCAAAGAATATGAGTATCTTACGGAAGAACCTAATTGCTATCATATAGTTAATTATGACTGGCGTCCTGAATTTGAAAATAAAAAAGACAAAGTCAGAGATAATGGGCATTTAACAAATGCACAATATGACAAGAATTATGAAATAAGACAAAAACAAACTTATTATGCAAGGCAAGTTCGTGATAAAAAAGAGCAAGTGTCTATTTTAGAAAAAAGTGATAAAAGAAGCAACGCCACAAGCGAGGAATTAAAAAAGTCAAAACAAGAATTAAGGAACGCACAAATGAAATATAGGCAATTTTCAAAAAGCAATGGAATTGATGTTGATTATGAATTGACTTGGAAGCAAGGATACAATAAATAAATTGCAAAAAATAAATTAATGTGATATAATTAATGCAGTGGAAAAAGTGTTTTACAATTTCCTTGCGTGCTATCTTGTAGGTAGCATATTGAGTAAATATATAAAAATAGAACACTAGACAGGTCTATGATTACCTTGTTGCTATAAGTTAGGCTGTTCCAACATATTTACTTGATATGGTGTCTATAAGGCACTTTGCTCAATTTATTTTTCACAAGAGAAAGAATTATTCTAGGAGAGAAGATAGAGAGAACTCAGTTGTCTAGAATTAAAACCGACAAATCAAAACCTGTTAATACTATCTCTAGTAGGTAGTGTCTAGTGATATATAAAAGTCTAGGGGCAAAAGGTAATAAAGTAAGTTAGTAGTGTGGTTTCTATACTTACAATTCTCTTGGAGGACACCACAAAGTGTTATAGGCATATAACATAAACCTTTATATCATTAGACAGTATCTATTAAAGATACATGAACTGATTTGTTGCATTTTTTCAAATGCAGAAGCAACCTTAAATGGTTGTTTTTTTTGTGACTTATTTGATAAAAAAAGAGTAAAAATAGATACCCTATCTATACCCTATCTATACCGTAGGTATACATCTGTATCTGTATATATATTATTTATTATTATTTTATTATTATTAATTATTAATTATTTATATTATAATTTATATTATTATATTATTACTTAATTTTATATATTTGATTTTTTTTAATAAATATGATATAATCTATTCAGGTAGATAATATACCGTTGATTATCACATCGTAAAAGTGAAACTTTTCTAAAATTCAAAGAGATGAAAAACTCGTATAAAATCGTATGGAGGAAAGAAAATGAATAGAAAGTTTTTAGAAGAATTACTTAATGTTGTTGAAGATGAAGCAAAAAGAAAAGAAATAGTTGATACTTTAATGGCAAAAAATGGCGAACTAATTGAAAGCCATAAAACTGAGGTAGCCACACTGAAAAACGATTTAAAAGTTAAAGATGGTGTTGTTGATAATTTAAACAACAAGATAAAGGAATTAGAAGAAGTCGATGTCGAGGCTATCAAGCAAGAGCAATATGATTTAGGAAAAGCCGAGGGAAGTAAGGAAGTGGAAACTTTCAAGAAGTCTATTGCATTAGATAAAGCATTAGCAAACTCTAAAGCAAAAGATATTAAATTGCTAGAAAAACTTCTAGATAGTGAAAAACTAACTTATGAAGAAAAAGATGGCAATTATATTGTTGGTGGTTTAGATGAACAATTAAAGAGTATTAAAACTACTCACGATTATTTATTTGAGCAAGAAAATCAACAACAAAATGGTTTCAATTTAGGTGGCGACCATCAAAATAAAGCCCCTGAAAATGAAGCACAAGATTTAGCAGGTGCTTTAAGAGAAAAATATGGTAAATAGGAGAAAAATATCATGTATACAATATATATGCACCGAAACAAGATAAATGGTAAAATATATATAGGACAAACATGTCAAAAGCCTTCTTATAGATGGAAAAGAAATGGAAAAGGTTATGAAACATGTGAAATAATGTGGAAGGCTATACAAAAGTATGGTTGGAATAACTTTGAACATATTATTTTAAAATCGAATTTAACATTAGAAGAAGCGAATTTTTATGAGGAATATTATATAAAAAAATTTAATTCTACTAATAAACAATTTGGTTATAACATAAGAAAAGGTGGTAAAAATACTCCATTATCAGAAGAAACTAAGCAAAAATTAAGAAATAAAAAGACATTTTTAGGTAGACATCATACTGAAGAAACTAAAAAGAATATTTCTAATTTAAAAAGTATGGCAGTTTTACAATATGATTTAAATGGCAATTTTATTGCTGAATATAAATCTGCACAATTTGCTTGTCAAATTTTAAATTTTTGCGACAAATCATGTATTTCCAAAGCATGTTTAGGTCAAAGAAAAACGGCTCATGGCTTTATTTGGAAATATAAAAAATAAAAAGACAAAGGAGAGATAATTAAATGATAACTTTAGCAGAAGCAAAAGTTGGTATGGCTGATAAGGTAGACCAAAAAGTAGTTGATACATTTAGAAGAAGTTCATTATTACTAGATAAATTAGTATTTGATAATGCAATTTCTCCAGGAACTGGTGGTTCTACATTAACTTATGGTTATATCCAATTAAAAACACCTTCTACTGCAGCAGTAAGACAAATAAATAGTGAATATACTGCAGGGGAAGCAAAAAGAGAAGAAAAAACTACAAAGGCAGTTGTAATGGGTGGTAAATTCCAAATTGACCGTGTACTTATTGGTACAGCAGGAGCAGTTGATGAATTAGCATTCCAAACTGAACAAAAAGTAAAAGCAACAGCAAATTACTTTAATAATTTAGTTATTAATGGTAATAAATCAAACTCTGGAACAGGTGTATTAAATACATTTGATGGGCTTGATAAATTATTAACTGGTACTGAAACTGAAATTACATCAACAGTTGATGTATCAACAGAAGCATTAATGAATTCTAATTATAATGCATTATTAGATGAAGTAGATGGTTTCTTATCTGCATTAGATGGTAAACCTAGTATGTTATTAATGAATAATAAAATGCTTTCAAAAATGAGAAGTGCTGCTCGTAGAGCTGGTTATTATTCAAGAAGTAAAGATGATTTTGGACGAGTTGTTGAGGCTTACAATGATATTCCTATGTATGATATGGGTAAATATTACAATGGTACTAACACTGTTGATATTATCCCTAAAACTGCAGCAACTTCAAGTGCAGAAGGAAAAACTGATATTTATGCAGTAACAATTGGATTAGATGGTTTCCACGGAGTAAGTCCAACTGGTTCAAAAGTAATTAATTCATATATGCCTGATTTAACTAAACCAGGAGCAGTAAAAGATGGAGAAGTAGAACTTATTGCTGGTGTTGCATTAAAGAACACTAACAAAGCAGGAGTTCTAAGAGGAATTAAGATTAGTCCTAAAACTGCTGAATAATAGGAGGTTATTATGGCTAAGATAAAAGATTTAAGCAATAATAAAATAATTGAAGTTAAGGATAAAGAAAGAATTGAAAAATTATTAGGTTATCCTGACAAATTTGAATTAGTTGAAGAAGTAAAACCAAAGAAAACTGAAACTAAAGAAAAATAAAATAAAAGGAGAGGTTTAATATGATAAATTACGCCGATTATGATTTTTATTCAAAGGAATATAAAGGCAGTTTGTCTATTGACCTCTTTAATTCTTTAATAATAAAAGCAAGTCGAGAAATTGACAAAAATGTGAATAAAGATTTAACTGAAACTAACATTGAAAGATTAACTGAAAGAGAACAATGGCAACTAAAATATGTTGCTTGTGAACTTTGTGATTTTCTTAATAATAGTGGTGGAAATAGTGGCAAATATAACTTTGGCGCTAACAATATTTCAATAGATGGTGTTAGTATTAGCAAAGGTTCTAATATAAAGAGTGAAACTCAAATAAACAAAGATAAAAAAAGTATATTAGGCGAACTTCCTTTAAGTTTGATAAGGTATCTATAATGGATGATTTATTACAAGATATAACAATTTATCATAAAGAGGGCACTCAATATGTTAGATATCCTAAAATTGCAAGTGTTAGAAATACATCTTATTTGAATAGAAATAAAACAGGTGTACAAGCCACAGATAACGCCCTTATAAGGGTATTTGACACAAAAGGGTATAATAATACTTGGAAATGTCAAAAAGGCGATATAATAGTGTCTAAAAAGGTTTTAGATGATATTATAAAAGCCCCACTTACTGAGTTAAGAGAAAAGTACGGAAAAGATTATGTATATGAGGTTAGTTCGATAGATATATTTGATTTTAAAGATAATGACTTACTAGAATTAAATCATATTAAAATAGGTGCTAGATAATGGCAAACGATGTTTTAAAAGTTGAATTTCCACAAGGAAAAATATATGTTTCTCAAGGTGGAAATGGTACTGCTTATATAGAATACAATAAAAGTTATGTTAACAAATTTAATAACAATCTTAACAAAGAACAAGTATTTTTAGATAATAAAGTAATAATGTATTTACAAGAATACGTTTCTTATAAAACTGGTACACAAGAAAAGTCAATAAGACTTACAAGTGATGCTGGTAGTGGTTTAGTACATATAAACGTGCCTTATGCAGAATATCAAGCATATTCTAAGCGTATAAAAAAACGTGTTGGCAAAAGAGGAACATATCCATTTGAAAGAATGAAAGCCGATAAGAAAGATACAATTTTGAAGCAATTAGAAGCATATTCTAGGAGGTTGAACGGATGATAGAAAAAAGTCAAGATTACATAATAAATCAATGGCTAAAAGAATATGAGCCAATTAATGAAATAGCTCGAACAGAAGATATACATATTGAAGGTGTTAGTGAAACAGTTAAAAATTTAGCATTACAAAGAACAGGCTTTGAAAATTTAGGTATGAAGTATATTACCGATAAAGGTTGGTATAGACAATATCAATATATGCTTTTATTAAAAAGTGAGAGTGAAATAGATGAACAAAAACTAACTAATTATGATTGGCTTGATGGCTTGAGTGATTGGTTGGCTAAAAAAAATTCTAAAAGAGAATTTCCTATTTTAGAAGATAATAAAAAAGTAATAGAAGTTAGTTGTGCCAATGCTTTGAATTATGAACAAAGTGAAGATGGCTCAATTAGCATATATTACTTACAATTATACTTTAATATTAGAAAGGAGAATTAATTATGCAAGATATTATGGTATATGATGAAGCCCATTATTTTGATGTTGGTACAAGTGAAACACCTGATATTGAATTAGGTGGAGTTATTACTGAAATGACTGAAAGCAGTAACCCTACTGAACAAGAAAAACAATATATTCATCAAAAATCAAAGATAACTAAAACAACTGGTTATTCAAATGAATTTCCAATAACAATGGATATGGTAAAAGGAGATAAAGTTTTTGAAAACTTTTATGAAAAATTTTATGAAAGAAAAACTGGAAACGATTTGAATATTGACCATTATATAGTAAATTTATGGGAAAATGAATCAGAAGCAAACACTTATAAAGCAAGAAAAATAACTCAAACAGTTTCAATTACTGAATGTAATGGTGCTGCTGGAGAACAAAAACAAATCACAGGTTCTTTAAAAGGTGGGGACTTTGTGTATGGTACTTTCAATACAAGTACAAAAAAATTTACACCTAATGTTTAATTATAAGTAAGAAAGTGAATGAGGTAATTTAATGAGAAATATAGATTTTAAAGATACTGATAAGAAGATTAAAGAATGTATATATGGAATAGAGTTTGAAATTAATACAAAAGAGTTAGAAAAAATTGATACTAAAGAAATAAATGAAGATAGTAATTTAGATGAAATATTAGAAAAAATATTAGGACAAGGTGCTTGTGATAAGCTAAATAAAGTTAGAAAAGAAAACGGATATGAAGAAATGGACTCAGGAGTAGAATTAGCAATATTCTTAGCAATAATTACTGATTATGTAGATAGTAGAATTAGCCCAGTTACAAGCACTATGGATAATATTCAAAATAAATTTGATAGAGTTAATAATTATAAAAATAGAAACCAAAGAAGAAATAATAATTATAGAGGAAATAGACATAGAGGATATTAAAAATGTTGAGAGGAATGTATAGTAAATTACCTCGTTCAGTTACAATAAAAAATGAGAAATTTATTATTAATACAGACTTTCGTATATTTATAACTTTTGAAGAGGAAATGACGCAGGGAATAGATACGAGAAAGGCAGTTAATAATGCTTTGACAAGTTTCTACCCTGCTTTTTCTTATATTATGGCTAACAATATGCTTTATGAAGCAGTTGAAAAGTTTATTTGGTTTTATCAATGTGGAAAAAAAGAAATAAAAACGTCAAAAAAACAGCAAAATAATAGCAAAAAAGAAATTTTTAGATATTCTTATGATGATTTGTACATTTGGGGAACATTTAAACAATTAGGCTATGATTTGACAAAAGACCACATTCATTGGTGGAAATTTAGAGCATTATGGTTGACTATACCTGATAATTTTGAATTTAGCAAAATAAAAGGTTATAGGGCTTACAATGGTAAAGATAAGGATATATTAGATTTACAAGAATATCATAAATTGCCACCAAACGAGAAAGAAATTCAAGACCAAATAAGGAGAGATAAAATATACGAATCTTTAAAATAAGAAAGAGGTGATTAAATGGGAGTAGCAGGCTCACTTACTTATGATACAAAATTAGATACTAAAGGATTTCAAAAAGGTGTTAATGATATAACTAACAAAGCAAAAACTGGAGGAACAACTGTTAAAAACATAGTTGCTGGGCTAGGAATTACAAAAATAATTTCTAAAGCATTTCAGGTTATATCTTCAAGCGTAGATAGTGCAATATCAAGAATTGATACTTTAAAAAATTTCCCTAAAGTTATGTCAAATTTAGGAATTGGAAGTGAAGATGCAACAAAATCAATTAATAAATTAAGTGAGAAATTAAAAGGTATTCCAACAAAATTAGACGATGCTGCATTGGCAGTTCAAAGATTTACAAGTGCAAATGGTGATATAGAAAAATCAACAGATATATTTTTAGCGGTAAATAATGCAATTTTAGCTGGTGGAGCTAGTGCCGACATACAAGCAAGTGCTTTGGAACAATTATCACAAGCCTATGCCAAAGGTAAACCAGATATGGTTGAATGGAGAACACTTCAAACTGCAATGCCTGCACAATTAAAACAAGTTGCAGATGCTATGGGTACTACAAGTGATGCTTTAGGAGAAGGATTAAGAACTGGAACTATATCTATGGATGAATTTATAGATAAAATAGTTGAAATGAATAAAGAAGGAGTTAATGGTTTTACTTCTTTTGAAGAACAAGCAAAAAACGCAACAGGAGGAATAAATACTTCCATTACAAATATGAAAACAGCTATTTCTAGAGGTGTAGCTGATTTAATTCAAAAAGTTGATGATGGACTTTCAAAATTTGGAGGTTTAAGTGGTGTAATTAGTAAAATTGGAGAAATAGGAGAAAAAGCATTAAAAAAAATTGGTCAATATTTACCAAAAGCTATAAAATTTATAAAAGATATCATACCACCTTTAATAACAATAGGAGCTGTTATTGTTGGTTGGAAAATCGGCTCATCAATTCAAAAAATGGTTAAAGGTTTTCAAGAAGCAAAACTTGCTTTAAAATTATTTAGTATGCAAGCTGGAGAAACAACAATTGCAGAAGGTTTAATGAATGGAACATTAAAAGCAACAGAAGGAATTGTTGCCTTGCTAACAGGAAAAATGACACTAGCAGAATTAGCACAAGCTGGTATGGCTAAAGCACAAGCACTTTTAAACGCAGTGATGACAGCCAATCCAATTGGACTTATAGTTGCTGCAATTGCAGGTTTAGTGGCAGCATTTGTTCTTTTATGGAATAAATGTGAAGCTTTTAGAAATTTTTGGATAGGATTATGGGAAGGAATAAAAAATGTTTTTTCAACAATTGTTGAATGGATTAAAGAAAATTGGCAAACAGCATTATTATTCTTAATAAGCCCTTTAGCAGGAATTGTCAAAGTTATTTTTGATAATTTTGATAAAATAAAAGAAATCATCAGTAATGTTATAAATGCTATAATAGATTGGTTTAATTCTTTACCAGAAAAAATAGGTTATGCTATTGGATTAGTAATAGGACATATAATTAAACTTGGAATAAATTTATGGAATTGGGTAACAACAGAATTACCTAAAATAATAAGTGGAATAATAAACTGGTTTAAAGAATTACCAGGTAAAATATGGGAACAACTTAAACAAATTCCAAGCAAAGTTGTAGAAATGGCAAATAATTTAGTAAATACTGCAAGAACTGAAATACCAAAGTTTATAAATACATTTGTTAATTTTATGAAAGAACTACCTGGGAAAATGTTAGATATAGGTAAAAATATAGTAAAAGGAATTTGGAATGGTATAAATAACGCTAAAGATTGGTTAATTGGAAAGATTAAAGATTTTGCTAAAGGTATTACTAGTGGTATTAAAAAAGCATTAGGTATAAAATCTCCATCAAGAGTAATGAGAGACCAAGTAGGGCAATGGATTCCAAAAGGTATAGCAGTAGGAATTGAGGCAAATACGGATAGTGCATTAAAATCTTTAGATGAATTAAGCGATGAAATAACTACAAAAATGCAAAATGCAGTATATACTGATTTTGGAAAAATGTCATTTAGTGGAACTAGTGGAAGTGTTACACAAATATTAAATGCAAATAGTTCGTTTACTGGAAATATAAACAATGTACTAGAACTAGATGGCGAAGTTGTTTACAATAATCAACAAAAAATTACAGCACGTAAAAACTTGCAACGTGGAGGTGTAAGATGATTTTATTAAAGAAAAAGCATGATGACGGAACATACTTTGATTTTGACAAAATTTTAATAAGTGGGTATAATATAAAAGAAGACAAAGATAGGATAACTCAAAAATTTGTTAACGGAAATAGAAAGCAAATTGTTTCAGAATATACAGATTGCCAAATTACAATTAACCTTGGAACTTTCGATTTAGAAACTACTAACAAATATTTGGGTGAACTTACAAACGGAACTTATATGTATTATTCATTGAATGATAAAAAATACAAAGAATGTAAATTTATCATAGATGAAATACCTGAAATTATTGTTGAAACAGCAATTGACAATGACGCAACAATTGAAGATTTTTCTATTACTCTTTTAAGGGCTGGTGATTAATTGTGCTAAAAGGTTTAACTAACACAATAAAAAATGCTTGTAATGATATTGAATTGACATTAAGCGAATATATTGTTATAGGTGGGAAAACTATCCCTATAAAAGCAGAATTGAATGATGATTGTTATGATAATGGTAATTTTGTTGGAACTTTTATATTAAAAGAATTAAAGTTCGAGGCAAGCAATGATATTTCATATAGAAATAAAGAATTTGAATATTACAAAAGAATAAATGGTGAAAGTATCAAAATTGGTACTTTCATCACTACTGAAATAAATAATAGTGACTCAGAAGAAGTTACTAAAGTTGTGGCTATGGACTACGGGCTAAAAACTCAAATTGAATACAAATCTAATTTAGACTATAGTAGTGGAAATATAACTTTATTAGATGTTTGGAATGAATGTTGCGAATTAAGTGGTTTAGAAAGTGGTGTTACAGAATTTACTAATAGTGATTTCATAGTTACTGACGACCAATTCACAGGAACTGGTGCAACTATAAGAGATGTATTTATTGGAATTGGTTTAAGTTCTGGTTCATTTATTAAAGTGATGAATGATGATAAGATTTATCCTATTTTTAGTGAATACGATAGCAATATTAAGAGTGGTAATATTATAACTTTAGAAAATGATATTAATAATAATCCTATCGATATAACAATCGACGGTAAAAGCAAACAAAAAACAACAAAAGGAAATCAATTATTAGATTTTAGCAAATATGATTCTAGTTCATCTGCTACTATGACTTTAACATTTGAAAATGATGTATTAACAACAACATGTATTGCAAATGGACCATACAGGAGTTTCACATGGATAATTACTGATTTAATAAAAGCGAATCCAGGTAAGACTTTATCTTTTACCTTTGATAAATATGATGTATCTCAAGCAACAGATTCTAGTGTTAATTTGCAAATTTATACTGGAAGTAATGTATCATATTTTGGTTTAGTAAGGAATGATGGAACTTCAGCTCCTTATACTATTCCTGAAGATGTTAGCAATATATCAACAGTTAATTTTAGAATTTTACCTAACAATTCAGCGACCCCTAAAGCATCTACATTGGTAATAACTAAACCAATGTTACAATTTGGAACTGATAAATTAGAATACGAATCTTATACTGGAAGACAACCAAGTCCTAATCCAGACTATCCAAGTGAAATTAAAACAGTAAAAGGTATTAGGAATTATTTTACATTAGGAAATAATACTTTATCAGGAATTGGTGTAACTGTTGATTATAAGAATAGTGAATTAACATTAAATGGAACAACAACTAAATCAGGAAATATCTTTCAAAAAAATGATAGTATTAGCTATGATGGTTATAGAAAAATTGGAACATTTAAAAAAGGAACTTATACTTTAAGTTCAAAGTTAATAAGTGGTTCTTTCACAATACCAGACGGTTATTCGTTCGCAATTTATTTGCGAGATGATAAACAAACCAGAATAACTTATATAACAAATTCTTTTGCATTTAATAACACATTTACTTTAACAGAAGAAACAAATTTATATTTTCAAATTTACTGTAATTCAGGCGGAATTATATTTGAAGATGTAACAGTTGATTTTCAAATAGAAGAAGGTTCGACAGCACATAAAATTGTCCCATATGGTTCTTGGTTAAAAGTTAAGAATACTGGGAAGAATTTAAACAAATATCCATATAAAGATACAACGGTAACGAGAAGTGGAATTACTTATAAGGATAACGGAGATGGAACAATAAACGTAAATGGAACCGCAACGGCAACAGCATATTTTAATATGACAACAAATAATTCGAATGAACCTATTAAGTTAAAAGCAGGAACTTATACTGCTTCTTTGGGGGCCAAATCAAATGTTAGAGCAACGATTGCTAATTATTATAATAATAAACAAGTTGTGGCATCTATTTGGGCAAGTCGCGACAAAACAACATTTACAATAAATGAAGATATGGCTTTATCTTTTATATTAGCGGTAAATAGTGGTTTAAGTGTAAATAATGTCTTAATAAAACCAATGTTAGAAAAAGGCTCAACTGCAACAGAATACGAACCATACAAAGAACAATCTACATTAATTGATATGAATAAGTATGATAGTGATGGAAATATAACTGGATACTACGAACTATCTTCAATAGGAGATACAAAAGATATTCTTACAATTCAAAATGGACAAGCTACTATAAATCAAAAAATAGATAAAATAAGTAGTTACAATGGAGAAACAATTACAACTAATTATATATCAACTACTGGAGAATTATCAACAGGTGCTACTGTATATTATATATCAGATGAACCTCAAACTATTAGTTTAGGCAAAATGACGCCTCTTAAACTATTAGAGGGAACTAACAATATTACTACAACTGATGAACTACAACCTAATATGGAGATTGAATATTCAGTTATTAATGAAATTGTTGAAGAATATACAGAGTTAAAAGATAAAAGGGACACACAACCTATAACCTGTTTAAGGCTTGGTTTAAGCCAAATTGAGGGGGAAAATGTTGATATACAAGATGAAGATTTGATAAAGAAATATGGCGAACACTGGTTAATAATTAACGATAACCCTTTTGCGTATACTCAAGCAAAAAGAGTTGAACTTATAAATGCAATATTTGACAAAGTAAAAGGCTTTGGATATTCTGCCTTTGTTTCAAAAGCAAGTTTCAAACCATATTTAACTTGTGGAGATGTTATTAAATTTAAAAATAAAGCAGGAGAATTAGTAAAATCCATAGTTTTAAGATATAATCATAATTTTGATGAAATAACTTTAGAAGCACCAAGCGAAACAAGTGCAACGGTAAATTATGTTTATCCTACTAAAGATATTGATTTGATAAAAAGAACTGAAATAATTGTAGATAAAAACACGAACCAAATAACTTCATTGACTCAGCAAACAACATCAATTCAAGATAATCTGCAACAAAATTATTATGACAAAACACAAACTAACCGATTAATTCAAACTAGTGGTGAAGGTATAACAAATACGTTCAGTGAAGCAGGGGGAAACAATATTTTTAGAAACACTGGCTTATGGTTTGAGGATTCTAGTACTTCATACTATATATATCCTAAAAGTGATTTATATCCTAGTAATCAAACATTTACAAATGGTCAACGTGCTTATGAATTTTGGGATGGTTTAGTATTAAAAGAATATTATGATAAAGCAGCAAATCTAACATCTTTGTTATTACAGAATGGTTATTTTGAACAAAAACAACAAGTTCCAAATGGAAATTATACTGTAAGTTTTAAATATAAGAAGTTAATAGAATCTGCTACTACGAAAGTCATAATAAATAATGTTGAATATGACTTAACTAATTTAGAAGATACAGAGTTTAGAACTGGTGAACAAGATTCCGATGGTAATTATATAACACAACCTTTAGAAGTAACAGACGGATACATTTTTGTCAGATTTTATACAAATGTAAACAATTCTACAATTATATATGATTTAATGGTAAATGCTGGTTCTGTAAAACTTGCTTATTCTCAAAATCAAAATGAGACTACAACAGATACTGTTAATATTTCAAAAGGTATTACAATAACGAGTAGCAATACAGATACCACATTTAAAGCAAATTCAGATGGTATTAGAACATTGAATAAAAACAATGAAATTCTATCGGAATTCACTGACAAAGGTATGAAAAATAAGCAGATAGAGGTAACAGATGAAGCCACAATAGTTCAAGTATTATGGCAAAACGTAGGTGACCAAACATGGCTAACGAGATTATAGGAGGTAAAATATGGCAACAATAGTAGGCACAGTCTATTTAAGTGGTTGTAATTATCAAGTTGGATATGACTTATTAGGACAAAATACAGCAGGAAATTATTCTACTGTTAGGTTCTATGGTATTTTAAATGTTACAGGAACTTATGTTTCATGGAGTAGAGGTACTGCTAGTGTTTGGGGAGCGTCTGCCGGATTAGCTACACGATATAATAGAGGTAGTTACACAGTAGTCACACAAGATGTTAACATCGGACATGACAATCAAGGTAATTATAGTGGCACAATATCAGGAAGTTTAAGTACTACATTTGTAAGTGGTACAGCAAGTGGAGGATTTAGTTTACCAAGCATTCCAAGACAAGCAAATGTAACTGGAGCAACAGATTTTACTGATGAACAGAATCCTAGAATAACATTTAGCAATCCAGGTGGATTTAGGATAAATGCAAGATTAGAATTTGGTGGAACAAATATTAGACGTGATAATATTCCTAATACTGGTAGTTACACATTTAATTTAACCGATAGTGAAAGAAATTTATTACGAAGCAAAACACCTAATTCTAATACAATGACTGTTAGAGAAGTTATTGCTACTTGTATAGGGGGAACAACTGAAAACTATTGGAGTTGGCAAGATAAAAAAATGACAATTGTCAATGCTAACCCCACTTTTAGTACATTTGATTTTGAAGATATAAATCCAAAAACAATAGCATTGACTGGTGATAATCAAGTAAATATTAATGGCTATTCAAATATAAAAGTCACAATTCCTGTTGAAAATAAAGCAATTGCAAAGAAAAGTGCTACTATGAATAAATATAGATTATCCATAGGAACGTCTACAACTGATATTTTATATAGTGATACAAAAGATGTTTCTGGAACGATAAATAGTGCAACATCAGGAACATATAATTTATATGCTACTGATTCAAGGAACAATTCAACACTAGTTACAAAATTGGCTAAAAAAGTCATAGATTATACACCAGTTAATGTTAATTCAGTTAATGCAACAGCAACAAGAGATAGTAATGGGGTTGGAAAAAAATGTACAGTTTCATTTGATGGAACATTTTGGAATGGTGATTTTGGAGCAATTACTAATCATTTAGAAAATATAACATATCGGTTTAAAAAGACAACAGACAACACATGGGTAACAGGAACTAGTAATATAACAGTTACTGTTGATAAAAATAAATTTTCATTTAGTGGAAAATTGAAAAGTAATAATGAAAATCCAGATGAATGGGATTTGGATAGTACTTATAACATAGAAATAACAATATCCGATACATTAAGTAGTTCGGTATTAAATTTAGTATTAAATTCTGGTATTCCTACTATTGCACTAGCAAAAAATGGTGTTGGAATTATGGGAAAATATGATGAAAGTGCTGGAGGTTTGTTACAAATAGGAAGTATACCAATAGACCAATACATTCAAAACATTATTAATAAAGGAGGAAATTAAAAATGGCATATACTTATGAAAAACAATTATGGAAGGATTATCCTGATACTACTACACCAATAACAGCAGATAGATTAAATCACATGGAAGAAGGAATAGAAAAAGCTGCCAAAACAGGTGGTGGAGAGTCAGACAAAGTTGGTGTTATAAAATTATTTGGAGGTTCAAATGCTCCTGAAGGATGGTTATTATGTGATGGTTCAGCAGTGAGTAGAACAACTTACAGTGATTTATTTAAAGCAATAGGAACAGCTTATGGGGAAGGAGATGGCTCAACTACTTTCAATTTGCCTGATATGAGAGGTAAGGTTGGGGTTGGTTTAGCTCCTGCAGACACATATTTTAATACTTTAGGAAAAACAGGTGGAGAAAAGACACATACATTGACAATTGATGAACTACCTAGTCATACACACAATTTAACATATAATACATCTGGAGCAGGTGCCAACACTGGAGGTACTGTTGCGTTAGGTAATACTTCTACAACCAGTCCACTTGCAACATTACCAACAGGTGGAAGTAAAGAGCATAACAATTTACAACCATATATAGTATTGAATTATATTATCAAAGCTAGTGCTAGTACTTCAATTCAAGCAGAAGTAATAGACAGTTTAGATGGAAATAGTACAACAAATGCTCCAAGTGTAAGAGCAGTTAATGATGGATTACTAAGCAAATATACAGCCGAGGAACAGAAAATAGGTATATATTTAAACAAAGGCTTATATAGAAAAACTGTAGAGTTCACGGCATGTAGTTCAATTAATACATGGACTGCAGTTCCTGGTATGGAAAATATAGATACATGTATTAAATATTATGGTTATGCAAAGCCTAGAGAGGATGAATTGTGGATAATTCCAAATAATAGTGATGTACCATATTTTTCTGTCGGAACAGAAACACATAGAATTAGAGAGGCTCATAGGGATGCTTCATACAATAGTAAAATTTGCTCAATAACTTTTGAATATACGAAAATAACAGAATCTTAATTTTACTAATTTATAAAAATATGATATTATAATAAAAAGGAGGCAAGAATATGAGTAAAAAAGTAAAAACCATATCAAAATACTTGCTTAATATACTTACAATTGTCAACGCATTAATCATTGGAATTGCTCCAATTTGGAATGTTAATGCTGACAAAGTTACAAACACAATATCAGTTGTAATTGCAGTAATATCTACATATTTACTAGGTAATAAAGTTGTAAAGGAGATGAAATAATATGGCTACAATAGTAGAAATCGAAGATTTACCAAAAGATGAAATTGACATCACTTCACTAGAAGAGGGAAAAGGTGGAATTTTAGAAGATGGAAAAGGAGAAGATAAATAATGGAAATAATTGAAATGCTAGCCCCAGCAGGTCATAATTGTAGACCTGGAATACCATTGCTTGGTTTTATGGGAATTACCGTGCATAATACATCAAATTGGAGTAACGGAGCAAATGCTATAGCCCATGCAAATTATTTAAGAGGTTCTGGCAAAGATAAATATGTATCTTGGCATTATGTTGTTGATAAAGATAGAGCAGTACGTTGTATACCAGAAAATGAAACAGCTTGGTGTGCAGGAGATGGTGGAAATGGTAACGGAAACCGTAAAACCATCAATATAGAAATTTGCGACAATGCCGATGGAGATATTAGAAAAGCAACTGACAACGCAGTAGAACTATGTGCTATGATTTTAAAAGCACACGGAATAAATACTGCAAACGACCATTTATTTCAACATAATCATTGGACAGGTAAAGACTGTCCTTATGATATCCGTAGAGGAAATCCTTATGACTGGAACACATTTGTTAATAAAGTTCAAGAAAAATTAGGTGGAAGTCCATCACCATCAGGAGCAGACCAAGTGTTAACTGCAGGTTCTAAAGTGAAATTTAATGGTGTGTTTAGAATTGACTCTGTAATTTTACCAAATAGCAAATACAGAAACGGTGCAATCGGTAGTTTTGCAACCTGTTATGGTTCACCAGTAGGTTCAAATGATTATATACCTTGTGGACCTTTAGCAACTTGTAATTCAGATGGTTCTGGTACTAATTATAACGGTGTTATGAGAAAAGGCGGATACTGGAAATGTGATAATGTCTTTACAGTAAAGAGAGTAGAATTGCCTACTAAATACACAAAAAATGGTGTAGCAATACTCGAGGCTGATGGTGTAGAGTTTAGAGTAGATTGTGGTCCATTGTATGAAGTTAGCAATAACTAGAAAGGAAAAAAAATATGGAATTAACAATAGCATTAGCACTATCAATACTTGGTTCTGTAATATCAGTGTGTAGTTTTGCATTAAATAGGAAAGATAAGTCTGCCAAAGATTCTGGAGATACAAGTTATCGCCAAGGACAACTAGATATGCAAATTAAACAAATTCTGCAAAAACTTGAAAAGATTGATAAAAAATTAGATTCTTACGATAGAGAAATAGACGAAAGAATTGAAGTTGCATTGAAAAATCATATAGCAATTTACCATAAAGGAGAATAGCATGGGGCTTAAAGAGGAAGTGTTAGAAATGAAAAAGGAAGTAGAAGAGATTCAAGAACATTCTTTTGCTATGGAATTGTTAAAAGAAGACCATAAAAAAAATAAAAGACAATTTATTATAATATTAGTGTTGATTGGTTTATTAGCATTAGCTGTGAGTTATATTGTATTTTTATTAAATGATATTGGCACAACTACAGACACCTCCAATTTGTATTTTAATAACAATTATGTTATAATTAATATGACACTAGTCACCCCTAGTGAATAAAGGAATTACCTACTCCTATTTCTTTTATGTTTTCATTTTCAGGTAATTTCTTTTATTTTTTTCTTGACAAGTGACCCAAAATGGGTTATATTTATATTGTAAGGAGGAGATAAAATGAAAAAAATGAAATTAAGGAAATGGGTTAAATATTTAATATTAATATTATTAAATATAATGATGTTAATTATTATAGCAAATTTATTGAGAAACGTTAAAACTGTTAATGATTATAGATTTAACTCATTAATAATTATAATTTATATGATGATAGATACATTATTAATATATAAGATAGAGAGGAAATAAAATGTTAAAATTAATTATTAAGCAAAGAAAGAAAATAAATACATTGGAAAAAGAATTGGAAGATTTAAAAGAGTTAATCAAAAGTGATTTGTATAAAAAATTAATTAAGGAGGCTGATAATTCTGCAAAAATAAAGGCTTTACAAGATAAAAATAAAAAACTAAGGAAAATAAACAATAAATTAAGAGGTGAAAAAGATGGAAATTAATATGAAAGGATATTTACTGGAAAGTTTTAGCGAAAAAGATATATATACTTGGGACGAAATAATAACTAAAATTGAAGATTTAGAATTTGAAGTAAAAAAATTAAAAGAAGAAAAAGAAGACTTAACACTAGATATTATGGAAAATTATAAGCCAATTCCAAAAGAGGAGCAATATGAGTAAATTAAAAGAATACAGGTTAAAAAATAATTTAACTCAAGCACAAATGGCTGAAGTTTTAGGAATTACATTAAGAGCGTATAGAAATTATGAAAAGGGGCTAAGACAAATACCCTACAAGATTTTATCAAAATTTTTATACATAAGAAATGATAAAAAAGACAGAGAAATTTCAAAAATATTAGAAGAATATATAAAAGAGGGAGAATATACTATATGATAATAATTAAACTTAAACCTTATGAAAAAACAGATTTAATAAGAATGGTTGAAAATGAAAAAAGCAAATACATTCATCTGATGAATATCGGAAAAATTAATGAGGAAAGATATGTTTATGAAACAAAAAGACTGAGAAATTTAGAAGAAAGATTAAATGGAAAATTTGAAGATTCTACATTAGAAGATATTATAAAAGGTGATATTTTATGAGAAATATAATTGCAATAATAATAATAGCAAACATAATGATAATTGCAGGAACAATTATTACTGTAAACGAAAATATAAAATTAAAAAAAGAAATAAAAAGTATAACTATAAAAGCAAATAAATTAAATCAAGAAAATGAAGAAATGTGGGAATATAGAGAATATATTTGTGGTTATAACGTAGAAAGTGAAATCTAGATATGTATTCAAGAGAAATAGATGATTTAATAAAAATTAAAAAATATATATTAGAATCTAAAGAGTATGATATGATATGTCATACAAGCCCACAAATAAATCACATAAAATACGAAGAAGAACCTAGCGGATATAATTATAATATTTATACAAATGATGGTTATAAATGGAAAGTAAAGGTATATTGTAGGAGGAAAAATGAAAACAAATAGTACATGGAATATTATAAAAGAAATAAGAAAATTGGAAGAATATAAAAAAGAATTAATAAAAGAATTAAATAATAGATATGAAAATGAAACTCCAATAGCAAAAAGATATATAAAAGAAATACAAAAAAAGTATTAAAAATGTATTGAAAATATATATAAAATATGTTATAATTTTAAGTGTAAGGAGGTAGAAAATGATACATATTAAAATTGATGAAATGCTAAAACAAGAACTTAAATGTGAAGCAGAATCAAGAGGTCTTTCGTTAAATGCTTATATTAGAATGCTTTTGATTGAAAGGAACAAATAAGATGACACTTGAAGAAGTTAAGCAAAAGTTAAAGGTGTTTAATAAGTTTACATTTTTTGAAGAAGACCATCATTATGAATGTAATGGTAAAAGAGTTGGAATTAGTGTTACGAGATTAATTGAAAAATATAGCAATCCATTTGACCAACAAGCAATTGCTGAAAAAGTAGCATTAAGAGATAATAAAAGTGTTAGTGAAGTTCTTGAAGAATGGGAATATAAAAATAAATTTGCTTGTGAGAAAGGTAGTACTTGCCACGAATATGCACAAAGTATCTGGAGTGGCGAAGAATATAATGAATTATTATTTGATGGCAGTATTGAATATTTAACTGCAGTAAATAAAATCCAAAGCCAAGCAATGAATTTTTGGAAAGATTTTAAAGACAAATTTACTCATATTCAAGATGAGCAACTTGTTGGAAGTGAAGAGTATAATATCTGTTCGGCAGTAGACCATTTGTTTTTAGACAAAAATGGCAATGTTTGGCTGATAGATTATAAAACAAATAGTATTCTCAAAGGATACAATGATGATGAAAAAAATCGAAGATACACTAAAAAAATGCTTATTCCATTGCAAAACATAAAAGATGATAGTTTGAACCATTATTATTTACAATTAAGCATTTATAAATATCTTATTGAAAAATATACAAACATTAAAATTTATAAAACAATGATTGTTTATATGAGTGAAAATATTGAAAATTATGAGCTTATTGAAACACCATATTTAATGGAAGAAGTTAAAAAAATATTAGAATTAAGGAGGGCTAATAAAATGGCTAAAATGATTTTGGTTATGGGTGAACCAGCAAGTGGTAAAACAGTATCACTTAGAAATATACCCAAAAATGAATTATATTACATAGATTGTGATAAAAAGGGGCTTAATTATAAGGGCTGGAAAAATGATTTTAATGAAGAAAACAAAAATTATTTTAAAACAAATGATGGAGAATTAATTGCAAAATGTATGCAAGGAATTAGTGAAAAAAGAGAAGATATTCACTATATAGTTATTGATACTATCAATTCAATAATGATTGCTGATGAAATGAGAAGAAGCAAAGACAAAAACTTTGATAAATGGATTGATTTGGCAAGTTGTATATTCAATTTGGTAAATATTGTTCCAGATTTAAGAGATGATATAACAGTTATCTTTATAGGGCATACGCAAACTGATGATGAGGGATTTACAAGATTATTAACAAATGGTAAAAAATTAAATAAAATTGGTCTTGAAAAATACTTTGATACAGTTTTAATTGCTAAAAATAATGATGGAAAATATGTTTTTGAAACTAAATCTCCAAACAGCACAGCAAGAACACCTATGGGAAGTTATGATGATGAACAATATATTGATAATGATTTATATGAAGTTATTAAAGTATTGAAAGAATATTAAAAATATGATATAATTATATTGTCGAGTAAGTAAAGAGGATTTATATAAGCATTGGTGCTTACTCGACATAAATGCCAGTGCTTATATAAGTCCTTTTTGCTTAAATAAATGGCAAAAGGAGGTGCGAGTATTGGAAGAAAAACTGCTGGTGGGTATCACTGGCAATATTATGAAATAAATAAAGAAGAAAAGAAAGATGAGGAAAATAAATAATGATTAAAAAGCCAAGCAATTATGATAATGTAGAAGTAAGAGATTTTGAATTTACTCCGATTGAATTAGGAGGACACAAAGGAATCATAATGAAAGCAGAAGAATACACTAGCCCACAAAGTGGCAAGACTTCTTTAAAGGTTAGTGTAGATACTGCTAAAGATGATAAACAACCAGAATATTTTACAGAGCAATATAAAAATGACACTAGAATTGATAGAAAATGGAGCAATTCAGCAATTAAATACATTCCTTTAGGAGAAGAAGAAAATCAAGTTAAAATGCTTAAAGCATTTATTACAGCTTATGAAAATTCTAATGGTTGCCAATTTGACTGGGGCAAAGATTGGGAACAATTAAAAAGCAAAAAAATAGGATTAGTATTTGGAATGGACGAATATCAAAATCAGGCAGGAGAGCTAAAAACTGTCAATAAATTAAGAGAATTTAGAAGTATTGATAAAGTTGATAATATTAAAATTCCTAAAGTTAAAAAACTTGATAATTCTTACGTAGATTACGAGGAATATATTAAAAGCAAAAATAGTTCAAACGAACCATTTAGCGACTTTGGAAACGTTGTTGAAATATCAGATGAGGAACTTCCATTTTGATAAAATTAAAGAACTTAAAAAAGTTCTTTTTTTTGTATTTTTAGGTGTTGACATAGTATAAAATAGGTGCTATACTTTAATTACATTAAAGATAGGAGGTGCAAAAATGGAACAACCAATTATAAGATTGCAAAAAAATGCAGAAACAACAACAAATAAAATAAGAATACCACAACAAATAATTGATAAATGGGGCAATAAGTTTTATATGGAAATATATAAAGATTGCATAAAATTAATACCAATTAAGAAAGGAGAATAAAAATGTATTATAATGTAGTTAATATAAAAGATAAAAAGGAGGAATAATATGGCAATTTATAGAAATGTATCTTTATCTTTTTGGGAAGATATAAAAATTGTTGATGATTTTACTCCTGAAGATAAATATTTTTATTTATATTTATTAACTAATCCTCATACTAATTTATTAGGATGTTATCAAATATCTTTTAAACAAATGATAAATGAAACAGGATATAATAGAGATACTATTGAAAAATTGATTAGTAGAATGGAAAATGAACACAAAGTTATTGAATTTGATTTTGAAACAAATGAAATTTTTATAAAAAAATGGTATAAATATAACTGGACTAAAAGTGATAAATTGTTGAAAAATGTTGAGAAATTATCTCAATATATAAAAAGTGATACCTTTAAAGAAAAAATATCAAAATTGATAGAAAAATATAGGGTATCAATAGGGTATCAATACCCTATGCATACATCTGTATCTGTATCTGTTTCTGATTTTATTATTAATTCTTTAAATAAAATTAATATAAATAATAAAAATAATATTAATAATATATATAGTTTATTTAAAGAATATATTAAATTAAGAGAAGATAATAAATATAATATATCTGAAACTATTATTAATAGGCTTGTTAAAAAATTAAATGAATATGGCAAAACTGATGAAGATAAAATTGAGATAATTAGCCAAGCAATAAATGGCGAATGGAAAGATTTTTATGAATTAAATAATAATGACAAAAAAAGCAAAAAGGAGATAGTCTATGAAACAATATGATTATGAAATTGAAAGTAACTTAATATGTTGTTTGTTTTTGAAAGATAGTTTGATAGAGGAATTGTTTATTGATTTAGATTGTTTCAAAAATACATACAACAAAAGAGTTATATTGCTTTTAAAAGAAGTTTACAAAAAATATAAGAAATTAGATATGACATTGATAGTTAGTGAATTAAAAACTGATTATGAAAAAAACCAATTTATAGAATATTATCTTGATAAATTAAATTTATTACCAACACCAGCGATGTTTTATGAATACCAGCAAAAATTAATTGACCAACACAAAGATGATTTAATTAAGCAAGAAATAAAAAAATATTCTAACAAGCAAATTGAACTTGATGAACTTGTAGAAAACATTAACAAAATTTCAAACGAAGTTATGGTTATTAAGCAAAATAACAAAGTAACTCCAGAAGAAATGATTAGAATGATTAGAAATAGAGAAAAGATAATCAAGTTCCCAAGGTTCTGGGCTTTAAATGAAAAGTTGAGAATAAAAAAGAAAACTGTCAATGTTATTGGAGCAAGACCTAGTGAAGGTAAATCGGCATTAGCACTTAATTTGTTCTGCGACTTAGCAAAAGAATACAAATGTATTTATTTCAATATGGAAATGACTGAAGAAGAAGTTTATGAAAGAATGTTAGGAATTGAGGCAAATATTTCAATTGCCGATATTAATAAACCACAAACAGAGTACCAAGATGAGCAAATCATGGAAGTGGCTAACAAGATTTACAATTATAAATATGAGGTTATTAATGGTAGCAAGACAGTTCACGCAATGAAAAATAAGATTATTAAAGAGCAACGTGATGAACATTGTATAGTGTTTATTGATTACACGGGATATATTGTTGGAAAGCAAGGGCAAAATGATAGAGAAAGAATTGGCGAGGCAGTAAGGGAGTTAAACAACATTACCAAAGATTATGATTGTACTATATTCTTAATAGCACAAATAAATAGAAATGGTAGTGATACTCCAACAATGCAAGATTTAAAAGACAGTGGAGAGATAGAACAAACGGCAGATACAATTATTCTTATACACGACGAAAACAAAGAAGATAATGCTGATGTTAAAGAAATAGGTTTCTTAATCCCAAAATGTCGTGGTGGTAAAAGAAACGTAAGAATTCCTGTTATATTTGATAAGACTAAGCAAAGAATGGAAGTGAAATAATGTATTTTATAAACATATTCGATAAATCAACAAATAAAAGTTGGAAAGAAGAATTTGATAGTGAGTATTTATTTAGAAAAAGATTAACAAAGTTAAAATATAGTCAAAAACTCGCTGTAACGAGCAAAAGTATGTTCAGAGTGTAATTGTACTATAATGCATTAAAAAGTCGCTCTATGGGGCTAAAAATAGTGTTTAAGAAAGGATTTAATAAAATGAATTTAAAAGAATATAAAAAATATGTAAATGAAGTAAATAATAACATAGAAAATCTATTAAAAGATAATGAAGAAGAATTAAATTTTTACCAATTGTTAGTAAAAACTTTTAATCAAGTATGTGAAGAACGAAACAATTTAGAACAAGCATTAGATGAAATTGAAAAATATATAGAAAATCACAAAAGAGAAACTGAAACACATATATACGGACTTGCAATACCTAAATTTGTATTTGATGGAGACATTGAAGATATTGAAGAAATATTACAAAAAGCAAAAGGAGATGTTAAGAATGAAAATAACAATATATGAATTACTAGGATTAGTTAAAGATGGTAAAGCACCAAAGAAAATTAAAATGGGGGACTACATATATGAGTATCAAGGTGATGATTATATGTGTGAATTAAACGATAAAGAATATTGGCTGTTTAGTGATGGTTATACAAAATTTAATGAATGGCTTGAAAATTTTTTAAATAGTGAAGTAGAAATCCTAGAAGAAGAAAAGAAAATACCTGAAAAATTAAATATTTCTAATTTTCCAAGACATAATAATAGTTTGAAAAAAACTGCAATTAAAGTAAATGAAATAATAGATTTTCTTAAAAGCAAAGGAGAATAAGTATGAATGAAAGAGAATTAAAAAAATTTGTAAAAGTTAATATATTAGGAACTAATTACGAAATAATTTTTAAAAGTGATAGTGAAGAAATAAGATTAAAAGAAAATTGGGGATTTACTGATTATCATACAAAAGAGATATATATTCATGATGATATAGAAAAAGAAACTGATAATAGTTGTAAAAATCTTATTGATTTTAAAAACAAAGTATTAAGACATGAAATATTACACGCTTTTTTATATGAAAGTGGGTTAAGAGAAAATACTTTTAATTCATTATCATGGGCTGAAAATGAAGAAATGGTAGATTGGTTTGCCATACAATTTCCAAAAATATTAAAAGTTTATAAAGAATTAAATATAATTTAGAAAGCAAAGGTGAGTAATAATGAAAATGAGGTTGATTAAATGATTTTAATAGAAGATACTAGACAAGTTGTAGGGAAACACAAACTTAAAAATGAATATTTTAAAAAAATGGGTATTGAGGTTGTCAGAAGCAAATTATTATTTGGTGATTACCAAAACCCACAAAATCCTAGCATTGCCATAGATACTAAAAAAGATATTCAAGAATTAATTGGAGATTTGACCAAAGACCATGAAAGATTTAAACGAGAACTCCAACTTGCTAAAAAGTGTGGGGCTAAACTTATTATTCTTATTGAAGATGAGCAAGTAACTTGCATAAATGACTTATACACTTGGTATAACTGGCGACTTAAAAAGTCCCCTAAAGCAACAAAAGGCAGTACTCTTGCAAAAATGCTTTACACAATAGAACACAACACAGAAGATTATAATTGCCAATTTATCTTTACCAAAAAATCAGAATGTGGAGCAAAAATTATAGAACTATTAACACACCAATAGTTCTTTTTTCTTACATTTTACTTTTTTGCAAATATATGTTATAATTTAAAAGAGATATAATCTTGAAAGGAGAAATTTTTATGCGAAATTATAAAGTTAAAACAAAAGTTATCAACAACTTCAATGATAGCAAAAATGCTGGAAAGTCTTATGAGAAAAATGACGAAATAGTTCTTGACCGTGCAAGATATGAAGAATTATTATCAAAAGGTTTTGTTGCTGAGGGAAAAATTTTAGAAGATAAGCCTTTATTTAAAAAGGAAGATTAAAATGGAAATAGTTTATAAGAAAGTAAATGAATTAATACCATATATAAATAATTCAAGAACTCATAGTGAAGAACAAGTAAATCAAATTGTCGCAAGTATTAATGAGTTTGGTTTTACTAACCCACTATTAATAGATGAAAAAGATAATATTATAGCAGGGCACGGGCGATTAATGGCTAGTAAGAAATTAAAAATGGAAGAAGTGCCTTGTATAGTGCTATCAGGACTTACCGAAGCACAAAAGAAAGCATATATAATTGCCGACAATAAAATGGCTCTTAATGCTGGATGGGATGAAGAACTTTTAAAAATAGAATTAGAAAATTTAAAAGAGTTAGATTTTGATTTAGAACTAACAGGATTTAATGTTGATGAATTAGATGACATATTTCAAGTTGAAGAAGAACAAGAAATTGTAGAAGATGACTTTGACATTGAACCACCTGAAGAACCAAAAGCGAAATTAGGTGATATATACCAATTAGGAAATCACAGGTTAATGTGTGGAGATAGCACAAAAGAAGAAGACGTTGAAAAGTTAATGAATGGTGTTAAGGCTGATATGGTATTTACAGACCCACCTTATGGAATGAATTTAGATACTGATTATAGTAGTATGAAAAGTGAAATATTTAAAGGTGGAATTGGTGGAAAAAAATACGAGCAAGGAATAGTTGATGATTTTAACCCTAAAATGATAGATTTAATTATGCAATTAGATATTAAAGAAACTTTTTTATGGGGTGCTGATTATTTTGCCGAATTATTACCTAATAAAAATGATGGTAGTTGGATAGTATGGGATAAAAGAGCAAATGGCAATGATGATATAGAAGAAGATTATTCTAGCGATAAAATGTATGGTTCTTGCTTTGAGTTATGTTGGAGTAAAAATAGGCATAAAAGAGAAATAGCAAGAGTAAAATGGGCTGGAATATTTGGTATGAGTAATCAAGACCAAAACAAAAGATTTCATCCAACTCAAAAACCATTAGAATTATGTAACTGGTTTATAAAAAAATATAGTGATGATAAAAATAGTATATTAGATTTATTTGGTGGTAGTGGTTCAACACTTATTGCTTGTGAACAATTAAATAGAAAATGTTATATGATGGAACTAGACCCACATTATATAGATGTAATAATACAAAGATGGGAAAACTTTACAGGAGAAAAGGCAGTGAAGTTAAATTAAAGGAAGTGATATTATGGTAAAAGGAGATACACCAGCACAAGATAGAATTGACAAGAAACAATTTGAAAATTTATGTGGACTTCAATGTACTTTATTAGAAATATGTGATTTCTTTGATGTAAATGACAAGACATTAAATTCCTGGTGTAAGAAAACCTATGGAACTACATTTTACGAAATTTTTAAGGTAAAAAGAGGAAAAGGGCAAATATCACTCAGAAGAATGCAATGGAAACTTGCTGAAAAGAATACAGCAATGGCTATATTTTTAGGCAAGCAATATTTAGGGCAAAAAGATAAAATCGAATATACTGATGATGGTATGAAATCAATAAATGAAAATATAAATAACATTGCCAATTTACTAAACAACCCTAAACCAAACAGGAGTGAGGAAGATGTTTAATCAATTAGCACCCTTATGCGAAAAACAAGCTAATTATATTAGAAAGTGCCAAACAAGTTGGTTTAATGTTGCTCACGGTGGAAAACGTGGTGGTAAGAACGTTACAAACGGACTAGCATTTTGCATAGCATTAGAAAACCACCCTAACAAGTTGCATTTAGTTGCAGGGGTAGATAGTACATCGGCAAGACTTAACATAATTGATTGTGATGGATATGGGATACTTAATTATTTTGCTGGACGATGTCGAGAGGGAAAATATAAGAACAGAGACGCTATTTACGTTACTACTGCAGATGGTAAAGAAAAAATATTACTTGTTGCAGGTGGTGGCAAGGCTAACTCTTACAAGACTATCAAAGGTAATACTTATGGAATGGCTTATGTTACTGAGGCAAATGAATGCGACCCGTCATTTTTAAAAGAAGTTGAAGATAGAACTTTATCAAGTGATGACCGTAAAATATTTCATGATTTAAACCCTAAAAGCCCCAAGCATTGGTATTATACTGAATACTTGGCTTTTCACGAAGAACAGCAGAAAGAAAACCCTGATTATGGTTTTAATTATGAAGAGTTTAATATATTTGATAATTTGTCTATTAGTGATGAAAAGTTAAAACAAAGGCTAAGCACTTATGACAAGACTTCTATTTGGTACAAGCGAGATATTCTAGGAAAAAGAGTAGCAAATGAAAGTTTCTTATTCACACCAATAATAGAACGAGAAAAAGACTTTTTAGTGCCTAGTTGTAGTGGTGGTATTATTTCTACTGGAGTTGACTTTGGTGGAAATGGTTCGGCTCATTCATTCGTAACAAGTTCTATCCCACGAAGTTATACAGGAATAACAGTCTTACGAAGTGATAGGACTGAAATTATAGATGATATTCATAAGAAGTTAAAACAGCTTAAAAAGGCATTTAAAGAGCATATTTTGTATGTTATTGAGAAGTATGGACATATAGACTATATATGGGCTGATTGTGCCGAGCAGATACTTATAAGTGCTTTACAAGAGGCACTTGATGAATTACATTTACATATACCAATTAAAAATAGTATTAAAACACCTATTTCAAGTCGTATTTATGCTATAAATATGCTTATGATGGTTGGTAAGATTAAGTTTGTTGAAAATGATACAAAAGTAATAATTAAATCATTACAAGAAGCAGTGCAAGACCCTGATAGTGATGATGATAAGGTTTTAGACGATGGCACTAGCGATGTAGATACATACGATGCTTGTAATTATAGTATTGAAAACTGGTATAAGGTTTTACTAAAAACGAACAATATGTTATAATATAAGTGAGGGATAGATGAGAGTAATTAACTCATTGAAAAGATAAATTGACCTATCTTCCCTTAATAATTTATGGTCAATGGAGGTCAGAATGAATAAAAATTATAAAGTATATATGCATATTTTCCCAAATAAAAAAGTTTATATTGGTATAACACAACAAGAATTAAATCAAAGATGGAAAAATGGATATGGTTATAAGCAATGCCAGTTTGTATGGAAAGCCATTGAAAAATATGGTTGGGATAATGTAAAGCACGAAATATTATATACTGATTTAACAAAGGAAGAGGCAGAACAAAAAGAAATTGAATTGATTGCTTTTTATAAATCTAACCAAAAAGAACATGGCTATAATGTTGCAAATGGTGGCAATTGCGTTGGCAGTGTTAGTGAAAAAACTAAAAAGAAAATAAGTAACGCTCATAAAGGAAAATGTTATCATCCAGGAGTTTGGAAAGGGAAAAAATTAAGTAAAGAACATAGAAAAAAATTAAGTGAATCACATAAAGGACAAAAAGTAATTATAACTGACGAAATGAAAACGAAAATATCTAATGCTTTAAGAGGTCACGAAGTCACAATTGCAACAAGAAAAAAGATAAGCAAACCTGTTTTATGTGTGGAAACTAATACAATGTATTATTCGGCAAGAGAAGCAAGTAATAAAACTGATATATCTTATAAAAATATATCAAGTGTATGTAATAAAAAGAGAAAAACTGCTGGTGGTTACCATTGGGAATTTATTTAGGAGGATAAAAATGGATAGTAATAATGTTGTAATTAAATATTTAGGAACACTAGGTTATAATCCTAGTACAAGTTATTATGGCTATATTGAATTATGGAAAGAGTGGTATGAAAACTTTGTACCAAAATTTCACGAATACCATGACCAAAATGGAGATAAAAGAGAATTATATAAATTAGGTATGGCTAAAAGGCTATGTGAGGACTGGAGCAGTATTCTTTATACTGAAAGAGATGGAATAGTTTGTAAAAACGAACGAAATCAAGCATTTATTGACAAGTGGCTTGAAAAGTTAGAATTTAATGATAAAATACCAGATAATATTGAGACTGCTTTTTGGAGTGGTACTTGTGGAACTATTATAAGAATTAAAAATGCTAAAATAGTTAATAAAAAGATAGTTGCTGATGAAAATACTACTTTGAATTTAGTTAGTGTAAATGCTAGTCAAATAATACCTTTAAAAATAATTGATGGTGTAATAACTGATGTTGCTTTTGTTTCAAAAAGTACAATAAATGGTAAGAATGCTTTTTACATAGAAATTCACGAACTTAAAAAAGGCGGATATCATATACAAAACAAATACATTGATGAGCAAGGTAATGAAATTGAAAATGCAGGAGTAGTTAAAGAATATGAAACAGGCTCTACAATACCTTTATTCAGTTTATTAATGCCTAGAGTAGTAAATAATATTAAAGAAAACAATGGACTTGGTATTAGTGTTTATGCAAACGCAATAGACCAATTACAAGGTGTAGATATTGTTTATAACAATTTCATGAAAGACTTTTATTTGGGTGGCAAAAAAGTATTTTACAATAAGAAATTAACGAAATATTATACGCAAACATATACAGACAAAGAAACTGGCGAAGTTGTAGTTCAAGAAGTTCCAATCTATCCTGACGATATTACTAAACAACAATTCCAAATTGTCGGAGATGACGTTGATGTTGATGCTGAAACACTAGTACATGAATATAATCCTGATTTAAGGGAAACTGAGAACGAAAACGGGTTGAACTTGGCACTTAATATACTTGCTTTCAAAAGTGGGCTAGGGAAGGCTTATTATAAGTTTGAACAGGGTGGAGTTGTTACAGCAACACAGGCTATATTAGATAACAAAGACTTAGTTGGAAATGCTAAAAAACACCGTTCGGCTTTAAATAAATATACTGTTGGAATTATTAGAAGTATTTTAATGATTGGAAGATTATTCTTTAATGAAAATGTAGATGAAAATGATACAATTAATTTAGTTGACAAAGATGGGTTCTTAAATAGCGAAGAAGACCAAAAAGAAGAATATAGAAACGAGATGTCTATGGGGCTAAGAAGCAAAGTGGGTTATTTAATGAAATTCTATGGAATGAGTGAAGAAGAGGCAAAGAAAGAACTTGCTTTAGTAAATGAAGAAGATAGTTATAAATTAGACAATATTGAAGAAGGAGAATAAGAAAGAGTAAAATCTTTCTTTTTTTGTTGACAATGTTATATAAATGTTATATAATTATATTAAGAAATGAGGGAAAAAGATGAAAAAAGAAATAGTTAAAAACGATAGAAAGTGGATTTGTGAAGAAAAAGAGAATTATTACGAAGTTAAATATTATGAATATTCAAAAATATGTAATGTTTGGACTTATGTAAGTAAAGATAATTGGTCAAGAGAATTAGTTGAAGAATTAGAAAGAGGTGAATAGGAATATGATAATTCAAATTACTGATAAAGAAATGGAAAAATTGTTAGAATTTATTGATAAAGGTGGTAAAACAATTAGGCTTCAATCACAAACAGAAAATATTAAAGTTGAAATAAAACAAAAGAAAGAGGTGAAATAAATGAAAGTAATTAGAAGTATAAACATTGAAGAATCAGTTTGGAAAAAATTACAAGAACTTGCAAAGAAAGAAAACAGAAGTGCAAGTAATTTTATAGAATATTTAATTGAAAAATTGGAAAAGGGTGAGTAAGATGAATGAAAAAATAAGTTATATAAAATTACCAAATATAACAACAAGCAAATTGCAAGATGTAGTTGATTTTTTAGATGATAATGAAATTGAATATGAAGAATATTATGCAGAAGATTTACAAAACCGAATTGATAAGGCTATTGAATACATAGAAAAAAATAAAATTCAAAATTATGATGGATATTATATAATGCTTGAAGGAGATTGTAATAAAGTTATAGATATTTTAAAAGAAAGTGGTGAGTAATAATGTATTTACTCAAAAAGATAGAAGATAAGTTTGGAGGTTGTTTATGATTGATTTAAGAAAAGGCGATTGTTTAGAATTAATGAAAGATATACCAGATGAAAGTATAGATATGATTTTATGCGATTTGCCTTATGGAACAACCGCTTGTAAATGGGACGTGGTTATACCTTTTGAGCCATTATGGGAACAATACAATAGAATTATTAAAGATAACGGTGCTATTGTATTGTTTGGTAGTGAACCATTTAGTAGTTATTTAAGATTGAGTAACATTAAGATGTTTAAGTACGATTGGGTGTGGCAGAAACATAATAGTACAGGTTTTCAATTAGCGAACGTTATGCCTTTGAAATCACACGAAATTATTAGTGTTTTTAGTAAAGGAGCAACTTACCCACGAGCTAAAAATAAGATAACTTACTTTCCACAAGGTGTAATAGAAAATACTAAAAAAAGACCAGCCCGTGGTAACAAAGGTAAGTATTTGACAAATAGCGGGTGCAAATGTGACGAGTATATACCAAAATATTCTAATTATCCTAAATCTATTATTACTTTCGATAGAGATAAAAACTACTTACACCCAACACAAAAGCCAGTTGCGTTATTGGAATACTTAATTAAAACATATACAAATGAGGGTGAAACAGTATTAGATAATTGTATGGGTTCAGGAAGTGCAGGAGTTGCTTGTATAAACACAAATAGAAACTTCATAGGAATAGAACTAGATGAGAAATACTTTAACATAGCAAAAGATAGAATAGAAAAAATAAGTTTGGAGGGATAATGTGAAATGGGAGTAGTATTAACAAATAAAAATAATGAGGCAAAAAAAATAATAAGGGCGGTTAACATTGACGAAAAGACTTACAAAGATTTTCAAATATATGCAATAATGATTAATAAAAGTGTATCATCATTAATAGAAGAATACATGAGAAATGTTTTAAAAGAAATGAAAAAGGAGGAATAAGTAAATATGAGTGAAGAAAAAATAGGAATGTATTCTACTAAAGAAATATATGAAGAATTAGCAACTGGATTTTTACATCATAGTATGGTAGATGCAATGTATTTTAAAATAAAAGATTTACAACAAAAAGTAAAACAATTAGAAAAAGAAAATGAATATTTAAAGATGAGCAACCCTGAACAAAATATGGAACATTTTAGAATTGTTAACGAAAACAAAAGAAAAATTGATATGCTAAGAAAAGAAAATCATCAATTAGAAAAAGAAGTAAATAAATATCAAAAAGAATTAGAAAAAGCAGATAGTATAACTCAAAGTTGCATATTTCAAGGAAAACAAGAAAGCAAAATATCATTTAGAAAATGTTTAAATAGACTTGAGCAATTAGAAAACATAAGAAAAGAAGCTATAGAGTGGGTAGAACATAATCAATATTATTTTCCAAGACCTAATGATTTATTAAACATATTAAACAAAGGAAGTGAAGAATAATGAATGATGTAGCAATAAATGATGATTATGCAGTATTAACTTGCACTAATATAGGATTTTATTATGGATATGAATATGGCCAAAAAGAAACGGAAGATGGAGATACAGAAGAAATTTGGGGATTTGAAGTAAATGATAATAACGGTAGATGTTTTGGTTTAAGTTATGAAGAAATGAGTAAATTTAAAAATTGCCCTAAACAATGGGATTGTGTAGAATGTTTACTATTTGGTATTAGTTTATATATAAATAAATTAGGAGTTTTATTAAACAAAGGAAGTGAAAGTAATGTTTAATTTATTTGGAGAAGTAGATATAATTAATAATTTAAAAACGATAATAACATCAATGGAAGAAAACGAAGAAAGAAAGCAAATAATTTATGCTTAT
>Ga0310695_10002944_pt1 | contig 34545 bp, 26 predicted proteins | sample RumenRJG_04DNA_FD_203882 | JGI IMG/M metagenome (GOLD analysis project Ga0310695, IMG submission 203882) | Bovine rumen microbial communities from Lethbridge, Alberta, Canada - RJG_04 (v2) (version 2) | ecosystem: Host-associated > Mammals > Digestive system > Stomach > Rumen | place: Canada... | reverse complement strand
GGGAACCGGATGGTTCCCGCCGCTGCTGTTTTTAAACTGAAAACGCCTCACAGCTTCACCGTGAATTCGATTTCGTCACCGTCCATGGCGGCGCTGATTTCGCCCTTGTGCAGGCGGGCGATGGCCTCCGCCGCCGACAGGCCGATGCCGTAGCCGCCGCCCTGCTGGGTGCGGGCGCTGTCAGCCCGGTAAAAGCGGTCAAAGATCCGCGCCGTGTCCACCGTCTGCTCCACGGTATTTCGCAGGCGAAGTACCGCCCTGTCCTCCCGGTACAGGGACAGAGCCAGCCGGCCGCCCTGGGGACAGTACTTGACGGCGTTGTCCAGCAGGATGGACAGCAGCTGTCCCAGCTGCTGGCGGTTGGCCTGGACCGTGACGCCCTTTTGAATTTCCGCTTCCACCGTCAGCTCCTTCAGCGCCGCGCTCTCCCGGAACATGTCCAGACTGGACACGGCCAGGGCGGACAGGTCTACCGTCTCCAACTGGGGCGGGGCGCTGCTCTCGTCCATGCGGGCCAGAGTCAGCAGGTTTTGGGTCAGGCCGCTGAGCCGCCGGACCTGGCTGCGGATGTTGCGGCTGTACTTGCTCTCGCCGCCCATCAGCTCCATGGCCTCCACATTGGTCTGGATGATGGCCAGGGGCGTTTTCAGCTCATGGCCAGCGTCAGTGACGAACTGGCGCTGGCGCTGCATGTTCTCCGCGATGGGGCGGATGGCCCGACGGCTCAGCGCCCAGACCAGCACCAGCATGGCGCCCCAGGCCAGCACTCCGGCCAGAGCCGACAGGGCGGCGGTGCGGCGCACCGAGCGCAGCTGCTGGCTCACGTCCAGAAAGACGCAGGCGCGGCAGCCCTCAGTGGGCTCCACGAATTGATATTTCAGATCGCCGATGCGGCCGTAGCCCCGGCTGTCGGCGGCGGCCTGCAGGGCCAGGGCCGCGGCCCCCTCCTCATCCACGGAGGAGATGCGGCGCAGGTCCACGCTCTGTACTTGATCCTCGCTGTCCAGCCGGACCACGAAATACAGGGCGGACATGCGGCTGTCCTCGGTCAGCGGCTCCCGGAAGAAGCCGCCCCGTTCCTCCCGGCGGAAGGGGGGTTCCTGGCTGCCGAAATCCCCATCGAAGCGGGGGGCGGGGCCGAAGCCCTCCTGCATGGCCAGGGCGGTCAACAGCCGGTCGCTTTGCCGGGCCTGGGTCAGGGCGTTGAAGAGGTTCACGGCGCCCAGCACCACCGCCAGCAGCACTGTGACGGCGATCATGGCCGTGACCACGAATTTTTTCTGCAGCGTCTTGCTCATGCCTGTCCCTCCGGCGCGGTCAGCGTGTAGCCCACACCCCGGCGGGCCTTGATCTCCACCGTGGAGCCCAGGGCCGTCAGCCGCTTGCGCAGATAGGAGATGTACACCCACACCACGCCGATGTCCGCGTCTGTGTCATAGCCCCAGACCTTGGTGAGCATGTCCTCGGTGGACAAGCAGATGCCCCGGTTGAGCATCAGCAGCTCCATGAGCTTATATTCCAGCTTGGGCAGGACTGCGGTCTTTTCGCCGCAGCACAGCTCCGCGTTCTGCTGATTCAGCGTCAGGTCGCCGCAGCGCAGCAGATTGGGGGTAAATGCCTCCCGTCGGCGCAGCATGGCCCGCACCCGGGCCAGCAGCTCGCCCATGGCGAAGGGCTTGGGCAGATAGTCGTCCGCGCCCAGGTCCAGACCCTCGATCCGGTCCTCCACCTCGGCCTTGGCCGTCAGCAGCAGCACCGGCGTGCGGCAGCCCTCCTGCCGCAGCTGGCGCAGCACCTCGAAGCCGGAGAGCTTGGGCATCATCACGTCCAGGATGATGCCGTCATACTGCTCGGCGCGGGCATAGGCCAGGGCGTCGGCCCCGTCATAGACCGGGTCCACGCTGTATTTGTGATAGCGCAGGATATCGGTGACGGCCTCGGACATGGCCTGTTCGTCCTCCGCATATAAGAGCTTCATGGGATCACCTCCGCTTGATACAGGATAAAGCGCGAAGCTTAGCTTGAGCTTAGAAAGAAACAAGGAGATGCGAAAACCTTTCGCATCCCTTCAAGCGGTCGACGCCTTGTCGACCGCTTGAAGGGCAAAAACGGAAACTTCCGAAAAAGTTTCCGTTTTTGCTTAGATTGAACGTGAAGAGGGGACTCCCATCCCCTCTTCACAAACTCCCCATGCGGGACCAAATGCCCTGCGCGGGCTTTGGCCTCAGCTTTAGGGTGTGCACTGCGCTTACTGCTCGCGGGTGGCCAGGTATTCCTGGATCTGGGCCATGACGGCGTCGGCGTTCAGGCCGTGGACGAGGCAGGCTTCCTCCAGGCTCTCGCCGATGGAGGAGGGGCAGCCCACGCAATGCATGCCGCACTGCATCAGGATATAGGCGATACCCATGTCATATTCCAGCATCTGACCCATGGTGGTCTCTTTCGTGATTTCCATATGCTCAACTCCTGTATGGTGGTTTCAAAGACGCACATATTATACACCAGGACACAAAGTGCGTCAATCGTTTCGGGCGGAAAGGAACATGTACAAAGTGAAAACTTTTCCATTTTCCTGTCGGGTTGATAATGATAGAACGCTCTTACATCAGATATCGTCGAATACTATAGGAATATAATGTATTACAGCAAAGAAAAAGTTTGCAATTTGGCTATTTTTGCCATATTGTCAAAATACGCCATACATGATAAGATAAATTCAGTTTAGTATAGTCTATTTGTGCGCAGCTTTCGCGGCAAGCGAGGTCCCGGAGAAGGGAAGGGAAACATCATGTATCTGACCAAAAACGAACTGGAAATCATGGATGTGCTGTGGAGAGAGGGCCGCGCCCTGAGCCGCGGTGAGATCCTGTCCCTGTCGGGGGACAAGAACTGGATGGACAGTTCAGTCCACATCCTGCTCAACAGCATGCTGAAAAAGGGGGCCATCCGCGAGGCCGGCTTCATGAAATGCGGCAAGACCTGCGGCCGGGTATATGAGGCTGCGCTCAGCTGCGCCCAGTATCACGTGAGTACGCTGGCGTCGACCACCGCGGTGCCCAGCCTGTCGGAGCTGCTGGTGGCCTATGTGGAGCAGGAGCATCCCACCATGGCTGCTTTGACTGCGGCGGAGAAGGTCCTGAAAACGGAGAAGACAAGACAGAAACAAACCAGGCAATAAAGGATCAAAGGAATGGTAGAGGGTGCTGCGGCACCCTCTTTTTTTGCCCGATGCCGTTGCTTCCCGGGCCCTTCCATGTTACAATATAAAAATACCGGAGAAAAGATACCGGGCTGACGCGGCGGAGCGAAGTGTGCTTCGGCCCTGGCCCGGCAAGGATCTGCCCGGAGGAGGGAGTTTTCCATGTTCAGTGTTTCGGCTGGGATCCTGTCCGCGGCCCTGTTTTTGGCCATGGTGCTGAATCTGGCGATGAAACCCAAATACTCCGCCCGGCTTACCACCGCCTGCATGGTGGTTGCGCTGATCGGCGGCCTTGCGATCTACGGCGCAGGCTACGCTCAGAGTACGGAGAGCCTGGCGCTGACTATGATTCGTACGCCCCTTGCCGTGACCAGAATGTTCGTGGGCGTCAACGATCTGTCCGCCGTGGACGGGACGACCTTTGTGCGCGGCCAGGGGGGACTGGTGTTCTTCTGGCTGATCCATCTTCTGGCTTTCTACTCCATGGCCAGCGCCGCCATGATCACCATCGGCGCGGAGGCGCTGCGTTCTCTGCGGCTGCTGCTGTCCCGGCGGGGAGAGCTGACGCTCATTTACGGCATCAATGACCGAAGCGTCGACCTGGGACAGGAGTGCTTGGAGAAAAACGGCGGGGCCGTGATCTTGGTGGCGGAGGATGTGACCGCCGCCAAAATCACCGAGATGAACAACCTGGGCATGTCGGTGCTGAGCGGCACCGCAGCAGTCAACTGCGAAGACCGGGTGCTGCGCGCTCTGCGCATCGGAAACCGGAAGCTCAGTGTGTTCGCGCTGGAAGAGCAGGATGACAGCAACCTGGGCTTCGCGCTGAAGCTGAAGGATGCGCTGGAGCGCTTCGGCGCCGCGCCGGAGAACACCCGGCTGACCCTGCCCGGGGAGGAGGAGATCATCACCTCCATGCTGCAGGTTTCCCCGGAGCAGTACGGTTTCGGCTATGTGCAGGTTTTCGACACGCCGACCCTGGCGGCCCGGGCACTGCTGCGCACCTGCCCGCCCTGGGACTTTGTCAGCTTCGGCCCGGACGGCCGGGCACAGGAGGATTTCGAGTGCGCGATCGTGGGCTTCGGCCGCCTGGGCCAGGCGGTGCTCAAGCAGCTGGTCATGAACGGCCAGTATGTGGGCAGCAGCTTCCACGCCACGGTTTTCGCCCTGGACTACGAGGCGGAATCCGGCTATCTGTTCCACGACTGCCCGGGACTGCTCAATCACTATGATATCAAGTGCATCTCTGCCGACGGGCGGAGCGCCGCATTCTATTCCTTTCTGACGGAGCATCTGGCCACGCTGAAGATGGTCGCCGTCTGCACCGGCAGCGATACGGTAAACCAGGAGATCGCCAACGAGCTGATGCTGTTTTTGAAGCGCCGCCGGGCCGAGCGGATCTGTGTCGTCCGCTGCGGCAAGAAGGCGCTGCGGTATCAGGCGTCGGTGGCCAGCCCCATCGTGGAGACCGGCGTATACACCCTGGACTCGCTCTCGGCGGAGCGGGCGGACCGGGAGGCGATCCTGCTCAACGCCGTGTATGACGATTCTGACAGAAGCAACTGGGAAAAATGGGTGGCCTGCGACAGCTTCAGCAAAATGTCCTCCCGGGCCTCGGCGGACTTCGCCCCTGCGCTGATCAAGGCCTCCGGCGCCAAGGAGGAGGAGATCCTGGCAGGGAACTGGCAGCCGGACGAAGCCATGCAGCAGGTGCTGGGCGAGATGGAGCATCTGCGCTGGTGTGCCTTCCATTACGCCATGGGCTACCTGCCCATGGGGAAGGAGTCCTGGGAGGCCAGAGCGGCGGAATTCACCCGCTGCCGGGAGCAGGACATCCCCTGCCGCATCCGGCTGAGCAAGGACGCGGAGGAGCGGCTGCACGCCTGCCTGATCCCCTGGGACAGCCTGGATGAACTGTCCGCCCGGGAGAGCGCCGTCACCGGACGCAACGTGGATTACAAGCAGACCGACATCAACAACGTGCTGGCCCTGCCCCAGATCCTGAACGCGTCCCGGCCAAAGAAAGAATAACGAAAAGCACAATAAGAAAACGGAGCGGAAAACCGCTCCGTTTCCTTATATGGTTGAGGACAAAATGAAAAAGATGAAAAACTGTTACTTGCAAGTCTTATGATACCCACAAGATGTTTCGGAAACAACACAGATTTTGTTTCATAATTGTTAAATCAAAAATTTCCCGAAAAAAGTTTTTCAAAGGCTGCCGGACAGGGGCTCTCGCAGGGCGGCGAAGGACCGTTTTCGGCGCGGCTCCCTCAGTCAAAGCTCAGGTTCCAGACGGTGTTTTCCGGCAGGGCGCCGTTCTCCGCGGCGATGTAGGGCTCGCCCAACCTATCCGGCGTAAAGAGCAGGGCCCGCGACGCGCCCAGCTGGGCCGCCAGGGAGGCGGCGAGGGCCAGGCGGTCCGTGCTCTCCGGGCACAGCAGCTCCCGTACCAGGCAGACGTCCCCATCCAGATAGGCCGCGGCCACGCCGTCGCCCACGGCGTAGAAGCCGCCGCCGCAACATTTGCATAGACTGTGCTGATACAGCAGCGCCGCGTCGCCCAGACGGACGTGGGGGAGCTCCTCCAGCATCTTCTCCCGCCAGAAGCGATAGTCCGTGGGACTCAGCTCCATGCACAGCTCCAGGGCCGCGGAGGAGACAGACTCCTGTCGGCGGCGCAGGGCGCAGCCCAGGGACAGGATCTTCTCATACCAGGCAAAAAGCGAGGGCTCCGCCGGCTGCGTGCAGAAAAACGCGCAGCCCAGCTCTTTCGCCGTATCGGCGCAGGCCCGGCTCAGAGCGGCGCCGAGGCCGCGGCGGCGCTCCTCCGGCTTGACGGCCACGGCGTAGAGATAGCCGCAGGGCTGTTTCTCCCGGCCGGGCGCGATCAGCTCGAGGCCGGTTATGGCATAGGCTGCGCCCAGGAGCGCGCCCTGCCGCTCCGCCAGCAGGCCGACGCCCATGCCGGAGAGCAGGCGGAAGAACTCGCCGATCAGGCGCTCGCTGTCGCCAAAGGTCTCCGCCCACAGGCGCGTCAGCACCGGCACGTCGGCCCGGGTACATTTTCGGATGGTGAAATCAGCCATCGATCTCCCTCGCAATGTATTTTTCCAGCAGGTACTCGGGCTTGTAGCTGAGCTTGGAGCGGCGCAGGGACTCAAAGCCCATGTCGTCCTCACGGTTCATCCAACGCAGCTCCGGGTGGCGCCGCAGCAGCATCCGGGTCAGCTCCCGGCAGACCATGGGGTAGGCGCCGTTCATACTGATCTCCGCCTTCTCAAAGTGCACGTCAAAGGTGTCGCGGCTGCACATCTCCCCCAGGGAGAAGCCCACCACCTTGCCATTGGCATACAGGACGCCGCCCTCCAGACCCAGGCGCTCAAAGGCGGCGAAGGCGCGGATGATGGCGTCGTGCTCGTTGCTGACGCTTTTGTCCAGCCGCTCGGTGTTCTCCTCGGTCCATACGTCCAGCATGTCCAGACAGCTGGGGATCAGCTCGCGGGTCAGGGGCACGAAGGCCCAGTCGTTTTCCGCCTCGAAGCGGTTGCAGTGGTTTTTCTTGCCATGGAGGGCCTTGCCCGCGTAGGTGGCCAGGCGCTCCGCCTGGTAGATATAGTCGAAGTTTTTCGTCTCCGGCTCGAAGGAGAAGCGGCCGGGGAATTCCGTCTCCAGCTGCTCCTTGTGCGCCGCGGTGACGCCCCGGAGCACGAAGGGCGTGCCCTTATACACGGCGTATTCCTTCAGCGCCTCAATGGCCGGGGCCAGGGGCCCGCTGCCGATGGGGAAGACAAAGACGGGCTTACCCTCATAGCGCAGCTTGGTCAGCATCCGGTCCCCGAAGCGGCAGATCAGCTGCCGGTAGTGCTTGTCCCAGATGTAGATGTTGCCAAAATTGTAGTCGGCGCTGGGGCTGTTCTCCGCCATCACGATCTCGTCCACCCATTCTTTGTCGCAGAGGGTGACGGTCTTAAATTGAATCATCGTAAAGCTCGGTGCTGCTGCAGACAGCCCGGATCTCCTTTCGCAGTTCTCTCAGATCCATAAAGGCCTCGGGCCGCTTGCCGGGATCCCGCAGCAGGGCGGAGGGGTGATAGGTGGCCATGATGGGGATCTCCCCGTAACGGAACCACTGGCCGTGCTGCCGGGTGATGCGGAAGTCCCTGTCGATCAGAGCCTGGGCGGAGATGCGCCCCAGGCACACGATGACCTTGGGCCTGATCAGGGCGATCTGCCGCTCCAGCCAGGGCAGGCAGGCGGCCTGCTCCTCCGGCTGCGGGTCCCGGTTCCGGGGCGGGCGGCACTTGACGATGTTGGCGATGTAGACCTTGGCCCGATCCAGGCCGATGATGGCCATCATGGTGTCCAGGAGCTTCCCCGCGGGGCCCACAAAGGGCTCGCCCTGCAGGTCTTCCTGTTCGCCGGGGCCCTCGCCGATGAACAGCACCTCCGCGTCCTCCCGGCCCACGCCGAAGACCAGATTGGTCCGGGTCTCCCACAGGGGACAGGAGCGGCAGGCGCCGCAATCGCGTTTCAGTTGTTCCCAGGTGTCAGGCATAGTGTTTCTCCTAAATTGAAAAAATGAAAACGCCTTGCCGCAATGCCAATCCCGGGCCGGGCTTGAACGCCTCGGCCCGCCATTGGCGCGGCTGCGGAAATACCGGCTTTGCTTCTTCCGCCCCCGGCGGCGCAAAGCCGCTATTCTTCATCCCGGCTTGCCAGCAGCAGCAGCGGCTCGCGGCGGTTGTTGGCCGGATACTCCATCACATAATCCAATAGAAAGTTGAGCATGTCGCCCAGCTCACGCCCCTTGAAACCCAGGGCGGCCAGATCGTCCCCGGTGACGGCCAGGTGCCGCAGGGAAAAGCATTCCCCGCTCTTGAGCACCGCGTGCAGTTCCCGGTAGCTGTCGCCCCCCCGGAGCGCGTCGGCGCAGCGGGCCGCGCAGCTGACGGTGTCCACCCCGTAACGGCGCAGCAGCTTTTTCCAGTCCAGGGCTGTGCCAGGCGGGGGCGTGCGCAGCATCTTCACCGCTTCCGCACAGGCGCGGATCGTACGCTTATCCAGCCGCAGCGCAGTGAGAAAAGCCTCCGTGGAGGCGATGCAGCCGGAGCGCTCCAGCACCGCGCACAGGGCCGTCCAACGCTCCGCCCGGCGGCGGGGCAGCTTCCCCAAAGCCTCCAGCCCTGCCGAGGCAGGGAGACGGGATCGCAGGTACGTGTCCAGCAGCCCCAGGTCGCTCGCGCTGAAAAAGGTCTCAGGAGCGGGGCTGAGCAGCAGTTTCTCCAGCTCATCCCGCACCCGCTCCGCCGCCAGATATGCGGCCAGCGGCGCCTTCTCCCGAATGGCGTCCAGGGTGATCAGGTCAATATCGAAGCCCAGCTTTGCGGAAAAACGCAGGGCCCGCAGCATGCGCAGCGCGTCCTCCTCGAAGCGCTCCGCCGGGACGCCCACGCAGCGGATCAGCCGCCGCTGGATGTCTGCGACCCCGCCGTAGGGGTCGGCAATCACGCCCTCCGCCGACAGGGCGATGGCGTTCATGGTGAAGTCCCGCCTTGCCAGATCCGCCGCCAGGTCTCCCACAAAGCTGACCATGTCCGGCCGCCGGTGGTCGGCGTAGCCGCCCTCGGTGCGGAAGGTGGTCACTTCCACCTGCCGGGAGCCGATCACCACCGTGACGGTACCGTGCTGCATGCCGGTGGGCCGGGAGCCGGGGAACAGGGCCAGGACTTCCTCCGGCAGGGCGCCGGTGCACACGTCCCAGTCATGGGGGCGCACCCCCAGCAGCATGTCCCGCACGCAGCCGCCCACCAGATAGGCGGGGTAGCCCCGGCCCAACAGGGTGACCAGGACCTGACGCACGTATTTTGGCGGCCGGATCTGAGACATGGCAGTTTCTCCTTGCAAAGCGCGCAGCTTCCCGAGGGAACCCCCTTGCAAAGACACGTCGCTTCGATTATAATATCTTCGTTATGCTTCCATATTAGCATTTCGGAGCAGCCACATCAACAACAAACGGTTAACAATTTTCCGGGCGGAGCCTCCGCCCCTTTGTGGAGTTTTTTTATGATCGATTTTGCCAATTATCTCTCCCCCGGCCGCAAAGGCCATCTGGTGGGGATCGGCGGCGTGTCCATGTCGTCCCTGGCCGAGGTGCTGGTGGGCATGGGCATCCAGGTTACTGGCTCCGACGTCAACGAGAGCGGGAACGTCCTGGCCCTGCGGGACAAGGGCATCCCCATTGCCATCGGCCACCGGGCCGAAAACGTGGCGGAGGACGTGGACTTCTTGGTTCGCACCGCCGCCGCCCATGACGACAACCCGGAGATCATCAGCGCCCGGGAGCGGGGCATCCCCGTCTTTGAGCGCACCGAGGCCTGGGGCGCCATCTCCCGGGACTACAGCAACGCCCTGTGCATCTCCGGCACGCACGGGAAGACCACCACCACCTCCATGTGCACCCACATCCTCATGGCGGCGGACCGCGACCCCACCGTGATGATCGGCGGCACCCTGCCCCTGCTGAAGGCCGGCCACCGGGTGGGCCGGGGCAACACCATCGTCATGGAGGCCTGTGAGTACTATAACTCCTTCCTGTCCTTCCACCCCACGGTGGCGGTGATCTTGAACATCGAGGCGGACCATCTGGACTTCTTCAAGGACCTGCGGGACGTGGAGCACTCCTTCCGGCTCTTTGCCGAGCGGGTGCCAGAGCACGGAACCGTGGTGGCCAACGCCGACGACAAGAATACCATGGAGACCCTGACGGGCATCGACCGGAAGCTGATCACCTTCGGCCTGGGCCCCAACGCCGACGTGTATGCGGAAAACATCCGCTTCATCGGCGCCACTTCCAGCTTTGACATCATGTATCACGGGCAGCTCTTCACCGACGTGACGCTGAACGTGCCGGGCATCCACAATGTGAAGAACGCCCTGGCCGCCACCGCCGCCTCCATCTGTCTGGGTATCCGCCCCAACCAGGTCAAGTACGGTCTGGCGGGCTTCAACGGCGCGGGCCGCCGTTTCGAGTTCAAGGGCAAGTTCAACGGCGCGGACGTGTACGACGACTATGCCCACCACCCCGGCGAGCTGAAGGTGCTGCTGGACACGGTGGAGACGCTGAACTATCAGCGCACGGTGCTGATCTTCCAGCCCCACACCTATTCCCGTACAGCGGCCCTGTTCGAGGATTTCGTCAAGCAGCTGGGCCGGCCCGACGTGCTGCTGCTGGCGGAGATCTTCGCCGCCCGGGAGCAGAACACCATCGGCATCTCCTCGGCGGATCTGGCTGAAAAGGTGGATGGCGCCCTGTTCTATCCGGACTTTGAGCAGTTGGAGGAGGCCCTGCGGCACATCGCGCGGCCCGGCGACATCGTGCTCACCGTGGGCGCGGGCGACGTGTATCGGATCGGCGAGGATCTGGTTTCAATCTGATTTTCGGCTTTTCGTTTTTTAGCGGCGGTGATTTTTCACCGCCACAATTAATAGCGAGAGATATGAGGGATACTGAGGAGACACGTATGGGGAAGATCACCGTTACCGGAACAAAGATCGAAGCGCATCGGATCACTTGCAGCGTGACCGTCGAGGGCGATGTACGAGAGGCGTTTACAAAAGGCAAGTTCAGCTTCTATCTGGACAGTGACCGGTCCCTGGGGGATGTGCCGGAAAGCATTGCGGTCATCCCGCTTCTGGGGGATCTTCTGCCCGTCGCCTGGGTCTATGACGCCGTCATAGAGGTCGGGGCGTGTGACAGGGATTTTGCGGAAAGCATCCCCGCTGTCAAGCAGGGCTATGCGGATATGTACCCCATGCTGTGCTTCGGCGGCGAGCTTCATGCGGAGCGGATAACGGAAAACACAGCCTCCGGCAAAGAGGTTTTGACCCTGTACAGCGGCGGGGCAGACTCCGCGGACACCGCGATCCGGCATCTGTCGGAGAAGCCGGTGCTGCTGAGCATCTGGGGTTCGGATATCCCGCTGTCCAATGCAGAGGCCTGGGCCGGGATGATTGACCAGATCGAGACTGCGGCGGACGCCCTGGGATTGGGATTTGAGTCGCTCAGCTCCAATTTTCGCAGCTTTCTGAAAGGAGCGGTCCTGAACCGAAAGGTGGCCGCAGCCGGGGACGATTGGTGGCATGGCTTCCAGCACGGGCTGGCGCTGCTGTGCCAGGCTGCGCCCATGGCCTGGCTGTTGGGGGCCGACAAGGTCTATATAGCTTCCTCCTTCAGCGAGGCGGATCGGGGGAAGTATACCTGCGCATCCGACCCCACCATCGATAACCATGTACGCTACTGTGGGGCGCAGGTCATTCATGACGGTTATGACTGTATCCGGCAGGACAAGCTCCACAACATCGTACAGTGGCACCGGAGTACCGGAAAGGCGCTGCCGCTACATGTCTGCTGGGAGGCAGGAGACAACAGCAATTGCTGTCATTGTGAGAAATGCTGGCGGACGATCCTGGGACTGTATGCGGAAGGAGAAGATCCGCGGGATTACGGCTTCGCCTATGAGGACCCGGAGGCGCTGCTGACGGAGATCCGGGAAAACGGAAACAAGCTGCTGTTCCGTTTTTCAAACCGATACCTGCCGATTCTCCGCAGGCTGCGGGAACACTACACCGAGCAGACGCTGCGGCCGGAGCTGAAATGGCTTTGGGACATGGATGTCGGGGGCGCGGAAGAACTGCTGAGCTGGGTGGAGAAGCAAGACCAAGAAGCCCGGAGGACGCGCAAAGAACTGACCTGGCAGCTGACGGTGGAACGAAAGAAAGCCAAAGACCTGCGCAGCAAGAATGAAAGCCTCCGCCGCGATTTGGAATCAATACGCACATCCCGCAGCTACCGTCTGGGCCGTCTCCTGAGCCGGCCGCTGCGGGTGCTGAAGAGCTGGACCTTCCACAAAAAGATTGCGGAGACGTATTGGCGGCTGTACGGAAAGTGCCACAAAGGATGGAAGAAAGGCTATGCATCCTACATGCTGCGGCGGGTACGAGACCGGAAGATCTGGGAAAGGGAAAAACAGCTGCTGATCTCCGACCTGAAAAAAGACCATCCCCAAACTCTGCGGCGGGGCCGGGTGCCGGCAGGCAGAGTGCTGGATTTCTGGCTGTGCTACGCTTATCTGGGCGCCTTGGCAGAGACGAACTATCTGCATTTTCTGTTTTTACAAAACGGCTGGCCTTTCAGAGTGAAAAGCGTGACCAATCTTCGCACCTGGTTTTCGTCAGACTATCTGAACGAGCCGGAAGCGAAGAAGCTGACAGAGGACAAGGTCCGCTCCGCGGAATACTGGGCCGACTGGTACCGGCGGGAGTGTCTCCCGGTTTCGGCGGGAAGGCATGTGACGGCGGAGGATCTGCTCAGGCTCGCGGAAAAAAGCGGCAGGGTGATCGTCAAGCCCAACAACGATTACGGCGGGCATGGCATCTTCGTGCTGGAAGTGCCGGATCGGCAGGCGGCGCAGACCGCGGCCGCAAGGCTGAACGTCCTGCAGGAAGCGCATATCGCAGAGCCTTACCTGCAGCAGACCGGCGTGCTCCATGAATTGAACCCCTCCTCGCTCAACACACTGCGCATCGTCACCGGCCGGCACAAAGACGGCAGCATCAGCGTGGATGACTCCTATCTGCGTATCGGACATGCGGGCAGCGTCGTGGACAACATCAGCTCCGGCGGCATGGGCTTTATGGTCGATTTCACGACGGGGCGGCTTTGGGAAGCGAGAGATTATAAAGGCCTGTGCTACGAGGTACATCCGGACACCGGGAGAAAAATCTCCGGCATGCAGGTCCCCCGCTGGCAGGAGGCCGTGGACTTCGTCATATCCGCACACAGAGCGGCGCCGGCGGGCCTGATCCAGGTGGGCTGGGATGTGTGCATCTGCGAAGACGAGATGTACATGATCGAAGTCAACTGCAACCCCGGCCAGAATACCCCCGTGCCATGGAACAGGAATCCCTGGAAGGCGACCGTGGCGCTGATGGAGGAAAAAGACGCAAATGGCTGACATAAAAGAAAATCAGATGAAAAGAGGCTACCCGCTGCATTGCTGGCTCATGGGAGGAATCGACCACGGGAACCTGGGCGACCACCAGATCATCGTTTCCATGGAAGAATTCCTGCGCGATATAGAGCCGGACCTGGTGATCCACGAGGTACCGTTGAGCAGCTATTTTGACCAGAGCAACTACTTGCTGGATAAGATCCTGCCGGACGATGTCCTCATATTCAGCGGCGGCGGAAATGTGGGGACTCTGTGGCCGACCACAGAAGCGCTGCGGCGGGATGCATTCAACACCTGGCCGGCCAATCCCAAGATCGTTTTTCCGCAGAGCGTGTTTTTCGGCGCGGACGACGAGGGGGCTCGTTATCTGGAGGAGAGCAGCCGCGCATACAGTGCGGAGAATTGCCTTTTTGCGCTGCGAGATCCGGCGTCTTATGCAACAGCAAAAGAACATTTTGCGTGCAGGCTGTTTCTCACACCGGATATTGCGCTGTATTCGAAGATCGATGCCACCACGGCTGCCCGGTCCGGCTGTCTGCTTCTCATGCGCAGCGACAAAGAGAGAGCATTGAACGACGAAGAACGGCGCGGGATAGAGGCCGCTGTTCGGGAACGATTTGAGACGGTCGTTATCGGGGATACGGTACGCCGCTCGTTGGGGAAGAGAGATCGGAAGGCCGCACTGGAAGCGCTTTATGCGGAGATCTGCGCCAGCAGCCTGGTGGTGACGGACAGACTGCATGGGATGATCCTTTCGGCCATCTCCGGCACGCCCTGCGTCGTGTTTGCAAACAGTTACCAAAAAATCCGCGCGTCCATGCAATGGGTGGACGATCTGCCGTATATCCGGTTCGCGGAACGGGCGGAGGATCTGCCGACAGTCATCGACGGATTGGATCTGACGAAAGCATACACATATCCGCAAAGCGCCAAGCAGGCGCTGTTCGGAGAGTTTCGCTCGGCGGCAACGGATATGCTGGCGGCCAGCCGCAAGGCGGCGCGAGATCAAAAACCGAAGGTCTCGGTCGTAATCCCTGTATACAATACGGCGCCATATCTGGAGGCCTGTATGAACAGCGTTGTCGGGCAGTCTCTGGAGGACATTGAGATCATCTGTGTAAACGACGGATCGACGGATGGTTCACGCGCGATCCTGGAGGACTATGCACGGAAGGATCCGCGTATCCTTGTTGTTGATCAGGAAAACAGGGGCCTCTCCGGAGCCAGGAACACCGGACTCCAACGAGCACGTGGAACGTATTTGTATTTTCTGGACAGCGATGACTATATCGAGCCGCAGGCGCTGGAATTGCTGTATGACAAGATGGAAGAAATGCAGCTGGAAATGCTGTTTTTCAATGCCGAGCCTTTTTCGGACGGGGCTGGGTTTGACGACAGGACTGCTGAGTTGGCCGCGTACTATAAGCGAAAGGCTGAATACCCGGAGATCTACGCAGGCAATGAATTGCTGCAGCTTTTTCAGGAAAACAAAGACTACAAACCGGCGGCGTGGGGCTACCTGTCCAAGACAGCCTTTCTAAAAGATGGCGCTTTTCGTTTTGTCGAGGGAATCTATCACGAGGACAATCCCTATACTTTTCAGTGTTTGACCTGCGCAAAACGGGTGGCGTATATTCCGGACACGCTGTATCACAGGAGGGTGCGCGAGGGCTCTATCACAACGGTAAAGAAGAGCTTCAAACATGCGTACGGCTATTTCGCCGGGGCGGCGGCAATGGCCCGATATGTTCAGGCGACGAACGCTGACATGGCGTTTTCCCCACTTTATGCCGAGCGGATCGCTTCGATAGTGGAGATGGCAAGCTCTGTTTTTGAGAAGCTGCCGCAAGAGGAGCAGAACAAATATAAAGAACTGCCGGCAGAAGAGGCGGCATATTTCCAGCTGCTGATGCTGGGTGAGCGGCGGAATGCGCTCAGGCGTAAGGCGCTTGGTCAAGAGCTTCAAACAAGGAATCGCGAGAAAAAACAACTGGAGAGCGAAAACAAAAGCCTGCAGGGAGCCAACAGAAGGCTTGAAAAGGAAAAGGAAAGCTTGGAAAGAATCAACAGGGACATGGAAAACTCGCTTTCCTTCCGTATCGGGCGGGCAATCACCTGGCTGCCCCGCAGGCTGCGGGCGGTTTTGCGCCGGCTCGCGGGGACCCGGTGATCGGAGAGCAGAACCTTCCTGACAGAGTAAAAACAGCCTCCGGTATGCCATGGCATACCGGAGGCTGTTTCATTTTATTTTGCGGTCGGTTCAGCGGCGCAGCTTTGCGACGGCAAGAGCCAGGGTATAGCGCAGCCCGTGGTCCCGGACACAGCGGATCAGGCCGCCGGTCTTGCGGGGCAGCCAGGTGATCGCCCGCTTTGAGGCGCAGCTGCGCTGGGCCGAGTTTATCGACGGGCTGTGGCGGGAGACCACCCTGACCTTGGACGACGGCAGTACGCTCGCCTTCCGGGGCTGTGTGGACTTCGTACAGGAGGAGGGGGACAGCATCCGTTTGTGCAGCCTGTACCCGGGACAGGTGATCGACGTGAGCCGGGTGACGGCCATCACCATCCGGGGCGAGACCATAGAATTGAAATGAAATGCGATTCCCGGGGCGCACAGCCCCGGGAATTCTTTTTGCAAAAGCCTGTGACCTTTTGGGAAAAATGTTGTATATATAGGTGAGGGACCTCAAAGATCCAAAGGAGGACGCCTATGAATGATCCTGAAATCGTAGAGCTGTACTGGCAGCGGTCGGAGCGGGCCATCCCGGAGACCGATAAAAAATACGGCAGTTACTGCCACTGCATTGCCTATAATATTTGCGGCAGCCCGGAGGACGCGGAGGAGTGCGTCAACGACACCTGGCTGCAGACCTGGAGAAGCATACCCGAAGCCCGGCCCGCGGCGCTGCCGCCCTTTTTGGGCGCCATCGTGCGCAGCACCGCCATCAATCGCTTCCGGGCCGCCCGGCGGCAGAAGCGAGGCGGGGGACAGACGGTGTTGGCCCTGGACGAGCTTGCCGAGTGCGTGCCGGCCCCCGGCGGGGTGGAGCGGGAGATCGAAGCGGCGGAGCTGCGGCAGGCCATAAATCGCTTTCTGGGCGGCCTGGGCGAGACGGAGCGGAAGATCTTCGTAGCACGCTACTGGTTCCTGGCTCCCATCCGGGAGATCGCCGGGAAGCTGGGCTGCAGTGAGAGCAAGGTCAAGACCAGCCTGTACCGGACCCGGGGCAAGCTGCGTGCGTTTTTGAAGGAGGCAGAGCTATGCTGAACGCGGACCTGCTGCTGGACGCCCTGGGCGGCATCCGGCAGGACTATATCACAGAGGCGGCCGGACTGCTGGGCTACGGGCAGCCGCGGCAGCGGAAGCGCCATAAAAAGGTCTGGCGCACCGTGCTGATCGCCGCGGCGATCACGGCGCTGCTGGGCGTCACCGCTTACGCGGCGGTGTCCATCCACCAGCAGCGGCAGCAGGAACTGAAGGCCGACCTGCAGATCCAGGAAAACCACGTGTCGGACTATGTACAGCCGGAGGCCACTCAGGGCGAGGCCGGACAGCCGGGGATCACGCTGCTGAGCGTTCAGCCCAGCAACGACGGATTTGTGCGCTTCTACGTGGACGTGTACCCGGTGCCGGAGGACTATGTGCGCGACGGCGTCACCGGCGGCGCGGCGGTGGAGACCGGGGAGAACTGGGATCTGCGCAGCGTCAACTATTTCACCAGCCTGGACGGCGAGGCCTGGCGGGAAGCCTTCATCCACACCCGGGACTGGGACTTTGCCGAAGCGGACAAGGTGACCGTCACGGACGAAAACAGCAACAGCTGGCGGCAGCCCACGGCGGCGGCCATTCAGAAAAAGCAGCTGGAGCAGGGTTATGACCCCGAGACCCAGACCCTGACCCTGGAATGCCTTTTCAATCGTGAGGAGCTGCCCAGGGACGCGGCGGAGGCCCAGGTGCACATCATCTGCGCGGAGTACCTGGCCAACATCGACGCCCAGGGGATCGAGACGGAAAACGACGTGGGCCCGCTCATCGACTTCGGCACCGTCACGGTGCCCCTGGCGGAGAGCGCGGTGCGGACCGTGTATTTCACCGAGCCCCGGGAGTTTTCGGTTGATGGCCAGTTCGGCCCGGTGACCGGGCGCTTTGTGGGCGCGGAGCTGAACGCCGACGGGGTGGTGTGGCTCTATGAGGTGGACGGAAGCTACAGCGTGGAGGACATGATCGCCCTCACCGACAGCTACGAGGCGGACGCGGTGCTGGAGCTGGCTGACGGAAGTGAAAAGCCGGTATCTGTGTCCGTGCGCAGCGAGACCGGCCCGGTGCTGCGAAACTACTGCGGCATCCCAGGCACGGTGGACATCAACGCCGTTGTGGCGATCACCGCCGGTGGCGTGCGGTACGAACTGAAAGAAGAATAAGCAAGTGAGCGCCGCGGGAGGCAAAGCCCGCGGCGCTTTTTTGCCGTTGGGGTCCCGTACAAAGAAGCCGAAAGCTGTGGGAACAGGGGTGTCCTGTGCGTGGATATTTCTTGCAATGTGTCGAGAATTACGATATAGTAAAGATCAAGAAAAAACACAGAAACGGAGCAAGGCGTAGGTTTCGGAGGGAAAGAATGGCAGCGAAGGTTTCGATCATCATTCCTACATACAATGTAGAGAAATACATCGAACAGTGCTTGGACAGCATCACCCGGCAGACGCTCAGGGAGCTTGAGATCATCGTATCCGATGACTGCTCGACAGACGGCACCATGGAACTGCTGCAGAAGTCAGCGGCAGCGGACGGCAGGATCCGCATCCTGTCCCACAGCGTGAACAGTTCCACCTCCCAGTGCCGGAAGGATGGCGTCCTTGTCTGCAGCGGCGAATATGTGATGTTTGTGGACGGGGACGACTATCTGGAAGAGAACGCCTGCGAGTTGGCGTATAACACCGCGCGGGCGCAAAACGTGGATATCGTTCAGTTCGGCACGGCGGTGGAGAACTGCGCAAACGTTCCTCAAAGCCGGATCGACGACAATCAGAAACGGTTGGAGCCTTATGTAGGAAAACTATCGAACGAGCCGCTTTTGACGGCCTGCTTTGTCAAGCGCCGCTTCAGCTTCAACCTCTCGAATAAGATCTGCCGCGCGGAGATCTGCCGGAGGGCCTTTGCTCGGGTGGAGGACGGCTATTTTCAGCGGGGAGAAGACGCCTATGCGGTGTTTTTCCTGCTGCTGGAAAGCGGCAGCTATTTTGGGATCGCAGATCGGCTTTACCATTACTGCTTCGGACGCGGCTCCACAGGCAAAAGCGTCATGGGCATCCGGCAATTCGAGCAGTTGTGCACCAGCGCGGAGATTTCGAAAAGGCTACAGGTCTTTACGGAGCACCTGGTTCAGGTGGAAGCGACAGAGACCGTAGGGAGCAGACAGGCGGATGTGGTTTCAGCCGCGGCGGAGGCGTTGAAAAAGAGCTTTTTCAATGAGCAGATCGGCAGGTGGCTGGGCAATCTGCGGCCTGAGGACCAGGCCGCGGGCTTCCTCGCCATGGAGCGGGCCTGGGCGGTGGACCGGGGCAGCTTTATCAGCATGCTTGCCCAGTCCGCCTGGGACAGACGGGAGCAGATCGCACAGGCGCTGAGCCGGGTACAGGAACTGCGCTTCCGGCCGCGGCCCATCCGTACGGTTGCCTTATATTACCACAACGTGGCAAAGGGCGGTGCACAGCGTGTGGTAGCCATGCTCAGCAATCTTTTTGCCGCCCGGGAGGGCGATGACGGCGAAAGCCGGTACCGCGTGGTCCTGATCACAGATGAGAGCCCCACGGAAGAAGATTACGAGGTCCTGCCCTGTGTGATCCGGGAGACCCTGCCTCCGCATCAGCAGTCGGCCCGGGGGGAGTTTGCCCCGCGCGCCCGGGCCTGGGAACGGATTATTCAGGAACACGAAGTGGATGCGGTGCTCTATTCGGAGTGGACGCTGCCGATCCTGCTGTGGGATATGCTGGCCGTAAAAGCCACGGCGCAATGCCCGGCGCTGCTTGTACACCTCCACAATATCAGCTGTTGGATCTATCAGAACCAGAGCGACACCATCAATGAACGGGCAGTGGTTTTCCCCCTGGCCGAGGGGCTGGTCGCCTTGTCGGAATTTGACCGTCTGTTCTGGTCAAGGATCAATCCGCGTGTTTACTGTATAGCAAATCCCTGCTTTTCCCACGCCTATCAGAACCGGCGGGCAAGTTATGGGAAGTATGTCCTATGGTTGAGCAGAGTCGCGCCGGAGAAGCAACCGGAGGAGATCCTGGATATCATGGAGAAGGTGGCCGCTGCCGATCCGGAGGTGGTGTGCCATGTGGTGGGCAATGATGTGGGCGGTGCGCTGGAGCGTCTGCGTGCTGTGACCGCGGACCGTGGCCTGCAGAACAATGTGATCTTCGAGGGCTTTCATAAGGATGTGCGTGCCTTTTATGAAAAAGCCGGCGTCTTTCTGATGACCTCCCGGTACGAGGGCTTCGCGCTGACCTTGTATGAAGCCGCCTCCTTCGGCCTTCCCACCGTGACCTACGAGATGCCTTGGCTGTCATACTTTGATTATATAGACGGCTGGACTGCGGTGGCACAGAGAGACGCAGACGCAGCGGCCAGGGAGATCCTGCGCCTGGTGAACACGCCTGCGCTGTGGCAGGAGCGAAGCGACGCGGTCTATCAGAGTGCGCTGGCCTATGAAAAACGTGATATCCTGGATGATTGGCTCGGCGTTTTTGCGGATCTGGAGCAGGGGAAATTCCCGGAAGCGCCCCGGCTGGACAGGACAACAGATCTCTTTCTGGACCAGATCGCATATTTCCACGGGATCGCGATCCGCGGCCTGCAGGAGCGGCTGCGGGACAAGGATCAGAAGATCAGCATCAGAAACAGGGAATGCTCACAGCTGAATCAGGAAAAGCGAAAGCTGGAGAGGGAAAAGAAAAAGCTGACGGAAGAAAACCAGCGGCTGGAAAACATCAACAGGGACATGAAAAATTCTCTCTCTTTCCGTCTGGGACGGGCGATCACCTGGCTACCCCGCAGGCTGCGGGCGGTTTTGCGCCGGCTCGCGGGGACCCGGTGATCGGAGAGCGGAGCCTTCCTGACAGAGTAAAAACAGCCTCCGGTATGCCATGGCATACCGGAGGCTGTTTCATTTTATTTTGCGGTCGGTTCAGCGGCGCAGCTTTGCGGCGGCAAGAGCCAGGGTATAGCGCAGCCCGTGGTCCCGGACACAGCGGATCAGGCCGCCGGTCTTGCGGGGCAGCCAGGTGATCGCCCTCTCGAGGCGATAAACGGGGCTGTGCCGATGGGCGGCGTATGCCCGTGCATAGCCCCTGTCGTAGGTCCGTGCCCGACGGCGCCAGCCCACAAGATCGGCAAAAAGGCCCGGCAGCGGGTCCGTCTGCTGCGGATCGACCCGACGGCGATACAGGGCCTCTTTGACAAACAGAAGGCTTTCGGCGTGCGTCAGGATCCATGTGGCAAGCTGCGGATAAAGCGCAGGATCCTCTGCAAGGTCCGGAGCGGACAGGGCTCGGCGCAAAAAGTCGCTCCGGTAAAGGGCGGCCTGGGGGCAGATCTCCGCCGCCGACAGCGCGGCTTTCGCGGAGGGACGAAGAACCTGTCCGTAGGACCGGGCTTCCGCCAGGCAGGATTTGTATGCGAAGCAGCGGCCCCCTTCGTCCGAAAACTCCACATAATCCGACAGGACAACGTCCGGCCCGTGGGCCGCGGCAAGACCGTACAGGGTGCTGACCATGTTCTCAGCCGAGAGATCCTGCGCCTCTATGATTGCACAGTACTCTCCCCGGGCTTCCCGCAGCCCGGTCTGCAGACAGCCGAGGAGGTCCGCCCCGGCGGCAGGGAGGATGCGGAGACGATAATCCCGCTGCTCGAATTCCATGAGCGTATCCAGAACGTCGTCATCGGAGCCAGCCCAGACGCAGAGGATCTCCAGCAGAGGCGCCGACTGGCCGGTCAGTCTCACGAGGCATTGCCGGAGATGGTCCGCGTCCCGGGAGCAGGGCACGATCACAGAGACCCGGAGCGGGGTGGGATCGCCGTTTTCATCCACCAGACGGCGGCGCGTATCAAGGCGGGGATAGACCTGCGCGTAATCCAGCTTTTGGATGCGGCGCAGCGCATTATAATCATAATCGCTGTAAAAGTACGACCGGGGCTTTCCGATGACTCCCAGCTCCGCGTACCAGCTTTGCTTCAGCTGCCGGTACAGCTTCTCCTGGGTGGGCCAGGCCAGCGTCTCCAGATGCCAGAGAGAAAAATGCAGGCTGTAGTTGATGAAGTCCCGTTCAAAGCGCTCATACAGATCCCAGTCCTTCAACTGCTGCCGCAGAGCCAGCAGCGCTTGGTAAAAGCAGTCCCAGGACTTCTCACGGGTGACGGACAGGGAACCGCTGCCGCCCTTGCGCTGGTGGGCCAGCACCTGATCGACGATGCTGATCCGCCTGGCGGCGACGATGGCGGAGAACACGAAAAGCATATCATTTGTCGTACGCTGCTCCTGAAAGCGCAGGCCGTGGCTGCGCACGAAATCCGCGGAAAAAAGCTTGTCCCAGGCCCAACCCATCAGCGCGCGGAATGCGTTTTTCCGCAGGTCCGTGCCGGCAAAGGGGCGCAGTTCGGGCAGCAGATCCTCCCGCACCGTGAAGGGGATGAAACGGTACACGCCCAGGGTTTCGATGTAGTTGTCGCTCAGAAAGACCACGATATCCGACCGGTTTTCCTCCGCACTCCGATAGGCCTTCTCCAGCATGTCCGCTTCGAAGAAATCGTCCGCATCTAGGAAGGAGAGAAAGCGGCCCCGGGCGACATCCATGCCCCGGTTGCGGGCGGCGCCGGCGCTCTTGTTCTCCTGGGTCAGAACAATGATCCGGTGATCGGCCTGGGCATATTCATTCAGGATGGCCGGCGAGCGGTCGGAAGAGCCGTCATCAACACAGATGATCTCGATATCCCGGAGCGTCTGTCCTGTGACGCTGTCCAGACATTGACGGAGATACGGCTCGGCGTTGTATACGGGGATGATGACAGATATGATCGGCATGGTTTGCATAGTATGCGGCTCCCTTTGAAGGTAAACTCAGAGATCCAGATAGGCGCGCCAGAATGCGGCGCTTCTGAGGGTGCGGGCGCTGGAGCGCAGATCCTTCTTCACAGCTTCGAAACGGAAGAGAACAAGGAAGGTGGCGGCGAGAAGCTGGCCCAGACAGGAGATCAGCTGGCGATAGCTTTTCCGGGTGAGGAAACCCTTGCCGCCGATAGGGTCGTAGTTGAGGACGGCGCGGCTGCGGAAGCAGTTGAGCGGCCGGGGTTTTGCCATGGGGACGCAGCGGACTGTCCCGCGCCGGGCCGGCAGCAGATAGCCGTTGAAGCTCAGACGCCGGAGCAGCTTGTGCGCTGCGCTCTCCGTCTCGGTGAGGCTGCGTGCGTAATCTGCCGCGTCCGCCGGGCAGGGTAATTCCTCAGCCGGTACGGCCTTGTAGCCGGCGGCCATGATCTCCTTATGCAGTTGCTCACCGTCCGTGTGCAGCAGGAATGCGCTCCCCTCGCAGAAGTCCCGCACGGCGCGCAGTTGGAGCTTTGCGTCCAGATACCGATAACGAAACAGCTCGGCGGTGACATGGTGAAACAGCACCTTGAGAAAAGCGGCGCTGCCGTATTCGGGATAGTGAAGGACGTTGGTGTAAAGCATGTTGCGCAGATCATAATAGCTCAGAAAAGAGGAGTACTTGGTATCAAAGGGCTCGTGCCACACACAGATGCCGTTGAGGAGGGCCAACGCCCTGGTGTTGCGGATGCCGTATTCGGCATCGTCACAGTGGATGAAATAGGGACAGGGGAGATTGTCCTCCCGCACGAACTGCATAGGGATGCAGCAATACCACCAGGCATTATACTCCGCATCCTCCTCTTCTTCATTGCAGACGCAGTTTTTCAGGATGCCCAGATCCAGATCCTGCTTCAGCGGATGGATGCGGCCGACATTCCACAGGCCGCCGGACTCATGCTGGATCCTGGGCCGGTCCAGACGGAGCATGGCACCGCCCACGAAAAGATCCTCATATTCCGCCCTGCGGCAGCGCAGAAAACTGTAGGTGCGGAAAAGGGCCTCCGTCTCAATGACGATGTCGTCATCCATCATGATGACATGGGTGGCGGGAAAGCTGCTCTGCCCGAGGATCTCCAGCAGGCCGCGGGTAAAACCGCCGACGCCGCCCAGGTTCTTGTTGGGGACCACATGCACCTTTTCACCGGACAGCTGATCCCAGGGCAGGGTCCGGCCGTTGTCGGAGACAAAGACCTGCAGATGCCCGCACAACTCGCTGTCCGGATTGCTGAGGATCTCCCGGTCCAATGTGGCCAGGTTCCGCAGGAGAAAGGGCTCCCGCTTGAAGGTACAGATGTTTACGGCCAGATCCACATCGCGAAGGTCTCCGGTCTCCACCTCGGCTTCGTACCAGCCGCCGCAGAAAACGGCGTTTTCGGACAGCGCTGTGAGTGAGAAGCCCAGGAGCGCGCAGGAGGGATCCGGCTCACAGGCCAGGCAGACGGGCGTTTCGCCGTCGCCGGAGACGGACCGGGTGTCCAAAACTGCGGCGGAGAAGTCTCCAACCTCTTCGGCCCGGGGCTGTGCGTAAGCCAGGAGCCTCACCTGAAAGTCGCCCTTGAGCAGCAGGCACAGCCTGACACAGTCCGCAGTGGTATACTTCTGCCATTTGGCAAAGCTGAAGGTGTTGAAGTAAGCGGAAAAGTCGCAGGCGCCGCCGCGGCAGGAAAAGACCAGCCGCTGCGTGTCAGGCTCCAGCCTCGGGCAGTCATCCTGCGAGGGGCGATAGAAGAGCGCCGTTTCCCGGCAGATCCCGGGCCGGGGCAGCAGAAGGTTTTGCACTTTTATGAAAGTTTTCATACATACGCCATCCTGTGCAGTCGGTGTTTTGTCCATTATAGCTCAGATCATCCGATTTCACAAGAAGCGGATGAAGCGAAAGCGGGAAATTGTCGGAGCGTTTGCAGGGTCGCGCCGGAGGTGTGCTTTCGTTGACAAATATAGACGGTCGGTGTAGAATATATTGTCATTATAATGGTGAATGGTGCAATTATGGTCTCACAGAGATCTGTCGGGAAGCTTCGGAGCTTCCGCGGAACAGAGCAGGGGAACGGCCCATGAATGAAAGCCTGCTGAAAAAACTGAAAAAGGTGCGTCTGCGGGATCTGGGCCATGTGTTCCTTTTTCTGCTGGCGCTGCTCCCGGCCCGGATCTGCCGGTACTTTCGCCCCGGGCTGTGGCTGGTCTGTGAAGGCGAGCGGGAGGCCCGGGACAACGGCTACTGGTTCTTCAAGTATCTGCGGGAGCGGCAGCCGGAGACCGACGCGGTCTACGCCATCCGGTATGATGCACCGGAGTATTCCCGTGTCGCTGCGCTGGGGCCCACCGTGCCCTACGGCAGCTTTCGGCACTGGATCTTATATCTGGCCGCCCAGGTGAACATCAGCAGCCAGAAGTACGGCAAGCCCAACGCGGCGGTCTGCTACCTGCTGGAGGTGGTGCTGGGCTGGCTGAAAAACAGGCGGGTGTTCCTGCAGCACGGCGTCACCAAGGACGATCTGCCGTTCCTGCACGAAGACAAGGCAAAGCTCTGGATGTTCTGCTGTGCGGCGGAGCCGGAGTATGCCTTCATCAAAAACTGCTTCGGCTATCCGGCGGAGGCGATACAGCATGTGGGCTTCTGCCGTTTCGATCCCCTGCACGGGGCGGAGCCGGATCGGGACCTGCTGCTGATCCTGCCCACCTGGCGCATGTATCTGCAGCGGGAGGGGGACCGGGAGGCCTTTCTGGAGAGCGACTATTACCGCGCCTGGAGCGCACTGCTCCGGGATGGGCGGCTGGCGGCGCTGCTGGAGCGCTGCGGAAAGCGGGCGGTTTTCGTCCTGCACAGGGAGATGGCGGCCTTTGAGGGGCTGTTTCAAAGCGCGGCGGACTGCATCACCGTGCTGCCCTGGCAGCAGGCGGACATCTCCGCGCTGATCCGGAGCGCCGGAACACTGCTCACGGATTATTCCAGCGTGTATATGGACTTTGCCTATATGAAAAAGCCGCTGGTGTATTATCAGTTCGATTACGAGACCTATCGGGCCGGGCATCTGCCCACCGGATATTTCGACTACGAGCGGGACGGCTTCGGCCCGATCTGTTCTTCGGAGCAGACGTTGCTGGAGCGGCTGGAGCCGCTGCTGACCAGCGGGGAGATGCCCCCGGAATACCGGCAGCGGGTGGATCGCTTCTATACGCTCAATGACGATAAAAACTGTGAAAGGACCTATCTGGCGATTCGAGAAAAGCTGGAAAGAGAAAAAGCCAAATGATAAGCAGTCTGAAATTCCGCATCAAAATGCTTTTTAAATACAAGGACCTTCTCTATCTGCTGGTGGAGCGGGATATCAAGCTCAAATACCGGCGCAGCATACTGGGCTATGTATGGAGCGTGCTCAACCCGCTGCTGTCCATGCTGGTCATGGTGGTGGTGTTCTCCCACATGTTCAACCGGGGCGTGGCCAACTATCCCGTGTATCTGATCTGCGGCAACATCCTCTTCAGCTTCATGCGGGAATCCAGCACCCAGGCCATGAACTCGATCATCACCAACGCCTCGCTGATGAAGAAAGTCTATGTGCCCAAATATATCTTCACCCTGTCCAAGGTCACCAGCTCCTTTGTCAACCTGATCTTTTCCCTGGGCGCGCTGCTGATCGTGATGATCATCACCCGGCTGCGCTTCTCTTGGTACGATCTTTTGATCGTGATCCCTCTGGCGGAGCTGTATGTGTTCTGTGTGGGACTGGGTCTGTTCCTGGCGGCGGCCACGGTGTTTTTCCGGGATATCCAGAACATCTGGAGCGTTGTGACCCTGGCCTGGATGTACCTGACGCCCATCTTCTATACGCTGGATTCCATGTCCCCGGTGCTGCGCTACTGGATCCCCAAGGTCAACCCCATGTATATCTACATCACCCAGATGCGCGATTTCGTTTTAAACGGCGGCTGGCCCTGGACCGTGCTGATCTGGCGCGGCGCGCTGGTGGCCGCGATCATGGTGGCGCTGGGCATGTTCGTGTTCACAAAAGCCAAGGATAAATTCATTCTGTATATTTGAGGACCTATGGACAACGATATTTGCATACGCGTGGAAAACGCCTCCGTGCGCTTCAATATGGCCTCGGAGAAAGTCAACAATCTGAAAGAATATGTGATCAAGCTCCTCAAGCGGGAGCTTACGTTCAAGGAGTTCTATGCGCTGAGGGACATCGACCTGACCATCCGTCAGGGGGAATCCTGGGCCTTCGTGGGCCATAACGGTGCGGGGAAAAGCACCCTGCTGAAGCTGATCTGCCGGATCCTGACGCCCTACCAGGGCAAGGTCTGGGTCAACGGGGACATCGCCCCCATGATCGAGCTGGGCGCGGGCTTCGATCCCAACCTGACGGCGGCGGAGAACATCTATATCAACGGCGCCATCCTGGGCCACAGCCGGGAATTTATGCGGGAGCATTTCGACGAGATCGTGGAATTTGCCCAGCTGCAGGATTTTCTGGGCATGCCCATCAAGAATTATTCCAGCGGCATGCGGGCCCGCCTGGGCTTCGCGGTGGCCACTATGGTCAAGCCGGATATCCTCATCGTGGACGAGGTGCTGTCCGTGGGTGACGCCGCTTTCCGCAAGCGCTGCAACGAGCGCATGAAGGAGCTGCTCTCCGGCGGGACCACTCTGCTTTTCGTGTCCCACTCCCACGCGGACGTGCGAAACCTCTGCAAAAACGCGGTGTGGCTGGACCACGGTCGGATGAAGATGATCGGCGAGACAGAAGAGGTGCTGAGCGCCTACGAGGCAAGTGTGAAATAAAGGGCCCTGCGGACAGCCGGGCGCGGTGCGGATATGGAAAGCTGTGTCTCTGTGATCGTTCCCGTATACAAGGCGGAACCGTATCTGGAAAAGTGCATAGACAGCATCCTGGCTCAGAGCCATCGGGAGCTGGAGCTCCTGCTGGTGGACGACGGCTCGCCGGACCGCTGCGGAGAGATCTGCGACGCCTATGCCGGGCGGGATACCCGGGTTCGGGTGATTCATCAGCAGAACGCCGGCGTCAGCGCCGCTCGCAACGCCGGACTCGACGCGGCGCGGGGCGGCTGCATCGCCTTCGCCGACGCCGACGACTGGGTGGAGCCGGACTGGATCGAAGCGCTGTACCGGCCCCTTGCGCAGGACGCGGATCCGGACGTCAGCATTTGCGGCTGGTACCGGGAGACGGACGGCCGGACCATCGATTGCTCCGGGCAGATCCCGACGGGGATGCTGACCGGAGATCAGGCCTTCTGCTCCGCGGTCCGCGGCGGCGGGATCGAGGGTTTCCTGGTCAACAAGCTGTTCCGGGCGGAGTTGTTTCGTAAGCTGCGGCTGCGGGAGGATCTGGCCGTGTGCGAGGACCTGTTGCTGGTATGCCAGGTTTTCCGCCGGTGCAAAACGGCGGCTGCCATCCCGAGGGCGCTGTACCACTACCGAATCCGGCCCGGATCCGCCCTGCACGATCCGGAAAAGCGGCTGCGCTCGGAGATCCCGGCCAGAGAAGCGATCCTGGACCTGGCGGCAGGCGACCGGCTGCGGGAAGACGCCGCGGCCTTTTCCTATGTGCAGCAGACGCTGCTCAACAGCGTCCGGGCAGAGAGGGCCGGGAAAGAGGAGACGGCGGCCCGGCTGCGTGACATGCTCAAGCGCTATGTGCCCCGGGCCATGAGGGCAGGGAGCATCCCGGCCGCTGACCGGGCGAAGCTGGCGCTGAAATTAATGATCCCCAGTTTGATTTCGGAGGAGTACTTATGAAGATAGCGATTGCGGGCGTGGGCTATGTGGGCCTTTCCCTGGCGGTTTTGTTTTCCCAGAACAATGAGGTATGGGCGGTGACCACCACCCCGGCCAAGGCCAAGCAGATCAACGAACGCAGATCCCCGATCCAGGATCGGGAGATCGAAGAATACATGGCGCAGAAGGAACTGCATCTGACGGCGACCACGGACAAGGAACTGGCCTACCGGGACGCGGAGCTGGTGGTGGTGGCGGCGCCTACCAATTACGATGAGACACGCAATTATTTCGACACCTCCGCGGTGGAGGACGTGATCGAGACGGTGCTGCGGGTCAACCAGACGGCTCCCATCGTCATCAAGTCCACCATCCCCGTGGGCTATACCGAGTCCGTGTGCCGGAAGTACGGCACGGACAGGATCCTGTTCTCTCCGGAGTTTTTACGGGAGACCAAGGCGCTGTACGACAACCTCCATCCCAGCCGCATCATCATCGGCGCCCAGGACGCCCAGCGGGAGCAGGCCATGGTCTTTGCTGGGCTGCTGCAGCAGGGAGCACTGGACAAGGATGTGCCGGTGCTGCTGTGCCGGCCCACGGAGGCGGAGGCCATCAAACTCTTCGCCAACACCTATCTGGCCCTGCGCGTCAGCTTTTTCAATGAGCTGGACACCTATGCCCAGGTGCGCGGCCTGGACACCGCCGCCATCATCAACGGCGTCTGCCTGGATCCCCGCATCGGCAACCATTACAACAATCCCTCCTTCGGGTATGGGGGCTACTGCCTGCCCAAGGATACCAAGCAGCTGCTGGCCAATTACGCCCAGGTGCCCCAGAATCTGATCGAGGCCGTGGTCAAGTCCAACGACACCCGGAAGGATTTCATCGCCGCCTCCATCCTGGAGCGCTCGCCCCGGGTGGTGGGCGTCTACCGTCTGACCATGAAGTCCGGCAGCGACAACTTCCGCCAGTCCTCCATCCAGGGGGTCATGGAGCGGATCCGGGCCAAGGGCGCGGACCTTATTGTCTATGAGCCCACGCTGAAGGAGGAGCGCTTCTTCGGCTGCCGGGTGATCCGGGATCTGGACGAGTTCAAGGCTCTTTCCGATGTGATCATCGCCAACCGGATCAGCGGGGAGCTGGACGATGTGGCCGACAAGGTCTATACCCGGGATCTGTACTGCAGAGACTGAAGCCCAGAAAAACAAAAACGTGTAAGAAGGGAGCTTGCAGCATGCCGAAGGTATCCGTCGTGATGCCGTCGCTGAACGTGCGCCCGTACATCGAGGAATGCATGGACAGCGTCATCCGTCAGACCCTGAAAGACATAGAGATCCTGTGCGTGGATGCGGGCTCCACCGATGGGACCCTGGAGGTCCTGCGCGGCTACGCCGAGAGGGACAGCCGGGTCCGGGTCATCGTCTCCGACCGGAAAAGCTACGGCTATCAGATGAACCTGGGGATCGAAGCCGCAGCCGGCGAGTACCTGGGCATCGTGGAGACCGACGACTATATCGCGCCGGAGATGTACGAGCAGTTGTATGCTGCGGCAAAAGCGCAGGCGCTGGACATCGTCAAGGCGGACTACACGGTGTTTACCGGAGAGGGCCCCGAGCGGCAGTTCATTCCCTGCAGGATCGCCGGGAGTCGGGACCAATACGGCCGGGTGCTGTGTCCCTCGGCGGAGCGGAAGGCCTTTTTCAACACGCTGTATACCTGGTCGGGGATCTACCGCACCGCCTTTCTCAAGGAAAACGGCATCCGCCACAACGAGACGCCTGGAGCCTCTTACCAGGACAACGGCTTTTGGTTTCAGACCTTCGCCCTGGCCGAGAGGCTGTGCTACGTCCCCAAGCGGTATTACTATCTGCGCAGGGATAATCTCGCGTCCTCTGTGTTTGCCAGGAACAAGGTGTTCGCCGAGTGCGTGGAATATGATTTCATCCGGGATTTCCTGCGGCTGCACCCGGAACTGGAGCCGAGCCTGGCGCCGGTCTGCGCCTATCATCGGTGCCGGAATTATTTCGGGACCCTGGAGCGGATCGGCGAGGAGGACAAGAACGCCTTCCTGGAACGCTTCGCGTCGGACTTTCGGCAGATCGAGGCTGCGGGCGAGCTGGACCGGGAGCTGTTCAGCCGGCGGGAATGGAACGCGCTGTGCGCGATCATGGAGCGGCCGGAAGCCTACTTTGCGCTGAAAAAAGAAAAAACCCTGCCGGGCATGAGCCGCAGCAGGCTGGAGGGCGGACTGCGATGCCTGAAAGAGCATGGTCTGCGCTATACGGTAAAGTATGTTTTGAATGGAGGGAGACAGGCATGAAGCATTATGATTATCTCATCGTGGGCGCCGGCCTTTACGGCGCGGTATTCGCCCAGCGGGCAAAAGCCGCCGGCAAGAAGGTCCTGGTGATCGACAAGCGGCCCAACATCGCCGGCAACGTCTATACCGAAAACGTGGAGGGAATCCAGGTCCACAAGTACGGCGCGCATATCTTCCACACCAACGACAAGCGGGTCTGGGACTATGTGCAGCGCTTCGCCACCTTCAACCGCTTCACCAATTCTCCCGTGGCCAACTACAAGGGCGAGCTGTACTCCCTGCCCTTCAACATGTATACCTTCAATAAGATGTGGGGCGTGGTCACGCCGGAGCAGGCTGCGGCGAAGATCGCCGAGCAGCGCAAAGAGATCATCGGCGAGCCGAGCAATCTGGAGGAGCAGGCCATTTCCCTGGTGGGCCGGGACGTCTATGAGAAGCTGGTCAAGGGCTATACGGAAAAGCAGTGGGGCAGAGACTGCACGGAGCTGCCCGCCTTCATCATCAAGCGCCTGCCCGTGCGCCTGACCTTCGACAACAATTACTTCAACGCCCTGTATCAGGGTATCCCCGTGGGGGGCTACACCAAACTGGTGGCCAACATGCTCGAGGGTGTGGAAGTGCGCCTGGGCATCGACTATCTGGCGGACAAGGAAGCGCTGGACGCCCTGGCGGATAAGGTGCTCTACACCGGCCCCATCGACGCCTACTTCGGCTATTCTCTGGGCACCCTGGCCTACCGCTCGGTGCGCTTTGAGACCGAGCTGCTGGATCAGTCCAATTTCCAGGGCAACGCCGCCGTCAACTACACCGACCGGGAGACCCCCTGGACCCGGATCATCGAGCACAAGTGGTTCGAGTTCGGCAAGGACGAGAACGGAAATGACCTGCCCAAGACAGTGATCAGCCGGGAATACAGCTCCGAGTGGAAGCCCGGCGACGAGCCTTATTATCCCGTCAACGATGAAGTCAACAACGCGCTGTATCAGCAGTACAGGGAACTGGCGGAGAAGGAGGAGCATGTGCTCTTCGGCGGCCGTCTGGGCGAATATCGCTACTACGACATGGACCAGGTCATCGCTGCCGCCCTGGACGCCTGCGACCGGGAACTGGGACAGGCCTGACGGGAGCAAAATCCAAGAGACGCCGCACACGGTTATTTTTCGGTGTGCGGCGTCTCTTTGTGATGGAAGGATGAAAAATCAGAAAACATCCTCGATCACGCGGGTGGGCGGATTCTCCACGATCTCGGGATGGGCGAACATATAACGGAAGGCCTGCAGCATCTGGGCGTAATAATGTCCGTCCACGATGCCTTCGTCCAGCACCATCTTGGTATCGATGTACTTGTTGTCGTTTACCTTCCCGTGCCGGTCCAGCTCGTAGGCGTGGCGCTTGGCGCCGAAGGCGATGAACACCGGCAGGGTACCGAAGTTGTAGATGTGATGGTAGACCGGCCCAATGCGCAGGGAGCCCAGATCGGTGATGATCATGGAACCGTGGAAGGGGCTCGCGTCCACGATGGACTGGGGCAACCAGCCGAAGTAGTCCATGATGCGCAGGAGGAGGATGACGAAACGGATCAGGAAGCGCGGCAGCTTGCTGAAGGCCTCCGCCACATCCTCGGTGTTGTTGTTCTCGTCCGAGGTCTTGATCTCCTCGATCTTGGCATTCATCTTCCTGTACACGTCAAAGATGGTGTCCGTGGGCTCGAACTGGACCTTGATGGTGGTCTCCGTCTCATTGGGGTCGCTGCTGCGGCGCACGGCCATGATGATCTCGATATTGTCCCGCGCGTAGATCCGGCGGCCGGCGATAAAGCGGTTGGCGGCCGGCAGCATGGAGATGCAGCGGATATAGACGGCGATGATGAAGTGCAGGATGCCGATGCCCTTGTAGCCCTCCACCCGCAGGGCCCGCAGACGCCGGTCCAGGGCGGTGATCTCAAAGCTCTCCTCATAATTCACCATACGGTCGTTGCGCTGGGGCATGATGTAGGGGATGAATTTGCTGAAGGGCGGGATGGAGCGCAGCAGTCTGCCCTCCTTGCGGTCGCCGTAGCGTCGTTTGTATCTGCTCATGGGGGTTCCCTCCCTATGATTCAGTTATTTTAAGCATCATCATCATTATACAGGCATTCGACAGGGATTACAAGTATAATTATTTTTCAAGAAAAAGGAAACAAATGGACCCGAAAGAGCGGCTGAATAAATAAAAGGAATATGCCCAGAAAATGGATAAAATTATGTAAACCAATTAAATTATGAGATGATTTTGCAACTTTTCGGGCAAATATTTTCAAAAAAATTGAAAGAGGTTACAATTTAGCTATTGAATTTTAGGGCGCCTTGCGCTATAATGCATTTGTATTTCCAGTACTAGCATTATATGGAATGGAGAGTATTGTATGATGAAGACAAGACGATCGATGAAGAAAGTTCTGGCGCTTCTTCTGTGCATTGTCATGTTCGCGACGCTGCTGCCCACCTTTGCGTTCGCGGATCTGGCAGCGCCCACCCTGGGGAGCGCCACAGCCAACGGCTCGGGCATCAAACTGACTTGGACTAAAGTCACGGGTGCCGATGGCTATCGCATCTACCGCAAGACCGGCAGCAATGGCTGGGGAATGCTCGTGGATGTGGGCGATGTCGACAGCTACCAGGACAGTACTGCAGCTGCGGGAACGATTTACACTTATACCGTGCGCTGCAAGAGCGGCGGCAACGTTGTCAGCAGTTATGACAAGATCGGTGTATCCGGTTCTTGGAACACGGGCTCGGCCGGCTATGTGGCTACACCTGCCCTGGACAGCGCCAAGGCGGAAACCAATGGTATCCGCTTTAAGTGGAAAAAGGTCTCGGGCGCTGCCGGGTACAAAATCTATCGCAAGTCCGGCAGCGGAAGCTGGGCCGGCTTGACCAGTGTAGGCGATGTGGCCGAGTACCTGGATACCAGCGTGAGCTCCGGCGTCAAGTACACCTATACGGTACGTGCTCTGAATAGCGGCGGCAATATCATCAGCGGCTATAACAACACCGGTGTCAGCGCCACCTGGACGAAGGCTGCGTATTCTGTCGCCACGCCTAAACTGGTAGGCGCCGTCGCAAAGGGCAGCGGTATTGAGGTGACATGGCAGGCGGTCAGCGGCGCAGGCGGCTATCGTATCTACCGCAAGACCGGCAGCGGCGGCTGGTCTGTTCTGACGGACGTGAGCGGCGGCAGCACCACCAGCTATCAGGACAATACGGCGGCCTCCGGCAAAACCTATTCTTACACGGTTCGCGTGCTGAATTCCAGCGGCGTCGTGGTCAGCGACTACGACAAGAACGGGGTGTCGGGCTCCTGGAACAGCGGCAGCACCGGCAACCTTGCTGCGCCTGTGCTCAAGGATCCGGCGCCCAAGACCAATGGCGTTCAGGTGAACTGGAACGCGGTCAGCGGCGCAACCGGTTACCGGATCTACCGCAAAACTGCCAGCACAAGCTGGGCGAAGATCGCGGACGTTGGTGCCGTGACCAGCTACATTGATACTTCTGCCCAGAACAACACCAAATATACCTACACGGTCCGCTGCCTGGATGGCGGCAATGTCAACAGCGGCTATGACGCCACGGGCAAGACGATCCACTACTTCAGGACGCCTTCGATGGTCAGCGCTGCGGCTGCCAATGACGGCATCCTGGTCAAGTGGAATGCGGTCGGCGGCGCCCCCAAATATCTGGTATACCGCAGTCTGGACGGCGGTGCCACCTGGAAGCGCCTGGCCACCACCACTGCCACCCAGTGGCTGGACAAGACCGCGGACCCGGGCATCAGCTACACCTACACAGTGCGTGTGATCTCCAGCGATGAGAAGACCTTCCTCAGTGATTACGATCACACCGGCAAGACCTGCACCTTCGCAGGTAAGGCACAGGTCACATCTCTGGAAGGCACCACCACCGGCGTAAAGGTCACTTGGAAGACCATTGCAGGTGCGGTTTCCTATGAGGTCTGGCGCAAGAGCGGCGCTGGTGAATGGACCAAGATCAAAGATGGCATTACCAGTACCAGCTATATCGACACGACTGCTGTTTCCGGGACGACCTATACTTACACGGTTCGGGCCTGGGACGGTTCTGACTATGTCG
>Ga0310695_10002943_pt1 | contig 34545 bp, 49 predicted proteins | sample RumenRJG_04DNA_FD_203882 | JGI IMG/M metagenome (GOLD analysis project Ga0310695, IMG submission 203882) | Bovine rumen microbial communities from Lethbridge, Alberta, Canada - RJG_04 (v2) (version 2) | ecosystem: Host-associated > Mammals > Digestive system > Stomach > Rumen | place: Canada... | reverse complement strand
CGTCCACAAAATCATTCGACGCATCCCAACACAAATCAAAACCGTCCTCTCCTGCAAATATCCCTATTGCGTCCTCGTTTATTTTTGTTCTTTTCTGTGATGCAAAATTTATTCCGGATAGTGTCGTTCCTGTTATATTCTCTGCCTCGACGCTCCCCGCTTTCACTTTTAGCGAGTTTACGTATTGTGCTGTCACTGTGTTTTTTGTTATTTGCGTTGCTGTTTCGGAATTGATAAAATTCAAGTCATTTTCCAATTCTCCTATTTTTTGTGGAATATCCTCCGATTGTGCAATCCCGCTATTTTCTGCCAAATCTTCAACAGTTATCGTTCCTGCTAAATTTATTTTCTTTGCAGAAATTTTTATTTGTTCTGCTGATTGATTTATTTTTGATACAATCTCGTCCTCTCCTACTTTTTCTGACACTCTTAGATTGATTTCGTCTGCTTTCAAATCAATCGCCGACTGCATCTGAACTGTCGTCGAATACTCTGTCAGTTTCTCGTCAGTTGCATCATTTGCGTTCTTTTCCGCTGCTGCAACTTTTTCAGATACGGTCTGTTTTGTCTCGTAGGTTTTTGATACTCCTAGATTGATTTCGTCCTTTGCTGCCGTTATATGCGATTCAACATCCGTCTTTGTGTAATATCCATCTCTCAATACTTTTTTCGTATTGTTGTTTGCGATTGATATTGCCTCCTCGGTTGCTGCTGCCGTCTCCTCTTTCTGAATCTCTGCGAATGTCTTTCTCGCATTGGAAATCTCAACCGTGTTCTTTTCCGGTGATTCCGGATATTCTGTGATTTTGACAATCCTCTGCTTTTCCCTCGTCCTCGTTTTCTTTGACACAAGCGTGACTGTATCTCCGATTCCGTATGAGAAAATGTCTTTGTATTCCTCTGATGCTTTCGCAAGGTCAACCACCTCTGCGGTGTATGCCTTGTATGGTCTTGACATTTCCTCAATCTTTGCTGTCGCATCCTCAATCAGACTTGTTGTATTTGTATATCTTTCGTCTTTCCAAACATACGCCTTGATTTTTGAACTATACTGAAAATTGTCGATGTAATCTTTTCCGGTCAACCATTTCGGCGTGATGCCATCCTTGCCTATCGGATAGATTCTTGTGTAAAAGTCGTATGTGTCCGACTTCAATGATATTTTCCGGAGGTTTAACCCCTCCATGAAATAGCACCCTTTATCACTTCCTATCCTGTCATAAATGTCGATAGTCTTTGACAGCGAATGAATGATACACTCACAGCGGTATGTCGTGAGGCACTTTTGCAGGACATCCCATGCCGTTACGCTCTCCTGCTCGTCAATGGTTCTTTTCTTTGTGACCGTACATGTTCCGATATGCCATCCCGTGCCCTGGAACGCAAACTCAAGGCACGCTTTGATTGTCTGTTCATCCGATTCAAACCCATACGGGAACGCTGTTCCCTCCAGTTCCTCCACATTGAGGACGGCGGTGTATTTGTTGAACTGTTCCCCTTTTTCGACTGCTTTGAGAACGAATTCATCTGTTTTAGTTCGTATATAATATTCTTCTTGGAGCAAGTCGACCAATGCTCCAGCTGCCGGATAGTTGAATGTCAACTCTTTATCTCCGGAATCAAGGGTTGTCGTGATTTCTCTGTCTTTGAATCCGGACAATGTTCCTATTCTTTTCTTTTTGTCATTAAAAATCTGCAACTCTCTCACCTCCTAAATCCACATAGGAGTGTATCTGATTGTCACTCTTGCCTTTGTGTCGGAGAATTTTAGTGCCGTTTCTCCTGCCTTTAGCACCGGAAACGTCCATATATTCACCTTGTCGAATGCATTCGCTCCGTCGATTGTCACAAGTCCTGTCTTTGCATCTATCACAACCGTTTCCCCTGCTGCCAAACTCTCAATGATGATGTCGTCGCCCAGTCCTGCGATTGTGTAATTCGTTAATGCGCTTTTTGCATATACCTCTATAATGCACGGAGCGTCTCTTGTACCCACTTTGTAGAACGATGCAGAGGTTTTCCCGTCAAATGTGATTGAGAGGTCGTCATCCATAAAAAAACCGTCAAATTCAAGGTTTACAATGTATCTCTGTTTCACATTCTTTTTCTCGTAGTCGTTTGATGTGATGAATCCGATATATGTTCCTTTGTAGCCGTCAAGATCCAGCTTGCAAGCCTTTGTGAAATTGCTCATGAACTCTGATGCCGTTCGAACGATGTCGTTTCTGTCTTTACCTTTGAAATATATTGATAGTTTCAAATGCCCCATCCGAACGTCTGTCTCGAACTCGGTCGGCAATGCTGCACCCGTCATCCATTCGTATGAATTAGAAAAAGAGGGAGGCTGCACATCGGCGGTCAACTGCTTTGCATCATATTTTCTGATGTCTATTCCGTTTATTTTCATCGCCCCGTTTTACCTCCCTTTTCGTTTATTTGTTACCATTTCCGCATCTACCTTTGACACGGTTCTGCTTGCGATTTCGTCTCCGTCAATGTATGTGTGATTTGTCACATATACAACTTGCGATTTTTGAAATGCATCAAGTTTCTTGTCAAGTATGCTGTTTAGCTTGTTGTAAAACTCTGCAAGTGGCAAGATTGCCTCGTCACCCGCCTCGCCTCCTACCATGAGGCTGCTGCCGTTGATTCCGAACACAGTCGGATTTGTCATAATACCACCGGATTTGTACCACTGGATTGAGAATGACGGGAGCGAACCCTTTCCTCCAATTCCGAACGGTGCTTTTCCTCCTTTTACGCTAATATGTGGCAGGTTTAATTTTGGCAATGACCACTTGAAATTGAATGCCGATTTGATTCTCGACAATGCACCCGTCACCGCTCCGTGTGCTGATTCCATTTTTGAGGAAAATGCCGACTTGATGTTCTCCATCGCAGATGATGCGGTCGATTTCGCACTCGCTAATTTGCTTGAGAATGCCGACTTGATGCTGTCAAGTTTTCCGCCTGTCAGAGCGTTCGCACTACTCATGAGTGAGTTCATCGTGTCTTTTATGCCCGTGAATGTAGCAGACACAATTCCTTTGATTCCCCCGCCTTTTTCACTGTATGCGGATTTCATATTGTTGAGTTTTGTTGAAACATTGGACTTTGCCGTCTCCATGAGTGAGGTTGCCTTGTCCTTTATGTTTGTGAAATCTGTTGACCATTTTGTCTTGATTTCCGAAACTTTTGAGGAGAATCCGGATTTGATTTCCGTCAATTTATTCGATGCATTATTTTTCCATTCCGTCATTTTTGTGGTGACGGTTGTTTTCATATTCTCCCAACCCTCGGAAACCTTTGTTTTGATTTCCGATGTCTTTTCAGAGAATTTTGACTTGATTTCAGAGAGTTTTCCTCCGGATAAGTTATCAACAAAAGTAAATCCTGCTGAATAATATCCTTTGATTCCCTCCCATCCGGCAGCAACAACGCCCTTGATACCGCCTCCGTTTTCTTCATAGGCGGTTTTCATGTTCCCCAGCTTTTCCTTTGCCGTTTCGTGCGCTGCCGACATGGCATTGTGAACCGTGTCCTTTACTCCGTTGAATACTTTCGATGCAGCTTGTCCTATTGTGCTATTTTTTATGTTGTCACCGATTTCCTTGACCTTATTTGTGACCACCTCTTTCGCTTTCGTGAATGCTCCCGTGATGGTCTCTTTGATTTTGCCGAATTTTTCTTTGATGTTGCCCCACAATTCGGTCAATTTTTCTTTGACCTTATCCCAGTTTTTATATAGGGCGACTCCTGCTGCAATCAGCCCGGCAATCAGTGTCACAATCAAAATAATCGGACACAGGCTCATGGCTGCATTGAGTGCCGTTTGAGCCACTGTCATTCCTCCGGTTGTTGCCGTGGCTGCTGTTGTGGCTGCCGTATGTGCTGCCGTGGCTGCTGTACCTGCCGTATCTGCTGCCGTTCCTGCTGCCGTGGCTGCCGTCTTTGCCGTAATCTTTGCAATTATCTTTGCAGCTCCGGACACAAATTTCTGTCCGGTCGTTACCGTGTCAGAAATTCCTTTTGCCACTTTTCCGAATCCAATAGACAGCGGACCGATAGCAGCGACCACAAGACCAACTTTGAGGACTGTTTCTTGCTGTGCCGGAGAGAGCGACTCGAACCATTTTGTCAAATCTTGAATCTTTCCGGTCAGTTTTTCAATCATAGGTGCTGCGGATGTCTGTGCTGTGGTTGCCAGTGTCGACAACGCCAGTTTTGCGTTGTTCATTGCAACCTTTGCATTGTCAATCGGGTCGAGTGTTCCGTTGTAGGTGTCCTCGACTGTTGAGCCGTATTCCTCCATTGATGACGAAAGACTGGTGAGGTCTATTCTGTTCTCACGGATTGCCTTTGTCATTTCCGCAGCACCTTTTTTCCCGAACAGTTCCGTTGCAATCTGCATTGCCTCGGTCTCTGTCTTTGCGTTCTTGATGCTGCCGATAGTATCTGACAACGCCCCGTCCATTGATTTTCCCTCTGCCGTGGCGTTCTGTAATGCTTTTTTCAGACCCGCCATTGCTTGAGATGAATCAACACCGTTTGCGTCGAATTGAGCCATCAAATTGATTGCCTGTGGCAATGACAATCCCATTTCTTTGAATTGTGCGTTATTGTCGAGGACATATCCCTCTAGCGTATCAACAGAGATTCCGGTTTCCTGTGCCTTTGCCGTGAGCAATCCTAACAGGTTTCCCGTCTGTGATGCATCCACGTTCCACGCTTTCGTGATTTTGTCGACTTGGTCAACTGACTGTGTGACGTTTGTTCCATTGATTGTTGCAAACTGTATGAACTGTTTTGAGGTCTTTTCAAGTTCCGTTCCTGTTGTATGGAATCTTGTGTTGACTTCTCCGATTGCCTCGCCTACTGTCGACATATCCTCCGGCATTGTGCCGAAAACATTATCCGCAGACTTTGTCAATCCCTCAAGTGCCTCTCCGGTTGCTCCGGTCTTTGTCACTATGGTGTCATATCCCTCGTCGAGTTCTTTGAACGCTGCAATAGATGCTGCACCAATGCCCGCAATTCCGGCAGAGACAACCGACATTTTCTTTCCGAAACTTTCCATCTTTGTTCCCGCCGTATCGCAAGCGGTCGCAAATTTTTCAAGTTTATTATCTTTCAACTGGTCATTAACATTTTTAAGTTCTGCCTCCATGTTCATGAGAGCAGTTTTTGATTTTTCCGTCTTTACTGTCTGATTCGCAAGTGCGGTCTCCGTCTTTCCGATTGCTGTCTCATTTGCGGTAAACTCTTTCTCTAACTTGTCAAGTTCCTCTTTGAGTGCCTTTGACTGTTCGGAGTTCTTTCCGGTCTCTGCTGTCGATTTCTCATAAGCCTCTTTTGCAGCATCAATCTTTGTTTTGAGTTCCTCTTGCTTTGTCTTTTGGTCTGACAGTTTCTTTGTCAACTTCTCCTGCTGCTCACTGTTCAATTTCACGATGTTTTTCTGCACCGTGATTTTTTGAGTGAGCGATTCGGCTTTTGCCTTGAGGCTGTCTGTTTCCGACCCGAACAACTTTGCTTTCGTCGCTGCCGTCGTATATTCCGCAGACAAGACTTTCATCTGCGATGCTGCTGATTTCATTTGCGATTGATAACTGCTCGAATCTGCCGATATTTTGACGCTTGTATAAGCCATTCGGTCGCCTCCTCTCTTACTGATTTTCGTTGATTGTATCTAATTCAAATTTTAAGTAGTCCAACAACGTGACAATGTTCTCTTTCATGCATTGACTGTATGAGTTTTTCAATAGCCGAATCGCAATTTTTACAACACGGTCGACAATTTCCCCGCAGACTTTCCATTGATTTTCCTCCGGTTGTTCATCCTCGTCCTCATATCCATTTTCACGGTCATAGTCATCGAATGCGGATGCCTCTTTTTCCACCTTCTCAACCTCGACAATGTTCAACATCTTCTCTGCAACAATGTTCTGCATGATGAAATGAATCGTCTTAATTGCCGTCAGAAATTCAACTGCATCAATCTCCCCAACTGCTGCAAGCGACAATTCATTCCCGAACATCTCCTGCATTATCTTTTTGTTGAAAAACATCACTTTGGAGAATTTCTCCGTGTCATTCTTTTCCATGAGACTGATGTATTTTTTATACTGTTCTACCGTTACTGAATTGATGAAAAGTCTCTCACCTCTGCAAGTGACCTCGATTTCCGGTATCACTTGCCACTCTAAAAATTTTTCTCGATGTTCTCCATTCTCTTGGTGAGTTCTTCTGCAATTCCCATGTCGATGAACTGGAACTCAAGAATCAAACCTGCTGCATCAAGTCCGGTCTCCGGATTCTTTAATTCCTCAACGGTGAACTGGTCTCCGTATGCTTTGCAGATAAAAAGACCCATCGCCTCAATGTCCTGCTTTGAATACCTCTGTTTTGCGTCGACAATCTCTGCAAGTTCGAGATATTCCGTGTATGTGTCGATTGACATTTTCGGCATTGTAAACTCTTTGTTATTGACTATAATTTTTCTTTTCATGATTTATCCTCCTGTTATATGTCCTCTTATTAGCCTAAACCGCCGTTTTTCTCCTGCACTTTGCTGAACCATGCCTCTATTGCCTCTGCTGCCTTTGTGTCTCCGGAAACGAGGTTTGATTCGTCTACCGAAATCTCATACGCATTGTCAAGACTTCTCTCATAGAATGAACCCTTGATGCTCTTTGTTGTCGGAGACAATTTGCCCTCTTTTGTGCTTGCCTCCTCACTGATGCCCTCTGCGAATTTTCCGGCGTATAACCATTTGAAATCATACTTTCCGTTGAGTTTTCTTTCTCTCCATCCGACAGCGACCTCCGGTGCTTTGTCATCCGCAGTCTTTACAAGAAAACCGTTCTCGTATAACTGACCGAAAAGAATCTGTCTGTCCTGTGGTGCAAGTGCATTGACCTCAAGTTCGATTTCTGTTCCCTCATAGGAATTGATGACTTCCTCTGTTCCATCGTCAGAGTATATCTTTTCAGAACTCCACTTTTCGTCAACCTTTGCTTTGATTGCTCTTGCCAGTTTGACCGGAGTTTCTGCAACGTATGCTTTCGCATCGTTCTGTGTGAGTTTTGCGATGTAGAAATCTCTACAACCGCAAGTTCTACTCCTCACAATCTTCTGTTCTGTGTCGCTAACCTGTGTTACTGTTTCGCTCATGTCTATTCCTCCATTTCATAAAACTTTGAAAACCTTTGTGCTTTCATATAGATTCCGTCCTCCGGCTTTGAATCGTCTCCGTTCCTGCCGTCAAATGAAAAACCATTTTCTTTCATGATTGACTTGATCTCCCTTGCCAGTTCAACCTCGTCATTTTCCGAAAATATAGTGACCTGCAATGACAGCGTCACTCCCTCTGCATTGTCGTCCGAAAAATTCTCGTCATTTTCTCCCAAATCCCACAATGTCACATGTCTGTCATGGATGTCTTTGTCATACCACCCTTGCATCACAGTGATTCCTCTGTCTGATATAGGTCTCAATGCGTCGGATGCATCTTTGATGATGTCCGGACTGCTGCTCATGCTCTCACCTCATTTCAATGTGTTGTCTAAATAGGATTGATATTCCTGTACTGCGATTTTTTGCAGTTCCGCATCTGCCTCACGCCCTGTTGCGTAAATAAATTCTTGAGGCGGTTGATATATGGTTCCCCAGTTTATGAATTTCACATAAAAGTGTTCGCTATTGTCCGACTTTTCCCATCCGACACCTGCTGTTGCACCTGCGCCTTTTATCTTGACTGCTCCAATCGGTATGCTGTCCGCTGCATGTGATGTCACGGATGACTCTGAACCGAATCCTCTACCGGATAATTTGATGTCTGCCGATTTTGGAATTTTCCCCGACATGATGTTTTTCACGACTTGTTCGCCCCGCGTTACGATCTTTTGATTGACCTCTTTTATGTCCTCGTCGCTTGCTGCGTCCTCAAATGCTTTCATGAGTTCTTCCAAGCCTTGAAATTCCATTTCAATTTTCACTGCATCACCTCCGGTGTCGGATTATGACACTATGCCACCGCTCTACATTTCAACTGATATTTTCTGTCGTCTGTGAACATCGGGCACGCATCATATATCTTGAACTCAACGCCTTTATATACTGCGTAGAACTCTTTCAGATTCAATCTGATTTCCTCCATCTTGTCGCAGGCTCTCGTTTCAAACATGATTGTGTTCTCAAGACCTATCTGCAATGCATTGTATTTTTCATTTGTTCCCAAGCTCTTGACATCGCACCAACACGAGAAAAACTCTTTTTCCTCCTGCTGCCGTCTACCGTCAACAACACTTGTTGTCTTGCGAATTATCTTGATTCTTCCTGTCATTCTGCTGTTCCTCCGTAAATTTCTTTCAAAAGCATGGAGGAAACGGCAGAGGATAGTGTTTTTGTGTCGCTCCGGTACTTGTCACGGTTGTCATACAGTTCTTTCACAGACATAAATGCAAGCAGTTTTTGACGGCTTGTGAGGTTGTTCCGGTTGAAATTCTGAATCAGTTCCGTCATTTCATCCAGCGTCGTGTCAAGTATCAACTCAAGGATTTCGATGTCGTCATCATAGTCGATGTGACAATATGTCTTGCATGTAGCAATCAGACTGCCTCTGTACTTTTCTTTTTCTTCATCCGTCATGTTCTCACCTGCTTTTAGTAGCAGGACGGATTCACCGCCCTGCTGCCATATTACCCGTTGATAACTTCTGTAATCTGACCCTTGATGACTGCTCCCTTGTCAACAGGCTGCACATCGAAACGATCACGCACCTTGATTCCGGTCATATCCTTATCCCATAAGCCTGCTCCCTTGTCGTTGAGGTCGATTGTTAGGACGTTTCTGTCAAAGAGCGTGACTGCCTCTTTTAAGTCTCCGCAGAAAATAGGGTGCTTGTACCCGTCGATCTTGTGACCATCGGCGTTCATAATCTTCTCGGATGCAAGAGTTTTCTTTGATAATCTGATGATTGGATATTCACCAAAAAGCATCTTCCCCTTTGTCTGCTGTGTCGGGTCTTTCTGTAAAATGTAGTTGCCGTCTTTATCCTTTAGCTTGTCAAGGTAATTGAAACCGCTCTGATTTGTGATAACAACTGCATTGTCTGCGATTGCAGGGTCAAGCTGCTCATTGAAAATGTCCTTGAGGTTGTCAAGGTTCTCGACTGTGACCTCTTTTCCTTTTGTCATTTCATTGAGTACCTTGAGAATCATTGCGTTGCGGGTTGCCTTTGTCTTTTTTGCAATCCACTTATTGATGTATGCCATGATGTTGGACGCTGTGTCCTCAAGTAACTCTGCTGTCATCTTGAGAATTCCGCCCTTTTTCTTTATCTTGTACTCAATCGGTAAGAATTTCGGCTCGTCCATCTCCGGAAAATCAGCGGTCTCGTCAACATTGTCAAAAGGTGTTGATTCTGCATCAACCTCAATGTTGCGTGTTCCTGTCTTGGTTGTTACACCCTCGACATTGACATACTGTTCAAGGTTGTCGGATGAACGACGTAACTCGATGATGTCTGTTCTGATGTCCTCCGGAATTGTCACTCCGATTCCGACCTCTCCCTCACTTCCTGCGGTTGTGTCGGATGTGAGTGCATCCTTGTACACCTCGATGTCTGCCTCATCTGCCTCTCTGTGCAGGAATCCTGCTTTGATAATGTTGACAAATGATTTCACGATGTTCTTTTTGTCCGGCTTGACATCCCCGCCGATCTGCTTTGCAGACCCACTGTTGACTTTGTCCTCGATGTCATCCTGCTCCTCCTCGTCCAAATCATAGAGGAGGTCAAATCTGTTCTGTAATTCCTTGAGTTCCTCTTTTGCTGCCTTTGCCTTGTCGAGTTTTCCGTCGTTTACAAGGCTCTTGACCTCATTTTTCTTGTCGTTAATCTGCTTAAGTAACTTCTGTAATTCCTTATTCATGCTTTTCCCTCGCTTTCTTACATACCATAAAGGTATAAATCTTTGAGAATCTCCTGCTTTTCTGCCTCGATTCTCTGTTTTTCTGCCTCTGTTGCTGCGTTGTTACGGTTTTCAATTTCCGTAATTACTGCATCAACAATTCCCTTTGTGTCGATTTCCTTGAGTGTCTCCGGAATATTGTTGTATTTCTCGAAAAAGTCGGATGCACATGCTGCAACTGCTGCCTTTTCCTCAATCTCGACGTTGAAATATTGCTGCATCTTCTTACTGTCAAACCATGTTTCATTGCTCATGAGGGATTGAATTTTGTCTCTTGTGACACCCTCCTGCACATGTTCCATGTAGACATCAAGAATTGAATCCTCGCAGAGATTCAGCTGCTTTATTACTGCCTTGAAATCGTCTGCATTGCCGTATGCCATGCACAACGGTTTGTGAATCATCGCTTGAGCGCCTGTTGCAAAATGCAGTTCGTCGCAAGCAAACATGATGACTGATGCAATGGATGCAGCTATGCCGTCGACATATCCGACTTTGTGTCCGTTGTATCTCTTTAACTGGTTGTAAATTGCCAGTCCTGCAAATACATCTCCACCGCCGGAATTGAAATAGACGTCAATGTCCTCATATCCGTCTAATTGGTTGAGAAAATCTGCGATGTCCTGCGGACATCTGTCCTCCTCGTACCACATTGATTCCCATGTTGCCGACACAATGTCACCGTAGAAATACAAGGAACATCTGCTCTGCTCCTCGTCCTGCTCTAAATCCAAATAGCCGACATTTTCAACATTTCCGCTGCGTTTATTCTTCTTTGTAAAATCAAAACGTCTCTTTTTTGGCATGATTATTCACCTCCCTCCTTGTCAGTCTCGTCCTCTGCCTCGTCGGTTTCGTCCGGTTCTGTTGCTGTGTCCGGCTGCTCTGTGTCCGGCTCTGTTTCTTTCTCCGGCTGCTCCGGTTCATCGGTGTTCTCCTGTTCGGATTCGCCTTTCAAATATGCTGCACCCGCCATCGTCAGCGGTACGATGCTACCGTTTGCAAGTAGGACATCGCCTCCCTCCGCATCTTCCATGTCGAGTTTACGTCTTGCCTCATTCGGTTTGATAATCATTCCACCTACTCCGTTTCTCAAATATTCCATCTGTGTTTTTGAATCGGTTCGGAATAACACTTTTTCGTTGAATTTGTAATAATATCCGTCATCTGCATATTCATCCGGCAGCATTTTGTAATTGATTTCCTCCTCATACTGCTTGATGATGAATAGTTCTGTGTCAACGTAGAATGACAGCTGTTGCATTTCGCTGTTACTATATGACGACTTTGAATAGTCATTTATTTGATTCGGTTTTACTCCGAATGCTCCTGCGATTTGCAAGGCGTTATATTTTTTCAGTTCAAAGAACTGTGAATCAGTCAATTTGATGTCAAGTGGCGTGAGCTTCATTCCTAACGGAACGGGTAAGATTTTTCCTGTGTTCTTCGCCCCGCTTCCGAACTCCTCAAACGACTTGACAAGTGCCTCTTTTGCCTTTTCATTCAATTCTCCTGTGTATTCAAGAGTTGCCTTTGCCGTCAGACCGCTCTCATACAGATTATTCATAAACGCTTGTGATTCTGATGCACCCGCAACCGTGTCTCTCAAAATCTGCTGCACTGGTAGTCCTGTGATTCCGTCAAAACTGAAAGATGTCTTGAAATGCATCACCTCGTCTGTGCCGAACACATATTGACGACCGGATGTCGGGTCTGTGTAGACGTACCACAAACGCCCCACTCCTGCGAATATTCCTGCATCGTCAACGACTATCTGCACACAATTTGACTGCATGACCCACAAATCAAGGATTTTGATTTCACCGCCGTATTTCTTTCGGTTGAACTTCTTTCGCATGTACACATATGCGTTTCCGTAGTGGTTGCGGTTGATCTCAACCGTATTCCAAAATGTTGTCGGTGTCATGAACGGATTCGGTCTTTTTGAGAGCAGCTTTGATGTGTCTGTCGCCTCTGCCTCAACGATTCCCTTGTCCGTTTTCTGATAATATTTGATAGGCATTTTTGCAAGTGTTTCCGATAACATCTTGAGACATGTGAAATACGTTACCTCTGATGTCGGTTTTCCTTTTCTTTTCAGTCCTATCTGCTCAAGGAATGACGGTGAGTTCAATGTCATTTTCCCTCCGTCGTTCTGTGGTTCGCCTCTCCACCAATTTGAAATTTTTATTCCCAATCTCTGAAACGGATTCATTTATTTCTCACCGCCTTTCTTCATGTATTTTTCATATTGTTCAAGCCATTCATTGACAGTTTCATTCACATCCGGACGGTATTCCTCTTTCATTGCGTGTTTCCATGCGTCGATGATGGCGTCAATCGGGTCGATTCGTTCTGTCGTGATGTCTTTATCAATCTTTATTTCGCCGTAATTGTTTGATATTGTCTTTGCATTCGCAATCGACCACACAAGCAGGCTGTCTGCCGGAGCAACTATCTTGTTGCCCTCTTTGCCGACTTCCATTCCCTCAATCTCCACATTACCTGCAAGGATCTCAAGTCTGAAATCAACCGTCGCATCGTTCAGCTCTTTTGCCGTCTGTGTGACAGAGACTGAATCGAATCCCATCGCCTCAAGGTCTGACAAGAAAGCTGATGCGTTATGTGGGTCGTAACAAATCAACTGTGGTTTGAGGTTATATTCCCTCACTAAATCCTCAAGATATTTTATGATGTATTTATAATCTGTCTTGATTCCTCCTAGCGTTTCCGTTACCGTCACAAGACCCTTTTCAATCCATATGTCATATGGTACTTTGTCGGTCTTGATATGTTCGTCCACTCTTGATGATGGAATGAACGAATGTGTCGTCACAAAATATTTTTTCGTGTCCTCAATCATAAACGGAATCACGATTGCGATTGATGTCAAATCTCCTCCGGATGACAAGTCAACGCCGACATAGCACTTTGACCCTCTGAAATCCTTGAGTGATTTCAAAACTGCACATGCTTTCCATGATGCAATGTCCTTGATATACAGTGAATTTGACCACTGCATCCACATGTCTAACTGCTTGACAAGGAAATCTCTCAAGTCCTCACCGCCCATGTCACGGGCAGTGTGTGCAATCGGTATCATATTTTCAATCGCATCCCTGTCAAATTCAAGAATCGGGTTTGCTTTTATCCAATTCTCCGGCGTGTATCTGTCATCGTGTTCGTCCATCTGTGCGATGTACACAAACTGACTGTCGTTCTCGAAAACGCCCTTGAGTAGATTGCAGCAATACTCATATAACTTGTAGCACGGCGACTTGAGGTCAAATCCTGCTGTCGTGATGACCGAAATCAACGCCGACTTAAGTTTCTTGATACCTCCCTCAAGTAACTTGTACATCTGATTTGTTTTATGCGCATGATATTCGTCGACAATTCCTAAATATGCTCGATGTCCGTCGAGTGACTTTGTATCACCGGACAACGCTTTTATTTCTGAATGTGTCAACAGGCAATCAATCGTGTGATTGTGTTCATGCACCTTGAACCACTCCGACAAGGCCTCGTCGGAATTGATGAATTTTACAATTTCATCAAAAACAATGTTTGCCTGGTCTTGCTTTGTAGCCGTACAAAAGATTTTTCCGTACTTGTACCCGTCAAAATTTCCGTAATAACACGCGAGAATACCATTGATGAACGATTTCCCGTTCTGCCTGCCTAATTGCACATAGGATGTTCTGAAACGTCTGTATGACTTTTCCTTTGTTCTCCATCCATTGAGCGACCCTAAAATGAAGCATTGGAACGGATATGCCGTCACATGCTCATTTTCCTCGCCCTCTGCAATGGTCAACTCCTCTGCGAAATTGATTATTTCCTCCGACTTTTCAACGTCGAAATAGTATTTGTACGTTGCTGTTTTTGATTTTTCGATGTCGTCAAGGTGTCTCTGACACGCAAGACGGACAAGTTCTCCGGCTGTTTCCTTACCCGATACGACATCGATGGCGTATTGTGTGCAGCGGTCTTGTATTTCTCCTGCTTTTGCCATTCCTTAATTTGCATATTTTGCAAATTTATTCTCCGGCTTTTGCTGTTGTGGTTTCGGTACAACCAAACGACAACGGGAGGAAACTGTCAGTCCGAAATCTGATGCTCCCTGTCTGCACTGTTTCATGCAGCGGTCTTGAATTGTCATGAGGCGTTCTCTTTCTTCGTTCACTACCTGTCTTGTACCGACCTGCACACGTTCTTTTTCGCCTGTGTCCGGATTTTCCCTCGTCTCATAGACCGGAACATCTCTCATCAATGGAGTATCTCTGATTTGTTCCGTGATTTCGATGAACTGTGTTTGTGCAATGAGTAATCTTGCCAGTGCGTCGCAATCAAGGTTTGAAATCAGTTTGATTTCGATCAATTCTTTCGCAATCTTCCGGAATTGTTTCTTTTGTTCCGGTGTCAAATATGACGGAGGTCTCACTTTGTCGCATGGTGCTGTGACCTCGGCGTTTTTTCGTGCCTCAATTTCTGCTTTTGTGAGGTGCTTTCGCCCGTTTATTACAACCAAATCTGTTGGTTGTCTCTGTCCTGCCATGATGTAGCAAACCTCCTTTCCGTCAGCATTTCAGTATTTTGTGTCACATTCTGACACCTCTTTCGGATATGCCTTTCTTCTGAAATTCCCGTGGGGAGTTTTCTCCAAGGAAAAGAGGGGGTGCGACTAGAAATGAATCGCACAAAACTTTTTTATATCCCCCTGCGTCTCGAAAGTGGTACTCAATCAGTGACCTCAACTGTTTTTGTGTTGCTCTCATACTTGCTTTGCTCTGCTTATATAAAGCAGTGATTGTGTTGTGTGTCTTATGGTTGAGAGGTATAAGATTGAACGGATTTAAACGCTGTTCCCAGTCGTCCTCCAGTTCAATGATATGGTGAACCGGATTGCATGTGAGTAACTCATGCTCGACATATAATGCGTATATATCTACGTTGTCATAGACCTCAATGATACGCTCTCGCATCACCCGCCATTCCTTTGATACATAGAACTCTGCTGCTCTCTCGTCTCGCCGTGTGTTGGTATATATCATGTGTCTCGACTGCTGCCGCTTTTCACATTCCTCGCACATCTTCATTGACTGCGGTATTAACTTCCCACACCTGCACGATTTCAAAAGCATCTGTGTTCTCCTCTCTCGCATCATTCTCCTGCTGTGTTATCCACAAGAGGCGGGCAGTAATGCACATTACTGTGTATATCCCACCCGCTATATAACAGGAGGGCAAACAGGCAAGAAAAAAAGCGACTGCATATCTGCAATCGCTCCTCTCAACTGTTCACGCTAACATATTATCATGTTTGTTTTGCCTTTTGTTCACCCACTTTTTACCCCTGTTTTCACCCTTATTTCACCCTGTTTTCACTCCGTTTATATCATTTTCAATCGCTTTTGCACCGAATAACTTGATTGACAGCCGCTGGATCATCACCCTGCACCACTTTTTCGGTGAGTTGCGTCCACATCCTGTCTCCCTCGCTATATCCTCGTATGACATGCCCTTTATATAGACCGCCTCAAGAGCGTCGTATTTGTACCCCTCGCCTGCTGCCTCTGTATCCTCCTTGAGCGATGCAAGAGCTTTTTTCAAGTGTTCAAACAGAATAACCGTCTCTGCACGGCACTCTCTGACCGATTGCAGGTACGCTCTTTCTGCTGATATGTTGTACTTTCCTATATCCGGCACTTGAGAGGTCTCTGATACTGCCTCTTTTATATATCGCTCCATTTCGCGATAGTTTTCGAGGTATAGCATGGTTTTGTCAATGACTGTCTGCTCTTTTTCCTCTTTCATGCTTTTTCCTCGCTTTCTGCTTTCTTTTCAGGCAGACCGTGCATTTTACGCCAGTTATTCGTGTTTTTGCGATTTTCATTCTTTGTAACATCCGGATTTGCTGTCGCCTTGTCTGCTGCCGCCTCAATAATGCTCGAAATCTCATTTTCTGTCTTTCCCATCGCCCGAAATCTGTCAATTATGCCTTTTACGATTTCTATATTATCACGACCCTCCTTTTTGCTTACGTAAAAGGCATATCGCCGTCGATGTCGTCCGGAATGTTCATGAATCCGTCTCCTGCGTCTGTATTCCCTGCGTTTTCTGCCTGTTCTCCTGCTGCTTTTTTACTCTCTGCAAATTCCTGACTCTCGATTGCAACATCCGTCGTATATACCTTTTGCCCGTCTCTGTTTGTGTATGAGCCTGTCTGAATCCTACCAGTAACAGCAATTTTTGTTCCCTGTTTCAGATATTTTTCCGCAAACTCGCCGTTTTTTCCAAATGCCACGCATGAGACAAAATCTGCCGACTGTTTTCCGTCTTTTGCGCCTCTCCTGTCTACTGCCAGCGTATAACGTGCCACGCACATGGATTCCTGTGAACCATTCTGCTGCGTATATCTTACATTCGGGTCTCTTGTGAGCCTGCCCATCAATATGACTTTGTTCATCCTCTTTTTGTCCTTTCTTGAATCAATCAGTGATCCGCTTTTCCTGCTTCCTTAACTGTTTTAACTCCTTTAGCCATTCCGCAATTTGGCGGTGTTCTGCTGCGCATTCTTGACATTTTTCTATGTCATCATCACTACTCAACATTTCAATCGGTGTATATATCGCTTTCTTTTCCTGTTCTTCCGCTACTTCTTCGGCGTGTTTAATTGCCTCGTCAATTGTCATTTTCTCTACCTCTCAATGAACCCTTGCCCCGCAGTTCGGACAGTGCTTAAATTCATACCCGTGGAACGTAATGTCTCCATCTTCATCACGTTCCACCTTGAGCCAATCTTGCAGCTCGATTCCGCAATTACTGCATACAAATTGGTCGCAGTCGTCATACTCCTTATTTACGTTGTGGCATTTCTTCGGTGCAGGTATTTCGGATGGAACTCCGTTTACGAGGTCTGTGATGGCTTTTAGTTTTTCATCATCATCCGCCAGTTCTCCGTCTTCGTCATACCATGCCATATTAGTGTTGAGGTACTTGATAGTTTCTGTCCTGCTTATACAATCCTCTTGTTCTTCTTTAATGCTTGTAATTTCAAAGCAATATGGAGTTTTTTCATCACCAACAAAAGCTGTTTCCTTTAATTCATTGATTACATCTTCTGATAGTTCGTCATCACTATCTAGCATCGCCACATACTTCATTTTTCTCCCTCGTTTTCTCTAAAACATATTCATTTTGCATTTTCTGCAATCTGACAAGTCCTTTTTTGAACTCAAGGTCGTCACCGTTCATGCATGCATCGAACATCCTCTCGTAATCGGCAATGTGTGTCTTGATGAACTCTGCCTCTGCCGCCGTCCTGCTCTCATTGATGAACATTCCTTTGATTGCCTCTTTTATCATTTCGCAATGTATCTGTTCCTCCTCTGTTGCTGGAGGTGTTGCTGCAATCATTTTCTCGTACACATTGTCAATCGCTCCTGCAATGAGTTCTTTCCACCCCTTGCCCTGCTCTCCTAATAATTGACATTCAATATCCTCAAAACAGTTTCCCTGTCCTGCTGCCGTGATTCTGATGTCCTTTTTCCCTTTTGCTGCAATCAGAATTAAATCGTCGTCGTATGCCTCCATGTAGTAGTCAAATTTCGCATCAAAATTCGCATTCGGATTGATGATGATTTCTGGTTGACTGCTGCCCTCTGTCTGAATGCTCACGCCGATGTATTTTGCACCTGTTGCCTTTGCATTGATAAATATAGCCTTTAACTTGCTTTTATTCATGCTGCTCCTCCATTTGCTAACCTGTCGAGTAACTGTTCGTACATAGACTTGTATGTGTCTCTTTCTGTCTGTAATCTGATTATGTCCTCTGTCCGTGTCATGTTTGTAATCTTCTTGTTTCCCTCAACATAGACCTCTGCATCCTGTTCGATCTCTTTGATTGTGTTCTCATGCTCCTGCTGCAACATCTCAATTTCTTTCTTGAGGCTGTCGATTTCCTCCTGCTGCTCTTTGATTGTTTCATCGTATTTGTTTGATGTTGTCACGTTTCCGTTAATCTGTAAGGAAATCATGAGAGCAATGTCGATGTTCTCCATTTCCTCGTCTGTACAATCTCCGATGTATGTTCCTACACGCTCCGTTGATACCGAATAGACCTGCTCACACAATACCGTGCTAATTCTTCCTGTTGACCTCACTGTCACATGCGTCGGGAGGTCTTTTTTCGGTTGTGTTGTCATATATACGATTTCAATGACATTGCTGTTCTCATTGTTCTTGTTATTGCTCACAACTACCGCCGGACGGTCAGAGTGCTGTTCGCTCCCGTTGTATGATGTCCTCCCTCTGCCGATATAAAATATTTCGCCTCTTTTGATGTCACTCATTGGTTTTTCCTCCTGTATTCAATATTTTGTTTGCTGAAGTCGGTACTCTCAACGATATACTTTGCAAGTTCTCTTTCGTCGTTCAGATCATCACGGACATTCCCGTGTGCAATCACCTTCCCCAGTTCTCCGAACCCGATTGCAATGTCGCATCGTATTCCGTCCATCTTATTGGATGCCGGAATATATCTAACAACCGTCGATTCTGTTATGACCTGCATGTTATGCATGTTCAAATCTGCAATTACCGGAGTGCGGTCTCTTAATATCACGTAGAGCCGTCCTGCCCTCTCTTGTGCATTTCTTATTGTTCTTGTACTGACATATATCGTTTTCAATCTTCTTTTCCCCCTGCAACGATTCCGACTGCATTTTCAATCATGATATACTCCTCGCCATCATCAGCATACCCGTCGCCGTTTGCTCTAATGTCTGCACAAATCTGATTGAGGTCTGCTCTGTCAAATGGTTCTCCATTCTCGTTCATGAGCGATGTTGCCATGATGCAATATCCGTCCTTGAGACCTGCAAACTCCTCAAGGATATACGTCACAAGTACTCTCACTGTGCGTCCTGTGTTCTTTCCATCCTTAAACTCCATCATCTCAAGGATGTCACCTTTTTTATAGCCTCTGTCATTCTTCCGGAGTTCAAATGTTTTTTCTCCGGATGCAACCTCCTTAAAAAATGTCGCTCCAAGTTTAATGTGATGTACTCTCTTGCCATTCTCCTGTGTGTCTGACGGGAGGTTGTTCATCTTCTCCTCCTCTGCCTGTTCACGGAGTTTTTTTCTTGTCTCACGGTCGATTGCATCCTGTTCCTCTGAATATCTCTGCTCGTCTGTCTTGTATACCTCTGTACGGTTCTTGTACTGGTCGCATGAGGTGCATGTTCCTGTTTTGACATTGCAGGTCTCATATTCGGTGCATGAATAGCAGATTGATGTGATTCCCTCCGGATGTGGTGTCTCGTAGTCGTCGCCCGCTCTCACTTCCGGAGGGTTCATTCCGTTTTCTTCCTCTGCCCCTGTGTCTGATTCTGACACCTGCTGTCCTGCTGCCTTTTCTGCTTTCATGTCTTTGACATCTTTGTGTGTGAGTTCTCCGGTCTCTGTGAATTTCCCTAGTGCCTCCCTCTGTTCCTCTGCCGTCATACCGCTCAATTCATAAGCTGCGGAAAATGTGAGGCGTTCTCCCTTGAGTTCTTCTTTCCATTCCGGAATCAGATTGTGGTTGACTGCCTCAATCTGTGCAATCTTTGTTTTACTCATGTGCAGCATTGAGGAAATCACATCCCTTAATCGTCCGGATTGCAGGTCATACCCCTTGATTTTCTTTCCCGCTGCTTTCATATGCTCAAGGGATTCCTTTAGTCGTGTTTCCTCCTCAATCATGTCGGATGTTGTCTTTGTGCGGTATGCGTTCGCAATTATGATTTCAACCTGCTCTTCGTCGGAATCCTGTGGCGTTGTCAGTTTACTGGTTGCAAGCTCAAATTCTTTATATCCCTTTGATACAAGGTACTTGAGAGCCTCCCACCGTCTTTCACCTGCAATGATTCTGTATTCACCCTTGTCGCATGGTGCGTATACAAGTTCAAGGTTCTGTTTTAACCCATACATGAGGATGTCTCCTGCCAGTTCCTCAATCTGTTCTACGCTGTAAAAATTCATATCGTTCCGGTACATCTTGAAAATTGAAATGTCCTTTGTCCGGAATCTCGCTCTCGGAGATTCATCAATCCCCGCTTTGCTGTTCTTGTTGAGTGCGTCTCTCACGCTGAATCCTGCTGCCATCTGTTCAACCTCCTGTCATTACTCTGTTACAATCCCTCCGAATAACTCAAGGATTTGTATCGTTTTGTTTTTCATGCCTTACCCCTCCATTTCCTTGAGCAGCTCATGAACAACGCATCTGTAATCTTGAGACACAATCCCACGCTTTGAAAATTTTGGCAGAGGTATCATTGCCGTTGTTGATTTCTCTGCGATGATAGAACGACGAATCGGTGTGACAAACATGTCGAATCCGGATTCTGTTTTTAGCCAGTCCTCGACCTCAAGAGATGTCTTGTTTTTCTGTCTCATTGTCATGAGTGCCTTGATTCTCAAATTTGGATTGATGTCTCTCAAGTCCTCGATCTGCTCCTCAAGGTTCTGCAATGCCTCGATTTCATATCCCCCCACCTTTACCGGAGCAATAATGAGTTCTGCTGCAATCAGAATGTTGATGACTACCATGTCAAGCAATCGCCCGCAGTCACAAATGCAATAGTCATATGCATTGGAGACCTCCTCCAACGCCTCACGCAATCGTGTGACTTGATTGTCCTCTGACTTGAGCAGCAAATTCATGTCCGTTTTCATGAGATAGCCATTCGCCGGAATGATGTCAATGTGTGAATACTCTGTCGGTCGAATTAAGTCTCCTGTTTTATATGTACCACCGACGCACTCATGTTTCTCAAGCAGCTCACTCATTCCGATTCCGTCCGGTTCATACACTCCGAACGTCTTTGATGTATCTCCCTGTGGGTCTCCATCTAACACAAGCACTCTCTTTCCCTGTTCCTCGCCTAACATATAGGCGATTGAATCGGATGTCGTTGTTTTCCCGATTCCTCCCTTTGGTGACATGACTGCGATAATTTTCATGTCTTTTCCTCCTGTTATTGTCCTGTTATAGATAAATTGTGTAATACAGTTTCATTTGCAATTCTTGAAATCTAAAATCCGGCGTTTCGTCTGGTTTCAATGGTGACATGAGATTCAATTCTTTCCATTTCCGATGCGTAATCTCCGGAACTGTTCTGAATTTTATGACCTTGTCATTTTTGTATTGCTCATATAATTTGTGATTTGTATGACCGACCTCCGGCGCAAATAATGCAAGATACCCGACAAATATTTCCTCGTCACCTTTGAATATCCGGAGCATGTCTGAACTCTCCAATGCGTCAATCATTTCCTTAAGTGTCATGACCTACCCCCCTTGATTTTCCCATCCTTGAGGATGCTGTTGTTTGGAAATGACATCATTGCTTTATTCTTTCCTTGAACAAACATCTTTTTTATTCCGTTGCCGTCAATCAATTCAAGATATTCCTCGAGAACTTTGATTGCCTCCTCTGCCGAATAGCAGGTTGTCACAAAATGTCCTGCTGCCGCCATGTCTGCAAGGAACTCTTTTTGTGTGTCCTGCTGCCGGTTGTTTCCGTATTTCATTTCGATAAACAATCCGCAATAAATTCCCTTCGGATATGGCAGGCATAAATCAGAAACGCCCGCCTTGACACCCATCTGCTTGAATTTGGCTGCCTCCTGCCTGTTTCTGCTGCCTCCGTTCGGCACATGGAACAACCATCTCAATTCCGGATAGCGGTTCACGTTCCAATTTGCCCACGACACGACGGTGATTTGCTCTGTGTCCTCACTCCTCATTGCATATTTTATGTTCACTTTTCTGTGCCCTCCTGCCTGCATCTGTCATAATATTCGCAGAACAAACAAATGTGTCTACAGTCCTTGACCTTGAACATCCATGTGAACCGTTGCAGCTTGTGCCTCAGAATATAGCCGATTTGTGCAATGTGTGTATGTTTCTGTCTGTATGTCCTCATTTGTCCTGCTCCTCCATTTCTAAAACCATGTAGGCGTGAATGAAAATGTTCTTGTGTTTCCTTCCGAACTGGTCTTTTACCGGAGGCGCTTCATGTATATTCTCAATCGTTCTCTTTGCCTCCCACCATCGGCGTGTTTTCCCATCTCTTGAAATCGGCTTGAAATGTACCTTGACTACCGTTCCTTTGACGACGGAAAACCTGTCTCTGTCTACCTGTAGGATGTCATCGAATCCCTCTGCCTTGACTGCCTCCTCTGCTTTTCTGAAATATCTCTCTTCTGATTCCGGTTTCCAGTCAAATCTCATTTCCCGACTACCTCCTCAATCTCTTTCATTCTCTGCATGATTGCCGTGTTGTATGAGTAGACATACACGCCATTTCTCCACAAATGTTCCCTTGCCCCTTTTTCACCGTAGTTGTACGCTGCAAGTGCATCTTGAATCGTTCCGTATTTCTTGAGCAGGTATGAGAGGAAATCAATCCCGACCCTCACGTTTTGATACGGATTCATGAGGTCTGTGCATCCTAGTTTCTGCATCCGGTCGGCGTGCTTTTTCTCATATATCTGCATATATCCTTTTGACTGTCCTCCGTCTCCGATTTTGTCGAACTCATATCCGGATTCTTTCTCTATGATCGCCAATACAAGGGCATATGGAACGTCATATTGCTTGCATAGACATCTTGTGTATATCTGCATTTTCTCCGGAAAATAGCCTTTGTCTGCATACTGCTCCGGCAGGTTATAGAACACGAATCCGTCAACGTCATCGCTCTCCCAGTTCTCGGACATGGTGTCAAACACCTTGTATTTGTCCTCAATGCTCTCTGCTGCCGCCTGTGTCATTATCTCCGAATCCTGTGTCACTTCCGCTTTCGGTCCTTTCTCCTGCTGCTCTGGTTTTTTGACCTTGAACAATATCACGCAAAATCCCGTCAGTAACACCAATACCGCAATCAATGTGATGCAAAACGAATTATACGAACCTGCTCTTTTTAATACCCGTCTGTTCCGTCTTACCCGTCTTTTCCGTCTTTCCCATCTTTCCACCTGTCGACCTCCTTTTCCGCATTCGTGCATGTATGTAAAACATGCAATTAAAATCGTTGTAGTACACTTTTGAATTCGTGAAATCCATGTCCGGATACCACTCTTTCAGTATCTCCGGAATGGAATCCCTGTCCTTGACCATCTTGTCAACGAATGAGCCTATTTTTTTATAACTGCCTCCAGCTGCCGGACGTTTGGAATGAACAACCTTGATCCGCGGGTCTCTCAATCCCTGTGAGCTGTTCCACCTCTTTTCTGACGGAACGCGGTTCTTTTCCTCGACAATGTAATTTGCCATACCGGACAATCCGTTTTCATCTGTCTGTAACCTGCGAATCTCATTCCTGCTTGACTGTTTCCAGCAGGATTCAACCGTCTCCATATCTAACGCCCCATCCATGACGATGTGATGATGCCATCTGATCTCCGCATCCGGATTGTATGCGGTCACATAGACATATTTTGCATTCGGGAGACCTCTCTTTTTTCTCTGATAGTTGATGCGCCGGATGTACTTTTGCACATTCTTTATTGCTGCATCCACATCCCCGTCCGGCGGGAGGTGCGCATCGTCATATGTCAGCGTTATCCATATATCACGGTCGCTGAAATTCTCATTGATTAGTCTCTCAACATATTTCCGTGCATTTTTATCATTCAGATTCTTTTGAGCCTTGCTGTTGTCTTTCTTGATGGTTCTCCCCTCCGGAGGTACTTCATCCATACTCCGGAACTGTGGATATATCTCAATTTCAAACTGGTCTCCTGCCGTTATCTCTTTCAATGCATAAATAACTTTCTTTCGATGTTGGAACAGGTTCTCAATGAACCATTCATGCATATCCTCCATCGCTTTGTTATATGCTGCCTCATAGTCATACGGGATATATTTCATCCCTCTTTTTCTTTTCATCTGACACATGCCCCCTGTTATGTTTTCGCAGACTTGTTACTATCTATTACAAGGACGATAAAAGTTCCGAAAACCCTTGATTTTTCAGACCTTTTCGGTCTCTTTTCAAGTTGCCTTTCTGTGTCAGATTTGCTATAATATCTATACGGATAGCGACTGACACAATCAGTCAATCAAGGACGACCGCTGCGATGGTTGTCCTTTTTCTTTGTCCTCATGTTCCTGCTTTATGTATTCCCCGCCACTGTGACGGGGCTTTTTCATTAAACCGCTGTGGTCTCCTCTTTCTGTTCCCATCTGCGACGTTCCTCTGCTTTTCCCGCTGCCTTGCCCTCTGCATACGCAGACATCACCATAATGGTCATTGACTTTTCCTCAAGGTTGTCGATATTCATGAACTTTTCTGCCATGCTCTCAATCACTGCCTTTTTCTCATTTCTTGTCATTATTAGTACCTCCTCTGATTCGCTCAATCTCTTTTTCTATGTTCTTTCCGGAATAATCTGCAAGCAGTTTTTCCGAAATGTGATACGTCCAAATTGAGGACATTTGCACCGCCGTTCCGATCGGGAGTTTTCCCTGTTGCATTGCTATCCTCACGAATTGCGGTGACACATTGAGTATTGCCGCTGCCTCTGTTGGCAATATACGTCCGATTTCCATCCGTCTGACCTCCTGTTCTGACCTGCCTTGTCAATGCGTGGGCTGTCATCCCGCGCAGGCTGTCGACTTCTTCCCGTTGCGGCTCTCAATAGTCATCCTCAATCTGTTCGTCTGCCTCTGTGTAATATTCCCCGTCATATCCTTTTGACATGATTCTCTGATAGCATCTGTCGCACACCAGTCTGAACGTAATTCCATGACAATCCGTTGTGAAAGACATATCCTCTCGATCGACCTCACGTCCGCACTCCGGACATGTTCGAATGTCACGCTCATTTTCCTCGTTGAAATATTTCATTTCCTGCATCCTGTTTCCTCCTGTTCTTTACTTGGTGAGGTGCTACCCTTTAGAAGTAGCACTCTCTGAATTTTGTCTGTTGCGGTGAGTATCTGAAATAACTCATTGCATTCTGCACGTCGCAGTATGTACAACCGATTCTCTCAACCACCTCTGTGATGTGGCGGTTGAGAATGTTGTTTGCACCCTTTTCAATGATTAAATTCTTGACTCATTGTTTCAGCTTGAAACGATAGCGATTGCATTAGGAGTGAATATCACCGACCTGTTTGAATCCGAATACAAATAATTGTATCATCTTGCAGCAGGATTCCGGCAGCAGGAGGAACGATTTCCACGATTATGGAAAGCGACCTCGATATTTCCACAATCATGGAAATACATGATACAATCCAATTCGGAAAGGGGTGGTGTCTCCATTGGATTACAAAGAGGCTATAATTGAAATAGTCGGAAAGATACACAACGAACGCATCCTCAAGAGGATATATAAATTCGTGGCGTATCTGTACACCCATGAGACTGGCAGTTGAAAGACTGTCAGTCTTTTTCTTTATTATTTTTTGTGAACTCAATCGCTTTTTCCATCAAGCGGTCAAGAGCCTCAATGTCCTCGTCGCTCAATTCAAGCATAAATTTGAAAAGATTCTTCCGCGCATCGTCCTCGCCTGCCATGATACGGTCAATTTTTTCAAGAAAATCGTCATCAGTATCAATGAACATCTCACCGTCTCCGGTAGTCAACCATATATAATCAACATTAAATTCACGGCAGATTGCTTTTGTCATTTGCTCTGTCAAATTTCGGTTGCCTTTTTCTATGTTGGAAATGGCAACTTTTGTCACGCCGAGTCTATCACCGAATTTCTCAAGCGTGAGACCGAGAGTATTTCTTACTTCTCTAATTCGTTCTCCTTGCGTCACGATGAATCACCTCCTATTTTTCCTAAAGCATACCACGGCAAAAAACAAAAATCAATAAAAAAGTAATCAGAGATAACATAAAACCATTGACAAAGTTTTGTGTGTTTTTGTGGTGTCTGATAGAAGTATCAAGGTATAAAGAAATCCCCGAAAACTCGATGTTTTCGGGGAAATTTGCTCTTTTGTGATATTCGTTTGAATTATCTCTTAGAGAACTCCGAATGCCTATTTTCTGGCATTTTTCAAGCATTTGTTCGTTACCTGTGCTTTACACATAAAACCCCGTCTTGTTTCCCGTTGTTTCATTATGTCATAACTGCTCGAATTGTACATGCTCCGATTCTCCGGAGAGGTAAAGGTCTCCGATCGTTCTGACCATCTTCTTTCCATCCACAATATGAATCTCTTTCACATAATATGACTGCCCTCTGATAGCGCGACCGCAGATGTTGTCATTGCCCCACGCTGCCGAACGTCTGATGTTGAGTGATCCGTCGCAAACGACAGTCACTCTCATTTTCCCCTGTGGGATGATAACTTTGTCCTCCTGCTCCTCTGATGCATCGTCCGGCTTTGTGTTTTCCTGTGTGGATTCCTGTTCATTGTCTCCTGTGTCCGGTTCGCTTACATCGTCATTGATTGTCGTCATTTTCTTTGCTGTCTCTGCGTCTACTGTTCCTGTCTTATTTCCGTCTGCATCATATGTGTTGACGCTTCCGTCCGGATTTGTCTGCAACGCTCCCTCCGGAATGTCATTCGTGAGTGAACCGATAACCTTTCCTGTTTCATCCCAAACAATGAGGTTATCGTCCTTTTCTGCTGCCTTGAGTGCTGCATCAAGTCTCTTGTACTCTTTACAGTCCTCTTTCTTGAACTCTGTTCCTCTGCCTAAATAGTACAACATGATTATCCCTCCTATTTGCTTAAGTACTTGCTTGACGCATATCCGACAATGTTCTTGTAAACCACATACAGCCATCTCGCTCCGGCGTAATCGTTATAATATCCATAGCACTGTACTTTCTCGCCGTTTTTCATAACCGCAATGATTGGCTTTCCTGTTCCTGCTCCCGATCTTAGATTCAATCCGGATGCAATCACCTTGTATGTTCCTGCAAGGCTCTTATTGAATCCGTGTGCAATATCGACCTTTGTGTTGTTCTTAACTGGTGTTGTGTTTGATGCTCCCGCTCCGGATGACTTTGCTCCGTCGGTGATGTTTATTGCTGTGTGAACGCCATCATTCAACAGGATGTCTCCTGCAAGCAAGTACGCATCCGATGTCAAATATTTGTTTTCTGTCAGCGCCTCGAATCCTGCTGCCTTAAGTGCTGACCGCAAGTTTCCTGTATAACATGCCGTACTCACCTTTTTTAGTGCATCAATTCCCAGTCTGTAACCTGCGCCCTTTACGATCGCAGCAACACCGGATGAACAGTCTGCCTCACACGCAACTGTAATCTGCGCAGGGTCGAAATTTGAATCTGCAAGATTCTTCCAAAATGTGCCTCTGTGAGACTGACAATATCCGATTTTATTATTAACCGCAGCCGCCTTTGCCATGCTCGCAATCATCGCTCTCACTTTTGCGTTCGGGTGACGGAGTACGCATTTCCACGGTCTACTATACCAATTTATAACCTGCCACTCTGTTCCTGTTTGGTCTCCGGCTTTTCCTCCGGAGTATCTTCCGTTTTCATCATGTCCGCAATTTGAAATCATTTGTTCCCCTCCTTTTCAATTGTTTCGCCTGTCTCTCCGCTCACAAGCGTCTGAGCCGCCTTGTTGTCCTCGAGTATCTTTTTCATTCTCTCAAGTGCCTCGTCGACCATTAACGAAAATGCCTCGAAAGAAATCACTCTCGCAATCCATGTAAACCGTGCAACGAACATATCATATACATATCGCAGTTTGATTTGACCCGTACCGCCTCCCAGTTCCTTTTCTGCCTTTGTGACTGCATAGAGCAGCCATTCCGTCACTTTGTTCAGCTGTTTGTCTGACGGCATTTTTGCGAAAGCATATGCTGCATATCCCCCCGCTGCGCATACCGCAATCAGACCCACTATCACAAACCAATTCTCGACGATGTATTTCATCCTTGTACCTCCTCGTCATCCTTTTCCGGTTCATCATTGTGTTGTATTTCTCCGTTTGACTTTGTTCCCTTGACCGTTTTCACAGACTTAATGAGCGCCATTGCGCCTCCCTCAACCGAAAGAAATCTGAATACATTCTCAATCAGCGTCGACGGTTCTGAACCCATCCGCAAAAACACAAATATCATCACGACTGTAAAGATAAATGCTGCAAGAATCAAAGTGAATACAACGCGTTTCATGAACAGACCGGACACCTTATTGTCATGTCTCTCTTTTCGCTCTCTTATCCGATGCATTCTTTTCAGATGCCGGATTCTGATGCGTCGTTCCTGTTCTGTCATTCTCATGTATTGCCTCTTTTCTATGAGATTGATTCTTGCCCGTTTCCTGCCCTCCCGTTATAGGTTGGAATGTTGTTCTCCATCCAGTCTCTTGTGATAGCTCTTGAGTGACTGTTCCACAACGACAACACGCTCTCTCAACTGTTTCATCTCCTCACGGTTCTCTCTTGATTCCCGCTTGATGTCCTTAATGTCGTCTGCGATGTTCTCGAGTTTCACAACCACCATTGTGTCATTTTCTGCTCGTCTCTCCGTTTCTTCCTGCGTGTCTTTTTTGTCGTTCCTCTGCTTTGAGCAGATTCCGAAAAAGATTGCGAAAGCAACCGACACTCCGGAGATTAGCAAGGAAACCTCAATCGTCAACGGCGTTCTCCTTTCCGAACTCTGTCGCCTCGATGTCGTCGGTGTCGCAGTATTTCCGCATGTGATATTCGAGAGCATCCATCTCCTTGTTTGCCTCCTCTGCCTCCTGCCGGAGTTCCGCTCTGACCGCCTCCTCGATTTTCGACTGTTCAATGATTGTTTGCTGCTTTTTCACGATTGCCGATAGATTTTCCACCACATCACACAATCGTGATATTATTTCAAGCGGACTCATTTTGTATCACCGCCGGAGAGTTTTTCTCCTGTGATGTATTCATATTCATCCGCTGAAATGCTACCCTTTGTGACACGCTCGGAAATCTGTTTCTTTGTGAGCGTGCCTTTTTTGTACAGTCTTTTGAGACTTTCAACAAGCATTTTCATATTAAATTGCCCCCTCCTCAATCAGCTGCTGTGTGTATTCGTCAACGACCTCATTTTTTTGAAACTGTGTCACCGATTCGACTATTCCGGATGTGTTCTCCTTAACGACGGATTTCATGAGAGCCATGTTTTCATATTCCTTGACTGTCATTTCTTTCTCGTCGTACTGCCATTCGGTCACTGTCTGTGTCTTTCCGTCGCTGCCCTTGACCTCTCTTGTTACCTGCTCGATGTTCTTACGCAGGTAAACCGTTGACGGCGACAATGTTCTGTCGACCTCCTCCGGCTTGTCCGACTGTGTTCCTGTCACCTTTTTCCAGTCTGTCATGTTCATTCTCCTTTCTGCTATGCTTTGAAACTATCCTCTTGAGTTTCTTGACATTGATTTTCGGTTTGATGTATTCAATGTAATAGTTGTATGTGTCCGTGTGTTTGAACAATCCCATATACGACAGCATCGCTGATGCGTTATACCATGATATTTGATCCTGCTTTGAAATATGGTTTGCCTTTCGTCTTGCAGCCTCGATGTTCGACTTCCGGATGGTTGTCCGGTCATGGTGAAATTGAAATCCCATAAAATCAAGCATACGACCCTTTGTGACCTGCTTTCCGTTCTCGTCAAGCACCGGTTTCCCGTCTTTCATCACCGGATATTCAAATCTAAACACCTGCCAGTCGCCTTTCATCTCAAGGTCAAGATTTTCGTTCAGATACGTCTCGATTGCCCTTTGTATTTTATGCAGTTTCTTTTTGCTCTTACCCAGTATCACCATATCGTCCATGTATCGCATATCATGTTCTGCATGGAGTTCCTCTTTGATGTAGTGGTCGAGTTCTTTCAAGTAAAAATTGCCGAACCATTGTGATGTGAAATATCCCAACGGAACGCCTTTTCGCATCTCCTCAATAATTTCTTTCAGTTCATCAAACATTGCTCCAGCGATGCCGATTTCCCTCAAGACCTCCAACGCTCTGGAGATGTCGTCAAATGCTATGCACCCGACAAGCGTTTTCGTCTGCTCTGCATCTATCTCAACGCCTGCATCCGTCAAAATCTTTGCAACGAGTGCTATTTTGTCATGTTCAATCAGTATGCAGAGTAATCTGTAAAACCGTTTATCTCGAATTACCTCTTTGAGCTTCCTTTTTAGGATTCTCCTGTTTATGGATTCAAAGAAATGGTGAACATCCATCTTGAGAACATAGAATTTCTGTCCGTCGTATGAATCAAGCCATTTTCTCATGTACTTCTTTCCGTAATGAACACCCCTGCCCGGAATGCTCCCGCATGAAAATTCATACAATCCATTCATCGCGATCGGTTTGAACTGACCTATTACGCAATGATGAATAACCTGCTCATATTTGTAATTCGGTTTTAATATACGGCGTGTTTTCTTGCTGCTGCTCTCGTTGATGATGCTCGGTTTATGATAGTCCGGAATGAACAACTCCTCTGTCAACATCTTTTTCAAGAGTTCTGTGTGTTCGTCTAGGTTCTCTAATACCTCCCGAACATCATTCCTGTTCTTTTTCTTTTTGGATGCATCTATAAAACACTGTTTTATGTAGTCGTCTTGTAGCATTGGTTCATATAGGTTGTTGTAACTTCTCATATAGTATTTTCTTATCTCCTATCGGTTTTTGTGCGGATGCTTACTCAACCGACCCTATATCCGGAATGATTTTCGCCATGTGGCGCGGGATATAGGCTGCATTTGATTAAACGCTCCGATATGAGAAGAAATTGGACGCGCCGATGTTCCAGTTCGCATTGCTCGCAGAATTGTTCAAATTCAAGTAATCCGCACCGCAGTTCTCGCCATTGTTACAGTTACCGCCGACGAGGGCGACCGCAGGGAGCAGGAACACCGCCCGACACCGCACCCTATATCCCTATATTCATTTTTCTAAAAAACGACCACACCGCCTAACGGCGGGAATAGCGGAGGCGTTCCCCCTCCGTTCCTCCCCCTGCTGCTTACGCAGCGATAGGCTGTTCTAAGAAAACGGACGCGCCGAGGCACCAGCTCGCATCGCCCGCAGAATTGCCCAAACTCAAGTAATCCGCACCGCAGCCCTCGCCAGCGTCACAGCCACCGCCGACGAGGGCGACCGCAGTTATTCCGTCATTCCACCAAAAATAATCACATGTGTATGTGCTACTGCTGCCACCTGTTGAATTGACAATGCGTCCGAATCTGCTTGACTTTGTTCCTTTCTGATAACCACTGCCGGATGATGTGAATGTGATTCCGACCTTTTCAAAGTCCTTTCCTGTCAGATTGTACGGAGGTGTCATCTTTGCAAAGATTTCACCGCCTACCATCAACAGACCGTTGATTCTATCCCAACGGTTGCCCCACCATTTTTCAATGTAGAACACTTTGACCTCATGTGTTGTGTCGTTATATCCGAAAAACTGTCCTTTGTCCTTGAGTGTTCCGGTCGCAAGGTGTCCGTAATTCTGTGATGCATTATCAACATATCCGGATGTCTGCCCCTGTCCGAACGCTGCCTGTGAATTGTCTGTCTTTGACATAATCTTGAGCATACAATTCAACAAGTTTCGTTTGCTCCAATCTCCGATATTCCACCCCGCACCGTTTGCCTTTGCTCTTGCAATCTCTGTCGATGCGTTCGTGTTATACATGAGCGTCTGTCCTGCAAGTGAGCGGATGCGTGTTCCGTCGTATGAACCGCCGAACATCGGGAAATATAGTTTGTCTGCATGTGAGCCGTCCTCTCTGACATACGCATCATCATTGTACGATTCATCATACTGGACGTTTGAAATTATCATGTACTCATAGTTTCCGATTTCAAACTGTGAGAGCCAAATCTTGCCCTTGTCACCGCTGCCATCGAATACGCTCATTGCGTTTCCTCCGTATGCCGTGTTTGAGACATCGGATTCCGTTACTCCGTCCGCTTTCTTTGTGTGGTCGTTCGGGTCGAGTTTATAATCTTCTGTACCGTCATATTTGACCATAGCCGGATAATTGTTTTTTACGAAAAAGACATTTCCCCAGTCTCCGAAATCGAACCGTCCGGCAGAATAATTCATCGCAGCGGGTGTCATTCCCACCGCATCAAAAAGGTATGTGCAGCGTGTCGCCGGATTGCTGTCATTCTTATTGATTTTCATTCCGTAACGCTTTACGCCCTTTGTTCTTACATCCTCCCCGACTGCTGCCAGTATAGCGTTTGTATTCGCATAGGTGCGGTCGAGAGTGTCTTTGTCTGCTACTTTTACAATCAAGTCTCCACTTGCCATTTTTACGCCTCCCTTATCGTCAAAATTCCGTCCTCAACCGTGAGGACACATGATTTCTTTGTGACGGTGTCAACCATAGTGTTGAGACCGTCCACGATGCCTTGACACGCTTTTGCTGCTGCATTCGCTGTCGACGCTGCATTGTTTGCCGTTGTTGCTGCACCGTTTGCACTGTTCGTCGCCTCTGTCATATTCTTGCTGAAATTGTTCACGGTGTTCATATATCCCTGTGTCAATGTCAGTATTTCCTCATAGCGGGCATTGTTGACGATAATCGGCAGGTCAAAAAATTTCTTTTTACCATCTCCCTGTCTGATTTGATAGTGACCGGATGTGTCAATCTCAACTCCGATTTCTCTTTCCTTGAGAATCAGAGTGTCCTCAACTGCTTTCCAGTCTGCTGTTGTTCCGGTGCATGGTCTGATTGCTGCCATTGTTCAACCTCCTTTGCTCCGTGATTATGGAATATATCACACAATCACTCCGTTGTGTTTGTCTCGCCGTCTGTTTCCAGTATCGTGGAATTATACTGCTAATTGTCGGGAGGTCGGCGTTCCTCCGTCAAAATCAACGCCCTCATTCGCATTTCTGACCTGTGGCGTTGCTCCGTCAATGAATACTGGTGTCACCGTTCGCAGATACGGCGTTTCTCCGTCACAATCAAGATACATGCTCGAATATAACGCCTCTGCACGGTTGAAATAGTCCTGCACGCTCTCAAGGATTTTCTCTGCAGATGCAAGCAGGGAATTTTGAATCGTGTCATCAATATCCTTTTTGTCCTGCTCGACCTGTTTCTTTGCCTCTACAACCGCCGTCTGCATTTGTGACACATCCTGTCGAATCTGTGTCGCCGTGTTTAATGTTGCCTCAAGCTGCTCTTGATTCTGCAATGCGTCCTCTGCCCGCTCTGTGACCTCTTTGCAGGCTGTTGTCGCTCTCTTGGATTCATCCGTTGCATCGTTCGTATTCTTGACCGCCTGTGATGTGTCCTGCTGCCTCTGCTGTTCCTGTTGGATACGGGTGTTTTCATTCTGCTGTCGATTATTCTCTGTGTTCGCTCTTGCCTGTTCTGCTTTTACTCTCGCATTTTCTGCGTCCACTCTTGCCTGTTCCGCTTTCTTGACCGCCTCATTCGTGCTGTCAATTCTTTCAATGTGACCCTTGACACGGTTCTCAAGATCTGTGAACTCATTTGCTGATAGAATCGCATTGTCGCTCCTCTGCGACGGCTCAATCTCCATTGTGAACGATGCTGATGTGATAATCTGTGAATCGTCGCTCGTCCGGATTTCAATGTCGCAATACGCCGTTCCGGAGGCTGCAAGTGCTTGATTTGTCAATTCGACTGTCACATCCGAACCGGAATATGAACATGTGTTATATACATGTTTTCCGTCCGGTTTTGTAATGTTGATGACTGCTCTTGCCCCTGTCGGTATTGTGTACGGTTCGCCATTGTTGAGCAGCCTTGCGATGATGAATCGTGTTGCCTTGTCTCCCTGCTTTGCTGATACTAAATATCTTTTAGTATCTCCGGACATCTCAAGATTGATGTTCGTCGTTAATTTCGTCAGTGCTACCATGCTCTCACCTCCTCTCTGTGTTTATCGTTTATTCTTCCGGATTCTCCTGTGTGCCCTGTTCCTGCTCCTCATCCGGTTCTGTTTTCAGAACTCTCTTTGCTGCTTTCTTTGCCTTTTCAAGCTCCTCATTTTTTTCTGCCATCATTGTATTTGTGGAGTTTATGAGTTCAATCTTTGCCTCGCTCCTTACCTCTGCCAGTACGGAGGACAAAACTCCATCCATGATGCACGGAGGCAATGCATGTCTTTTCTGTATCGTCTCCATAGCGTTGATGATTTCTCCCTTTGCACATTCAATTCTCACTGCAATCGGTGTATTCATTGTTATCCTCCTTTACTCTTTTACAATATCGTCGCACACTAACGTCGGTATGGTTACATGTACCCCTATATTTGAACCCCAGTATCGCCCCGATGAACTCACTCCGAAAACTGTCTCATTTCCTATCATTATTTGCAGAACATTGTTTGTTACCCTAAAATGACCGTATATTGTTCCGTCCACAAAATCATTCGACGCATCCCAACACAAATCAAAACCGTCCTCTCCTGCAAATATCCCTATTACGTCCTCGTTTATTTTTGTTCTTTTCTGTGATGCAAAATTTATTCCGGATAGTGTCGTTCCTGTTATATTCTCTGCCTCGACGCTCCCCGCTTTCACTTTTAGCGAGTTTACGTATTGTGCTGTCAC
>Ga0310695_10002942_pt1 | contig 34545 bp, 27 predicted proteins | sample RumenRJG_04DNA_FD_203882 | JGI IMG/M metagenome (GOLD analysis project Ga0310695, IMG submission 203882) | Bovine rumen microbial communities from Lethbridge, Alberta, Canada - RJG_04 (v2) (version 2) | ecosystem: Host-associated > Mammals > Digestive system > Stomach > Rumen | place: Canada... | reverse complement strand
ATCCGGACGCGGGCGAGCGACTTGCCGAGGTTGTTCGGCTCGGGGACGCCGACGGAGTCGCCATCCTGGAAGTGGACGACGAGTTCCGCGCCCTCCGGCTGCACGAAGCGGACGATCTGGGGCGCGCAGCCGGCGGTCGTTCCGCCGTCCACGGCCTTGAACGACCAGCCCATCACGACCTTGAGCTGCGCCGGCGTGGAAAGCGAGGCGGTTTCGTCGGAGCTGTGGATGCGCAGGTAGACGGGCGTCTGACCCGTCCAGACCGTGGTCGAGCCCAGGTCGAGCGTGACGAGAATGCAGCCCAGTCCCGGACCGTCGGGTTTCGGACAGGATGAGCAGGATGCTTTCGCCGCACAGACGAGGGGCGGATTGAGCGTTGGATCCGCAAGGAGTGTTGTCGCGACGCCGAAGAAGGCGACGAAAAGAACAAGAATGCGGATTCGGGATACGAGTTTCATCGTTCGGGTTCCTATTCTACGGTTTGTCGGGGGAATTGGAAAGAGATTTCTCGGTGCAGATGGGGGAAAGCAGAGGGAGAGAGGGCATCAAGACTGGAATGGCCAATAATACCTTCAGTCGGACGGAAGACGAAGAGCCGCGCATCTATGCATAGAAGAGCAACACTTCCGAAAAGAAACACTTTGACAACTAGTCTCGTTCATTGCTTGCGTGGTTTTGGTTTTAGCGGTATTGTGTTTTCCAGTTGTTCCTCTCCGTCCTCCAGCGACAGAAACTCTATGGTTTGCGCCGTTGTCTTGACTTGTCCCAAAAACATTCGGACGGAAAACACATGCCCGAGCTTTTTCGCAGTCTCTCCGACAAGTCTATGTCCGACATGGGTTTGATTCCGCCGCTGACAATCCTGATACATCAGAGTGAAGAACGACACCCAAAATGCAGATGCCGTTTCGAAGGGAACGGTATCTTTGGGCGCTAGAAACGAATGCATGCCCGGGTTATTCTTAAACAATTCCTCCGCCAACGGTTGATTGCCTAGACAACAGGCCGAGAACGAAATACGGCGGGACTTGAGCATCCCCGCAGTCATTTGAGCGAAATCGTAATAGTCGCTAAATTCCGAGCCCAAAACGACAGTGTCGTTCATTCCGTGGCACGAGATGTGAAGATACCGGTAGTTGCTTTGGCGAAAAATCACGAGCGCTGCGCGAAATTCGTTTTGACCACTGACGCGAATGTAGCGAGGTTGGCGCCCCATCAACTCAAGTTGACGACATAGAATTTCACCATCCAGTTGACCTTTCTTGATGTTGTCAAGAGGCAACATTTCGATGATGAAGACTTCGGCGTGCGATTTCGTCTCGTCGGGAATGTCTTCGAATTTCAAGGAGATTGTTTTCATTATTATCCTTTGTTTTGCCGGGTCTGCCAGCGGGGTTGTCAAAACATTTTTGTAGGTTGTGTTTTCTGAATTAACATTATGCGCGCTCCATTGAGGGCGGGGCGGAAGCGGGGATGGGGATGTGCGGCGGCGAAGGCGGCGAGGCGAGGAAGGTCGGTGGCGTCGCCGAGGGCGCCGAGGGCGGCGAGCGCGGAGACGTGGAGCGTGGCGGGGTGGGAGGAATCGGCGAGGATGGCGCGGACGTGCGGGAGGACGCCGGAGAAGCCCTGCTCGGCGCCGATCTGCAGGGCGGTCGCGCGGGCGGCGGGATGCGCGGCCGGATCGGAGGCGAGCGCGAGCGTGCGCGCGAGGAGGAAGGTGCGGTCCGGGCTGCCGGGCGCCGGGACGTGCGTGAGCGCGATGAGCGCGGTGCCGGAATACGGCCGCGCGTTTTCGCGCGAGGCCTCCTCGAGGCATTCGCGCAGGTCGCGGAGAGAGGCGGCGTCCTCGACGCGGAGGGCGACGGCGCCGAGGTGCTGGATGCAGTAGTCGAGGATCGCGGACGCCTGCTCGTGCGCGCGGAAGACGGCGATCGTCGTCGGGACGAGGTTCGTCGGAAGGACGGTCTGCTCGCGAAGGAGGTTCCAGACGTCGTTCTTGAGGGCGGCCTCGCGGTCTGGGCGGAGCGAGGGGTCGGGAGCGGAGAGATAGGCGAGGAGGCCGTCCACCTGGGCGGGGGAAAGGTCGCGGCCGAGGGAATGAATGAGGTCGATACGGGTCTTGTAGGGAGTTGAAGGAGACCAGCCGGGGAAGGACGATTGCGCCGGGGCGGAGGAGGCGAACGCAAGAAACGCGGCTAGAAAGAAACCTTGAATAGCATGAACGGGGTTTAGATTGTCCACAAACTCCCAATGTCCACAATTGTCCGCAAATGGCAAATGCAAATGGCCATGCGCCGCACGGAATACTCCCCCAGCCGCGCTACGCGCGGCAGCCCCCTCTCGGAGGGGGCCGGAACGGGAATCGGTTCTGACGGGATGGAAACGCATTGGATGGTCGGAGGACTGTTCGATAGAACGCGTGTGAGGTCTGCCGGTCCGCGCGAGCGGGCGGGAGCCCGCCGCGCGGACCGGCCGTCGCCTCACAGGCTTCCGATCTTGACGCCGCCCTGGTAGAAGCGGGTGTAGTGGCAGACGGAGGTGGTGATTCCGGCGGAGCGGAGGAAGCGGATGCGGCAGACGCCATCCTCGTCGAAGTCCGCGGCGGTGAGGTCGCGGAGGCGGGTGCCGTCCTCGAAGAACACCCCTGCGACGAAGATCTCGAGCTTGACGACAAGGTCGGGCGGCACGGAGCCGAGGAAGAGGACGACCTCGGCGAGCTGGCTGCCGTCGGGGTAGTTCTCGACGACGCGGTAGTAGCTGCCGTTGTCGCCCCAGATCGCGGTGACGCGGGCGGCGTCGAGGACCGGGCCGTCCTCGCCGAGGCGGGAGAGGATGCCGTGCTCGCCGTCGGCGCCGGCTTCGAGCACGAGCGTCGAGCCCTCGCCGGCCGGCGTCACGGTCGCGCGCAGGTCGGCGTCGGTCTCGACCGGCTCGCCGGGGCGGAGCGCGGGCGCGTCGAGCGTGCGGGCGGTGCCGACGACGACGGCGGGGCGGGAGAGCGGGAAGCGCGAGGCGACGGCCTCGACGAACGCCTCGGCGGCGGCGGGGACGCCGCCGGTGACGGCGCTCGCGGAGAGGCGGTAGAGCCCGGCGGAATCGAACGCGAACGGAACGGGGGCGGAGGCGGCGAAGTTCGTGACGGCGATCCAGTCCTCGCCGGAGAGGCGTTCGACGGCGATGCCGGACTCCGCGTCCGGGAAGCCGGCGAGGCGGAGGGCGTCGCCTTCGCGGAGACGGAACGCGCCGTTCGTGGCGGCGTCCGGGATCGCGTAGGGCGTCCAGGCGACGGAGAAGGAGTGCTGCGCGCCGGCGCCGAGCAGTTCGACGGTCGTCGCGGCGCCGTCGGGATCGAGCGGAACGTCCGCCCAGAACCCGCCGCCGACGGAGGGCGCGGTGGCGTATTCGGCGGAGTTGGTGCCGGAGGAGACGAGGAGCGCGGAGGTGCCGCCCCACATCTCGGCGCCTTCGACGCAGATCGGGGAGACGGGCGAATCGGCGTCGGGGCCGCCGAGCGAGACGAGGCGGTCGGTGCGGGCGGCGCGCCAGTCCTCGACGCCGTCGCCGTCGGCGTCCGGGCCGGAGAAGGCGAGGAAGCCGATGTCGCGGACGGCGAGGAAGGTGTTGGAGGCGCGGTTCTTCCAGACGAGGCGGAAGCGGTGCGGTCCGGGGTCGAGCGCGGGGAGGAAGAAGATCGCGTCCGAGACGGCGCCGGCGGTCGCGGGGGCCTTCTGGCGGGCGACGAAGAGGCCGTCCACGTAGAGCGTGAGGTCGAAGAGGGACGTGCCGGAAACGAGGGGGTTGTGCTGCGAGACGCCGAAGCGGATCGCGTCCGGCGGCGTCCCGCCGACGGAAAGCTCCCAGGTGACGGAGCCCGCGCGCTCGCGGGCGTAGAGGCCGTTCTCGTCCTCGCCCCACGAGCCGGTGCGGGCGACGACGCCGGCGCGGGCGGAGACGGGCTCGCCGAGGGGCGCGGCGGTCATCCCCGCGAGGTCGGGGGCGCAGGGGTCGGTGCGGGAGACGGAGGCCTCGAAGCGGTCGTCCCAGCCGTCGCCGTCGGTGTCGGCGAGGAGCGGGTCGGTGCCGAGGAGGAATTCGGCGTAGTTGGAGAGGCCTTCGCCGTCCGGGTCGGCGAAGGCGTCGGAGGGGTCGCAGGGATTGAGGCCGTGCGCGACCTCCCAGGCGTCGGCGATGCCGTCGCCGTCGGTGTCGGCGAGGAGCGGGTTCGTGCCGGCGAGGAACTCGGCGAGGTTGGAGAGGCCGTCGGAATCGGGGTCGAGCGCGGCGTCGGACGGATCGGACGGATCGAAGCCGAACTCGGTCTCCCACCAGTCTTCGGCGCCGTCGCCGTCGGAATCGGGATTTCCGACGAGACGGAAGTAGCGCGTCTGCGGGATGTTCGACCAGGAGGAACCGCTCGGCTGCCAGTGCAGGCGCAGCGTGGGCGGCGCGCCCTGCGTGAAGTGGAGGACCTCGAAGTCGTGGAAGCCGTAGGCGAGGCGGACGGTCCCGGAGCGGGTGCGGCGCGTGTGCGCGCCGCCGTTGTCGACGACGAGCGCGCCATCGAGGTAGAGGCGCGCGCCCTCGGCGGATTCGAGGAGGAAGGTCCAGTCGCCGGTGGACGGAACGAAGAGGCGTCCGGCGTGGCGCGAGGCGAAGAGGCGCGTGGCGGAGACCGGAACGCCGGGCCAAGAGGCGGCCTCGGTATGGTTGATCGAATGCTCGATCCGGGTCTGGCACGGAGTCAGGAGCGAAAAGTCGGGCAGGTCGCCGGGGCGGGAGGAAAGCGCGTAGTAGGTCGAGACAAGGCCGGAGGCGTATCCGGGCGGGCACGGGAGGACCTCGACCGTACGGACGGCGGGGACGGACGAAGCGCCGGCGGAATCGGTCGCGACGGCGGAGACGGCGACGGTCCCCGTCGCGGCGGTCTCCCACGCGGCGGCGAAGGGGGCGTTGGAGACGGACGAGACGAGCGCGCCGTCCGCGAAGAAGTCGACGCTGGCGACGGCTTCACCGAAGCCCCACGCCGTCGCGGAGAGGGCGACCTCATTCCCGACGTAGCAGACGGCGGGATCGGGCGCGGCTAGGCGGACGCCGGGCGCATAGGAGGCGGGCTCGGCGTGGAAGACCGCGGAGGCGGGGACGGTCTGCTCCGTGCCGCCGTGGGGCGTCCAGGAGAGGCGCAGGCCAGCCGTGCCGGTGTTCTCGTAGAAGCCGACGGCGACGTCGTGGAGACCGGTGGAGAGCGGAACCGTCGCCGAACGGGTGCGGTAGCTGTGCGGGGCATCGTCGAGGATGACGGCGGCACCGTCGATCCAGAGCGCGGCGCCATCGTCGGACGCGAGATGGAAGACATAGTCGCCCGGCGTCTCGATCCAGAGCGAGCCGGAGAAGCGCGCGGCGAAGTAGTCCTTGAAGCGCGAGTCCGTCCCGGGCCACGCGGCGGACGTGTTCGGGAAGTCGATCGCGGGGACGGCGAGCCAGAGATCGGCGGAGAGGGCCGCGAAGTCGGGGAGCGCCGAAAGCGCGGATTCGATCTTGTGGAACGAGACGAGCCAACCGGAAGCGAGCGAGTTGGTCGAAGAAGCGGCGTTCGACGCTCCGCCGACCGCATTGGAGGGAACGAGCGAGAGCGAGAGAACGACGAGCGACGGGTCGTAGAACGGAAGGAGGTCGGCGTTCGTCTCGACGTTGTAGCCCGCCGCGAGGAACGCCCAGTTCGGGTCGTAGTCCGGCTCGGGGGCGAGGCGCGCGGCACCGCCGGTGGCGGGGTTCGTGACGACGGTTTCGTCCGTGGCGGGGTCCTCGAACGCGAGCGCGGCGCCGTCGCCCACGGCGGCGAACCACGCGGCGGCGTTCGTGGTTGCCGGCGCAACGGTCACGGCGCCAATCTCCTGCGTGACGACGGACGCGGACGGCAGCGCCGCCGACTGGGCGTCGCGGAGCAGGCCGCGGACGTCGGCCGGCGACGAAAGGACCGGCGCATCGTCCGCGAACGCGGACAGGGAGCAGAGCAGGATCGCGCCCAGCGCGAGGCGGGTTCGTTCAAGACGGGGTGGCTTCATGTCGGGTCCTTTCGTTCAATGGTTCGGAAATCGTTTCGGAGGCGGGGTTTCGGAGCATCTCGCGCGGGCGGCACTACCTCTCTTACTTATAAAGATGCGGAAAGGGGCAAAACCGTTGCCGGATTTTTCGTGTCGGCGCGAAATCGCGTCCGTGGCGCGTGCGGTCTGCGTTTTCCATCGTTGTCGGGATGCCCCCTCCTATCTATGAGGATGCCGGAATCGCGCGCGAGGTTTCACGGGACGGGAAAATCGCCGGACCGCGCCTCATCGGAGGATCAGGACTCCGGCATCGGTGTCGAGGCGGACGGAGAGCGCCTCGTCGCGCTCGTCCGTGCCGCGGACGGTCAGGCGGACCGTGTCCCAGGCGCGGGAGAAGATCCAGTCGGGCGGGGCGGCGGCGACGTCGGGGAAGGCGTCCGGGAGATCGCCGTCCCCGACGGAGAGCGAAACGGGCGAACCGTCCTCGCGCACGCGCAGGCGAAACGACAATGTGCGTTCGGCGGGCTCCGCGAAGACGGGGGAGCGGACGCGGTTCGTGGGCGACGCGAGGAACCACGCGCCGTTCTCCCAGCCGAAGGCGAGGGATTCGTCGCCGGGGAGCAGGACGCCGTCGCCGCCGCGGGACGTGCCGAAGGCGACTTCGACGTTGTTGGAGGGCGTCGCCCAGAGCGACACGCTCGCGCGGAGGAGCCGCGCGCGGTCCATCATCGGGCGGAGGAGCGGGGCGTTCGTCACGCTCTCCGTGTCGAAGTGCGCGGGCGGCGGCGCGGGCGGGAGGGCGACCTCGCCGGCGGAGGCGGAGAGGCACAGGGCGGCCAGAAGGCAGCAGAGCGGGGCGGATGGATGTTTCATGGGATTCGTCTTCCGGAGCCGTGGGACGGGGTGGGTTTCCGAGCGCGGCGACGAGGGCGCGCTGGTTTCGGATTGTAGGCCGCGCCGAACGGAAATCAAGCGGAAAACGGCGCAAAAACGTCAGGATTTCGTCAGAAATGCGTCGCTGACGAATTTCTGACGATTCGGAGGCGGAAAACGGGGCGCCGACACCCGGCCGAGGGCGCCCCGCGCCGGTCCCCGCCCGCTGCGGGACGCGCGAAGAATTGACTTGATATCCATCGGGAATCTACGCATATCATCGGCTTCAACCCCCACCATAGGAGAACGCCCATGCCAACCTGCAGAAAGTGCCACGCCTCGTTCGACGAGGAAACCGTCCTTTGTCCGCTTTGCGGAACCGCCAACGCCGACGCGAACCCGGCGAGACCGGAGGGCCAGGCGATGCTTGCGGCCTCGTTCCTCTTCGGCGCGAGGGGCGTTCGCCCGGACGGAGCCCGCGCCCGGCTCTGGGCGGAGAAGGCGGCGAAGGGTGGCGACCCGGATGGAGCGATCATCCTCGCCAAGTGCATCCTGCAGGACGCGATGGACGAATACGGGTCGCAGGCCCCGGAATTGCTCGAGGGCGGCGAGCTGGCAGGCCTCCAGAGTCTGGTCGCGGCCGCGGCGGAGCGGTTCGACGAACGAAAGCCGGCGCTGTTCGAGCCGACGGTCCTGCTCGCCACGGCGGCGGCGATCTTCCTCGTGGACGCCCCGGAACGGAGCTTTCGGTATTTCCTGCGGGCGGCGGAGCTGGGCAACGTTCCCTGCATGCGGCAGACCGGCATCCTCCTCGGCACCGGGCGCGGCACGGAGCGGAACGTGAAGAGGGCGCTTGAATGGCTCTCCCGTGCCGCTGAGGGCGGCAGCCCCGAGGCGCTGGGCGACATCGGGAGGATCCTGACCGAGCCCGGCCCCTCCGCCCCCGACTTCAACCTCGGCGTCCGCTACCTCGAACGGGCGTCCGAGAAGGGGAATCTCAAGGCGAAGGGCGTCCTCGGGCTCCTCCTTCGCTTCGGCGACGGCGTGAGGAAGGACCTCAAGCGGGCCATCAACCTCATGTCCGAGGCGGCCGAGAACGGCGACCCGATGCTACAGCGCTGTCTGGGCGTGCTGCTCTGGAACGGCGAGGACAACGTGAAGCCGAACCTGCCGGTCGCCCGCAAGTGGATGGCCAAGGCGGCCGCGAGGGACTTCGGGGACGCCAAGGCGCTCCTGGCGAAGATCGACGACGCCATCGCGCTCGAAGAGCTCGGCATCACGCAGGAGGAGCTGGACGCGCCGAACGAGCCGCCGCCCGCGGAGGAGCCCGCCGTCCCGCTTGCCGAGGCCGACGCCCTCCGGCGGGAGAACGAGGCGCTTCACGCCGAGGTGCGGCGCCTGCACGGCCTCTCCGAGAAGTACCGCAGCCAGCTCCTCGCCTTCACGGGGAGGATGGAGGCCGAGCGCAAGGGCAAGCTCGCCGCGCTCGCGGAGACGAAGGACAGCCTGTTCCAGGCCGCGCGCGGCTCCCGCTCCGACCCGACGGCCTACGTGAACCTGGCCAAGTACTTCGAGTCGGCGTTCGGGGACGACATTGCCTTCACCGACCGGGCGTGGAGGTCGCTCGAGGAATGCACGAGCGACCTCCACCTCGTGTGGACGGCGCTCTACCACCTCGCGACGACGCTCCACAAGCTTCTCAAGACGGTCCCGCAGGCGGAGGCCTACGAGCGCTTCCGGGCGAAGGCGGGGAACGGGCTCGAGATCGCGCGGGGCAACGGGAAGATGACGCACGCGAACAGCGCCCTGATGGCGAACTACCGCGACACCTACGCCGGCAGGACGATCGACGTGGAGGCGCACGTCGAGAAGGGCGGCGACTCGAAGTCGCCGCGGTTCCTCCGGCTCTACTTTGGCTACGATCCGTCGGTGGCCGACAAGATCGTCGTGAGCCACGTCGGCTCGCACCTGCCGACCTTCCAGACGCTCACGAAGGTCGGCGGCTGGTAGACAGGTCCCAGGGGTCCGCCCGCGCGCCGCGGTGGTCGGCCGCCCACTGTCGCGCCGTCCAAGGAGGGAGGCAAAGCTCGTCCATGAGGTTCTTCCACGTCCCTCCGGCGTCGAGCCGCCTGTATGCCAGCCTCCGGAGCGTCTTCCGGGTCGCGATGGGGAGCTTGGAGATGGGAAGGTCGGGAACGGCGACCCGCTGCGCGTCCGGGATGGTCCGTCGGTGGTCCTTCCAGTCGTCGAGCCCTCGCTTGACGAACTGGCGCTTGAGGCTTGCCGCCCGGGCGGGGCTGATTCCGAGCTGCGCCGAGACCCGCCTGCACGGCCACCCCCAGGCGAAGCTTTCGAACGCCTTGCGGCGAAGCGCGTTGTGATCGTCCAGGGAAAGCGGAAGGGGGCGCGACGAAGGCGGCGGATGGCGGCGGACGCGCAGCGTTCTCTGGTCGAGCTGCCCCTCGAGGCCGCGCTCGCGGTAGTTCTTGAACCAGTGGTAGACCGTCGGGCGATGAACGCCGAGTTCCCGGATGACGGCCGTGGGCGGCTCGCCGGCCTGGAACCTCTCGAAGGCGATGCGTCGGAACAGGTTCTGGACCGCGAGCGGCATGGGAAAGATCGCGGGCTTGTTCGGGGATGGTGCCGTTCGTTTCATGTCGGTGTCTTGGATGCGCTGGTTGAGGGGCCTTCCGGACGTGGTTTACCCCGCCGAAGGCGGGACTGTCGCGTGGGGCGTCCGAATGTCGGCGGATGATGCGTAGGTCCGCCGCGGAGTCAAGCGGAAAAAGCCCAAGGCGCGAGTGCGCCGCTGTCTCTTGCGGACCCGCCCGATCCCACGGAATCCGCAACCCGATCCGAGACCGCGGAAACGCGCTTGACAAACGATTTCGATTGTTGTTGAATAGCCGCCGTTGTCTGCTGCCACAGAGACAGTTGCAAATTCGCGCCGCTGCTCCACCATGGTTTCCGACAAACCTTGGAGTCCCCGCGGAAGACAATAGGAAGATGGCCGGGCTCGCCCCGGCCATTCCCGTATTCGGAAACACGCGCGAAAAGCCCAACAAATCGGGGAGTGTTTGAAGTCGTCCCTTCGCGCGGACATAGGACGGAACACAGGTCCGACCGCTGTCGTTTTGTGGTCAGAGAGAATCCGGAGAGGGCCCGAAAACGGCCTCGATCCATTGAAAACCTCTCTCCGGCGTTTTCGTGCGTTTGCGGAGTTGCTTCTTCCTGCCGTGCAGGTGTTGTCAGGCGAGCCCGAGCGCTCGCTCCTGCTCCGACCACACGACGGTGCGGAGCGACCTGAGTTTCGCGAGCGTGAGGCGGGCGGGCGGATCGCCGGAGAGAATCCGTCTCACGATGACCGGCGACAGCGAGGCGAGGACGAGGTCGCGGGCGAGGTTGCTCCGATCCATGCCCAGCTCGTCGGCGAGCGCCTTCGGATTCCCCGGCTTCCCCGCCTCGAGCCTCGCGGCCCACTTCCGGGCGCGGCCGATGCGCCCGAGGATGATCCTCGTGCTTTCGCGGTCGGGCGTCTCCGGGACGACGATGCGCCGGCGGTTCGAGACGCGGCGGATCGCGAACGGCACGTGGACGAGGACGTTCCCGTCGGGAAGCAGCTGGATCGTTTCATTCATGGCTCGCCAGGGCCCTCGCGAGACGGTCGCATCCGGCCGTCCTGATTACGATGTCCATGCCGTCCGGCCCCAGCTCCGCGCGTTCGACCAGAAGCCCGACGAGGCTCTTTCGCTCTTCCGGGAAGAGCCTTTCGAAGAACGCCTCGGTGTTCTCGACGGCGAGGCGGATGTCCTCCTTCGGCAGCTCGCCTCTCTTCGACAGCGTGTCCACGAAGTCCTCGTTGTTGAGGATCCGGCCGATCTGCTCGTATACCGCGCGCTCGACGTCCCCTGCCGGGACGCGGCCGACCTCGCACCATTGCTCGGACGCCTTCTTGGCGCGCGAGCAGAGGTAGTAGGCGTAGCGAAACTTTCCCGCCTTCTGCGAGAAGGTGTACTGCATCGGGCGGCCGCACTCCTTGCAGAAGAGGATGCCGCGCAGCGGCGCCCCGTCCCCGATGCGGAGGCGGCGCGGGGGCGGCGGGTTCTCCGTCGCCATCCGCCGTGCCTCCTTCCAGACGGCCTCGTCCACGATGGCCTCGTGCTCCCCCTCGTAGACCTCCCCCTTGTAGAACACCTTGCCGACGTAGACGTGCTGGACGAGCGTCTTGCGGACGGTCTGCGCGATCCAGGGATTGCCGACGCGGGTCCTCCATCCCTTCGCGTTCATCTCGCGGGCGACGAGCGTCGGGGAGCCGCACTCGACGTACCGCTTGAACAGGAACCGGACGCGTTCGGCCTCCACGGGCCCGGGCACGAGCTTGTGGTTCTCGACCCGGTAGCCGAACGGCACCCGGCCGCCGACCCACATCCCCTTCTTCTTCGTGGCCGCGATCTTGTCGCGGATGCGCTCGGCGATGACCTCGCGCTCGTATTGGGCGAAGGTCATCAGGATGCCGAGCATCATGCGGCCCATCGGGGTCGAGGTGTCGATGAGCTGCGTGGTGCTCACGAAGGACACGCCGTGCTTCTCGAACTCCGAGAGGAGATCCGCGAAGTCGAACAGCGAGCGCGACAGGCGGTCGATCTTGTAGACGGCCACGACGTCGATCTTCCCGGCGCGGACGTCCTCGAGGAGCTTCTTGAGGCCCGGCCGGTCCGTGTTGCCGCCGGAGAAGCCGCCGTCGTCGTAGCGGTCCGGCAGGAGCGTCCAGCCGTTCGCGCGCTGCGAGGCGACGAACGCCTCGGCCGCCTCGCGCTGGGCGTCCAGCGAGTTGAAGGCCTGCTCCAGGCCGTCCTCGCGGCTCTTGCGCGTGTACACCGCGCACCGCTTGATTGGCATCCGGTCGTTCATGCCGTGGCTCCGATTCCGAAGAAAGCCCTGCCGTTCCATTTGCTTCCCGTGATGTGGGTGGCGAGCGCCGTGAGCGAGCGGAAGACCCGCCCGTCGAACTCGAAGACTCCGCCGTCCCGGGCGACGGCGACGTAGTCCTTGCCGTGCCAGGTCCGGACGAGACGCGTTCCGGGCAGCAGTTCGGCCTTCCTGCGCCCGGCGGACTTCGCGGCCTTCTCCAGCTGCCGGTTCTCCTCCTCCGTGAATCCGCCGAGCGCCCTCTCCTGGATGCGCCAGGCGAGCGCGGTGCGCAGGACGGGAGCGCTGTTCGTCCGGGGCGGCTCGCCGACGATCTCCCGGTAGCGCCGCCTGAGCGCCTCCAGGTCCATCCTCTGCAGCCCGTGCGCGGCCTCCGCGAGAGCGCGCTTCTCGTCGGCCGCGAAGTGGATGGTCGTGCGTCTGGCCGCCTTGAGGACCTTCTCCGCCAGGAAGCCGTTCTCGATGGAGAGGTCGGCGTTGAGGCGCTTGACGGTTTCGAGGATGGAGGCGGATCCTCCGTCGGCGGCGAAGCCGCGGACGCATTCGTGGATGTCGTTGCTTTTGACGTGTTTCATGGTCGGGTTCCTTGGAAGGGCGCGGCAGTCTACGTCGACGGACCGCCACGCGCAACCCGCCGCCTTGTATCAACGCTGTTTCTGGCGATCGTTTGCCCGGTCCGGACCGGATTCCACCGCATTTGCCCGTGACGGGAGCGCAGCCGCGGAGCTTTGTTCGTTCGCTTTGCTTCTGTAAGGAAAAGAGAGCGTTTTCCTTACCGCGATTTCGCGATGACAACAGTCTTCAATCGATGCAAGGTCAGGAGCGGGACCGCAGCCATTCCGATTTGAACCGCCGGTTGTTCTCGACCAATTCGTCAAGGGAAACCGGGCGGAATCCGTTGATGTCCACCCCGGCGTTCAGAACCCGGTCGCGGACGGCGAGGAGAGGCCAATAATCCTCGTGCGTGTTGTTGTGGATGTGGCCATGGATCATGTACGTGCGTGCGCCGTGCGGCCATTCCGGCATCGGATAGTGGCACAGTGTCGCCCCGCACGCCCCGATCGATCCTTCGTAGAACGAGTCCACGCTCTCGAAGTGGCGCCCCAAGGGGACTTTTCCGGTCCATGACGAATCGTGGTTGCCGAGTATGAGTCTTTTCCGTCCGACGAGTCTGTCGAGTATCGGCTCTGGATCGTCGCATCGGAAGAACAGGTCGCCGAGAACGAACACGATGTCCGACGGGGCCACCCGGTCGTTCCAGTTCGAGACAAGGGTCTCGTTCATTTCTTCAACCGATTCAAAGGGACGGTTGCAGAAACGGATGATGTTCGCGTGGCCGAAATGGGTGTCGGCGATGAACCAGACCTTGGATCGTGGCATGGGCGTTCGTGGTGTTGGGGAGGGACGCGGCCGGTGTCGCGGGACCGCCTTTCAACCCTCGTGGTATCCGTCGGGATTCTCGAGAAGCGCGGTCCGGGCCAGCTCCCACCGCGTATTTTCGCATGGCTCCCGCCAGGAGGTCAGGTTTCGAACAGCCGGGCTGCGGGAACCAGATGGTCGAACCAGCCGCAGGCTTCGACGGACGGCGAGAGTTCGCCGTCATAGACGAGGGCCGTGCGGACGGAGACGCCGCCGGGAATCGGAAGGCATTCGACCTTGCGCGCGACTTCGTCCACGATGCCCGGACCGATTTCCCGGCGGCGTTTGATTTCCACGACGCAGACGGAACGTTGCGTCTGGTAAAGCAGGTCGATCTGGACGCCCTTGCCCGGCTTCCCCTTCGCCGCGCGGCGCCAGGGCGCGGCGGAAAGGACGAGCGGTCCGTCGAGGCCGACGAGCGGGGCGAGCCGGGCGGCGTTGCCCAGGACGAGGTTCTCGAACTGGAGGCCGAGGACGGTCTCCCATCCGGGGAGTTGCGCGAGGGACGAGAAGCGGAACAATCCTCTCTCGATGGCGGCGGCGTGCGGACGGACGAAGCGGAGGAAGAAGCGGGCGTAGTTGTCGGAAAGGCGGTAGAGTTCCGTGCGGGCCGGTTTCCCCGTCTCCGGATTCAGTCCGCCGTCTCTCGCGATGAATCCGGCCAGTTCCAGGTCGCGCAAGTGGTCCTTGAGATGCCCGTTGCGCTCCTTGCCGAGCGCGTCGGCGATTTCCGAAAGGCCCTTCGTCCCGTCCGCGAGCGTTTCAAGGACGGTGCGGCGGGCGTCGGCATGGCGCCCGAACACGTCCGAGAAGACCTGCCCGAAGTCGCGGAAGAGGAGTCCTTCCGGCGTGAAGAAGAGGTCTCGGATGTTCGTCTCGGCCGGCAGTTCCGGGCGGATTTCCTCCAGATACTTCGGGACGCCGCCGGTCACGGCGAGCAGATCGAGTTTCTCGCGAACGGAGAGCCGCCCGCCCCGCGGCCCCCAAAGCCGGACGCAGTCGCCCGGAGGAAGTTCGCGGAGAACCAGATCGAGGGAATCCCGGCCGACGAACCCGGTTCCGGAGAGGATGTTCTCGGCGATCCACGCGGAAACGGAGCCGCACAGGACGAGGACGAGTTTCGGATGTTTCTTGAACGCCAAGTCCCAGGCGTTCTTCAGTTTGCCGGGGAAGTTGGGGTCGCGCCCTCCCATCCACGATATTTCGTCCAGCAGGACGACCGTGCGTTCGCCATCGCGGATCGTTCCGTCGAGCAGGCGGAAGGCGTCCGACCAGTCCGCTATGCCGAGCGTCGGCAGGCCGGTCTGCGCCGCGAGCTGTCCGGCAAACTCGCGGAGCTGGTCGGAGTTCGTCTGACCGGGGGCGGGCGGGAGGCCGGAGAAGCGGAGAAACCGCTTCGCCGTGCGCCGTGCGAACTCTTCGACGAGCGTGCTTTTCCCGATGCGGCGACGTCCGCGGCACGTGACGAGAGAAGGCGTCTTCTTTTGCCAAAGACCGGAGAGGCGGGCCAGCTCCGGTTCGCGTCCAATGAAGGTTTCCATGCCGGCAAGTCTGGCAGAAACGCCTTTTCTCGTCAAGAGAAAAATGGGCACGGAATTCCAAAATTATACTTTTCGTGCCCGTTTCAAAACGCGCAAAGCGGGCACGAAACCGATGGAATAGAATTTTCGTGCCCGAATTGGGTGGGGCGGAGCAACAGATCGCCCCCTCGCGCCTGCAACGAGAGAGATCTTCCCGAATGTCGCATTTCGGAAAATGATGCAATTTCTCTGTTTCGCAACTCGGAAAATGATGCAAAAAAAGCCGAAGAGGCGATGATTTCAGGCGCGAACTTCGAAGGGCATGGTCGTCCATTTCATAACAGGGGCCACGAACGCCAATGTTTACAGGGGGTCGCGAGGTCAGAGGTTTGCAGGTTCTCGCTGCCGGAGCACCACCAAGGTTTCCAAAGTGGAACCTTGACCCCGCGGAAGACGCACAGAAGACGGCCGGGCATCGCCCGGCCCTTTTCGTATCTGGCGGTTGCGCGAATAGCCCAAGAAATCGGCATGGTTCGTCGGTCGTATCTCTCTCTGCATCCACACCCCGGCTCATAGTCCGAGTGGTCCGGCGAAAAGGTCAGATAGAATCCGCCAGACGGCCGTCTCGGGTCGAAAACCCTCTCCGTTTCTCCGCAGGTCGGTCATCTTGACCTGTCAATAAATCGCGGAGGGGCGTCGGCGCGGCGGGGTCGAAGGAGAGGGAGCGGAGGGCGGGAAGCGCGGAGCGGACGCGGAGGAGGCCGTAACGCTGAAAGGTTGGATGCATATGCCTAAAAATGTGAACATTTCGCGGATTGACGATGCTTAAAAACGTGCAATCTTTGAAAATGGACGACCGCTAAAAACGCGGAGGGTAACGCAATTCCGACTGCTGCGCGCGAACGCCGGCCCTGGCGACGACGACGGCGCGGGGCATGGGTGGACGGTTGCTCGAGGCGGATCATTGCGAACGTGGAACGGGGCGTGTTTGACGGCGTTTTCGGGGTTTGGGCGGGGCTGTTCCCTAGGGAGGGTAACAAAATTCCTTTGTCCCCTTCGTTGCCGCTACCATACAGGACGGCGGCGGGGCGCGTCAAGGAGTTTCTTCACGCGCTCGCGCGGGCGGGCGACGGCGGCGCGTCCACGGGCACGCCGCCGGGCGTGCCGGGCAAGACGCGCCAATAGCACTTGAGCAGTCCGCCGAGGCGGGGAAACATCCGGATCTCGCCCTCCGGCGGCTCGGGACGAGGGTCGATCCGCCGGCCGTCAAGCCCCGAATGGCACCGCCCGTGAATTGGCCGGCGGATCGATCCGCATATTTTTCAGATAATTTGCGGTTGAATCCGCAAACGGTTTGTGGTAGAGTCGGACGTGTTGAAGGACAATAGGTCTACTTCTTCGACACGGGCGTCCGCAACGCCTTGATCGGGGACTTCCGTCCGCTTGCGTCCCGGACCGACGCGAGGCACCTGTTCGAGAACTACCTCATCGCCGAACGGATGAAGAACAACGCCCTCCGCGAACGCGACGTGCAGTCGTTCTTCTGGCGCACGAAGGGAGAAGGGTCGAAGGAGATCGACTATCTGGAGGACTCCGCCGAACGGGGCCTGGTCGCCTACGAATTCAAATGGAATCCGTCGCAGGCGGCCAGAGCCCGCTCGCCGAAGGCATTTTCGGAAGCCTACCCGGATGCCACCTGGACGCCGGTTTCGCGGGACAACTACGTCGAATTCGTGACAGGGCTCATTTGACATTCCCTCCACGATCCCGCCGACCTCTGCAAACGCGGAGGGCAACGCAATTCCGACTGCGGCGCGCGAACGAGAAATCTATTTGATCGCCTTGCCGGCCTTGAAAGCGGGGGCGATGACGGGGCCGAGAGTGCGAGCGGCAGCTCCTTGAAGAGCGGGGCGTCGACCTTGCGGCTCTTCACCGCGTGCCAGCCGGCGCGCGCGACCTTGTCGGGGACCTTCGTTCCCGAGACGATGCCGACGTAGTCCGCGGGGACGACGTTGGCGGCGTCGGCGAAGCTCAGCGTGAACGCCTTGCGCGCCCGGAGGTTCTCCGTCGTCTTGTGCGGCCGCAATTGAGGCTGTGGTAGAATCCTTCCCCGAAAGAAGATGAAGACAGTTCACTCCCTCTCCGTGAAAATGCGCAAGCCCCAGAACCCCCTTCATCAGACCACGCTCGACGAGTTCACCGGCGGCGACATGCTCGTCGGCGCGAGCGCGCCGGGCGCCACCATCAAGGACGCGCCGATCCAGCCGACCCTCTTCGGCGCCCAGCCGCCCCGCCAGTCGATCTTCGTCACGGACTCGGACATCCCCTCGGCACGCTCGCTCCGCTCGCGCGCCGGGGGATTGTGATGGCGGCTTCGCCGCGGAAGCGGAATCGACCGCTTCCCGCCACGCCCAAGCGCCGAAGCCGCACCGACGCGAGACGCGGCGCGGGCGGCTTCCAACTTTCGAACTCGAGATCACCGCGCGCCTGGCCGAGGCGTTTCCCGGCGACCCCTGCAAGGGCGACTTCGCCCTCTACGGGCTCGGGATCGACGAGGAGTAGTCAGCGAAACGATTCGAACGTGACGGTTGCATCGCCGGATCCCAGCGCCTCGGCAAGGCCGTCGGTGGAAACGAGCCGCCCGATGCGCGTGTAGGAATATCCGCCGGCGGCGCCGTAGAAGAGAACGAGGCAGTCCGATCCGTAGAGCATCAGGTCGCCCGCCGCGATGGCGTCGCAGTGGCTGGCGTTCGTCGGCAGGGTCACGCCATAGCAGTACTTCTCGTTTCCGTTCAGCTCGTTCATCGAGATCGTGAGCGGCAGCTTCTCGAGGAACGCGCGGCCCGTTGCGGTGTTCTCGACTACGGCCGCAAAGCGCTTGCCGCCGACGGAGACCGAGATCGCCCGGCTTTCCGCTTCGTCCGTCCGGCCGATGATCTTGATGAATTGAGCGTTTTTCATTGGAAGGTTTGAATAGGTCAGCGTGATTTCCAGGGCGCCGGCGACTTCGGATTCCGATGTCGAGATATCCTTGGCGAACAGGCGTTTTTCGCGCGTGACGTCGTTCGTGGACAGAATCGCGCCCAGCGCTCCGAGGGATTCGGCCCATGCGACACAGATCGTGTTGTTGAAGTCGCGCGCGAGGGTGGACGAGTCCCCGCTGGAAAGCACGGCCTTCATGGAAAGCGAATGGAGGCCGTATTCGTCCAGGTCGAACCCGGTCATGACGATGTAGGAAAAGGTCGTGGCGGCATCGAGGAACCCCGGCGCCTTGACGATATGGAGGGTCGATTCCTTCTGGATGTTGTAGTCCGCGAGCGTATGTCCGTCCTCGATGACCCTGCCGGCGAAGATGAGTTCTTGCTGCTCGGTCGGGATTCCCTCCTTGTCCTCGATCTTCGCCTTTACGTTCTCGATGGAGTCTCCCGGCTCGACTTCGAGCGTAATGGTCTTTCCCGACGTGGTCTTGACGAAAATCTGCATGGCCACCGCGTGTGTCGCCAGGCCGAAGGCGAGGACGGCGGCCGCGAGACACCGGACGAACGCTGGAAAAATGCGCGGTTTCATGTCCGGTAGTCTACCACACCGCCGCCGGCGGCGAAAGCCCGTTTTGCGCGCGAGGGGACGTTCTGCTAGAATCGCCGCCATGAAACCTACGCCCAACGACCCCAACTGCGCCTACTGCGCCGAGGGAGCGCCCCTCGACGCCTTCGGCATCAAGATCTGCGAGCTGCCCGCCTCCAAGCTCTACCTCTTCTCCCGCGAATATGGCGGCGTCTTCGAGATGAATCCGAAGCGCACCTTCCTCGAGCCCACCGAATACGACGGGCTGATCGCCAGGATCAAGGCGGCGCTGTGACATGATTCTCTTCGTCGATTCCACCGTCCGCGAGGACTCGCGGACGCGACGGCTTGCCGAACGCCTGGTTTCGCGGCTTGCGGACGACGAAGTCCGGGTGCTGCATCTGGAAGACGAACATCTCCGTCCGTTCGACGCCAGGACGCTGGCCCGGAGAACCCAAGCGATAGAGGCCGGCCGGTGGGATTCGCCGCTGCTGGCGAAGGCGGCCGAATTCGCGGCGGCGGACCAGATTGTCGTGGCGGCCCCCTTCTGGGACCTTTCCTTCCCCGCGCTGCTGAAGACCTACATCGAGTGGATCAGTGTCATCGGCGTCGTCTTCCGGTATTCGGACGACGGACGGCCAATCGGCCTTTGCCGCGCCCGCCGCCTGTTCTACGTCAGCACGTCCGGCGGCCCCGCGGAAACCGACCCGTTCGGGTTCGGCTACGTGGAGGCCCTCGCGAAGAGCTTCTGGGGCATTCCTCAAGTCCGGCGGATCGCGGCGACGGGGCTCGACATCGTCGGCGCCGACGTCGAGGCGATCCTGCGGGCTGCCGAGGCGAAAATCGACAAGGTGAGGCCGTGACCCCCTTCGCCGCCATCGACTTCGAGGCCATGATGAAGACCCAGCGGCAGCGCCTGCACGCCTTCCGGGTCCATCGGACGAAGCAGGACTACGCATTGTGCGGGGAGCTGCTGTAGGCATCCTCCACCAGCGGAAGGAACGGTTGGGGTCATCGTCCGCGAGGGAGCGGTCGGCGTTTGCTTTGGCAGGTCACCAGCCGGGTTAGCCCTTTGACTTCCCCGGGGCGATATGGAAGAATCGTCGTCCATCCGCGCGGTCTCTTGTCGATCGGAACTCCCATGCAACCCTCCTTCTCCCTCCCCAACGTCTACTCCGACCACATGGTCTTCCAGCGCGGCATGCCGATCGCCATCGCCGGCACCGCGCCCGCGCGCTCGACCGTCCAGGTCGCGTTCGACGGCGTCCGCAAGTCCGTCCGCGCCGACGCGAACGGTGACTGGCGCGTCGAGTTCCCGGCGCTGCCCGCCGGGACGGGCCACGCGATCCGCGTCGAGAACGGCTGCGGCGCCGCGATCGACCTGAAGGACGTCGCCGTCGGCGAGGTGTGGATCGCGGGCGGCCAGTCGAACATGGAGTTCCCCGTCGTGGGCTCGGAGTTCTACGGCCTGCCCGGCGGCTGGGACCTCGCTGGCGAGGCGAACGACCCGGACCTGCGCATCCTCTACGCGCAGCGCGCCGTCTCGCCCGACGGCCCGTGCCGCGACCTGCCGCGCGGCGCGTGCTGGAAGCCCGCGACATCGCGCGACGCGGTCGGCATCTGCTCGGCCGTGGGCTACCTCTTCGCGCAGCTCCTGCGCAAGCGGCTCGGCGTCCCGGTCGGCATCGTGTCGACCAACTGGGGCGGCTGCCGCATCGAGCCGTGGATCGACGAGGGGACGCTCCGCCGCCACCGCTGCGCGAAGGAGCTTGAGCAGATCGCCGCCGCCCGCAAGGTCTCGAAGCTCGGCGCCAGCGAGGGCGCGCGCCTCGCCAGGCGCGACGCGGAGGCGCGCACGAAGAAGCTCGAGACGTGGCTCCGCCGCAAGTTCTTCGCCTGCGCGCCCGCCGCGACGAAGGCCGCGCTCGCCTCGTGGGCCAGGCCCGGCGCCGACCTGCGCGACTGGACGCGCGGCCCGCTCGCGTCGCTCACCGGCGCGAAGACGCCCGGCGTGATCTGGTACCGCCGCGAGGTCGAGATTCCCGCGGGCTGGGACCCCGCGCGCGTGCGTTTCCGCGCCGACTGGATGAACGACACGGACGAGGTCTTCTGGGACGGCCGCAAGATCGGAGAAACGTGGATCGACACGCCCTCCTACTGGTTCGCGATGCGCGACTACGCCGTCCCCGCCGCGCTCGCCAGGCCCGGGCGGCACGTCGTCGCGATCCGCCTCGCGAACCACTTCTGCGCCGGCGGCCTCGGCAGCCTGTGGGTCGGCGCGGAGGGCTCGGACGCGCGCATTCCGCTGAACGACGGCGAGTGGGCCGAGCGCGTCGAGCTGCGCCCGACGAAGGCGTGCGGCGAGCGGCCCGTGACGCCCGTCGGCGCCGACGAGCTGGACCCGCGCGCCTCGATGACGCTGCCCTCGACGCTCTTCAACGCGATGTTCGCGCCGCTTTCTCCTCTGCGCTTCAAGGGCGCGATCTGGTATCAGGGCGAGTCCAATGCGTCCGAGTGGAGGAAATACGGCCTCTGGCAGAAGCTGCTCGTCGAGTGCTGGCGCCGCGCGACGCGCTCGCCGGACCTGGCGTTCCTGCAGGTGCAGCTCGCGGGCTACCAGCGCCATACGCCGGGCGACCGCCTGCCCGACGATTTCTGGAAGGACTTCCCGCCGGAGGCCGACCAGGCCTGGACGGACATCCGCGCCGTTCAGGAGGGCGTCCGCTCCATCCGCCTCTGCGACCTCGTGACCGCCGCCGACATCGGCGACCACAGCGACATCCATCCGAGCAACAAGCGCGAGGTCGCTCGCCGGCTCGACGCGCTCGCCGGCAAGCTCGTCTACGGCGCGAAGGGCGTCGCCACCGGCCCCGTCCTCAAGGCCGTGGCGCGCAAGGGCTCCGCCCTGCGCTGCACCTTCGCCGAGGTCGGAAAAGGCCTCGTCGTCAAGCCGCTCGAACCCGCGGTCCGGAAGGTTGTCGGAAAGGACGCCCCCGCCGGGACGATCGTCGCGGCGGAGCACGCCTTCGCGATCGCCGGCGAGCGCGGGAAGTGGGTCTGGGCGGATGCGAAGCTCGACGGAAACGACGTCGTCGTCTCGTCGCCCGACGTGCCCAGGCCGGCGCGCGTGCGTTACGCCTGGACGACGTATCCGCCGTCGATGCGGCTCTTCAACCGGGATGGCTTCCCGGCCTTCCCGTTCCAGGGCCGCGCGAAGTAGGACCCTTCGCTCGCGCCTCCCTCTCTTCCACCGAAAAACAACACCCGACCATGAACTCCGACACCATCAAGAAGGGCTTCGAACGCGCCCCCCACCGCTCCCTCCTCTACGCCGACGGCCTCAAGAAGGAGGACTTCGGAAAGCCCTTCGTCGCCGTCTGCAACTCGTTCGTCGAGATCATTCCCGGCCACCACCACCTGCGCGAGGTCGGCAAGCTCGTCGCCGACGCCATCCGCGAGGCCGGCGGCGTGCCGTTCGAGTTCGACACCATCGGCGTGTGCGACGGCCTCGCGATGGCCCACACGGGCATGAAGTACTCGCTCCCGTCGCGCGAGCTCATCGCCGACTGCGTCGAGACCGAGGTCGCCGCGCACAAGTTCGACGCGATGGTCTGCATCCCGAGCTGCGACAAGATCGTCCCCGGCATGATCCTCGGCGCGATCCGCGCGAACATCCCCGCGGTCTTCTGCTCCGGCGGCCCGATGCTCGCCGGCAAGGACCCCGCCACGGGCAAGGTCCTCGACTACAACTCCACCTACGAGGCCGTCTCCGCCTACAAGGTCGGCAAGCTCGACGAGGCCGGCCTGGAGCGCATCGAGCAGAACTCCTGCCCCGGCTGCGGCTCCTGCTCCGGCATGTTCACCGCCAACTCGATGAACTGCCTCTGCGAGGCGATCGGCCTGGCGCTCCCCGGCAACGGCACGATCCCCGCCGTCGCCCCCGAGCGCAAGGAGCTCTGGAGGGCCGCCGCCCGCCGCGCGGTCGAGATGGCCAAGGCCGGCGGCCCGCTCCCGAAGGACCTCATCACCGAGAAGAGCATCGACAACGCGTTCGCGCTCGACGTCGCGATGGGCGGCTCCACGAACACGGTCCTGCACACGCTCGCGATCGCCCGCGAGGCGGACATCCCCTACGACCTGCGCCGCATCAACGAGATCAGCTCGCGCACCGCCAACGTCTGCAAGGTCGCCCCGAGCTGCGCCTACCACGTCGAGGACGTCCACGCCGCCGGCGGCATCCCCGCGATCCTCAAGCGCCTCGCCGAGAAGCCCGGCCTGCTGCACCTCGACTGCCCGACCGTCTCCGGCAGGACCATCGGCGAGATCGCCGCCGGCGCGGAGATCAAGAACGACGAGGTCATCCGCACGTTCGAGAACGCCTACGCGCCCGACGGCGGCCTGTGCGTCCTCTTCGGCAACCTCGCCGAGCAGGGCTCGGTCGTGAAGAAGGCCGGCGTCTACGCCTCGATGATGAAGTTCAGCGGGCAGGCGATCTGCTTCGACTCGCAGGAGGAGGCGTGCGAGGGCATCCTCGGCGGCAAGGTGAAGCCGGGGCACGTCGTCGTCATCCGCCACGAGGGCCCGAAGGGCGGCCCCGGCATGCAGGAGATGCTCGCCCCGACCGCCTACATCATCGGCGCGGGCCTCGGCGAGTCCGTCGCGCTCATCACCGACGGCCGCTTCTCCGGCGCCACGCACGGCGCGTGCATCGGGCACGTCTCGCCCGAGGCGGCCGAGGGCGGCCCGATCGGGCTCCTGAAGGACGGCGACTGGATCGACATCGACATCCCCGCGCGCACGCTCTCGCACCGCCTCTCCGACGAGGAGCTCGCCGCCCGCCGCGCCGCCGCGGCCCCATGGCAGCCCCGCGCCTTCGGCGGCTGGCTGCGCCGCTACGCGCTCCTCGCCGGCAACGCGTCCATCGGCGCGTCGCTCAAGGCCTAGGGCGGATATAACTTTTCCGTGGCCGCCGGACGGTGGCCGCTACCCTTTTTCCGGTAGCGGCCGCCGTCCCGGCGGCCACATATTTTATGGAACCGCTCTAGAATCCGCCTTGCGCTGGGCCATGAGGCCGCCGGCGAGGAGGATCGCCTTCTGGCGGTCGGTGAGGGTCGCGCGGACCTTGAAGGAGCGGCCCGTGCGCTTCACCTCGACGGTCGCCTCGCCGGACCCCGCCACGGCGGCGGCGAGGTCGGGCAGGACGAGCTCGTCGCCCGCCTCGAGCGCGTCGTAGTCGGCCGGATCCTCGAAGAGGAACGGCACGATGCCGAAGTTCACGAGGTTCGCGGCGTGGATGCGCTCGATGGTCTTGGCGAGCACCGCGCGCACGCCCAGATACATCGGGCAGAGCGCGGCATGCTCGCGCGAGGAGCCCTGGCCGTAGCTTTCGCCGGCGACGATCACGTTGCCGACGCCGGCCGCCTTATTCGCGAGGCAGCGGTCGTGGAAGGTCGGGTCGACCGGCTCGAAGACGTACTTGGCGTAGACCGGGACGTTGCTGCGGAACTTCAGGCGCGCGCCGGCGGGCATGATGTGGTCGGTCGTGATCTTGTCGCCGACCTTGATCGCGACCTGCGCGGGGAGCGACGCGGGGAGCGGGACGCCGTCCGGCACCTCGCCGATGTTCGGGCCGCGCGCGATCGTCGCGTCCGGCACGCCGACGCCCGCGGTCTCGCGGTAAAGGAACATCGAGTCGTCGATGCCGAAGCGGTCGGGGAAGCGCACGGGCGCGACGGTGTCGACCGCGGTGGGATCGGTGACGACGCCCGTCAGGGCCGCGGCGACGGCGGTCTCGGGCGAGACGAGGTAGACCTGCGCGGACTTCGTGCCGGAACGGCCCTCGAAGTTGCGGTTGGAGGTGCGGAGCGAGACGGCGTCCGTGCCAGGGCTCTGGTGGTTGCCGATGCAGAAGCCGCAGGCGTTCTCGAGGATGCGCGCGCCGGCCTCGACGAGGTTCTGGAAGAGACCTTCGCGCATGAGCTCCAGGACGACCTGGCGCGAGCCGGGCGCGACGCCGAACGAGACCTCCGGGTGGATCTTCTTGCCCTTCAGGAGTAGCGCGACGGTCTTGAGGTCGCGGTAGGAGGAGTTGGTGCAGGAGCCGACGAGGACCTGGTTCACCTTCTTGCCGGCGAGCGAGGCGATCGTGGCGACATTGCCCGGGTTGTGCGGGCAGGCGGCCATCGGCGCGACCTTCGCGAGGTCGAGCTCGAACGTCTCCTCGTAGTCGGCGTCCGGGTCGGCGGCGAGCGGGACCCAGTCCTGCTCGCGGCCCTGCGCGGCGAGGAAGCGGCGCGTCTCGTCGTCCGAGGGGAAGACCGACGTCGTGACGCCGAGCTCCGTGCCCATGTTGGTGATTGTGGCGCGCGAGGGGACGTCGAGCGACGCGACGCCGGGACCGGCATATTCCATCACGCGGCCTACGTTGCCGGAGGAGCCGTACCTTGCGAGGACGGCGAGGATGACGTCCTTGGCGGAGACGCCGGGGCGGAGCGCGCCGGTAAGCCACACGCGCACGACGCGCGGCGCCGTGATGTAGTAGGGGCCGCCGGCCATCGCGACGGCGACGTCGAGGCCGCCCGCGCCCATCGCGAGCATGCCGATGCCGCCGCCCGTGGGGGTGTGCGAATCGGAGCCGATGAGCGTCTTTCCGGGCTTGCCGAAGCGCTCGAGGTGGAGCTGGTGGCAGATGCCGTTGCCGGGGCGGGAGAAGACGATGCCGTACTTCTTCGCGACCGACTGGAGGTAGGCGTGGTCGTCGGCGTTCTCGAAGCCGACCTGGACCGTGTTGTGGTCGACGTAGGAGACCGAGAGCTCGGTCTTGACGCGATCGGCGCCCATGCGCTCGAACTGGAGGTAGGCCATCGTGCCGGTGGCGTCCTGCGTAAGCGTCTGGTCGATCTTGAGGGCGATCTCCGCGCCGGGCTCGAGCTCGCCGGAGACGAGATGGGCGGAAAGCAGCTTGTAGGTGAGGTTCATGGCGCGGGAGTATAGCGGAAGCGTTCCGCACCCGCAAGCGGGACGGAACGCCTCCGGGCGGCGGACGACGGAGGCCTCTACTTGGCCTTCCTTCGGGCGATCGTGACCGTGACCTCGTCGTTCTTCTTCTTGGTCAGGCCAATGTCAACGCCCGCGTCCCGGACGGTGACGTCCACCTGCTGGGAGGTCGGCAGGAAGCGGTAGTAGACCATCAGCTGCAGCGCGCAGAGCGTGGTGTCCATGATCCGGCAGTCGAGCGAGGTCGAGCCCTGCGTCTCCTGCCCGCCGCTCCACCACGTGCACGGCAGCCCGCCCTTGTTGCTGCGGTAGGCCTCGCCGCGGGACGGGCTGTCCCACCAGCCGATGTCCTGGTACTTGCCCTTGAGGTCCTGGTAGCCGCTCGCGCCGCCCTCGCTCTTGATGATCTGCTGGCGCTTCTGGAGCTCGGGCAGGAACATCTTGTTCCACGCGCCGAACGTCGCGCCGCCGACCTGGAACTTGGCCTGCGTGAGGTAGTACCAGTAGTAGACCGGCGAGGGGTTGGCGCCGCTGTTGCCCCACGGCTGGTTCTCCCACTGCGAGAAGTCGTAGGTGCACGCGTCCATGAACGACATCGCGGCCTTGACCTTCGGGTCGTTGTATTGCTCCAGCAGCTGCATGCAGAGCGTCGCGATCGGCGTCTCGGCCGGGTGGCCGTTGGGGCCGTTGCCCTCGTTCTGGTAGAAGAACTGACCCTCGCGGTAGACGCAGTCGAACGCGTGCTTCGCCTTCTCGTAGCACTCGTCGAGGCCGGGGGCCTTCGCGCCGGAGGCGTGGACGGCCTTGATCGCCTGGGCGCACCAGCCGGAGTAGGAGTTGTCCGTGCGGGCCGTCTGCCGCATGCCGTATTCCCAGCCGTTGTTGGCGTTCTGGCCGCGGATGAGGGGCTGCACGGCGCGCTCGACCGCGCTCTTCACGAGCGGGTTCCTCGTCATCGCGTAGGCCTCGCCGAGCGCGTAGACGCCGATCGGGTGCGAGTAGTTGTTGCCGTCCTTGTCGCGGAAGTATTCCCCGCTGCCGAGGCTGTCGACGAGGAATCGGACCGCGCGCTCGACCGTCGGCCCGAACTCGGTGTCCGGCGCGGGGACTTCGTTGTGCGCGAGGTAGGTGAGGATCGCCATGCCGGTGAGGGCGGTGCGGAACTGGCTCTCGTCGCCCCACGAGCCGTCGCTCTTCTGCTGCATCTTGAGCCAGCGCAGGGCGCGCAGCACCGTCGCGTCGCCGCCGCCGGCGCCCCACTGGCCGAGCCTCCGTCCCCTCTGGCCGGGGTCGCGGCTCGCCATGATGCTCGGCATCTTGATCACGGACTTGACGATGGCCACGGTCGTGATCTCGGTTGGCTTGGCGGAGACGGGCTCGTTGGAGACCTCGGCGGGCTCCTCGACGGGCGTGACGTCGCCCGGCTCGCCGTCGATTTCGGACTCGTTCGGCTCGAGCGTGTCGGGCGGCGGCGGCGGCTCCTCGGGCGGCGGCTCGATCTCGACCTCCTCCGGCGGCTCGATGATCTCGACCGCGGCCGTGACGGGGGGCGGCGCCTCGCGGCGCGGCAGCATCAGGAGGATGACAACGGTGATCAGCGGCACCGCGACGGCGACCGCCGGGCCGGAGAGACGCTGCAGCTGGAGCTTGGCGAACTTGTATTCGCCCGAGTCCTTCGGCATCTTGAGGCCGGCCATCATCCGGCGCCAGCGCTCGCGGAAGGAGAGCTCCTCGAAGAGCTTCTGCATCTCGCGGTAGGCGCGTTCGCTTTCGTCGATCTCCTCGTCGGGACGCGCTTCCTCGACGGGCGCTTCGGGTTCTTCGTTCATGGTTCGCTCCTTGGTTTCCGGGTTTTCTCAAAGGGTGCCGCCGGGAGGTCTCTCCGGGCGCTTTCAACCCTTATACGATTCTCGCGGGGCGTTTTCTTAGGGCGAACGCAAAAAAAGTTCCGCGACCGCGTTTCCGCGGCCGCGGGAGCGACGTTTCGCCGGACCGTTACCGGACGCGCAGGACCGCGGGTTCGAGGGGAAGGAGCGAAAGGCGCAGGAGGATGCCGTCCGCGGTCGTTTCGAACGGAACGGGCTCCCACGAGGCGTCGGGCGCGAGGCGCTCGATGCGCGCCGGCGCCGGGCCGGCGAGCGAGAGCGGGAGCGCGTCGAGCGGATCGAGCGTCGTGCGCAGCGCCGCCCAGAGTCGCGTGCCGTCCGCCGCGCGGCCGGCGCGGAAGAGCAGGTCGGCGTCATCCGGGAACCACGCCCCGCCCGTCCACGCGGCGCGGTCGCCGCCGCAGAGCTCGTCGAGCCACGCCGCGAGGACGCGCTTGCGCGTCTCGCCCCACGCGTGGTAGTGGCCGAGCTCGCGGTCGAGCGTCGGGAGGCGGAAGGCGACCGTGAGGACGCGCCCGCCCGCGGCGTTGTCGAAGAGCAGCGCGCCGGGTCCGACCGGTTCCGCGTCCGGCGCGAGTTCCCACGCGCGGTGGAAGAGCGTCGAGAGCTCCCGCGCGGCGGGATCGTGCGCGCGCAGGTCCGCCGCGTCCGGAACGCCGCGGTTCACGCCGCCGCCGTCCCACGTCTCGAACGAGGCGCGTGGAAGGCCGTCGCGCTCGCGCGCGTCGACGCCCGTGAGCGCCGCGAAGCCGCGCCTGGCGAGCTCGACCGCCGCGCCGCCGTCGAGCAGCGCGCGGCCGCGCAGGATGGCGCGGAGCTCTTCGTCGGAGAGGACCAGCACGTCGTAGGCCGAAAGCGCCCACGGCGCTTTCGGCGAGTCACAGGTCGCAGGTCGCAGATCGCAGGTCGGACTTGCGACTTGGGACGTTCGACTTGTGACCCGCACGTTGGCGTAGGGGAAGCCGAAGCGGCCGAAGATGGAGGAGCCCCAGTCGATGCCCCACGCGGCGGTGGCGGCGAGCGGAACGCAGACTCCATCCCATGCGGGGCGAAGCGCGGCGAGCGCGGGATAGAGGGCCTTGTTGCGCGCGAGCAGGCGGCGGTAGGCCTCGCCGCTCGCGGGCTCCCACTCGTGGAGGTTCGTGATCCAGAGCTTCGCGCCGGCGCAGCCTTCGAGAAGGCTCATGCAGAGGTGGTAGTGCAGGATCGTCGCCGGCGTGGCCCAGCGGTTGTGCGGGCAGGTGTCGGGTTCGCACAGCACGTCCATGTCCGGCTCGGCCTGCGCGAGCTGCCACGCGGTGCCGTGGAGCCAGAACGGGACGTCGCGGAGCCCCTCGCGGATGTAGCGGCCGTTGTTGAGGCGGACCGAGCGGCGCTGGCCGGAGGCGGCGAGCACGGCGGAGAAGCGCGGCGCAAGCGGCATCTCGTAGCCGCAGCTGCAGAGGATCGCCGGGAGGCCGGGCTTCGCCGAATCGATCGCCGCGCGGACGTCGCGGAAGAACGTCTCCATCGACGCGGCCTGCGTCTCGTCGAACGCGCGCTGCAGCGCGGGGTCAGCGCCGGACGCGAGCGCGGCGGCGAGCGCCTCGAAGGAGAGCTCCGGCGCGCCCGTGCGCTTCGCGAGCGCGGCGCGGTGCAGCGGGCAGAGGCAGCCGCCGTAGCCGGAGCCGAGGCGCGTGTCGTCGTCGACGAGGAGGAAGTCGGGCTTCGTCGCGGCGACAAGTTCCGCGACCTGCGCGCGGACGTGGGCGCGGAAGCGTTCGTCGAGCGGGCAGCAGACGTAGGGCTTGCGCCCGTCGCGCAGCTCCAGGCGCTGGAAGGGCGACGGCGAGTCGGGTTCGTAGCCGTGGCCCATCGAGGACTGGACGAGGACGCCGACGCGCAGGCCGGAGCCCTCGAGCCGCCTCTTCATCGCGGCGACGAGCGGGGCGTAGGCGGCGGCCTTGTCGATCGGCGGGTCGCCCTCGGGGTGGATCGAACAGGAGAACGCGACCGAGTCGACGCAGGTCTCGCGCGCGAGGCGGCGCAGGTCCGCCTCGATCTCCGCCTCGCGTCCGGCGAGGAGCGGTGCGATGTCGATCCAGAGCGGTGCGTTCATGGGAGGGGCGCGCTAGCGGATGCCGCTCGTCACGCTCAGGACCGCCTGCATGATCGCCATGGCGATGAAGCCGACGACGGCCGCCACGGCGAAGATCATGATCGGCTCGAGCGCCGTCGTGAAGACGAGGATGTTCTTCTCGAGCTGGCTCTCGTAGCGCTTGGCCACGTGCTCGAGCGCGGACGGCATGTCGCCCGTCCGCTCGCCGACCGCCAGCAGGTCGATCACCATCGGCGGGAAGACGCCGCCCTGCTCGAGCGGGCCGGAGATCGTGGTGCCGTCCGTCACGCGCTCGCGCGCCTTGCGCAGCTCCGCGCCGACGACCTCGTTGCCGACCGTCTCGCTCGTGAGGTCGAGCGCGCGCAGGATCGGGACGCCGTTGCGCAGCAGCGACTCCAGCGTGCTGGCGAAGTTCGCGTAGACCGCGCTCGCGACGATGCCCTTCACGAGCGGCGCCCTGAGCTTGAAGCCGTCCCACGCGAGGCGCCCGGCCTTCGTCGCGGTCCAGCGGCGGAACGCGAAGACGCCGCCGGCGATCGCGAGGACCACGACGGGCCACCACGCCTTGAACCAGTCGTTCGCGCCGAGCAGCAGCTTCGTCGCGGGCGGCAGCCCCTCGGGCCCGATCTGGTCGAAGACGAGCTTGAACTTCGGCAGGATGTAGGTCATCGCGAAGATCGCGACGCCGACGCCCATGCACAGCACGATGATCGGGTAGACCATCGCGGAGGAGATCTTGGAGCGCATCGCGCGCTCGCGCTCGTCGTGCGCGGCGAGGCGGCGCAGGACGTCGACCATCGCGCCGCTCGCCTCGCCCGCGCGGACCATGTTCACGTAGACGGGCGTGAAGACCTTCGGATAGCCGGCGAGCGCGTCGGAGAAGGACTTGCCGCCGACGATGTCGTCGCGCAGCGCGGCGACGACGGCCGCCGGCCCGCCCGCGCCGCCCCCGCGCCGCGCGAGGGCGTTGAGGGCGTCGCCGAGCGTCATGCCGCCGTCGAGGAGGTCCGCCAATTCGCCCGTGAAGAGCAGGCGCTCGCGCGGATCCATCCCGACGGGCTTCGAGAACGAGAGGGAGAGCCCGCCGCCGCCCTTCGCGCCGGAGGCCCCGCCGCCCTTCGCGGATGCGCCGCCGGAGCCGGCCTCGACCCGGATCGGCAGCAGCCCGAGGCGCGAGACGGCCGCGAGCGCGCCGCGGCGGTCGGCCGCGTCGACGGTCCCGGAGACGGTCTTCCCGTCGCGGCTCTTGGCCTGGTAGGAGAATTGCGCCATGGCTGGGTGCGGATGCTACCAGAATCGGAGGGGGAAGGCAACCGCGGTTGACCCGGAGGCGCCCTTCGGCTAGAATCGTCCGTCGCACATGAAACGTCGCTGCCGCCTCCTTGTCGCGATCCTCGCCGTTGGCCTCGCGGCCGCGGGCGCGTGGGCCTGGTGGTTCTTCCTCGCGCCGCGGTCCGTCCGGCTCGTCGAGGGCGGCCGCCTCCGCGTCGCGGTCTGCCAGTACGACTGCCGCCCCGACGCCTGGCGCTGGAACCGCGAGCAGGCGCTCCGCTACGCGCAGGAGGCGGCGGACAACGGGGCGGGCGTGATCGTCCTGCCCGAATACTCCTTCTGCACCGCGGCCGACACGCTCACCGGCCTCGCGTTCCCGAAGACGCGCCATGCCATGAAGCGCTTCGGGCCGCGGCTCTCCCGCTTCTGCCGCCGGAACCGCTGCTACCTCTTCGCCAACATCTCCTGGGAGGCGCCGGGCGGCGACCCCCTCGACCCGGTCCGCCGGAACCGCACGCTCGTCTACGCGCCCGACGGCCGCGTCGTCGCGACCTACGACAAGCGCAACATCGCGTTCCTCGACTCGTTCGCGCTCGTCAAGGCGGGGCCTCCGCCGGGCGAGCCCATCGACCTGGGCTTCGGCCGCGTCGGCACGATGATCTGCCGCGACTCCTCCTACCCAAAGCAGTACAAGGCCTACCGCGACGCCGACCTGATCGTCGTGCAGTTCGCCCACGTCGTCAACTGGACCGCCTCGACCAACGATCCGGCCTGGCTGAACAACGACATGGGAACCGCCGAGGAGGACTTCCCCCGCATCGCGAAACGCCTCGCCCGGACGATCGGGCGCCCGGCCGTGTTCGCCAACAAGGCCGGGCTCGAGCCCGAGGGCGCGTTCACCGGCGGATCCTGCGTCGTCGACGAGAGCGGCGAGATCCTCGCCCGCGCCGGCTACGGCGGCGACACGCTCTACGCCGACTTCGACCTCGGCTCCGACGGCCGCATCCTGCCCTCCATCCCGCCGGTCCCCTGGACGCCCCGGACGGGGCGGTGACGGCCATGCCGCCGCCCGTCTGGCTCGCGCCGCTCCGCGGCGTCACGCTCGCGCCGTTCCGGCGCCTGCTCGCGGAGCGCTTCGGCGGCGTCGACGCCGCCCTCGCGCCCTTCGCCGCGCTCGGCGCGGACGACCGGGTCCCCGCGCGGATCTTCGCCGACGACGCCGCGTCGCTCGGCGGCCCGCTCCCGACCGTCCCGCAGGTCATCGGGCGCGATCCCGCCTCGCTGCGCGCCGCGGGGCGCGTCCTGCGCGACCTCGGCTTCGACCGGATGGACCTCAACTGCGGCTGCCCGTGGAAGTTCGTCGCGCGCAAGGGCCGCGGCTCGGGGCTCCCCGAGGATCCCGACGCCTTCGCGCGCATGCTCGAGGCCGGCTGCGAGGCGATGCCCGGCGGCTTCTCCGTGAAGATCCGCCTCGGCTACCGATCGGCGGACACGCTCGCCGCGCGCGCGGAACTGATCAACTCGTTCCCGCTGCGGTGCGTGTTCGTCCACCCGCGCACGGGCGTGCAGATGTACGGCGGAGAAGCCGACCTCGACGCCTTCGCCGCCGTCCTGCCGCTCCTGCGCGCGCCGGTGGTCTACAACGGCGACGTCGCCACGCCCGCCGACGCGGCGCGCGTCCTCGCGCGGTTCCCGTCGGTCGCCGGGATCATGGTCGGCCGCGGCCTCTGCTCGAACCCCGGCCTCGCCGCGGAGATCAAGGGCGCCCCGCCGGCGCCGCGCGAGGCGATCGCCGCGTTCGCGCGCGACCTTGCCGCGGAGTACGCCTCCTCGCTCTGCGGCCCCGCGCCGCTCCTCGGGCGGCTCAAGGAGATCTGGGGCTACCTGCACCGCTCGTTCGAGGTCGGCGACGACGGCCTGCGCCGCATCCAGCGCGCGGCGACGCCCGCCGCGCTCTTCGCGGCGGCCGAGGCGCTCACCGGCCTCCCGGCCGCCGTCTGAGCGCGCGTCGCCGCGGGCGGCTACGGCGCCGCCTTCGGGGGCCGGGGCGGATCGGAGCAGAGGCGCAGCCCGGTGTCGTTGTCCCAGCTTCCCGCCGCGTCGTAATCGAGGATGTCCGGCAGGCAGTCCGCGGCCGAATCCTTCCAGCTTCCTCCGCGGAGGACGTAGTCGTGGTGGAGATCCAGGCGCTGCGCGGCGGAAGGGTTGACCTCCGCGTACCCGGTGGTCGTCCATTCCCAGACGTTGCCGAGCATGTCGTGGAAGCCGAGGGCGTTCGGCTCCCCCATCCCGACGCGACGCGTCGATCCCCCCGCGTTCTCCGCGAACCAGGCGCGGTTCGCGAGCGTATCCGGCATGACGCCGTTCGTCTCGCCGCCGCGGCACGCCATCTCCCATTCGGCGTTGGTCGGGAAGCGGAAGACGAAGCCCGCCTCCCGCACGGCGGGAAGCGTGTTGATGATCTGGAGAAACCGCCGGCACATCCGCCACGAGACGTTCTCCACCGGACGGGCGGGGTCCTTGAACGCCGACGGATTGTTTCCGAGAACCGCCTCCCACTGGGCCTGCGTGACCTCGAAGGTCCCCATCCACGGACCGCCGGGAACCGCGCGCATCTCCAGCGGAACGCCGCCCGGCAGCTCGATGGTCCTCGTCTCGACCGGCGGGGGGCCGGCGTTCGTGCCGAGGTCCGCGACGGCCGCGAGAAGCGGCGCCGAGAGCATCATCGCGAAGAGGGGAATGCGCATGGAACGGAACCTCCTTGTTTCTACATAGAAACATGAATCCCTTTGATGTTTCTATGCTAAAACAATCCAATGGTTTCGTCAAGCGAAAAGGCCGCGCCTCCCCGGGCGTCCGGCCCCCGCCCGCCGGGCGGGCGCTCCGCCGCGCGCGCGGAACTGATCAACTCGTTCCCGCTGCGGTGCGTGTTCGTCCACCCGCGCACGGGCGTGCAGATGTACGGCGGAGAAGCCGACCTCGACGCCTTCGCCGCCGTCCTGCCGCTCCTGCGCGCGCCGGTGGTCTACAACGGCGACGTCGCCACGCCCGCCGACGCGGCGCGCGTCCTCGCGCGGTTCCCGTCGGTCGCCGGGATCATGGTCGGCCGCGGCCTCTGCTCGAACCCCGGCCTCGCCGCGGAGATCAAGGGCGCCCCGCCGGCGCCGCGCGAGGCGATCGCCGCGTTCGCGCGCGACCTTGCCGCGGAGTACGCCTCCTCGCTCTGCGGCCCCGCGCCGCTCCTCGGGCGGCTCAAGGAGATCTGGGGCTACCTGCACCGCTCGTTCGAGGTCGGCGACGACGGCCTGCGCCGCATCCAGCGCGCCGCGACACCGGACGCGCTCTTCGCCGCGATCGGGGAACTCACAGGATTCCCGGCGCGGTAGCGGCCGCGGTCCCCGCGGCCATCGGTGCCCGCCGGGACGGCGGGCGCTACCGGAAAAACGAAGCCCCCGGGCTCGGCGACTGCCGAGCCCGGGGGCTTGGAAGAAAAACCTTGGCGGCGCGCTACTCTCCCGCGGCCGATTGCCGCAGTACCCTCGCCACTGGGGCCCTTCACTTCCGTGTTCGGAATGGGAACGGGTGTTGCCTCCCCGCCATGGCCACCAAGGAAAAGACGCGGAAGACGAGAGGGTTCCGACCGCGACCTGAAGGCCGCGGCACGGGACAATCGAGCCGGGAACATGGCTCCGAAGCGAAGCGTAGGAAGGAAAAAGCACAAGCCTCACGGACGATTAGTACCGGTCGGGTGAGCGCGTTGCCGCGCGTGCGCCTCCGGCCTATCGAGGTGGTGGTCTTCCACCGTCCTTGAGGGACTTGCGTCCGGGAGACCCTATCTTTGGGTGGGCTTGGCGCTTAGATGCATTCAGCGCTTATCCGTTCCGGACTTGGCTACCCGGCAATGCTCCTGGCGGAACAACCGGCACACCATCTGTCCGTGACTCCCG
>Ga0310695_10002941_pt1 | contig 34549 bp, 23 predicted proteins | sample RumenRJG_04DNA_FD_203882 | JGI IMG/M metagenome (GOLD analysis project Ga0310695, IMG submission 203882) | Bovine rumen microbial communities from Lethbridge, Alberta, Canada - RJG_04 (v2) (version 2) | ecosystem: Host-associated > Mammals > Digestive system > Stomach > Rumen | place: Canada... | reverse complement strand
TGAGCCAGAATCAAACTCTCAGAAAAAAAGACTTTTGGCTTAAAAGTTCCGTCGCACAAGACGGCTCCGTCTCTCTCTCGAATCGCTCCGCGTCCCCTCCGCCGCCCCTCCCGGGGCAGATGTCGGGTCCGCGTTCTTAAGCACCTTCTCATCTCTCAAAGACCGACTCGCCTTCCGCGCTTTCCGCGGGGTGGCGAACGGGTGCATAGTGTATCAAATCCCCGCGCGCCGCGCAAGCGGAAAATTGAAAAAAATTTCGGGGGATTCATAAGCGCCCAAAAACCGCGGGGATTGCGCGGTTTCGAAGTTTATGAGTTTCTGGTTTCGGGTTTCGGGTTTCGGGGTTTCTGGTTTCTGGTTTCGGGGTTTCTGGTTTCTGGTTTCTAGTTTCTGGTTTCTGGTTTCGGGTTTCGAGGTTTCGAGGTTTCTGGTTTCGGGTTTCTAGTTTCTGGTTTTGAGGTTTCGAGGACAGAGGACAAAAGACAGAGGACATAGGATCGGGCTGCGCGATGCTTCGCATGTTCCAGCCGTCTTCCACTGAGTTTTGGCAACCAGAAACTCGAAACTGGAAACTATAAACTTTGAACTCTGAACTAAATACTTGACGGGGACAGTCCCCGCGCGTTTTGATTCCACGGGGACAGTCCCCCACGCGCTGCTTAACACACCTCTGCGGCCTCCGTGCCTCTGCGGCTCTGCGTTAAAAACAGTCTCGCCGGGAAGACTTGACGGGACTGTCCCCGTGCGTTTCCTGAACTGGACTTGACGGGGACTGTCCCCGTGCGTTTCTTCACACGCCTCTGCGTTCTCCGCGCCTCTGCGGCTCTGCGTTAAAAACAGTCTCGCCGAGGACTGTCCCCGCGTTTTCCGCAGTTTTTAAGTTTACAAGTTTTCAAGTTTACAAATTTACAAGTTTTGGATCTTGACGGGGACAGACCCCGCGCGCTTTCAGAAACCTCTAAACTTTAAACTATGAACTAACTTTCATTCGTAGACGAACTGCACGGTCGCAGTGCAGTCGCGGTCAGAGACGGCGCGAACCCAGTACGCGCGTACGGAACTTAAATCATCCTTGACGGAATCCGCGCCGACTTTGTAGCTCTTGAGCTTTGCCCAAGTGCCGCAACCTGTGATGTCAATTTCAAGCGTAATCATCGCATCGCCTGATGCACGCACGTTCACAGTTTTTCGATCGTAGCCCGTCATCAGATACGGATCACTTGGAACACCTTTCTTCACCACCGCATCCAGCCACGGGCCGCCATGTCCGCGTGGCTTGCCGTATTTCCACAGATCGTCCACAACACCCAACCAGACCGCCGCCGTGGAGCCGCCTTCCCCGTTCACGATGCGCAGGTTCGCCGGGCGGCCGAAGCGCATCATTCCAGTCATCACCAGAAGTCCCCGCCATGTGCAGTAGTCGTAGATGAACAGGTTGTCATGCGTAGCCACAGGACGCAGCTTCGCAAATCCACCAGCGTTTTCGGCGGGCAGTTCGTAGAACGTGCCGCCCACGTTCAGAAGATCGCGTTCGGTGCAGACTTCGCGGCATGTACGCCCGATATGTCCCTTTCCACCTTCGCTCCACCATCCGCCGCTCCACGGAAGCCGCCAACGCGCCCCATTGTCGCCAACGATCACTATGGACGCCTTCTCCGCCATCACGCCCTCGCCGTCCGTGATTACCCTGTTCGGCGCCACTCGACATTTCTTACGCATTTCAGCCGACTGCTTTGAGCCACACTCCGCAACCTTCTTCAGCTTGAGATCTCCGCCCATCTCATAGTATCCGCCCGCGCTGTTGCAGGTCACGTCCAGCAGTTGCAGCTTGAGGTCTCCATCTCCCGCACCGCATCTCACCACGGCCTGGCAATCCCCCATCTGCGTCGTCATTCCGCCGATGCCCGCAAAGATCGGATCGCGCCTGGCAGAACGCCTATCTTCGTTCGCGTAGTTGAAGAACGCCGTCACGCGCTTCGCATCGCGCTTCGCGACAAGACGTATCCATTCGCCCTTCTCCCCGTCGAGCGGTATTATTGCGGCGACTCTCCCTGCCGCCGCCGAAGCGCCTAGCCTATCCACGCGCCGCCAACAGCCGTCGCCTTTCTCGTCCACCTCCACATCGAACGCGAACTCCGTAGCGCTCGAAACGTAGAGCGTGCGCCTGTCATAGCCTGCAAGCAGATACGGATCCGAAACGGCGCCTTGCTTCACGTCCTCCTCCTGCCACACCGCACCGCGCCCGATCGCGGGACCGAAGGAATCAATGTCCTTCGGATCGACAAACCACAAATTGGAGTTGGACTGCCCTGGACCCGCCACGCCGCCCTTCGCACGACGCTTGTTCAGGAACTCGTTCTTCGCCGTGTCGTCGCAACCGAACACCACCTTGTCGCCCCATCTGCAGAAGTCGCCAATCACCTTCAGGTAGTTCGAGCGCGGACGTATCCCTGCCGAATTTTTCGCGCTCATCGTCGCCGGGAAACGCCAGAACGTGCCGTGCATCGTCATCAGGTAGTCATTCCCCTCGCCTATCTCGCGGATGCGCGGCCATTCAGTGTTCCACCCATGCGCGCCGTCGTAGCTGTGGCTGCCCTTCGGCAGACGGAACTTGTGCCATTTGCCGCCGTCGAGCACCATGAGAATCACGCTCTTGTAGTCCCATCCCACCGACCACAGCGGATCGCGCACGGGATCGGACGCGCCGTAGATTCCGCCCTTCGATGCGACGTCAGTGAACTGGTTGCGGAGAACTACATGCCAGTCCTTCTTGCCAGGCCTGCCGTTCCATTCGGCGAGCACTCCGCTCGTGGTGGCAGGATTCTTCTTTGCGGACTCGGAATACTCGCCGTTGTTCGCGTAAACAAACCGCCCCTGCCCAACGTATGCGCCCTTGCCGTGGTATCCGGGCAGAAGAGAGCCAGCGAGGTTTCCCTTCTGAAGATTGCCGTCGCGAAAGAGCTCCGTCACCGCGAGAGTGTTCACGTCAACCTCGTAGAAGCCCTCCTCCATCGTGGCCATGTACACCTTGCGCGCAGGGTCAAAGAGGTGGCGCGTGGTGGCGGTGAGGCGTCCGTAGAGGTTGGGGGAACCGTCGGGATTCTTCGCCTTGATCGCACGCACGTTTCCCTTCTCGTCAATTGCGTACGGGCCCATGAAGAGCTGACGCGATTCGCGATGCACGAAACGGTTTGCGTGAGTGCCGCCGATCGACTCTGCGCGGACGACGCGCGTCATGTCCGGCCTGATCTCGTAGAGCTTGTCCGTAGATCCCTCCGGCCTGTGCGGCGCGTACGACATCGTCCACAGACTTCCCGCCCACGGCACCACCGCCCCCGTGCCGCACTCGCCTTCGCGGTTGTAGGTGTGCAGGTTTGGATTCACACCAGAAATGAACGCGGCGGCAAGAATTGAACTAACAATCGCCATATCAGTCTCCTATCTGTCGCTCTTTCGGCGGTTGCAGTCCGCACAGAGCATCTGGTAATTTTCAGCAACGGTCTTGCTGCCCTTCGCCCACGGCGTGATGTGATCGGCCTGCATTTCCTCAATCGCAAACTTCTTGCCGCACCTCACGCACTTGCCGCCCTGCCGCTCGTAGGCCGCCCGCGCCATCTTGTCGGAGAAACGGCGTATGGACAGGTGCCGTTCGTCGCCCGAAAGAAGATACTCGTATATTCCGCGCTGGTTCGTAATGTCGTTCACGTCCTCATCGTCGCGCAGAAGTTGCGCGATACGCTTCTCCAGCGCGGCGCCGTCTCGCTCCGTCTTGCCGTACTTGTTGTAGTAGAGGCCCCACGGCAACCCCTTCATCAACTTGCCGCGCAGAACCGGGAACGTCTTCTTCACCCATTCCATGACGGTCTCGAAATAGCTCCATAGGTCGGCACAGTCTTCGTCGTGCTGGTGCGCGGACATGTAGTCGAGGATGTCCCCTCCGTCGCGATCCGCAATCCATGTGAGCGCCGTCTCTGGGAAATCCTGACGTATGGCCGAGCCGTTCAGCAGCTTGTCGCCGATCGCCGCCGCCGCGCATCCCGTCTTGCTGAACCGCCTCTTCGCCTCGTACAGCCACTTGCCGGTGTACTGCGCATTACGGCGTTCCTGCGCGTTGAGCTGTTCGCCCGCCGTGTTCACTACCTCGAACCACTTCAGCTTCTCGCGCTCCTCGCCCTCACAGATGTAGATTGTGAGCTCGTAGTTCAGGATGTCTTCCTGCTCTTCCTTCGTCAGGTTCTCGAACTTGTGGTGGTCGATGCTGAACTCGTTGTTCACGTACTGGCAGATGGACAGCGTACGCTGCTGCCCGTCAAGCATCTCGAACCCGCCCTCGCCGTTCCGCACCCAGTACATGACGTTCAGCGGAAAACCCTGCCGCACCGTCTCGATCACCGCGTCGCGCTGCGCGGGCTTGTACACGAACTCGCGCTGGAACGCCGGACGAATGTTCAGCCTGCCGCCATATCCGCGAACGCCCTGCTCCGCCGAATCCACATACCCGTCGAACACCTCCCTCACGGGAATCTTGTGTTCCTCAATCTTCATCTTGCTGTTCATTTTGATGCTCCTTTCTGCTTGATTAACAAACGGATTTGCTCAGGCCTAACGGCCTTCGCGTCGGTAGGGTCGCGCGTCCCGCGCGACCGCGGGCACGCGGGACGCGTGCCCCTACCATTGCAACCGTGAGCGCCGTTAGGCGCGAACAAATCCGTTTGTTATTCATCTCTTCCTCCGAATGGCAATACGCTTAAACATCACTTTCCCGTTGACGCTCGGAACGGCCAAATCAAATTCGTTATCTTGACCATGATTAAACTCTCCGAGCAAATCAAATTGTTCGGGGCAATAATATTGCATGAAAGTTATGGGTACACCCATGACACCGAAATAATCACTCGAAATGTCATTCGTCTTCTTTACGTCTATCGCGTCATAGTCGTCGTACGTGGGATATTCCTCCGGCGCGTAATGGCGGCAGAGCGTCATTTCTTCGTGGCGCTTCTCGATGTCGAGGTTGGTGAACCAGCAGATGTTGCCCATGCGCCGCCACTTCTGCCCGTGTTCGTCTATCTTGAAGTCCGTCGCCTTTTCTTCGCAGTTGTCCGGGGGCATACTTAATTTCCTCCTCTCCTTTTCCGAGCCTTTCCTCTATTTGAAAAATTGTCTTCTGCATAAAAATTTCACGGGTTGACCGTTGTGCTGCGCTGAAGAATGTCCGCATCGATCTGGCGGGATATCGTCCTGGCATTTAGAGAATTCGTAAATGAATTCACCCACACACATATATTGTTCCGTGAAAAAATCGCGCTACACCAACTGTTTGTGCCGGGATATTCGTAGTAGACATCTCCAATCCCAGCCGTTGACACTCTTTCGAATACAGGGGCAGTCGCCATCCTTGTGAAAAACTTTAACATTTTCTCCTGGGCTGAAACTACATTTGTAGCCACAACGGCATCAATTAACAGCACAGAAGCTCCATTCCACTCAAGCGAATAATGCGGCGAATGTGCATCCCCATATCGTTCACAAGATACAGGAAGTCCATTTGTCGCAAAATAAAAGTCAGGTATTGTCCAATCCGACAGAATGCGGTTATATGGTTGACTTGTTGTACCACACCATGACGCAAAACTGTAACGGTTGGACATAATGTTGAATAACACATCCGTCTCTGCGGCATAACATAAGAACAAAAACATCATTGCGACGATAATCTGTTTTTTCATTCCATCCTTCTCCTTGTCTTTGTCGAGGGTGCTGCCAAACATTTATAATACCCATCGAGACTCACAGGCGTAAGCAATTCCCTGTACACAAATGGCGCACCAGGGTTGCCGTCCGAAAACTGTACTCCGCATGGCAACACTCCATTCGCCGGGGAATCCCCAAGTCCATCCCCTTCATAACGAAGACAGGCATCGTACACTTTGTCGGAATCGCCACACGCACCATCCCAGGCAACTTCATGAAATATGAAATGCCATTCCCCCGTAGGGCTTGTCCATGATGGCCATCCTATTGCAGTATAACGATTCGTATCAAAATCGAATCCCATACGCGAAGAATAAAGATTACATCCAAGCAAATTGGAGAAAGCAGTAACAAACGATGCACAATCCGTGCAATTAGCAAACTCATAACGCCTTGAACTTCCATTAAGCCGTTCAATACAATGTGTAAGCATCAATGTCTGTACTCCCGTCAATTCATTCTCATATGTGTATACTGATCGTCCTGCAAGTTGCTCATACTGGAATCTACCACAGGAATTTATCGCCTCCGTGACATTAGACGCCACCACCTGAAAGTCCATGGCACCCGCCGCCGCGCCGCACGCCCATTCGAGCGCATTTGTCCATGCACACTGGTCAGAGGTCAGATCACTGCTCCACGGCTCAACTGGATCCCCCAGCACCACGTATATGCGGTGCGGTCCCGTCATGCAATGTAATGTCGGAGCAATAGCCTCGCCGCCAAGCCTGGAAACAAACCATCCCATGCTGACAGCGCTTCGCGCCACCTGACCGTACACCACGCCTATGGACGGGAACGACACCCATGCCGACGCGCCGTCCACAAAGTCCACAGGTTTGTCAAGGAGTCCATAGACTCCGAACACATTTCCGGTCATCTGCGCAAACACCACAACATTGGTGCTGATCTTTGGCTCAATCGAGAATCTGGCCTGCACCGTTGGCGTCGCCCATGCCTTGTAGCACGCCGGGAAATTTGTTGCGCCTCCGCCCGACCACTCGCCAGTCGCGGGATCGAACCCAACCTCGCCGAAGTTCGCCCTCACGCTCACGGCGTCGTTCGTCGAGGCCGCCAGGTCGTGGTTGAATCGAATCGCGTCCACTCCAACTCGGAACGCCGTGAACGAAACCGAATACGACGAGTTCGTGCATATCGGATGCCTTGCCGTGATCGTGTAGTTCGTGGCCACCGAGCCGGACGACACGTACACGCACGAAGTTCCGTACACCACATGCGCTCCATCGCCGCCAACCGATGCGGTACACAGCTTCGCTCCGTTTGTCAGCGCGGGCTCTATCGTCCAGTCTGCCCACTGCGTCGAATCGGCGGTGAGGGCGAACTCCCTGCGGCCCGCCCATTCCACCAGCGAACACGCCGCCGCAGGCTCCACCGCCGTCTTGACCGCGTGCAGCGTGAACGTCTTGCCGACGGTGGCGTTGATGTTGCCGAACGTCGGTTCGCAGACGCCCAGAAGCCCATCCTGGTTGTCGATGCATATGCTCTTGTCGTAGTCCACGATCCTCCGCGCCGCGCCCGAATGGACGGCGCCGGCCGGAAGCACTTCCGTCTGCGGGCGACCGTCCACCTGCGCGCACCAGTCGTAGTCCGGCGGATACTGTACGGATGACACGTGCTCCACGCTCCCTATGTAGCTCCTCCCTCGCTCAAGATGGACCGTCCAGTTCGTGACATTGCCATGTCCGTCGCAGACGACCACATACCTGCGCCCGCCCTCCTCCGCGTCGCGGAGACGCATCAGCCATCTCTCCGAGTGGCTTGGGCTGGGATCGCCCACCGACAGCGTGACGTCCACTCCGAATGCGGGAGGCACGCCAAATCCGTTCATCACCCACAAGAAGTCGTTCAACTCGGCAGAGAACGTGTTGGGGTTAAGCGGCGACGCCCCCGCAAGATGCTCCATCCAGTTGTTGAGGCCATCCTCGTCGGGATCGCCCATCGCGCCGTCGACGCCCGAGGCGCTGTTCGGCGCAAACCCGTACTGGACCTCCCAGCCGTCGGGGAGGTTGTCGCCGTCGGTGTCCAGGAGGCATGGGTCGCTGCCGGTGCCGAGATGGTACACGAGCGAGATTCCGTCCGCGAGGGCGACTGGTCGCATGTACGACCTCTGAAGGCGCGGATTCCCTCCAGGCCCCTGCACGCCGAGAGTGGCCGCGAGCCCCCTGTCGGCAGCGCCCATGTCACCGTACTGCACGATCACTTCGCCTTCGTTCTGCTGGCACACGGCCACACTGAAGTTTACAAGGTCGAAGTAGTCTGCGTCCACACTGCGGTAGGATATCACGGCATAGCGCAGACCGTCCACGGTGACGTCGGTGAGGACGATGCTCGAGACGCCGCCGCGCAGGCACAGCGAACCGTCCCAGTAGGCGGCAACGGAGATTCCGTCGTTCAGTGCGGCGCAAGGAATCGGCTGCGCCGAGCCTAAAGGCAAATACGTTGCGTTGTCACAGTCAGGCACGAAACGCACCACGCCGTGGACGTCCGCATAGCCGACGCTGCACAGGCGCCCGCAGAGCCTCACGGGAAAGGGCAACGTGAACGGATAGACGCCCGAATAGACGGTGCCCACGGGAGCGGAGCAGATGTATGTGGACACGCCGTATATCACGGACGGAAGGCTGTACGCCATCGACGTCTCGTACCATCCCGCCTCAGCGCGGTCGCCCAGGCCGTCGTTGTCGGTGTCACCGGAGTTGGGGTCTGTCCCCGCGCGGAACTCCGCCTCAGCGCGGTCGCCCAGGCCGTCGTTGTCGGTGTCACCGGAGTTGGGGTCTGTCCCCGCGCGGAACTCCTCGAGATTCGAGAGACCGTCCTCGTCGGGGTCAAGACCTGCCTCGCCAAGGTGCAGAGGGTCAAGGCCATGGGCCAGTTCCCAGTCGTCGGGCATGCCGTCTCCGTCTGTGTCTACGAGGTATGGCGACGTGCCGAAGTTGAGGCTTTCGTTCCAGTCGAGGAGTCCATCGCCGTCAGTGTCGCCCGAGCCGCCGAAAGAGAAGAACGCAGGCGACGTGACGCCGAATCCGTCGAGCGTTTCGCGCGCGATGGACACAAACACGTTCGTGTCACCCGCGAGGAAGGTCGCGTTCGTGACGGCAAACCAGGCGGCATGCTCCGCAAGGTTCGTCTTCGCGGCAACGGTGACCTCTACTGCAGAGATAGAGTCGGCCGTCGGCCGGAATAGCACAAGATCCACGCCCGAAGTTGACACGTTGATGGCGGACACGTGCGGCGTCTCGACTGACCCGTCGCGCGGCATTGCGGCGGGTATGGGGCTGCTCGCCCTACCAATGGCCTGCCTGTCGTTCTTTGGAATCGCAACAAGGGCGAGCGCCGCCGCGAGGACGGCAACGGCGGCGTTCCTGATTCGATGCCGCCACACGAAGCAGACAAGCGCGAACGCGCCTATCGCCGCAATGCCGGCGATGCACGCCCACATTGGATTTGTCTGCACGATTTCCATACCCACAGTTTACCAAATCTGCCATACAGGGACAATAGGGGAAATGCGTCAGGGTTTCTTCTCTGCGGGGGCGTCGGTCTGCCATGCGATGAAGTTGAAGAAGATCGAATAACGCGTGCGGCCGTCGGGACGGTCCTCACTTTCCCAGAGCGACCAGTACGGCGCCCAGTTGCGCTCGATGCCTTCGACGTGGCGCACCGGCATCAGCTCTAGCATGCGGCGGCGAGTGCGTCCGTTCACAGTCTCCGAGCTGTAGAACGGCCATATCCGCATGTAGTCGTCCACAAGCTCGCCCTTTCTCCAGCGCCTCTCGCGCGTGAAGAACGGGAAGAAGTTGAAGCGCTTCTCGAGCGTGTTCTTCGTCTCAAGGTCAGTGCTTTCCACGAGCTGCCAGCCCAATCGCCACGTACGCTCCTCTACGGGACCCTTGAGCCGCTCCGCCGCACCCTTCGCGCCTGAAGAGCCCGCGTACGAATAGCCGCGCACCTGCTCCCAGATCGGCCACACCGAAATTCTGTCGCGCTCGCTAGAGCGCAGCACCTCCACGAGCGGCCATGGCAGGCGCCACCGCACTGCGGCGTCGGTCTTCGCGTACGAGAAGAACGGCGGCAGCACCATGGTCTGCGACTCGCGCGCGCGGCGCACTTCGCCGTAGAACGGCAGCAGCCACCATGAGTATCCAGCGCCGGAGGTGTCGCGGTCCTCATCGTACTTCGCCCACGTCACGATCGGCCACAGCGCGTAGCCGTGGCGGCTTTCGCGCTGGCGCGCCGTTCCCCAGAATGGCCATATCCCGAGGCCTTCGCGCGGGGCGTCGCGCCAGGTGATGAACGGCCACAGCACGGCGTGGCTGCGCACGCCCTTCACGGTGTACGTGTGCCAGATGGGCCAGAGAATGAACGACCAGTCATCCATCAGGAGAAAATGCGGATGATTGCCATAGAACGGGAAGAAGCCCCAGTAGCCGTCATCCGCACGATCAGCGCCTGAGAACCAGAACGGAAACACGTTGAAGCTCCATGTTGGATCGTTCGCGCGCGAGTCGCCGTACGCGATCAGCGCGCGCCACCACGAGGCATCCGCGTGGTCATGGAGCGTGAAGAGGGGCCAGAGGGCATCGTAGACGTGCGTGCGGCCAGCGTCGTCGCTGATCTGCGAGTAGAAGGGACGCACCGCCCAGAACGTGGCGCCGCCCGGCTCCACTCGGCGGTACTCGAAGAACGGACCAACGTGCCAGTTTGAGACAAGGCTCTTTCCGCCACGCCGAATGCGTTCGGCCTCGCCGTCCGAAGCAAGCAGCGCATGCGCCGCGGCAATGCAGCAGACGAACGCCGGCAGCGCGCGGAGCATTTTTAAGCGAGACATTGCCATTGTCTACCTCCGCAGCAGACGATATCCCCAGTAGCCGAGAATCTCCTTGAAGGTGAGAGATCTTATGCACATGCAGTCGGGGGAGGGGAAGATGTCCGTGAACTGGAATGGGCGCTTGCACACGAGTCCGTCGTAGTCCGCCGCCGCAGGCACTATCTCGATCGGTGCCTCGCCATCGCCGCATATCTTCGCGAACGCGCGCTCGAACATCAGCACGGCGCGCCGCATGTGCATCGCGCTCGTTACGAGCAGTATACGCCTCGCCCCGCCGGGCTTATCCTCGGTCTTCACGTTCGCCTTCAGCCATTCGGCCACGTACTTCGCGTTTTCCTCCGTGTTGCGCGCCTCGTTCTCCAGCACGATCGCGCTCTCAGGAATGCCGAAGTCGCGCAGGAGAGGATAAGACGCGTCTGCCTCGCCTGTGCCGGAAGTTATCACAACCGGCGCCTTGCCCGCCTTCCAGAGTCGCGCCGCATGCCACACGCGGTCAGCGCCCAGATGCATTTCGGCATATACGAGCGTGTTCGTGTTCGCGCCCATTCCACCGCCCAGCACCACTATCGCGTCGGCCTTCGGCATGTCCTCCGCACGCTGCGGCGGATACATCTCCTCAAGCGACGTCTTCAAATCTGGACACGTAAATCCAAAACTCCAGAAGGTGAACCACACGAGAGCTGCAGTTGCGAACGAAAGCCCCGTACGCCGCCACCGCCTCCAGCCGAACAGCACCGCAGCAAGAAGCATCATCAGCCCCACTGACATCGGGTTCATAAGCCCGAAGACGATCTTGTTTATGTAGTAGAACATGCTTTAGAAGGATTTGTCATTTAGCTGGTGCAGGAGCAGGCTTCTTCGCAGCAGCTGCAGGCGCAGGAACGGACTTCTTCTCTGCGGGCGCAGGAGCAGGAACAGGTTTCTTCTCCGCAGCGGCAGGCGCAGGAGCGGATTTCTTCTCTGCGGGCGCAGGCGCAGGAACAGGTTTCTTCTCCGCAGCGGCAGGCGCAGGAGCGGACTTCTTCTCTGCGGGCGCAGGAGCGGGCTTGTTCTCCACGACCAATGCAAATGCCTCCAAAGGATTGTCGAGGTTCTTAACTCGCTCAATTCTTGGCTTTACGCCCTTCACCTGCGGCAGCCATTCGTCAACAAGCGGAGCAGGCACGAAAGGATTGTTGGCCTCGATGTAGACCGTCAGTTCGCCGCCGCGCTTGCCGAAGGCCGTGAGATCGTTCGAAGCGGAAAGCTGAGCCGCGCTTTCGCGTGCGGCGAGAAGTTCGGTGGGAGAGACGTTGTGGCCCATCTCGTTCTCGCCGAAGAACCACGCGACGCGCCATGGCATATAATTGATGTACGGCGAAAGGTCCACGTTGAGCGGCACGGCGTATACGCGCGTGCGCAGATTTGTGCTGACGGTCTGTGCGGTGAGAAGCTCATGCCACATCGAGCGCACCTTCTCCGTCTTGTACGAACGCTGGAACACGGGATCGATCTGCGCGGCGTAGCCAAAGAAATCGGACTCGCCCACTCTCTTCTCCTTGCCGTTGAGCACCTGACGGGCGGCATAGAGCATCGCCTCGCACTGCACAGCCTTGAGCACGCGATGGCCGGATATCTCGCTGATGTTGCGCGCCACGTTGAACTCGTACACAAGCGCGTCCCAGAAGTTTGCGGCGGGGTTTACGAGAATCATCGAGTCGACGTCCTCTGGATGGCGCTCGGCGAGAATCAGCCCCTGCGCGCCGCCGGTCTCGCGTCCGTAGAAATATGTCTTGTCGGGCGCACGGCCGTAGCGCGCCCTCACGAGTTCGCGCCCGCCGGCGATGGCGAGGTGCAGCGCCTCCTGCGCGAACACCTGGCGCTGGCCGGGACGCTTCACGCCGGACTTGAGTCCGCTCGGCGATCCGTCGCGGTTTCTCGCTCCGTTCATGCCGCCGTCGCAGCTGATCACCGCCGTGCCGTCCTTCGCGAAGAGCGTTGCGTCCTTTGGAATTTCTCCACCAGGGCCATCGCACCCCAGCAGCAGCACGCGTCCGTTCCATTTTTGCGGCAGCACCGCCTCGCACATGACAGTCACGTAGTCATGCGATGCGGGCATGCGGTAGTTCACCTGCGTACAGGCTCCCACTCCCTCGAAGCGTCCACGCAGTGTGCCGTTCTTGAACGTGCGGTCTATCACATCCACCACGCGTCCATCGCCGAGATTGGCGCTTCTCACCCAGCTACGCGAGCCGACATAGTCGGTATAGAGGTCTGATGTAGTGTCCCAGATGAGCGTGCATCCCGCGCTGAAAAGCAGTGCCAGCGCGGCGATGGACGGCAGAAATGACTTTTTCCTGTTGAATTTCATGCGCAAGAGTATATCATTTCCGCCGCAATATGGCAAATCGTCATGAAGCCCAGTCGGCATTGTACTGCGCCGACTTCGCCGTATTGCCCTGCGGATCTATCACGCCCACGAAGGAGACTGCGTTGCCGCTGTTGCCAAGACCGGAGTTCTGCTTGAATATGAGCAGGTAGTTGCGGTAGTGCGTCTTGTCGAGCGTGGGGCAGCGCGGATGGTTCTCGAAGAACTTGGTGGACGCCACGCAGTCTCGCCCGAGGCCGAAGACGTAGAGCTTGCAGCAGATGCCCTTCGCGTAGTAGGTGGCGGGATTGTTCGGGTCGAGCCCGCTGACGTTGTACGTGGTGGCATAGTCGAGACCAAGGTCGCGGTAGATGGATTCGCACGCGGCCGGATTCAGCACCGCGACGGCCGAGCCGTTCGTGAGCACCACGGGATAGCACGCCGAGAGGTCTGGACGCATTCCGGGGCCGCCACCCGTCGAATGCAGGCCCATCTGCGTATAGTATTTGCTGGAGTTCCAGTTGAGCGTGGAAGCCTGCATGTTCGAGTAGTTGTGGCGCGAAACGATGCTCACGCCAGCGTCCTTGAGGGCAGTCACGTCGGCGGCCGCGAGATAGTACATGCAGAGCTTCGCCGGAGTGGTGGCGCCGCGCGACGTCGTGGCCTTCGCCAGCGGTTCGAGGCCCACGTTCTGCTCGTGCGCGTCGGCGATCGCCGCCACCTCACCCGTTCCGACGCCGCCGGCGTTCGTCACGAGCCCCGTGCGCTTGATGCCGCAGTAGATGCCGGGCACCACGCCGCCTGCGCCGTCGTACCAGTTCTCAGCCACCTTGTATGAGCCTTCCGCGCCCGTGGCGTCGCCGCCTCCCTCCGCGCAGTCGATGAGCGACTCGGCATAGGCGAACATTCCGGTCGTCTTCTCGCCGTCCTTCATCGCGAGCTCCGTGTTGATGGTGCGCGCGATGTTCTTGATGTTCGCCACGTTCGTCTTGCGCGCGGCGTCCTTCCTGAAGTCGGTGAACTTGCCGATCGCGATCACCGATATGATGGCCACGATTCCCACCACCAGCACAAGTTCGATGAGGGTGAATCCGCTCTTGATGGTTCTGTTCATTGACGCTCCTTGTCTTGATCTTTCAACAATTAAACGCGCCAGACATGGACAAGGTTCATGGACATGAAATGTGCAGGCAGTCAACAAAAAACGCGGGATTGCCATTGACGCGCCAAAGGCATTCCCGCATTTCTCATTTGCGCATTTTCAGACTGAGGTAATTGCAAAACCTCCAAAAACATCTCACGCCAAGTTCGCAAAGTACGCGAAGTTCTGTTTCATGGATGACTTTGCAAACTTAGCGGACTTTGCGTGAAACTAAAAAGCAGGTTTTGCAACTGGCTCAGACTGCTTATTTGCGCAAGGCCGCCTGGGCCGCCGCAAGGCGCGCGATCGGCACGCGGAACGGCGAGCAGCTGACGTAGTTCAAGCCTATCCTGTGGCAGAACTCGACGCTCGACGGATCACCGCCGTGTTCGCCGCAGATGCCGCAGTGGATCTTCGGGCGCGTGGACTTTCCGTCCGTTACCGCCATCGTCATCAGCTTGCCCACGCCGGTCTGGTCGAGGCGGGCGAACGGATCGTTCTCGTAGATCTTGTTGTCGTAGTACGAGCCGAGGAACTTGCCCGCGTCGTCGCGCGAGAAACCGAACGTCATCTGCGTGAGGTCGTTAGTGCCGAAGCAGAAGAACTCCGCCTCCTCCGCGAGCTCGCCGGCGACGAGCGCCGCACGAGGCACTTCGATCATCGTGCCCACCTCGTAGTTGAGCTTGATCTCGGCGGACTGTATCTCCTCGTTAGCCACGTGCACCACGATGTCCTTCACGAACTTGAATTCCTTCACGTCGCTCGTGAGCGGGATCATGATCTCCGGCTTCACGTTCCAGCCCTTGTGGCGCTTCTGCACGTTGATCGCCGCGCGGATCACGGCCTTCGTCTGCATCACCGCGATCTCGGGGTAGGTAACGCACAGACGGCAGCCGCGGTGGCCCATCATCGGGTTGAACTCGTGGAGCGAGTCGATGATCTCCTTGATGCGGCTGATCGGCTTGTGGGTGGTCTTCGCGAGGAGGGCGATCTCGTCCTCAGTATGCGGCACGAACTCGTGCAGCGGCGGATCGAGGAAGCGGATCGTGACAGGCTGGCCGTCGAGCGCCTCGAAGAGCTGCTCGAAGTCGTCCTGCTGGAACGGGAGAATCTTGTTGAGCGCGATCTCGCGCTCCTCGACCGTGTCGGCGCAGATCATCTCGCGGAACGGAGTGATGCGGCTCTGCGAGAAGAACATGTGCTCCGTGCGGCAGAGGCCGATGCCCTCTGCGCCGAGCTCGCGGGCCTTCTTGGCGTCGCGCGGCGTGTCGGCGTTGGTGCGCACGCGCAGCTTGCGGAACTTGTCGGCCCACATCATGATGCGGCCGAACTCGCCTGCGATCTTGGCGTCCACTGTGGGGATCACGCCGTCGTAGATGTTGCCCGTGCCGCCGTCGATGGAGAGCCAGTCGCCCTCCTTGAAGATGCTGCCGCCGAGGGTGAAGCGCTTCTTCTCCTCGTCCATGACAATCTCCTGGCAGCCCGAGACGCAGCACTCGCCCATGCCACGGGCGACCACGGCCGCGTGGCTCGTCATGCCGCCGCGAACGGTGAGGATGCCCTCTGCGGCCTTCATGCCCTCGATGTCCTCGGGAGAGGTCTCGAGGCGCACGAGCACCACCTTCTCGCCGCGGCCCTTCCACTCTTTCGCGTCGGCCGCCGTGAACACGATGCGCCCGCATGCGGCGCCCGGCGAGGCCGGGAGGCCGCGGCCGACGGGCTGGGCGCGCTTGAGCGCCACGGCGTCGAACTGCGGGTGGAGGAGCGTGTCGAGGTTGCGGGGGTCGATCATCAGGACGGCCTCCTCCTCGGTGCGCATTCCCTCGTCCACGAGGTCGCAGGCGATCTTCAGCGCGGCGCGCGCGGTGCGCTTGCCGTTGCGGGTCTGGAGCATGTAGAGCTTTTTGTTCTCGATCGTGAACTCCATGTCCTGCATGTCGCGGTAGTGCTTCTCGAGCGTCGCGCAGATCTTCTGGAACTGCTTGAACGCCTCGGGCATCACCTCGGCCATCTTCGCGATCGGCATCGGCGTGCGCACGCCTGCGACCACGTCCTCGCCCTGCGCGTTCATGAGGAATTCGCCCATGAGCTTCTTCTCGCCGCTCGCCGGGTCGCGCGTAAAGGCGACGCCCGTGCCGGACTGGTTATTGAGGTTGCCGAACGCCATCATCTGCACGTTCACGGCGGTGCCCCAACTGTAGGGGATGTCGTTGTCGCGGCGGTAGACGTTCGCGCGCGGGTTGTCCCAGCTGCGGAACACGGCCTTGATGGCCGCTACGAGCTGCTCCTTCGGGTCGTCGGGGAAGTCCTTGCCGATCGCGCTCTTGTACTCGGCCTTGAACTTGCCGGCGAGCGCCTTAAGATCCGAAGCCGTGAGCTCGAGGTCCTGCTTCACGCCCTTCTTCGCCTTCATCTCGTCGATGAGCTTCTCGAAGTGCTTCTTGCCAACCTCCATCACGACGTCCGAGAACATCTGGATGAAGCGACGATAGCAGTCCCACGCCCAACGCGGGTTCTTCGTCTGCTTCGCGAGGGAGTTGACGACCGTCTCATTGAGGCCGAGGTTGAGAATCGTGTCCATCATGCCCGGCATCGAGGCGCGCGCACCGGAGCGCACGGAGACGAGCAGCGGGTTCTTCGCGTCGCCGAACTTCTTGCCGGCAGACTTCTCTAGCTTGCCCACGTACTCGAGCACCTGCTGCATTATGTCGTCGGCGATCATCCGGCCGTCGTCATAGTAGCGCGTGCAGGCCTCGGTGGTGATCGTGAAACCCTGCGGCACCGGCAGCCCAAGGCCTGCCATTTCCGCGAGATTTGCGCCCTTGCCGCCCAGCAGCTCGCGCATGTTGGCGTTGCCCTCCGTCTGGCCAGCGCCAAAGAAATACACGTACTTTGTTGCTTTGCTCATCTTAGCTTTCCTAATAGCTTTCTCTTCTTTTCTCGTTGTTTTTTAACATAAAATTATATACGATTCGCTTCCAAAAGTGAAGCAAAAAGTTTGAAAAGTTTAAAGGTTTGAAGGTTTGAACCGTCTAACGCCGCCGCAGGGCCTTACGGCGGCGATGGCGCACGCCAAGCACCACGAGGATCACCAGCACCGCAAGCGCCAGCTCGCCGATTTCCTCGAAGACCTTGAGCGAGGCTGGCAGCTCGACGCCGGCGTTGCGCAGCACGAGCTTAAGCACGTTCAATGCCATCACCGCAATGGCCGCTATCATGAGCGGCAGCATATACGCCTTGATGAACGCCGCCACTTCGCCTGAGAAGGCGATGGGAAGGTTTCGAGTTTCGGGTTTCGGGTTTCGGGTTTCGGGTTTCGAGTCTCTGGTTTCCGATTTGACATCGGCCTCGCCAGTCGAGACGATCGCAACCTTTCCACTGGGTGCGCAGGTGGATTCCACTTTGATCTTTCCGCTCGCCGTGCGCGGGAAAGGCTCCTCGCGCACCTTCACGATCTTAATGCGCTTGTGCACCGGCAGCTGGCGGTTCAGCATGTCGATCTGCCGCCGCACAGTCTCCTCCGAGACCACGGCGTACACCTCAGCCTTGAGGTCGCGCGTTGCGCCATCGCCGCTCACCACCGCCTCGTGGATGCCCGGAATGCACAAGAGCTTCTCCTCCAGCTCCTCTGGCGCAACCTTTTTGCCGGAGGAGAGCACGATCGTGCGCGAGGCGCGTCCCGTGATCCACACGTAGCCGTCGTCGTCTATGCGCCCGATGTCACCCGTATTGAACCAGCCTTCGGCGTCCAGCACGTCCGCCGTGCGCTCCGGCTCCTTGAAATATCCCTTCAGCACCGCGGGGCCGCGGATGAGCAGCTCGCCGTTCGGCCCGGTCTTCGTCTCCATCCCCCCGTGGCCGCCGCACGCCATCCCCGCGCTTCCTGGTCTCGGGTCGCCCACTGGCGCGATCGAGTAGAGCGACGTGGTCTCCGTGAGGCCGTAGCCGGTGAGAGGACGTATCCCGAGCTCCTGCAGGTGCTCGTACGTGCGGCGCGAAAGCGGCGCGCCGCCCACCAGTATCCAGTCTATCGGCGAACCCAGCGCCTCCTCCGCGCTGCGCCCATGCTGCGCAATCTTCGCCGCCAGTATCTCCGCGAGCGCCGGCACGAGGAAGATGTAGTTCGCCCGGAAGCGGGCCACCGCGTCGTAGATGCGCCGGAAGTCGGGGCACACGCCCAGCGCCACTCCGTTCGCGAGCATCATGTACGTGGTGCAGATGCCGAAGATGTGGTGGAGCGGCAGAAGCATGAGAGAGCGCTCGCCGGGAGTCTGCGGCAGCTGCTGCGATGCGAAGTCGGAGAACGTGCGCATGCCGCGCAGCGTCAGCTCGGCGCCGCGTGGCTTCGACGTGGTGCCGCTTGTGAAGACGATGGCGCACGTCTTATCCTCGTCTGGCGGCGGCCCGTCGAAGACTCCCGGATCGCCCGCGTCAAGCGCCGTCCGCGCTAGCTCCATATATTCGTCGGCCTTGTGCGAGCCGAACCCCGCCACGATCAGTCCTGGCAGAAGCCTCTCCACCTCCTGCGCCTTCTCCACGTAGAGCGCGGAATGCACCAGCACGCGCGCGCCTACGAACGCGAGCCGCTCGGCGATCTCGGCCGGCGTGAGCGTCATCTCCAGCGGCACCACGGTGATGCCGCCGAACACCCCCGCTGCATGCGCGGTGATCCACTCGTAGGAGTTCTCGCCGAGCAGACCCACCGTGGCGCCGGGAACAAAGCGACGCGCCATCCAAGCGATCGCCTCAATGTCGCGGGCGAACTCGCGCCACGTGATAGGCACGGAGCGATCGCCGGCGGCGATGAGGAACGCCGGCGCGTCTGGACGTTCATCGCGATTGCGTTTGAACTTGTCAAACAGCGTCGTAGTCCTCATCTCGCCCTCCCTCTATTAAAAACGCTGGCCTCAGCGCACCCTTCGAATCGCGCCGAACTTGCATACCTGCTGGCACTGCTTGCAGCCTGCGCACTGCGACGGATCGATCTTCATCTGAAAACGCCCTGGTGCCACCTCCTCGCCGCGTGTCATGGCGGGGCAGCCCATCTTGAAGCACGCTCCGCACGCCTTGCACTTCGCGGAATCGACTTCGCAGAGACCCTCCTTGGTGAGCTTCGCCGCGATGCGGCAGGGAGCGTATGCCACTATGAGCGCGCCTTCATCGCCGTCCATGGCGTCCTTCAGCGTCTTCTCGAGTCCGGCAAGATCGTCGGCCGAGACCTTGACCACCTTCTTGTAGCCGCATGCTTTCGCGAGGTCCATGATGTCGGTAACGGGAGCGGGATCGCCTGCGAGCGTCTTGCCGGTGCCGGGGTTGTCCTGGTGGCCCGTCATCGCGGTTATGCGGTTGTCGAGAACGACCGTGGTCACGGGCGTGCCGTTGTAGTGGGCGCTGAGAATGCCGGTGATGCCGCTGTGGAAGAACGTGGAGTCGCCAAGCACCGCGCACACGCGACCCTTGTAGCCGGCCTTCTTCATGCCGGCGGCGTTGCCGATCGAGGCGCCCATGCAGATTGTCGTGTCCATGGCGTTGAGGGGCGGGAACGCGCCGAGCGTGTAGCAGCCGATGTCGCCCGTCACCGTGGCGCCGAGCTTGGCGAGCGTGTAGAACACGCCGCGATGGCCGCAGCCAGCGCAGAGAACGGGAGGACGCGTGGGCAGAGAGGTGTCGGGACGAACGGCCTTCGTCTTTGGTACGTCCTTCAGCAGTTCATGGCGCAGGTTCTGCAGACGGTCCGGATTGAGCTCTAGCATGTTGAGCTCGGTCTTGTGCTGCTGCACCTTGATGCCGAGGGCCTTCACCTGGTCCTCGATGAACGGGTCGAGTTCCTCCACCACAAGCACGTGACGCACCGTCTTCGCGAACTTCTTCACGAGGTCAGCGGGGAACGGATTCGTCCACCCCAACTTCAGCACCGTGAACTCGGGGAACACCTCCTTGACATACTGGTAGGCGACTCCCGACGTGATGATGCCGATCTGCTTCTTGCCGGGCTCGACGCGGTTGAAGCGGCTCTTCGAGGCGGCCTTGGCCATCTCGGCGGCGCGCTTCTGGGCGGCGAGGCGCTGGGGACGCGCGAACGCCGGCACGGGAATGGTGCGCGTAATGTCCTTCTTGTACGGAATCGCAGGATGCGGCGCAGGCGCGAACGCGCCCAGGTTCACGAGCGAGCTCGAATGGCTCGTGCGCGTGGTGAGGCGCAGAAGACATGGCACGCAGTACTTCTCGGACGTCTCGAACGCGGCCTGCACCATGTCGTACGCCTCCTGCGAGTCGGACGGCTCGAACATCGGCATGCGGGCGAACTTCGCGATGTTGCGGTTGTCCTGCTCATTCTGCGACGAGTGCATTCCGGGATCGTCGGCCGAGACCACCACCATGCCACCAGTCGCGCCCACGTACGTGAACGTCATGAGAGGGTCCATGGCCACGTTCAGGCCCACGTGCTTCATCGCGGTGAGCGAACGCGCGCCCACGATGGAAGCGCCGATCGCGGTCTCCATTGCCACCTTCTCGTTCACGGCCCACTCGCACTTCACGGTGTCCTTGAACTTGGCGATGTTCTCTAGTATCTCGGTGGAGGGAGTGCCGGGATAGGCGCTCGCCACCACACACCCTGCCTGGGCCGCACCATAGGCGACCGCTTCGTTTGCGCTAAGTAGTTTCTTGTCTGACATGGCTTGAGAGTTTGAGAGTTTCTGGTTTCGAGTTTCTGGTTTCGGGTTTCTGGTTTCGGGTTTCTGGTTTGAGGGTTTGAAAGTTTCGAGTCTCGACCAACTAGAAACCAGAAACTAGAAACCTCATAGGAGTTCATTCACCTTCTTCATCACGGCGAATGCATCGGCTACGTAAAGGACGTCCGTCTTGCCCTGCGCCCATCCGCAGTTCGCGTCGAGGTTCACTGCGCGGCGCTCGTTCACGAAGCGCCAGCCCACCACATGGGGCTCCTCGCCGTGGCAGCAGGTGGCGAGTCCCTTTGCGTGGCGCGGAGTGGAGCCCGTCTGGCCCACCTGGTTCATATGGCTCATGAACGAGAATGCCGCAACAGCCTCTGGCATGTCGACGAGCGACTTTGAGGAGCCGAGGGACGCGCCGGACTTCGCGAGGAAGCCGGTGATGGTGGCTGCGGCCTCGTCGAGATGCGCAGCTCCATCGGCCTGCTTCTTCGTCCAGCCCGCGCCCGCCACGAAGAGAAGCGGCGAATCTGGTTTGATCGTGGATTCACCGCCCTTGCCGGCTGCCACAACGCCGTTCATTGTCGTGCGCGTTTCCACCGCCGCGCCGGACGGCATCGCCTCGGGCGTAACGCCCAGCTGGGCGCATATCTCGCCGAAGAGCGAGGGGTCGACGAGGATCACCCACGGACGCGCCGCGCGCGTGAAAGTCGTGAGGATGCGCTGGCGGTACGCCCAGCGCTGCACGGTGAGCTTTTCGCCCTCCGCCTGCACCGCCACCACGTTGGTGTCGATCGCCGCGCCCGCGCGCATCGCCGCCGCAGGCATCGAACGCTTCGCCCTGGAGACGCCAGGCACCAGCACGATATCCGCGCCTGCTCCCTTGATGGCCGCAGCAAACGCCGGCACATCCTGCGCGAATGTTCCGTTGCCGTCGATTGAATAAGCTTTGATTGTCATTGGTTGGAAGTTTAGAGGTTTCAAAGTTTGGAAATTCAAAGTTCAGAGTTTGAAGTTTGGCACACTTTAAACTCTGTACTAACTGCGGATCCAGTCAACGATCTCCTTTGCGATGTCATCGACCGCCATGTCCTTCTTGACCACGGTGTTGCGCTTGGCGCTTGGCACTTCGGTCTTCTCGTACGAGATGCCGCCAACGCCGACGTTCGCGATGGGCGCCTTCATGAGGGCGGGCATCACGGCGCGCATGTTCATCATGCCGACCTGAGGGTTGTTCGGCGGTTCGGGCAGGCTGCCCGTCGCCCAGCCGATTGCGGCGGGAAAGCCGGAACATGTGGACGAAAGATACTGGCCGCCTTCAATGCGCTCCAACACTGAGAAGGTGTCGTCGTCGGCAAGCTTCAGCTCGTCCACCGCCATGAAGCACTCCGTGATCCCCAGCGCCTCTGCCACGAACTGCAGCGTCACGCCCGCATCGCGCGAGGCGCTCGCGCAGCCGCCGAAGAGCAGCGTGCTCGAAAGGTCGAGTCCGGGGATTCCCTTTATCGCCTTCACGAGCTCGGCAGCGGTCTCGGAGGCGTCGGTGAAGCCACCGGCCGGACCGTTCACCGCCACGAGCGTGAACGGCGCCTTCTGGGCCACGGTCATCATCAACTGCTGGAGCTTCGCCTTGGGTCCAAGCGCCACGAGATACACCTTCGAGCCGGCACGCTGCTTCGCGAGGTTCGCGGCCTCGTAGAGCGCGCACGCGGCCCAGGGGTCGAGCACGCTCGGAAGCATCTGCTCGTTCTTGAGTCCGGGTCCCTGCGGCGTCTGCACGGGCTCGAGCGTCTGAAGCGGATCCGGCACAAGCGATCCGCAAACAACGATGCTAAGCGGCTTAGCCATTCGCCACCGCCTTCTCTGCGAAGTCTTTTCTGTAGATGTTCATTTCGTTTCCTGTCTGTTGCGCACTGACGCAAGAGAGACGCCGCCCATGGCAAACACCTCTCCGCCGTGCATTGTGTAGTTTAACCTATTTTCGGCGGATGTCAATAGGGAATGAGTGCAAAGTGACATTTCACACCATGACGCAACCAGTATCAGCCGACCTTCTCTATCTGGCGGATGCACATCACGTCAACCCTCCTAAACCAACCTTCTTCAAGGAAATAAAACCCTTCCCGCCAGCGGCTCCAGCCGCCCCCAATATCAGATGATCGAGGACTGGTATTCCTATTATCCGCGAAGCATCAACAAGTCTTTCCGTCAGTCGGATATCATCTCTTCCTGGCGTCGGATCGCCAGACGGGTGGTTGTGCGCAACGATGATTGACTGCGCGCCCCATCGTATCGCGGCCTTGAAGACTTCGCGCGGATGAACCGGCGTCTGATCCAGCAACCCGTACGTCACGCGCAAAGGGGCCGTGCAGAGCGGATGGTTCTTCGTGTCAAGCGGCAGGACGAAGAAGCTTTCCTGCTCTTCACCCATGAGCGCCGCCTCGCGGAAGATGCGGTAGGAGTCCTCCGGCTTGGTAATCTTGATCTGGCGTATGTCCTCTCCGTCGATCTCATACCCCCTCCGCACAAGTTCGAACGCCGCCGCGAGTTCCAGCATCTTGAGCTGCCCAACGCCCTTGATCTTCCGTTCGGGATGCAGTTCGTTGTATTCGCGGATGTGCCGGTCGAGCGTACGCCAGTCGCTTTTGACAAGCTCCGCCACGGAGCCAAACGCATCGACAAGCCTCCGCGCAGTCTCCAGCACGTTGCATCCCGCAGAACCCGTTCTTAGCAGAATCGCAAGCAGCGCCTCCGGCTTCAGTTCGGACGGCGACACCGCGTCGCGCAACTGTTCTCGCGGTTTGACCTTGTCGGAAAGTTTCTTGAAGTCGCTTGACATCCAACCTCCTGTTTACGCGCTTTTGCATCCGTAGTACGGCGATCGCAAAACGGGATAGATCTCGTAGATGTGCCGAAAGACGACATTAGTCTTCATGTCAATCTCCGTCTCCGTATAGGCGGCGGGCAGGCCCATGGCAGATATTGAATTCACGTTCCCCATTTCTTTCTCAACATACTTGCATTCTATCGCTTCCATTTGCCAACGTCAATAAAAACACGAGCCTATCAGTCGCGAAATTCGATAATATCCGAAGGCTCGACATCTTCTCCGTAAAGATCATTCCATCCCGACTCTTCTTTCCAATCTGGCTCGTCATAACAATTATCAGGGAATTCGTCAAATTCCCCATCGTCTTCTTCCCTATGTATAAGACGTTTCATCCTTCTTCCTCTCATTTTTTTCTTATCTTCTTCGAGAAGGTCATTGAATTTTGGTAAAAGCAGTTTTGTCGGAAACCCTCCTTCATTTTTGAAATCCACTCTGAATGATATTTCAATCAAATCACACGCCTCTACCCATCCCCCAATATATCGTTTGAAAACACCGCATTCCGTCCCTTCTATAGATCCATCGGCATTTGCATAATCCCAATGCTCAATCGTGTCAATTATTGTTTCTTTATCTGTCTTGTTATACGCGACACGCGAATTCCTTAGTACAACTGAACATCCATCAAACACCAAATTAGCAAGTATATCCCAATCCTTTGGATAGAATCTTACTACATGATATTCCTTGGCTTCAGATGGAAATTTATCTAAAAGAATAGAAACAACCGCCTCAACCATCATGTGCGAACTTTCAGACTTGTGATTTCCAATTTGCACACATTTGAACTGGCCATCTTGCGAATCGCAATCTATATCCCATCCGTCTCCTAGATCCATGATGAGTCGAGGAGATTTAGACAGTTCCAACAAGCAATCAGCCTTGCCATCTCTGTACCTCATAGTCCGTGCCTCAAACGTCCACCGAGGTGCCAGTTCTGCCTCAACGATGTCAGCCCCTGCAACAATCGGATTTGAGAATGTTATACGTAGCGGCCATTTGCTCTCGACACGGGCCTGACCTGAACATGCGCCTTGTTTTGCGATGCGCTTAACCCACTGGCAATCTTCAACACCTTTGGGGTTAATGGAGGTAAAACAACGTCCATCGGGACCCGTGAAGCGGATCTGGATGTACTGTCCTTTACCATCCTTGCAGGGATGGACTGTTGCAGTGACAAATGCCTCAATCGTCATTTTTCCTTCTTTCTCGGACATTGCGCCGCTATCAATGGCATCTTCATCATGTATTAACGACCTCTTTTTGGAGCCCAACATAGAGGACGTCTGGCTTCCCGCGCTTCTTGGGCTTTTCCGTTCGCGCCAATTTTCCTTCGGCACAAGCCTTATCAAGCAACAGCTTCCATCCCTTTGGCGAAAAATACCCATCTGGATCAATGCTTTTCCGCAACGCCTTCTCTATCTGACCTTTTTTTGCCGTCGCCGTCAGAAGCAACGGCAAAACAACAGAGTAGACATCATCTTTTGTTTTTAAGCAATACGGCTCCTTCGGTTCGGAAACTTGTCGTAGCGCCGTTTCCTCTTTGCGGTCACCATCCGTCCGCGTTGCCGCAAAATCAAATAACGAAGGTTGTGATACCGTAATATTTTTATTTGCAGTTGCCGCACCCTTTTCAAGCATAGGCTGCAAAGTGTCAGACGGCGTCCATGCAACGCCCCCCTGCGCGACAAGCTTCGCACACCCCTCGACGCGTGAATGTCCCATATAGACAAACACAGGATGGTGTTCGGGGCGCTTCAGTTCTTCTACGGCGCCAGTCCACGTTCCGCCCTTCGTATCAGACTGCGCCACGAACGCATAATCGCCCATTGCGTAAATGTACTTGTTGCGGTCCATCGCATTGATTGGCGTGAAGCGCTCGTCTGGGTCGACTGCAGAAAACAGCAAAACCCTTCCCGCGCCAATTGCTTCGCGGTTCTCACGCGTCAGGCATGTCTTCAGCAAATCGCCGGGCAATGCCGCGACGACGCTTCCCCCGCACTCAAACGCCGTACGCATGGAAGTTTGGTCGGCACCTCTTGCCCCTCCGGACACAATGGGCATGTTAGCATCCACACACTCGCGAACGACACGTCGAATTGCCTCCGTCGCCTCGTCAGAGATGTCCCGCGACCCGACAAAGGCCATGCCGCCGCCAGACCAAAGCTGATTGCTTCCTGCATAATACAAGACGGCCGGGGCCTTGCCCTTCAGATACAGTTTCATTCGTGCCGGATAAAGATCGTCACCACGTCCGACCGGGCGCACTCCGTATTGCGCCCACCGGTTTAACGCCATCGACAGCGCAAAGCCCCTGTCCAGCAGGGTTTTCAGCCGATCTGCAGATGCCGGTTCTTTCAATCTTGCATTCTCCACTGGTATCGAGCAAACCGTCTCGGCAAGCCCAGCGTCATGCAGCAAATCGGACGGTCGCTTGTTGAGAGAGACCAGCGCCTGCACCACGGCGTTGTACTGCGGCAGTGTCAGAGGACGAGTCGCCCCATTGTCCTTGCCCAAGGTGCCGCAGAGCAACAACGTCGCCTGCGTGTTCTCGGAAATGCTAAAATCCATGTCCGTCATTTCACTCTCCTCCTGATGAATCGGCCAACGCGAACGGCACCACGGACGCCGCTCCGGCCTTTAGCAGCATCGCCGCCGCAATCGTTAAAGTCCATTTAGAATCCACCATGTCGTCCACGAGCAGGCATACCCCTACCGGCGGCGTTCCGACGACCTCGAACGCCCCGATGAGATTGTTCTGCTGGAAGGACGAGTTTTCCATTTCCTTCTGGGGCGGAGTATCCTTCACCTTGCGCAGGCATTCGACAAACGGCAATCCCAGTTTCGCCGCCAACCGCCGCGCGAAATCAGGAACAAGCGTCGGCGTTCTGCGTGAGGGGATGCAAGTCACCCACTCCGGACGTTTTTCAGGGTTCCATCTTGCAACGAGCTCGGCACTTGCCTCGACAAGCCGGTCGTCAAAGCGCGGCGGCATTGTCCTGTATTTGCCCTGGGGCACAAGTCGCCCAAGTCCGCCAGCGCCATAGACCGACAACGCACGCCCTTCCTCCATGGTTAACGCAGCGGGGATGTTTTTCTTCGCCTCGATTCCAAATGCCGTTGCTGCCGTCGCCGCATCTGCCCATTGCTTACGCGGCTTTATCGGCCAATCGGACTTGTTCAAAAACTCGGCGGCCTTTTGCGCAAGAGAAGTATCACAGCCTGTCGGCAAAGCCTCCTGCGGACGGCAATTGCCACACCGCTGGCACGACGGCTCGTCGGCAGGGCTGTCCAATTCTGAACAGAGGAAGTTCATGAGACAATCCCCCGTCCTCACGTATTCATCCATTCGCGCCAATTCCTGATGTCGTATGTCCGTAAGACGCTGGATGTTCTCCGCCGGAAGTTCGTATTGCGACAGGAACGGCGTTGCCACATACTTTGACTTCACCTTCACGACAGGAGACGGGTTATCGGACATCACAAACTTGAGCGCCTGTTCGAGTTTGCCGCGCCGTACGTTCATGCGCGCCATAAGTTCAACGACCGACAATCCTTCGTCGCTCTCGCCAATGGCACGCAACATCTCCTTCACATCCCGCTCTTTGGGGAATGCGCTCTTGATGAAGTATTCGGCGATTTCGTCGTCCTCATCGCCATTCAGCAGAATGCCGTACGCGAAATCTACGCCGCGCCCCGCGCGCCCGACTTGCTGATAGTAGTCCACCACCGACTTCGGACGCTGATAATGGATCACAAACGTCAGATCGGGTTTGTCGAACCCCATGCTCAGCGCCGATGTCGCCACAAGAGCCCTTATCCTGTTCTTCAGCAGCAAATCCTCCAGGAACATGCGATAGGCATTGCTCCGCGCCTCGTCTTTTGTCGCGGTCTTCCATGCCTCCGATCCTTCAAGCTCTTCGCGCAACGCCGGTTCCATGTCATCCGGTGGCATCGCGCCAGACGAATAGGCATACGCCGAAAGTCCGTTCATGCGCAGCCATCTGGCGACCCGATCGGCGTCACGAATCGTCAGGGCGTAGACCACGCCCGAACCGGCTATTCTGCATTTCAACGTCTCTGCCAGCCATGCCAGACGCTCCTCCTGCGTACATAGACGGATGTTCTGCAGGAACAAGCTCTTGCGTACGAGACTGCCGCGAGAAACATCAACGTGCCCTCCCAGCTGCGCCTCGACATCGCGGACGACACGCATGTTCGCCGTGGCCGTCGTTGCCAAGACTGGCATGTTAGGCGGGAGCCCTTTAAGGAGATTCGATATTTTCTTGTAGTCGGGGCGGAAATCGTGTCCCCAATCGGACACGCAGTGCGCTTCGTCAACGACGAGAAGTCCGATGTTGTTCTTGATCCGGTCAAGCACATTGACGCAAAACTCTTCGTTGGCAAACCGCTCCGGGGCGACAATCAGGAAGTCGCACGCGCCAGAGATCACGCGCGCCTCGATCTCCGGCCACTGATCACGGTTTGTGGAGTTGATTGTATCGCAAACGATTCCCACGCGCTGAGCCGCTGCGATCTGGTTGCGCATGAGCGCCAAGAGCGGAGACACCAACAGCGTCATGCCGCGGCCTTCCATGCGCAGGAACCGCGCGGCAAGAAAATAGACCATGCTCTTGCCCCACCCCGTCCGCTGGACGACCAGCTGACGGCGATGGTTCAAGATACCGTCTATCGCCTCCCACTGCCCATCGCGGAAATCGGCATCATTGCGCCCAATCCCCCGGCGCAACATCTCTACAGCCTGTTCACGCGTCACCATACTAGACTCCCCTCGTTGTACGAGTCCATGGAATACTTCTTCAACCCCATCTCCCAACGGACAGTATTCCATGGGGGCTGCTGGGTAGTCTGCTGGGTAGTTTGCTGGGTAGTCTGTTGGGTAGTTTCTTGGGTAGTCATGACACCATTCCAATCCCTACTTTTTGTGAGATTCCTATCCCTACTTTTGGTCACACCAACATTTAGAAGATTGTCGTTTTCCCCCTTGTATTCAAGGGTTCTGGTGACACTCCTATCCCTACTTTTGCCACCATTCCCATCCCTACTTTTCTTCACCATTTCCTGATTGGTCTGCTGGGTAGTTTCTTGGGTAGTCCGAGAGAGGACGCTATCGCTTTCCGGGGTACCTTCATTCCAGTCAACCGGCCTCCGCAGAACGACGCGGAAATCATCGTCATCCTCAATCCATTCCGGAATGACTCCACCCCTTGACTTCACCCACTTAGGGTATCCGACTTCACCCACTCCACCCATCTGGGTGAAGTCGGCAAATGTAGCGTCAATTTTATCAAGTCCGCAACATTCCATTACCGTTCCCCAGACAATATTTTCCATACTTTCCTGTAACCATCCCCCCGTAATGCAGACCTTCTAGGGGCAGCCGAGTCCCATTGATCACTCGAAAGGTTTGACAGATAGTTGCGAACATGCGCCACCGAGTATCGATCTGGCGACTTTTGTCCTGCATCGCCGAATTGCTTGCCAAGTGATTCTGCTATAGACCGAGGAACATTATTCATCCGCATAAGAACGGCCTCTTCCGAACGAACCCCGTGATAAACCATCGCTGGCAACAAATTGATTCTGCGCTTCGCTTCATCTGCCATATTGTCAAAATCAAGTCCCGAAACATGACTTAATGCTGAGACACCCCATGTGCCATTATTGACAATAGACCGATATATCGCGCGACACGCATTACTAAGCGCCACCGTATCGTCGCCCTCCGAGAAGTATTTGGCGGCGATCTTACGCAGATTCACACCATTCACCCAGTCCAGTGTAATATTGGCAAGTTTCTTTTCATCAGAACCCTTACCAATAATCTCTTCCAGAGGTTCTTTGACTTGGGGAATCTTCAACATGATTCCAAACAAATCCGACATACGACTATCTGTTCCGAACAGACTTTCAGGAGTCCAATCGTCAGGTTTCATTTTTCGCTCAAGTCTGTCCAAGCCCTTAAGAGCCGCACCAACCCCTTCCGGCGAAAAACCTGTTGCATCTGCGAATTGCGTCTGCCGAGAATCCTTACCTGCAAGGTCGCTCATGTATTTCCTAGTTGTGTCCAAGAGTATCTGCGCCTTGTCATTATCAGTCGGAGAATTACGCATCATCGCATAACCGTATGTATGCCTAAGAAGTTGCTCAGAGTCGGCAAGAGCTTCATCCAGGTTTTTTTTCTCAGATAGAAGATGGGAAATATAACAACGGAAATCCGTCCACTGATCTTGCCAAAGGATCTTCTCCAAATTGTTGAGGTCTCCATGCCTTTCGAGTTCTTCCAACAACGAAACAAGGCGAGACACCAACGCCCCTGTGCTTTCGCTGATAAATTCTATTTTCTCCGCCTTATCCGTCCCTTCTGCGAGCCCTACGACCCCAACGCTATCATGGTCTATGCGCCCCGCCCTACCAACAAGATTCCAGAACTCACGTGGCAACATGGGCTCTTGGAATGTCAAATTGCCCTTAACAATCGGCACTTTGTGTGAAGCAAGAAAAACCGAACTCACAGGGAAATTGATTCCTTGTGCTATTGTGGTAGTCGAGCAAAGAACTCTCAGATGGTTATTTTCTGCTAACCATTCCATCAATGAACGTGTTTCATCCGACAGACCAGCATGATGAACACCGATGCCATGCTCAAGAAGTGAAATCAATTCAAACGATTCGTCTATCTCATCTCTCAAAAAGTTTTGAACAAGACGTATATCTTCATGAATGGGCGCAAGAACTGGCAATTTATCTGCCAAGGCTCGTGCCATAGACCAAACTGTTGGGATTTTATTGGCTACTGCAATGCTAATCCCATTACGTTGGGATAGAACTGAGGCCATTGCGGCAGTTTGAATACCAAGTCCATCTTGATTACCATTAGCTTTTATAACTGTGCTTTTAGGAACATTCAATGGTTTGCATCCACCAACTTGATGAACCCCTTTAAGTTTCATTGCCCTTGGAGTGACCGATAGCGTCTCATACTCAAGATGCCATCCGGCACGTTCCGAGTCATCTTTAACAGCACGATATAAACCTATGATTCGTTCGTTAGGCTTCCATGCTGTAGTGCCAAAGCTTATGCTATTCCCCGCCGCAGTGTCATCTGCCAGCCACTTTGAAATAGTTTCAGGATGCTCAACATACGGCATCAACAAAAGATAATTCGTATTCGGGGAGTCATGTTTTACCGTTGCCAGAAGAAGTTCTATCCGTAGTCCGCGTGATTCTGTTTCCATATTGTGGGCTTCATCAAGGACAAGCAAAGCCAAAGGCCTCTGAACTTTTTTATTGCGAATGACAAGCGACAACTTCTCAGGTGTCGCAACAAGCACATTAAATACATTTTCATTGCCTGAAAGGAGGTCAGATTCAAATGCGTCAATATCTATTGCGCCTGTAAGTTGTTCTACACGAATACCAATCGGCCCAAAATCCTTGCGAAGTCTACGCGTAATTTGAGACACCAAAGCGCGTGTAGGCGCAACGTATGCAACCCACCCATGATCTTGGTCAAATTGATTCAGTGCCTGTAGTATTCTGAACTGAGCCAACAATGTCTTGCCACCCGACGTAGGCATGTCAATGACGACAGCGGTCTTAGCTTGATCAAGCAATCCCTTCTCCAGAAGCGCGGCACGTTGCGGCGGCAACAGCTCGAACATCGGCCTCACATTTCGATGAGTCAACTCTTTGACAAATTTTGAAACGCGAGAGTTGACAGTTCGCGTTCCAAACCACAACGAATTGCGCACCATGAGAGAGGCGGTTGTCTGCAACCATCGCAACAACACCTCATAACTTGTATCGGCCGATGCATCCGCAGCTTGTATTGCGGCCTCAAAGTGTTTCTCCAACTCTGTCAAGACATCTGCATTCTGACCATCCGACAAATAAGACGCAAGAACTTCGGTTGCTTTAGCCCAATGATAAAGTGCGATAAGGCGCAAGGCCGCAAACTTTCCTTCAACATTACTATTTGCATCCAACGCAGGCTTCTCATATTTCCTTTGGTCTTCACGGAGCCCTGCAATGATTTCGTGCGTCGCGTGCAAGTCGTTCCAACCCCGCTTCCTGATTAGTTTAGTCCAGCAGTCGAAAAGGCGATAGAGAATCCGCTTATCCCACGACACATCTGCTACAGACGGACATGCACACATCCCCCCTTTCTCATTAATGATCCGGCGAAGATCAGACCATCTGTCTCCACAGTAAGCTATCGCAAAGAATTTTAGAACAAAATAAATCCGAGCTTCTATTTGTTCGGGAATAGCCGCCAGACGAACGATGTCAAACAATTCAAACGCAGCAGCAGCGCAAATCTTGGCCTTGTCCTCGTTGCATTGTTGCGAACCCAGATCGGCCAGACCTTCAACCGCAGCCATTTCGTAAGCAAGAGACACTTTTTCAATGAGATCGTCATCTTTCTTTGTTGGCTGCTTAACTGCAAAATCAAAATGGATTTGTTCTCCAACAGCCTGCGAAACAAGGCGTTCCTCGACAATACGCTTTACGCGAACAACGTCCTTCTTGGGTATTGCCGCAATAGCCCAATGATTTGAAAGTTCAGCTAGCATGTCTTTCGTAACGATCATGCCGCACCTCCTTTTCTTGCCATGCTAACACTTTCAGCAAGAGTGTTGATTTTACCATTAGGAAGATACAAAGCCCAGAACTCCACCGAGGTTTTCTCCGAGCGCACAGAAGAAATTGACCTCACTATAGATTTGAGATCTTCAGGCCTTGGATCGACATCACGAACAAGAAATCCGACGACATGAACATCTTTGCGGTCTAACAGAAAATTTCGAGCGGCAACTTTGTATTGCTCGGCAAACGCACCAGCCCGATGTCCAAGATACAAGAATATTCTGTTCTTAATGTTTTCATCGCAGCAAAGTTCTCTTACTTGCTTGCCGAGGCCCTTGCCCTTCGATCTGCCACCACAGACTTGCGGTGGCCATTTCTTTTCCGTCGAAGTCTTCACTTCACCAAAGACAAATCGCGTTTCGCCATCTTCACCAATCAGCCCAACCAAATCGGCACCCGGCAAACTGGATTTTGGACGTCGAACGTCGCGTCCATCCGGCCATGGGAAAAGGCAATTCCTGTATTTGCTCAAATAACATTCGGCAATTGCTTCTCCAACTTGCCAGTCTTTGATAGTATCGGTACTTGCAAGAACCTTTTCCAGCTCCGCCTTTTCAAACTCCGTTGCCACAACTCCTGCAAGTATCGATCGTATTTGTTCATTCCCAGACTCATCATATACCAAGTCAGCAACCTCGTTCCCCAATGCGGAAGACAAGTCTTTCTCTGACCATTTACGACCGTAACCATGGATGGCACCATTGATCTCATGGTAACACTCTTTTCCCAATGCTATCATAAAGCACCTCCAAAGTCAGATACCCACCCTCTATTTGGGAATGGAGGGATCTGTACACGCGATTCGCACCTTGTAGTGTCCGTATCAGACATATCCAAACGCATTAAATCTCCTTTCATCAGTCTCGGCAACAGCATGTCGCGAGCGGTGACAAGTGCGGCGTTTTGTTTAGCGAAATTTACAATTTCATCGAAGAGAGGAATTACCCTGTTTTCAAATCGCCCGATCTCATCATCGGTCGGCACCTCAATCTCCAGATTCAACACATCAGACTGATTCAATCCTGGTTGGCAAGCTTTCGCAGAAGCTATTGTATTGATTTTATCGTAAATCTCCTGTTGCCTCAGAAAGCAATATAAGAAGCACTGTGCATGCAAATTACGCGTCCGCAATATGAACACATGTTCGTTTACTGCCGCTTCAGCATGAGGGAATCCGTTAAGAGCCATTGAGACCTTACCTGTGTACGCGCCATCTTTGTATAGCAAAACATCACCCGACCGGATTTTGCCACGACGCATCTTGTCATAGTATTCGCGCGAAACAAATTTTTCAGATGAATAATCATAAACACCGATTGATTCTATCTTTTCCGCTCCTATACTTGGCACACCATCATTCACGGCGCCGCCTCTTGGACGAGAACCCGATTCTATAGTTTCAAGCACATCCCCCAACGTTGCAGTTCTGCATTGCTCCGACCCGCCGAACCACTTGCGGTAGGTTAGTCGCGCCGTCTCTTCAAGGATGGCGATGCGGCGGCGGTTTTTCTCGATCAAATCGTCATACGCGGAAAGAACGTCGGCAATCCGCCGCTGGACTGGCAAATCGGGAACATAAAACTTTATAGACAACAACTTGTCCTTGCTCAGATTATCTTGTGCAACTCCTTGTGAGAGTTGTTGGAACGCCGTTTGCAGTTGCGTGTCAAACAAATACTTAACATACCGAACATCACACTTGTCTTCATCAGGAATAAATCCAATAACACTATCAGGGAAACACGCCTCACATCCCAAAATCGCCGTGTCGGCAATGTTTGCAGCTATCGTGATGCATAGGGTACCTACGGGCCATAACCGGCTTTGTGCAAGCCCAACCTCACTATATGTCTGCTCATATTCTGTTAGGTACAAGTCCGCGTGTTTAATATCGGCTGTCTGAACAAATGGGTAAGGGCCGCCATACAATTCGGGCGCATTCCGTGGACGATGTTTAGACCGTCCACGGTTGACATATCCCAAATCATTCAATGTCACCCACATGCTCACGTACCACCGCCTTTCCTTGCGGCGAGGGCGAGAAGCTTTTCTTTCTCGAACTTGCGCTTTTCCTCGATGACGATGCGCTTGAGCGCCGCCTTGGACGGCAAGACGCTTGTGTACTGCTTCACGAAAATGCGGTTCTTCTCCGAATCGGGCGTGAACATCTCCACCAGCGCCTGGTCCACCTTCTCCGATGTCAGCAAGATTCCAATGGTCGGAT
>Ga0310695_10002940_pt1 | contig 34549 bp, 46 predicted proteins | sample RumenRJG_04DNA_FD_203882 | JGI IMG/M metagenome (GOLD analysis project Ga0310695, IMG submission 203882) | Bovine rumen microbial communities from Lethbridge, Alberta, Canada - RJG_04 (v2) (version 2) | ecosystem: Host-associated > Mammals > Digestive system > Stomach > Rumen | place: Canada... | reverse complement strand
AGCGAAAACCCCACTGTTCGGACTTTGACTATTCCGATGGAACTTGGGAATTTGAAGGCATCGACTGGCGAATTGAATTTCAGCTTCTCGAATAAAACGCAGAATCTCGCAAGACTTCGTTCACCCTTATTTATAGGTATATCTTCTTCCGACCGAATCAATAGCATTCAGCTTGGCGAAGGTGAAGGATACTACATTTTTTGCTATGACTCTGATTTTACCTTCCTGGGATATGTAACTGACACAAATATAATTCCAGGTACTGCCTGGGTGAAATTTGTGTTGACCAGTACAAGCAACTTTTCGTGTACAAAAGCTCTGTCAGTTACAGTTACGAAAAATGGGGAAGTGAAGTACGCAAAGAATGCTTTCACGCCTGAATCTTTGTTGCGATATAGTTTTGAGGTCAAACGCCCGTTTTTGCCACAAACTAATAGTGGAAGTAATTATGCCGGTAATAGCGAGAGAATTTGGGACAATGGTATCATGTACCTCCCCTATAATTATAGCAGAGACGGGATGCCCTGTCCCCTCATACTATGGTGCCACGGAACAGGTGGTCTCGACTTTACGGGTGGACTGACGTATACAGATTATCTTCAATTTCTTGCGAAAAATGGGTATGCAGTAATTGATTGTTCGGGAATTACGTCATACTACGGGACGGACATTTACAATGCTAAAGTAACCAGATTGTATGATTCCAAATCTAATCCTCTGTTATACAGTTGCATTAGTTCCATGTATGAATGGGTCTGCAAGAATTTCAACGTTGAGCGAGAAGTCCACCTCCTATCCAAGAGTGCCGGAGGTCTTGCATCCATGTACCTCGCTTATAACGGGCCTTTCAAGGTCAAATCAATGGCTCTGCTCGCACCTGCCCTCATTATGGCTGGCCAATCCTTTAGAGTTACCGGTAAAGTCCCTTTGGACTTTTGGTTAGGGCAGCTCGGATATGACTCCCCAGACATTACCTACCCTCTCTCTTCGACAGATCGCAGTTATGTCCTCGCAAACTATACGAATCTCATAGGTTATGATGCTTTCTTTTCCGGAACTGACATTGACTATCAAGCCACTTTGTCACGAATGTATGGGATTGAAGAATCAGCAACCGGGAGTACCACTTCTGAACGGCTTGCAAATGCTTATGCCGCTGACAGCCAGTTGATGGCAATTTTCGATGGTGCGAAAAAGAATTTGCCCGTGCCAACGAAGATATGGATTGCCCAGGATGACGAGACCGTCCCTTATATGTGGGCGCAGAAACTCGTAGGCATGGCGCAGCGAGGCGGTTATCATTGCTTCCTTCGTACAATGCCTAACGGCACAGGAGGTCATCATAGTGTGGATAGTGCTGCTTCTGCCCTTCATGTCAATTATACCTGCGACAATGGCGAGGTCGTGGACATCCCCGTAGCCTTTGCCGAAGCGTGTGATTGGTTTAAGCAATGGTAATCACTTTGACCCATAACTGACAGATAATGATTCTTTTAATAATATTATCATTAGGAATATTAAGTCTCATCCCAGAAATAATAGGAGCTTTCAAGCATCCATGTGATAAGGGACAATATGACGATGAAGATACATATACACTTTGACCCATAACTGACTGAATTAACCGGGGCCGGGGATAGGCCCGACCCCATTAAATAAATCCAATTATGACAAGACATACGAAATACAACCCTTTGGCGGTGCTGACATTCTTCTGTGCCATCATCACCCTCGGCGGCCTTGGCAACATCGCCGTCCAGGAGACCTTCTACTGGCTTCCGTTTGTCGTGAACGTGGGAGTCTACGGCTGCATCATTTACAAGCTCTTCAAGAGAGGCAAGGAGGAATAGACATGGACTTTGGGGAGATAATGACCTATGTCGGGACGGCCATCGGAGCCGGTGGCTTGACCCAGGTCGTAAACTGGCGCATCAATCGCAACAAGGCCAAGGAAGAGGTCAAGTCTGACGAGATCGAGAACATCCGCAAGTCGATAGATGTCTACCAGACCATCATATCCGACCAGAACAAGCGGATCACCGAACTGACCCAGGAGGTGAACACACTCCGGGAGCAGCTGCGCATCGAGCGAAATGAACACCAGAAGCAGATAGACGGCTTGCAGAAGCAGATCATCGAAATCACAAGGGTGCTTGGTATGGAGAACCGCCGCCGCATCCGTGACGAGAAGACTGGCCGATTCCAAAAGAAGGAGGACAAATGAATCTCCTGGTCCGTCGCACCTACAACTGCCCGGCCTACTGCATCGGGCGGCTCTACATCAACACTGTCTACTTTTGCGATGTCCTTGAAGATTGTGACCGTGGACTCAAGAAGACCTGGCCGGAGTCGCAGATCAAAAAGGTGAAGGTGCCGGGAGCAACGGCTATCCCGAAGGGGACATACGCCGTGACCTTGAAGGTGCAGTCTCCAAAGTTCTCTTCCTACAAGTACCGCAACCAGTACGCCTTCTGCAACGGTTATCTCCCCAGGTTGCTGGGCGTGCCTGGCTTCGACGGCTGCCTCATCCACATCGGGAACACGGCGAAGGACACGGAAGGCTGCTTGCTTGTCGGTAAGAACACCAGGAAGGGGATGGTCACGGACTCCACGACGACCTTCCGCCAGTTGTATGCAATCTTGAAGGCTGCCGATGACAAGGGAGAGAATATAAGTATCACGATCCAATGAAAGAAACGACAAGACTGCTTGGATTCCTACTGCTGCTGGCACTCTTTGCCGGACTCGGTTTCCTATTTGGCCGTAAAACCGCACCAAGGTCGCAAGAATCGCAAGTTATCGTGCGGACGGACACTTGTATAGTCGTGGACACGTTATGCGTTTCTACGCCCGTTTTTCGCTATTCGTACATCCACGACACTGTGCGCACCTACTTCACGACTTTGCAGCACGACACCGTCCAGGTCGATGTGCCGATCGAGCGCAGGGTTTATGCGGAAGACTCCGTCTACCGGGCCGTCGTGTCCGGCTGGCGGCCACGCCTGGACTCCCTGACGATCTACCCTACTACTACGACCGTGACCGTTACGAACACCATCTTGCCGAAGTCAGCAAAATGGTTGTTTGGAATTACCGCAGGGCCTTCGGTGCTTGCCACCCCGTCCGGATCAGTCCACGCCGGACTCGGAGCCTCGGTGGGTCTGACCTACCGATTCTGAATACTTTTCCATTTTTATTGTTTTATCATTGCCCATAGGCGGCCAGTCGTGAGACTCGCTGCCTTTTTTCTTTTTGCACGATTCCGAAAAATGACTACCTTTGCTCTATCTTCATTGTGAAGTAATAGAGTTGTTGCGGAGTGGCCTGGACCGTCGGGCTGCTCCGCTTTTTTATGCAGTTTTTTAACGGGTTTTTCACAAAAATATGGCTTTTGAGACTTCCTTTGTATTATCCATAAATAAAAAAAATCTTGAAAAATAAATTGAAAATATTTGTTCATACACTTTTTTTGTGTATATTTGCCCTTGAAATGATGTGTATACAAAAATAATTAAAACATGGCAACTCACAAAGATTTCACGAAGGAAGCTCTCGCAGACATCATAAAGGCGACGGTCGCCGAGACCCTGGCTGCCACCGGACAAGGCTCCGGAGAAATCAGTCAGAGTCAAGCTATAAGGCTCTACGGTCGTTGGTTCATGAACGCCGTTGCGGAAGGAAGGCTGCAACCAGTCGGACACTCCAGCAATAAGGCGACATCGACAAAGTGGTACTCCGTAGTCGACATCCGTGCGCTGCGTGCCGCCGAGAACATCAAGGCTGAAATCCAATCAAAACAACTCTAAAATCACTACACAATGAAGAAGTACATCACAATGGCAATTCTGGCGGCGGTCGCATTGGTCGGCCTCGTCTTGATCCTGGGAGAACTCCCGGAAGCATCTATGGTCACCTTCGTCTCTGCGAAGATCACGGGCTGCGCACTTATCTGGGTAGCCGGAAAGGTTTGGGAACACACTATCCCGGAAGAAAACATCTAAAGCAATGGAGAAGATTATCAAAGCCTACAAGGGGTTCAATCCCGATTTCACCTGCCGGGGCTTTCAGTACGAAGTCGGCAAGGATTACGAAATGGATGACAAGGAGATAGAGTGCTGCGAGAGCGGCTTCCATGCTTGCGAATTTCCTCTGGAAGTCCTCGACCACTACTTCCTCGTCGGTGACAAATGTGAGATGGCTCGCTTCGCAGAGGTCGAGCAATCTGGGACTATATCGCCCAGCGGTAATGGCGATACGAAGATGGCATCTTCAAAGATTAAGATCAAGGCTGAACTCAAGTTCGCTGACTTGGTTAAAGTGGGTATCGACTGGCTGATGGAGAAGACACGTCCTGTCAGCGGCAAGAAGAGTCGTAATAACGACGGTGGTGAGAACTCCGCCCAGATGGCTTCATCCGGCGACTACGCCAAGATGGCTTCATCCGGCAACTCTGCCCAGATGGCTTCATCCGGCTACTACGCCCAGATGGCTTCATCCGGCTACTCTGCCCAGATGGCTTCATCCGGCGACTACGCCAAGATGGCTTCATCCGGCAACTCTGCCCAGATGGCTTCATCCGGCTACTACGCCCAGATGGCTTCATCCGGCTACTCTGCCCAGATGGCTTCATCCGGCAACTACGCCAAGATGGCTTCATCCGGCAACTCTGCCCAGATGGCTTCATCCGGCTACTACGCCAAGATGGCTTCATCCGGCAACTACGCCAAGATGGCTTCATCCGGCTACTCTGCCCAGATGGCTTCATCCGGCGACTACGCCAAGATGGCTTCATCCGGCGACTACGCCAAGATGGCTTCATCCGGCGACTACGCCAAGATGGCTTCATCCGGCGACTCTGCCAAGATGGCTTCATCCGGCTACTCTGCCAAGATGGCTTCATCCGGCGACTACGCCAAGATGGCTTCCGAGGGGGAGGACGCTGTGATCTGCTGCGCAGGACATGACTCAAGGGTGAAGGCAAAGACTGGTTCTTGGATCACTCTCGCAGAGTGGAGTTATGACGATAAGAAGGGCCGGAATGTGCCTGTCATGGTTAAGACTATTCGGATAGATGGTGAGACCTACAAGCCGGACACTTGGTACCGCATGAAGGATGGCGAAATAGTGGAGGCATAGTCATGAAGTACCCAAGCAAACCCTACTACTCCGATTACTCGACCGATGAGGACTATGAGAAGGCCCTCGAAGACTGGGAGTATATCTGCAATATGATTGACCTCGAAGCCGACGGCAAGAGGGATGAACGATAAAAACTCTATTACACAATGGAAAAGCAAACGATTTTCGCAACTCTGAACTCGGTGAACTGCAACGAACACACCGAGAAGAAGAACGGTCTGACCTACCTCTCCTGGGCATGGGCATGGGCCGAGGTGAAAAAGCGGTACCCTACCGCCAATTACACCATTTATGAGAATGCCGAAGGATGGAACTACTTTACTGATGGTCGCACCTGCTGGGTGAAGACCGGAGTCACGATCGAGGGACTTGAGCATATCGAGTACCTGCCCGTCATGGATTATCGCAACGCATCCATCCCTCTTGAGAAGGTGACGAGCTTCGATGTCAACAAAGCAATCCAGAGATCACTCACCAAGGCTGCTGCCCGTCACGGTCTCGGTCTCTATATCTACGCCGGAGAAGATCTGCCGGAAGATGCTCCGAAGATAGCCCCGGCTCCTGCTACCAAGAAAGACTGCCCGGAGGAGACCTGGTGGAAGCTGGTCAAGATGGAAGTGGAAGGCTTGAAGTCAACAAGTGGCTTGTCCGGTCTTCAATATCTCCAAGCGAAGTACCGCACCGATGAGACTATCCTTGCCAAGTTCGCTGGCGATGTCCAGATGGCAAGAGATGCCCGTGAGACCCAGGACTTCCTTGACCTTGATGAATCCGAACAGAACCCTAAAAACAAGGATAAGAAATGAGCAGAACCACTGACTATTACTATCCGTACCTGTCGAAAGAGGACGCGAGGACGGACTCCATGCTCAAGGGCAGATGCGCCCTGGAAAGGATAGCCGATGCCCTTGAGAGGATAGCAGACACGCTGGATAGGCAGAGACTGACAATGGAAGGAACCATAAACAACACGAATTTAGTATGAGCGCGACACTTTACCAACTGACTGGCCAGATGGCCGCAATCGAGGAAGCCCTCGAAGAGAACGGTGGTGAACTCACCCCGGAACTGGAGGAAGTGTGGCAGGAGACTGCCGAATCCCTCCCGATGAAGGTGGACGGTTACAACAAGGTAATCGCCAACATGACCGCCTATTCCAAAAACATCGATGCCGAGATCAAGCGGTTGCAGACATTGAAGAAGACTGCCGACAACTCGGTCAAGAGGGTCAAGGAACACCTCGTCGATGTGATGAAGCAATGGGGGATCGTGAAGCTGGAAGGCAGCTACTGCAAGATGACCCTTACGACCAGCACCGCCACCGAGGTGGATGAAGAGACCGTCCTGGCACCGTACCGCTCACGCCTTGCGAAGCTCGACCTCCCTGACTGGATCACCGCCGACCTCAAGGTCAGCAAGACCGCCCTCAAGGAAGCCTTCAAGGACAAGGATGTCACCCCGGCCGGGGTGCAGTTTGTCGAGAATCAGAGCCTACGAATCCGATAACGATGGACAAGACTTACACCATAATCCCGGACTTCCTTCTGGACTACGACCTCACCTTGTCGGAGACCGTCGCTCTCGCCGTTATCTATGGCTTCTGCCAGGACGGTGAGAGTGACTTTCACGGATCATATAACTACCTCGCACGGAAGTGCAGATGCAGCCGTCAGTGGGCTATTGAGATAGTGGCTTCCCTTGTCAAGAAGGGGCTTGTCCAGAAGGAAGTGACCGAGAGTAAAGGAGTCAAGTCTTGCTCATATCGTGTGACCTTTAGGGGTAGTCAAGAAAGTTTACCACCAGTCAAGAAAGTTGACCGGGGTAGTCAAGAAAGTTTACCAAGGGGTAGTCAAGAAAGTTTACCCAATAATATATCTATTGAAAATATAAATGAAAAGAAAGATATAAAGTTCAATTTCCTTTCTGCTCTCAAATCCTTGGGAGTATCTGACGAAGTGGCTCACGCCTGGATGCAGGTACGCAAGACCAAACGAGCAACCAACACCGAGATAGCTTTCAACTCCATCAAGAGAGAGATCGACAACTCTGGCCGTCCAGCTGATGAATGCATCCGCACCGCAGTCGAGCGGTCATGGTCAGGATTCAAGGCGGAATGGATGCCGAAACAACCCGTAAAAAGAGAAACATGGGAAGAATTTAAGCGCAGGAATAATCTATGATACTGATACTTAATAATATAGAAACGGCCATGAACGGCAAGAGGCTTGGCTCCATGACTCCGGAACTGACCAAGGAAGCGGTCAGCACCGTCCTCTCCGACCTCTATGTGCTGGCTGGCTACGATCCGCAGCTCACCGACCAGGTGGATGACCTTGCCAAAGACCTGCGCAACTCCTTCCGCCACCTCACCGTCGAGGAAGTGCGACTGGCCGGAAAGGCAGGGATCGCCGGGGAGCTGGGTGACATCCGCCGCCCGTCCTACGCAGCGATAATGCGGTGGGTCGAAGCATACGACCGCAGCGCACAAGTGGCCGATGCTCGCAAGATAATCGCCAACCGACCAAAGGATCGTAAGCCGATCAGCGAAGCGGAAGGACTGGAACGGATGCGCCAGATGATGCCGGAAGCGGCACGCCGCCGCTGGGAAGACATACGCATCTACGGTGCATTCAGCAAGGCCACGATACCTCATGTTTCCGCCCAGCTCTACGACTGGCTCCGGGAGGAGGGGGTGCTGCACCTCGACAAAGCTGACAAGGAAGCTGCCGTCATGATGGCCCGGAAGGAAAGCAACAACCGCTCAGCCTGGGATGTCAGTCACCTCGAAGGTGGTGAAGCACTCATCCGCTCCAGGGCAAAGCACATCGCCTTGCAGACCTGGATGCGCAAGACCTACGCAGCAGGAATGACACTCACCCTGCCGACACAAATACGAAGAATCTACAATTAAACCCTATTACACAATGAAAAGGAAACACCACGAAACGATTGACCGCCTGACGAAAGAAGTCATGGCCCTGGTCGAAGAGATGAACCCCGACACCGTCCAATGGTTGAAGGCCCACAACAAGCTCCGCCGCATCCGGCTGGCCGCTATGGGAATCAGCATCCCGGAGAAGGCCGTAGGCCCTGCTCAAGAAGACATCACGCCCACGAAGGCCAAGAACACCACACAGAAGGACATGATCCTGGACTACCTCAAGCTCGGCCAGTCCCTCACCCCGATGGAAGCCCTCAAGTACTTCGGCTGCTTCCGCCTTGCATCAAGGATCAGCGACCTTCGCCGCAAGGGCTACTCCATTGACCGCACGATGGTCGAGGACAAGAAGACGGGCAAAAGATACGCAAGTTATTCATTATCGCCTATAAACAACAATTAATCATGATTATCAAAGAGAAAGGCACCATCAAGGTACTGATGGAAGAGCAGACCGGCACCAGCAAGGCCGGCAACGCATGGCAGTCAAGGGAGTTCGTTATCGAGGTAAGTGAAGCCGGATATACCAACTCCGTCCACTTCAAGGCATTCGGCAGGGATGTGGATGACCTGCGCAGCGCATCGGTCGGAGATGAGGTGGAAGTCAGTTACAAGCCCCAGGCAAGGGAGTACAACGGCAGGTGGTACGATGAGAACCGACTCTACGGCATCCGCAATCTTACGAAGAACGGCGCACCGAAGGCGGCTGCTCCGAAGGTGGAAGATTCAAAACTCATTGACGATGACATCCCCTTCTAAAATAGTCATGAAGTCGTACATCCGTTTTATCGGGGAGTCTCACCGGGAGTTCTACCTCCTGGACTCCCCGGTCAAGGCGGAGAAGGTCGATGCACACACGGCCCGTGCCTATATCGAGGACCACGGTCTTGTGCTGGCCTTGCAGACGGAGGACGGTGCTATCTACGACACGCCCGACCGGGCCTTCCTTGCACGGTACAAGGGATGGATAAAGAATCATTATGACCAATTCTATCGGAGGTGGGGACTATGACGATCAAGGGGAAAGTGCATTGCTTCTTTGAGCAATCGGGAACCTTCAAAAACGAGTTTATCAAGCTGGGCATCCCTGCCGAGGACTATGACATTCAGAACAACTTCGGAGAGACTGACCACCAGATTGACTTGTTTGCGGAGATCGAAAAAGCCTACATGGGGGGGGGTATCTATCTTTGATTCAATAACTTGCGATGACTTGATAATGGCTTTCTTCCCTTGCATATACTTCACAGGGAGTGTAAACCCCTGCTATTATAGGCTCGATAATAACAACTACAAAGGACTTACAATGAGAGAGAAATTCGATACTATCCTGGCAAGAGCTGACGAGAGGAACCGGTTTTATAAGTTGCTATACAAGCTGGTCGGCTGTTGTATGTTGAAGGGAGTCCGTTTAATCATTGAGAATCCATATAGCCCTCTACATTATCTGCACAACAATTTTCTTGAGGAGCCGTCAGTGGTAGATCGTGACCGAACTCGTCGAGGGGACTATTTCACGAAGCCAACCGGGTATTGGTTTTTCGGAGCGAAGCCTATAACTGGCTTATTTACATATCAACGGCCCAAGAAGCATTTGGTTGTATGGAAAGCCAAGTCAGCGAGTGAGGCTGGTCTCTGCTCCGAAGAAAGGTCAATGATTTCCCCAGACTACGCAAGGAATTTTATACACGATTTTATTCTTGGAAAGCCTCAAATAACAACACAGTTATCAATGTTTTTCTAAAAAAAAATGCGCCAGGGTGGTATAATGGTATAATCGCCTCACCTTATATCCGAAAGCAAGCGGCACGGGAGAGGAGATGCCGGTTCGAGTCCGGCCCCTGACACAACATTGATTTAACGATATGACACAAGAACTTTAGAAATCTAAATGGATAAAGAAATGAGATGCTACACTTGCGCATGGTACTGCTACAACTTCTTCACACGGAGGAAGGAGACGAACAAAGGCCCCAGATGTGGGCTGTACGGCGGTATAAAGGTCAACCCATCACCCAGGGCCAAGCAGATGAACCTTGACAATCATGGAGGATGCGGCTATGTGCCGGATGTGAAATGGAAACAACTAATACTATTTGGGAAACGATGACACTCGACCGCAAAATAGATTTTGCTATCAAGTTGCTGCGTTCCATTCCGCAAGATGGGCCTATCGAGTTGTCCTATTCCGGAGGCAAGGACTCCGATGTGATCCTGGAACTTGCCAGGATGTCGGGCATCCCCTTCGAGGCAATCTATAAGAACACCACGATTGACCCTCCTGGAACAATAGCTCATTGCAGGGAGAACGGAGTCAAGGTCATCCATCCGGAGACATCCTTCCTGAAGTTGGTGGAGTTATGGGGAATGCCCTCACGGTTTACTCGCTTCTGCTGCTCCAAACTCAAAGAATACAAGATTCATGACCGAGCAATCCAAGGGATAAGAAGGTCGGAATCCACCAAGCGAGCAGCCAGATACAAGGAACCGGAGTATTGTCGCACCTATCAAAAAGGAGGGAAGGTGAGGATCTATCTGCCAATTCTGGAATGGAAAGACGATGACATTGAACAATTCGTGAAACAGAGGGGGATTAAATGCCATCCACTATACTACGACAAGAATGGGAATTTTGATGTCAAGAAGAGGCTTGGATGCATCGGCTGTCCGTTAGCTTCTTGCCGAAAGCGGAGGGAACAATACATGAAATATCCTCGCTTACTTCGAGCAGAGATAATTGCCCTTGATAAGTTTACAAAGGGGCATCCCAAACAATTCTTAAAATTCTTCCATACCGTCTATGACAAATTTTATTGCGATCTATTCTATGATAAGGTTAGTCAATATCGGACCGACAATGAAGGTCTCCTCTTTCCCAGAGACACAAAGGCGATACTCGAAAACTACTTCAACATTGATTTAACGATATGACACTACACGAAGCAAGACACACCCTGGAAGTGGCCAACCCCAGGGATGCAGCAATAAGGCAAGCGATAAGGGTGGTGCTGGCCAACCTACCGGAAGACCCGGAACCGTACCGCCCGGCAGTCAATAAGAGGGTGGCGTGCATCCTCTCGCAACTGGAACACGCACTCGACTTCAACCCCTTCAAGGAGCGGACACGACTCAAGAAGTTCACCGGATGGAGGTACGCAGTATGGCACCAACTACGGATGGAAGGCTACTCCTGCACGCAGATAGGCAGGGCAACGGGCTACGACCATTCGACGGTCTTCTGGGGAGATCGCCGCTTCTGTGACTGGCTGGAGATACACGACTACGACACCGTCAAACTCTGGCGGCAATTCAATGAGATTATCAACCAACCGCAACGAGAGTATTATGGCAACTAAAATGACACGAGAAGAAGCAATAAATACAGTCCGTAACATTTATCAGACGGACAATGAGAAAGAAGCATTGGAAATCCTTATCCCCGAACTCGCAGAGAGCGAGGACGAGAGGATAAGGAAGGCTCTGGTTTGGCACTTAAAGGCAGATGTGGACTTTGTTTCAAACGGAGTGACGAAAGCAGAGTGTATTGCCTACCTCGAAAAGCAGAAAGAGCGGAAACATACCGAACTAACAGCTGAAGAAAGAATGAAGAATGATAAGCACTTTCTATCTATTTGTCAGCACCTGGAAACTCTAATATCTGAATCTAAGAATGATGAGGCTAAAGAGAGTATAGATAAGGATTATAGATGGCTTTGCGAGTTTTATCGAAAGTCTCTTTCTGCACCAGTGGAAGAAAACTATAAGGAGCCAGCAGAGTGGAGTGAGGAGGATGAAACCTACCTTCAAGATGCCCTTTGGTGCGTCAAGCAGGCGTACAAGTTATGCAAGACGGAGAATGACACCGGCACATGTTGGTCAGCGGAGAAATGGCTCAAATCTCTCAAGCCTTCTTGGAAACCCAGCGAGGAGCAGATGAAAGCCCTTTACGATGCTTGTTGTATTGCCTTTGAGGAAGAACGAGATTTCCATCCTTCGTTGAGTAGACTATATCACGATTTGAGGAAATTGTAAAACCATAGGGTGCGGAAAGAGGTTTGGGCAACATCGCAACACGGGTTTTAATTGTTACTTGAGTACGCACCCTTTTAATTGATTAAGATATGTGTAACATAGAATTTCCACACTTTGGTGCATCATATCCCGATGCCCATTGCATAAATGGTTATTTGTACGATATGGACTCCTATGAAGATGGAGTATACACTATCGGAGGCAATGACCCTTGCCCATTCTGCAATACAGAAGAGTGGCTGAAGGATGTTCTTGACGATGGTATCTTCAAAACGAGAGAAGAAGCCATTAAATGGATGGAGAAAATGAGAAAGAGATATGAAATACATTGACGCAGACCGCTTGAAGGCGGAGATAGAACGGAGAAAGCAAAGTCTCAGAGCAGGCATTTGTTCAAAGGATGCTTTTACCAAAGAGCAGAAGAGAGAGATGCTTGTCGCCCGCGAAGAAATAGATAGGTTTAACCGTATCATTGACTCTCTCCAGCAGGAACCCATAGAAAAAGATGAAGAGACAGAAAAACTCATAGTATGTGACATCATAGAAGCGACCATTGCAAGAATCAACGGAGGTAAGAAGGATGAGGAAAAGGAAGAAAATATTATGAGGGAAAAGATAAGTTATTTAAGAGACCTTGGATTAAAGAACCATGACAACTAACCAAGTCATCCTCATCCTGCTTGGAGTCTGGAGCATCGGCTTCTGGGTGAGTGGATGGGTGGCAAATAGAAGGAGGAACAAATGAACGAATTATTCCAAGTCGAAAACCCAAACGCAAATAAGACTTGTCGTACTTGTGCGCATCGTCAACGGTGGTGTAATGGCCCAGTCAGAGTTGGCCAGTATTGCGGTGTCCGTATGTCTGGAAGGACATCTAACGGGCTTTTGAAAATCAAAGTAACTAATCCTGCCTGCGGATTCTATAAGGAGGAAAAGAAATGATAACAATGATCAGATCAATGATTTCCCTTACTATTCTCGCATTATGTAGTTGGTTATTTAATGTCGACTTCCAACTATTTCTGCTCGTTGACATCGCCTACGAATTGACATATATCAGAATAGAAAAAGAGGAGGAAAAGAAATGACTAAAGAATTAGCAAAAACATTGACAACTGCTCTTGTGCAGTTTATTGATAAAGAAAGGCCAGAAGGCTCAGTATGCTGCTCTTCTTATGAGTGTGAGAAAATAGAGAAAGCATTTGAGGGAGGCACTTATGATGTTGTGGAAAAACTTATCAAGAGGAAACTCATGGATATGACGGAATTTGAACTTGAAGTCTCAGACATAGTAGACTATTGTAAAGCACATGGCGAGAATGTAGCCTTTGACTATGCTAAAAGACACGCCAAGACTCTTCTTGCTCTTGCAAGGAAACAACTTCTATCCTATCCTGACGAAAGCAATCCAGCAAGGGCAGAATGGGCATTAGAAAAGATTCGTGAGTATGTAGATGAACAACTCACCATCCTTGACAAGCAGACATTACTACACCCAGATGATGATGTGTTCTGGGGACAGAGAAATGCTTATAAGCAGATGAAAGATAAACTCAATTCATTATGACAAACATCGAGAAGATACGCCAAGAGATTGAGAGGCTCTATGATGGCGAAGCACCCAAGCATGACCAACAATGTGAATTTGAAGATGGTTACTTCACCGGTATAGCAACCATATCAAAATTCATTGACTCCCTGCCAGAAGAAAAGCCTTCGGAGGACTTGGAGGGGAAACAAATGATCAAAGAATTGAAAGAACGCATCGTTGGACTCGACAACAATGGTAATCCGATTGCGGCAGCACCGCCAGACATCCCCATGATAGTCGAAAAGGTCAACGAGATAATCAGATACCTCAATGCGACACAACGAGAGTAACATCCAGATTGCTTGCGTGAGGTGGTTCCGGATGCAACACCCGAAGCTCGCACGGCTCCTCTTTGCCGTCCCCAATGGCGGTGCGAGGAACGCCGTGACGGGTGCAATTCTGAAGGCCGAAGGCGTGGTGCCAGGAGTGGCTGACCTCCTTCTCCTGGTGCCTCGGCACGGCTATCACGGTCTGGCAATCGAGATGAAGACCAAGACCGGAAGGCAGTCAGACTCGCAAAGAGAGTGGCAGCAGGAGGTGGAAGCGCAAGGCTACCGCTATGTCGTGTGTCATTCCTTCGACGACTTCCGCAACGAAGTGGATGCCTACATCGTTGACGGAAAAGGCTGAAAGTATATTTCCATGCAGGATGACACGCCAGGAGATAGTCGAAAGGGTTGCAAGGGAGCAACGGGTGGAGACGATACTTCGCAATATCGCCAAGCAGCCCGTCACCGGAGACCTCGAAGACCTCTGCCAAATGGTTTACATCATCCTGCTGGAGTTCGACGAGGACAAGATCATCGACCTTTGGGAACGGGACGAGATAAACTTCTTCATCGCACGCATACTGATGAACCAGTACCAGAGTGTCAAGTCACCCTTCTTCGCCACCTACCGGAAGCGGCAGCGCAAGCAGGTCCCGATCGAAGACTACATGAATTTGGCAGATGAATGAGATAGTAAACAGATACAAGGCAATCCGGATGGAGTACCGCTACCGTCCGGACATCATGGACGACGAGGATGAGAGGGCGGCCAAGCTCAAGGAGATCATTGAGACGAAGCTGCCGACCGTCGACCGGACCATCATCCTCTTGTATGCGGACTGTCAGAGCTACCGCAAGCTCGGAGCGATGCTTGGACTCTCGCACATGACCGTCCGAAAAGAGTGCCTTCGTATCAGAGCCAAGATACTTGAAGAATATGAACATCTACGTTAAGATACTGCTGACGGCCTGGCTGGTCGTGTTCGTGGTTGATCTCTCCGGCTTCACCCAGAGTTGGAAGAACGCCCTCGGACGGTGGCTCCATGTCGATGCCTACAATCTTGCCGTCAAACCTTTCGACTGCTCCCTCTGCATGACATGGTGGGTGACCCTGCTGGTCGTGCTGATAAACGGGCAGCTCTCCTTCGCTACGACCGCATTCTGCGCCCTCTGCGCCCTTTTCTCTGATGTGATGGCCACAACTACCATCGCCGTGAAAGATGCGATCCTTGCGACCTTCGATATGATTTACAAAGCGATTAAGAAATGATACGATTTTCAAAAGAACAGATGAACACCCTCGCCAAGTACGAAGACCGTCTTGGCACGGCATACCGGGCGCAATGGTGCCGGGCAATGCAGAAATCCGACTACGAAGCGGTCTACCAGGTGTGGCAGGCAGCCTCCGGTGAGTCCCTTGAACACAACGCCAACTGCGGCAGCTGCGTGCTGCACCTCATGTCCCGTGTCGGTGCTGCCTACTTCGCTCAGAAGGATGCGGAAGCACGGGTCAAGACCTCGAAGGTGAAGGCCACCGCCCAGCGGTCGGTCAAAGTCAAAACAAGCAAATGATCTATAACCTTGCAGACGAACTCTGCCGGAAGCAGGTGACCGCCCGGCTACACGCACTCCTGGACAAGAGGTGCGTGGTCGATCTTACCGAGAAGACCGTGAGGACGGGAAGCCAAAACCGTTACCTCCATGTCCTCATCGGGGCGGTGGCGATGGAGACTGGCAACACCCTCGAATTTACGAAGGAGTGGTACTTCAAACGGCTGGTCAATCCGTCCTTCTTCGTCATCGAGAAGACTGACCGCATAGCTGGCACGGTGTCGGTGCTGCGGTCTACCCGTGACTTGACAAAGGGTGAGATGTCAACAGCCATTGACCGCTTCCGGAACTGGGCCGCCGAGCAAGGGATGTATCTGCCGTCCCCTGACGATGAATCACTCATTGCGAGTGTGGAGTATCAGATGGGGAGAATGAGAGAGTATTTGTAGCACCGATTTAACACCGAAGGGAATGGTAAGCGCAAAACAACTGGCGAACTTGAAGAAAGAGCCTGGCATCACCCGTGAAAATGCGAGGGAGATGCAGAAGAAGTCTGCGGCCAAGCGGAAGGAGAACCGTACCTTCCGGCAGATCATGGAGGAGAAACTTGCCAAGTCTGGGCGCAAGGATAACATCATCGAGCAAGTTATCACCAAGGCGGAGACTGGTGACCTCGCAGCCTTTGACCGTGTGCGTGCCCTGCTTGACGAGCAGGATGACGAGAAGAAAGACATGGGTAACACCTTCAATCTTGTCGTCACAGACGAGACTGCGAAGATATTGAAGGAGATAACTGGCTGATGGACTCGCAGACTTCCAAGGTCTTCCGATGGACAGCCGATGCGTTCAATAGGACGAGTCGGTTTGTCTCGTCATGTGGTGGCACTCGTTCCGGCAAGACCTTCGCAAATCTGCAACTTCTTATATGGATAGCCGGACACGATTCCACCCCGACAATCAATTCAGTTGTGTCGGAGACGATGCCCCACCTCAAACGTGGTGCGATCCGTGACTTCCAAACCATCATGGAACCGATATGGGACGATAAGAGATGGAACAAGACCGACTCAATCTACCTCTTGCCAAACGGCTCGATAATAGAGTTTTTTTCTGCGGACAGCCCAGACAAGGTACACGGCCCTGCCCGTGACCGTCTGTTCATTAATGAGTGCCAGAACATCTCCTATGAGGTAGCCCGGCAACTATTCGTCAGGACGAAGGACAAGATCATTCTTGACTACAACCCGACTCACTCCTTCTGGACAAACGAGAAGATTGAGAACCAAGACAACTGCATCACAATCCACTCCACTTTCCTCGACAACATAAATGAAGCAACGGGGGAGTCTTTCTTGTCAGACAACCAGATAGCAGAAATTCTTTCCAACCGGCACGACCGCAACTGGTGGCAGGTCTACGGTGAAGGCAAGATCGGAACACTCGAAGGACTGATCTACGCCTTTGAACAGATTGACCGGATGCCCGAACCCGAAGGTTTGAAGGAGGTCTGGGGCATGGACTTCGGATTCACCAACGACCCGACCGCCATTGTGCGCTGCCTGGTCGACACCGGGCGGAAGATAGTCTACGTTGATGAGAAGTGCTACCGCACCCGGATGATGAACGCAGACATCGCCGCCCTGCTGAAAGCGGAAGGAATCGGCCCGGCCACCGAGATATATGCCGACTGCGCAGAGCCAAAGTCGATAGCCGAAATCCGCACCGCCGGACTCAAGGTGATGCCGTCCGACAAGGATGCACCCGTCCGCAGTCAGAAGCTCTCCTTCCAGTTGCAATGGATGCAAGGGTGGCAACTCAAGGTCACCAAGTCTTCCGTCAATCTCATCAAGGAGTTGCGCAACTACACATGGGATAAGGACAAGGACGGCAACTCCGTCAACTATCCGATAGACACGTTCAACCACCTTCTCGATGCGCTGCGCTATGCCGTCTGGAGCAAGTTCGGCAAACGAGGCACCGGGAGTTATAACATTTCAATAACATGATAGACAACTACGCAAAGCTACCAATCGGCAAATACCTGCAATTATGCGCCATTGATCCCACCCTGCCGGACATCGACCGCCAGGTGGAGATGGTGTCCATCCTCACCGATACCCCGGTGGATGACCTTCTGAATATGCCCGTCCCGGAGTACTCCGCCCTCGCAGGATGCACGGCCTTCCTCGGTGAAGAGCCGCCGCAGCCGCAGGAACGGGTGCTGAAGGAGTATCGTCTTGGCGGTCTGACCCTCATTCCGGTCACCGACATTCGCAAGATGACAACGGCCCAGTTCATCGACTTCCAGACCTACATCCAGGAGCCGGACAAGCACGACATCGACATTCTCTCCGTCTTCCTCATCCCGAAGGGCTGCAAGTACAATGACGGTTACGACATCATGGATGTGCAAGCGGCAATCCGTGACAACTTGTCACTCCTTCACGCCCAGGACTTGCGTGCTTTTTTTTTCGGCAAGTGCAGGACCTATGCGCTGGCTATCCTAACCTATTCGGGGTGGCAGACACGCAAGATCAAGGACAGGGAGAAACGGAAGGCGATGCAGGACCAGATAGCGGAAGCCAAGACGAATTTACTGCACGTTGGGGATGGGTTCGCAACGTTGATGCGGTTTCAGAGGCCTGCCGATGCAGCTGGGATGCGGTCTGGGATATGGCCGTGACCCAATTCCTCAATATCCTATCCTACCGCAATGACAAGATAGCCAAGGAAACCAAAGACCTCGAACAATGGCAACGGACTCACTAAAATTCGACAACCTCATCCGTGTCCTGGAGGACTACGGGAAGGAGGCAGAAGCACTCTACAAGGCGAAGCTCACGGAAGGCCGTCCGCCTTACGGAACGAAGAACGCAAGCGGCGAGCTGCTGAACTCGGTGAAGTGGGGCATGAAGGTCAACGACCGCACCTATGAAGTGACCCTCGAACTGGCCGATTACTGGAAGTATGTGGAAGGCGGTGCGCAGGGTCGTGCCACCTCTCCCTTCGGTGCCGTCTATCCGGCCCATTGGCCACCGCCATCCGCTATCCGTCAATGGATAGACATCAAGCCCGTCAACCCCTTGCCCGGCAAGAACGGGCGCATCCCGACACCCGACCAGCTGACCTATCTGATAGGTCGAAAGATAGCCATGAAGGGTATCGAGCCTTTCCCGGCACTCTCTCGCACCGTCGAGGAACTGAACGCCAAGTACTCCGAGAAGATAGCCGAAGCAGTCAGCAAGGATGTGGCCGCTTTCGTGCCTATCCTCTTCTCGTCATTCAACTACCGGGACCTCGCTAATTCCAAATAGGCCAAGAAATATATTTCCCTGCAAAAAGTAGTACCATGCCATATATCCCAATCTGGAAAGACACGTTTGTCGACCTGGGTGCAGTTGATGTCTCCACGTTCACCGTCACCCTGGACTCCGACCAGTCCGTCCTCTATTCCGGCAAGGCCGTCCGCCGTCCGGACGAGGCTACCCTTCGGGTGCGTGTCAATGACATCATTGCCGACCTCCTTGGCCGTAACCTGCTGACCCTGCAAGACCCGTTCACCGATTACGCAGCCTTCCTCGCAGGGGTGACCGTATCAGGCAACGGTGTCAGTCAGCCGCTCTCGTTCATCAATGACTGGAGCTACGACTACGGCAAGACTTACGGTTCCGCCTTCATCCTCTCCGACCCGATCAATGGACTCCTTGACGGGCGGCAGACCTTCGCCGTGACTGGCGTGTTCTCCGGCAATGAGAACGCAGTCTTCACAAAGGCCAACGGCAGCACCACCAGCGCAGCCGTCGGCATCACCGGAGAAGGGACATACAAGGTAGACCTCTCGACCATTGCCAACCTCGCAGCCGTGACACTCGGCGGCAAGACATGGCGAGTGGACGGATCGTGCCGGACATGGGTGCTGCACTACATCAACGCCTACGGTGGGTGGGATTCCCTGCTCATCCGGGGTGGCGGCAAGCAGATTGACCAGATAACCCGATATGAACACCGCCGTAGTTATGACAATGTCGCAGCGATGAACCGTGGCCGTGTCAACTACCTCAACGACATAACGACCCGATGGGAACTGCATTCGGGGTGGCTCTCGGACGACGAATCCAGCAGGGTGCATGAACTCATGCGCTCCGTCCTTGTCTACCTCGAAGATGTCACCGCAGGGGTGATGCTCCCCGTCGTGATTGCTGACAATGAGCAAGAAACCAAGACATATCAGAACCAGGGCCGCAGGATGGTCGACTACACGTTCACCGTCGAGCTGGCCGCAGACCGCTTCCGCAAGTAATCATGAAAAGGCAGGTAAGATTATACATTGGAGGGCAGGAGGCCGACCTCGGAGAAGGCGATCTCATCCTCTTCAACTACACGCAGGAGGACTTGTCCAATCCCACGATAGTCAAGAACTCCTACACGCAGCAGGTGACCCTCAAGGGAACACCCACGAACAATGACATCTTCGGACATATCTGGCGGCTCGACCGTACCCAGCAGTTTGGCGGATCTACCGGGCAGGACTTCGACCCTTCACGCAAGACCGGATTCCAGCTCTTTGACGGTGCCGGGCAACTCCTGGAGAGCGGCTATGTGAAGCTCGACAATATCCTCCGTCACGGTGCGGACATCCAGTACTCCGTCACCCTCTACGGCGGTCTCGGCTCATTCCTTTACGGCCTTTCCTTCGATACCGAGGGCAACCGCAAGACCCTCGCAAGCCTTGACTACCTCGCAACGGGTGACCCCGACCGGGAGCTTGACTTCACCATTGATGCCGGGGCCGTGCAGACTGCATGGTCTCGTCTGCTTTCCAACCCAGCCGGAGTGACGGACATCTGGGATGTAATCAACTTCGCACCCTGCTACAACGGCATCCCGGACCGCTTCGGAGCGGACAAAGCCCTTGTCAAGCCCTCGGAGATAGGTCTGCAAGACACCCACCCGGAAGACTCATCCTACGGCCTTCTTAATGGCTGGGCGTTGCTCAAGATGACCAAGAGTATGACGGAGTGGGAGACCAAGGACCTGCGCAGCTATATGCAGCGGCCAGTCGTGTCCGTCAAGGCCGTCCTCAATGCCATCGCCAACGCCAAGAACAACGGCGGATTCACTTTCGATGCTTCCGTCCTTGAGGGCAGCGACTACGACGGTATGTGGATGACCCTGCCGCTCCTTCCGAGCCTGGAGAGCTACAAGAACGTGTCGCAGTCCATCACCCTTACCCTTGACGGGTCGGCACATAGTGACACTTTCTCCGTCCCGGTCAGCATCGGCACTTCGCTCCAGGTAGGCAGCAAGGTCGATGTAAACATGAACATCGCCTTTGCCGCTACGGTGCAGGGAGCGACCGCCACCCCTCTCTATTTCAGTTCCGCCAAGTACTCCGGCGGTATCGGCACGACCGAGCGGTACGACTTCTCCGGCTTCTTCGCACAACTGGTCGCCTATGACGGGCAGGATCGTCCGCTCACCGCCTCGAAGGTCATCTGCGTAGGTTCGTCCGAGGACTACGGCCAGTTCGCCAAGGACGGCAAGGTGCGTGCTGATGCGTGCGGCTTCTCCCCGGTGCTGGACATGGACTACACGTTTGTCGAAGCTGTGCTGGCAGGTGCTTCCGGCAGCTATAACCTTTCTACCGACATCAACCTCTCGCTCTCCTGCTACAATGCGGAGAAGTACCGCATCCACATAACTCCCTACCACTTCCGCAAGACCATCCACTTCGGAGAACTCTATCGCAAGACCTGGCGCAGCCATGCGACCGGCACGGATGCCATGCGTGTCTACTTCGGTGGTACGGAGTACACCTACACCGCCATGCGGCTCTCATCCGGCACGGCTGGCAGCACGGCAAGCTATAAGACTCCCGAATCCATCCGGAGCGGTGCAGCCGTGACCAAGGCCATGCTGCTCACCACCGACTACTCCCCGGCTGACTTCCTGCTGGGTGTCGTCAAGTCCCTCGGACTGATCCTCCACTATGACGGCACGACGGGCGTGGTGACCCTCATGTCGAAGAACAACTACTTCAAGGCTGACATCATCGACATCGACCAGCGCATCGACCGTGGGCGTGAGGTGCATATCGCTCCGCTTGCCTTCGACACGAAGTGGCTGGAGATGTCTTCGGATGCCCTTGGCGGAGCCTTCGAGAAATACTATTCCGATGTGTATGGCAGCCAGTACGGGGTGCAGCGCATCGGCACGGGTTACGACTTCAACACCGAGTCAAAGAAGATCATGGACTCTGTGGTCTTCCGTTCCGGTGTCCAGGCTTGCGAGAATAGCCGCTACTTCAATGATGTGACGGCAGGGGGTGACGATGTCCTCTCCCAGCAGCTGGACTCCGGCAACGTACTGACCTACCGCAATGCGAGCGGCGACACCAAGGACTACGAAGTCCCGGTCGTATCTTCTCCGGACATCGCTTATTGGGGATCACCTTCCTTCCAGGATGTGGAAGGCTACGACTGGCTGACCGCTTGCAAGCTGCAATGCCATGACACCGACGGCAAGAGTGTGGACGGAAGCGGTGTGCTGCTTTTCCGCTCCGGTGTGCAGAGGTACGACCGTTTCCAGATCAGCGATGACCTGCCGGAGATGATGACCTTGAATGACGGCACGCCTTGCTGGCGCATGGATGCCGGAGCCGGGGTGACCGTCCCGGTGTTCACCCGGTACAAGTCGCAGTCGATGTACGCAATCATTTCGACCAGTCCTTTGGTAGCTGAATACCGTGGCGAGGGTGTTCTCACCGCACTTGATTTCGGACGGGTGCAGGAGTTGGCTTGCCCTCACATGGCGTATTATCCAGGGCAGGAGTCCGTCACCATCTATGAGAAGATGTGGCGTGCGTACATCCGTGACCGCTACAACGTGAACACCCGTGTCGTGACGGCGTGGGTGAATATGGCTGGAATCCAGGTGAACGGTGAGAGCCTTCGCAAGTTCTACTGGTTTGACAATTCGCTCTGGTCGCTCAATAGGGTGATCAACTACTCCGTCACCACCGATGACCCGGTGCAATGCGAGTTCGTGAAGGTGCAGGACGATACAGCCTACCTCTACGGGCAGGAGTTTGGCGGTGCGCAAGCCAGGGGAGTCCTTGACCTCACCGTCACTCCTGCCACCGCTTCCGTAGTGATTGACGGCACCTCGGTCGCCTTGACGGACGGCCATGCCACCGTGACCCTCACCGCAGGGCAGCACGTTGTCCGTGCTTCGGCATCCGGCTACGCCACCGCAGAGCAAGTCGTGTCCATCATCCCGGATGAGACGGTCACCGTGTCCCTCACCCTGGCACCCGGCGTGGAGCAGCTGAACATCATCGTCGAGCCTTCCGATGCTACGCCCATCATCACTCTGACGATTGACGGAGTGTCCACCCCTTATGCAGCAGGGATGAACGTGTCGGACGGAGCCGTCGTGGTTATCACCGTCCAGGCATCCGGCTATGCCCGTCAGACGAGGACGGTCACGATGTCCCCTGCTAATGCAACGCAGTACTTTACCCTTGTGGCGGATAACGAAGCCACCGTGTCATGGCCGTCCTCCGTCAGTTCAGCGGCGCAGAATGTGCCGTTCACGGTGTCCGACCCTTCCAATCACGGATGGACTCTGGACTTCGACGGCCCGGATGCCTACGGCTTCGTGACGGGAGGTGGTGTCACCTCCGGCAATGCCACCTATCATCGTGGCTACATCACCGGAACGGGCAACGCAGTTGTCTATCTGACGATCCAGGAGAACGCCACTTCAACCGATCGGTCGATAAATACATACCCCTTCTACTTCAAGGATGAGACCACCCACACCCGTACAAGCATCTCGATTGAGCAGCGCATGGCTGGCGGCAGCGATGTGAAGGTCACCTCTATTGTCCTTTCACCTTCCAGCCTTTCTCTGAACACCGGAAGCTCGTCCAATATCGTGGCGTATGTCTACCCGTCCAATGCGACCAACAAGTCCCTCAACTGGACCAGTTCAGATACAAGTGTGGCTATCGTCAACCAGGCTGGAAGGGTGACCGCAGTCGGAGCCGGGACGGCCATTATCCGTGCCTATTCGACCGACGGCAGCAACAAGGTCGGAGAATGCACCGTGACCGTAGCCGGGCAGACCGTAGCCGTCACGGGTGTCACCCTCAACGAGAGCAGCATCACGGTGAGTGCAGGACAATTCCGTACCTTGATAGCCACCGTCTTGCCTACCAACGCCACCAACAAGGCGGTCGTGTGGGAGAGTGCCGACACCAGTATCGCAACGGTCAACGACGGCGTGGTGACGGGAGTCGCAGCCGGTTGGACAAGTGTGTCAGTCCGGACCGTTGACGGCGGCTATATCGCCAACTGCATCGTCGAAGTGACGGTGTCGGGTGTCCTCTCGGCTGCTGATGTCACGGCCAAGGGTGTGCAGACAACCGCTTCCTCGAAGCTGACGGCAACGAACATGAACTTGTCGAGCCTTCGAGTGTCATGGCCGTCCTCGGCTACATGGCTGCGCACCGTAGAGATTGACACCTCCGGCGGTGAGTACTATGTCCGCATGACCATGTACCAGAACACAAGTGCATCGCCTTACCGGGAGACTACGGTGACGATCACGGGAACGGACCTGGGCGGTGTCCAGAAGACCGCTACCTTCACCGTCAGGCAGAACCTCAAGTCAACGAGCGACATCCCCTGCACGGGCATGGAGATTGGCGGCCCTTCGGTGATCAATAACTCCGGCAACGAGGCGACCTATGTCGTGACTTACCAACCGGACGGATGTACGCAGACTGGTTGCACCTGGTCCTTGCGGTCCGGTGGCAGTTATGCGGAGATCACGCCCAATGCCCATCAATGCACCGTAAGGGTGAAGTCGGGAGCCAACGGCAATACGGTGGTGCTTCGTGCGACCAACTCCTTCAATACTTCCGTCTACAAAGACATCACCATCACCGTGACCTATGTGGCAGCGACCGCCATTGAGGTCAACCCTGCGAGTGTGACGGTTAACTTCGATGCCACTTCCGATCAGACTCCTACGGTATCAGCACCGACCGCCCAGGCCGGGAGCCTTACCGTCAAGTCCGTGTCCGGCTTCATCGATTCTGCGGTCATCCGTGACGGCAGACTGGTGACGGCATTCACCGAGAACGCCGCCCAGACCACAAGGGAGGGATCGGTAGTCCTCCTTGCCATCGTTGATGGTGTGGGCCAGGAAGCAACGGTCAGCTATCTGCAAGCCGGAAGGACGGGAACGACCAATTCCTTCGCCATATCCAAGTTGTCTGTCCTCCAGATGGGCGGCAATGTTCAGGCGAAGTTCGTGGTCAACTTCCTCAACTCCACCCCTACGGACTACACGTTCTACGGATTGTACGCCACCCTTGTCGGCTATGATGCCAACGACGGGCAGGTCTTCACGAAGGTGTGGTCTCTTGGCAGCAAGACAGTCGGAGCTATCACCATCGAAACGGAGACTTATACCCAGTCATGGAAGGGGACAATCGGCATGGCCGACCATTATACCCTCACCGTGACTGACCAGCAGCAAACCGCAACCTACTCCGGCAACGGGGACGACATAATCAACTAATCAAATGGCAGAGACCGAAATCAAAACTATATTGACGATTGACACCGGGAACTCCGGTGTCACGATCAACGACCTCAAGGCACGAATCAAAGACCTCAAGACGGCCCTCCAGGAAACCGCTCTGACGGACAAAGACTATCAGAAGACCCTGGATGAATTGAGGGTCACGCAGAACGCCCTCAAGGATGCCATGTACGGGCAGATAACGACCTACGAAGACCTCAACAAAGAGGCCAACGGTCTGACCCAGTCCTACAACGGCCTTGTCCACCAAATGGCGGCCCTCAAGAGTGAGTTCCGTGCCACCACCGATGAAGCCAGACGGCAGCAGCTGGGAGCGCAGATCAAGGAAATCAATGACCAGCTCAAGGCGATGGATGCCTTGCAAGGCAACTTCCAGCGCAACGTGGGTAACTACACCGAAGGCATCACCAAGGCTTTCGGGCGGATGAAGGAAGGCGTGGACAACTTCGGCAAGGCAGCCGGGGTGCATCTCAACGGAGTAAAGGACGGCTTTGAGGCCCTTTCCAAGACTCCCTTCCTTGCAATCCTGGGACTGATCGTCAACCTTGCCTTCAAGCTCAAGGAACACTTCAAGGAAGATGAGGAAGCCATGAAGGGGATCAATTCCGCCCTTGCGGTGTTCAAGCCCCTCGGCAACTTCCTCACCGCCGTGCTGGAAAAGGTCAGCACATTCCTTGTGGACATCTTCGGCAAGGTGTCCGCCTTCATCGGCAGCAACGGACTGATGCAGCAAGTCATCAACGGTGTCGCTGGTGTCGGCAATGCGATTGCGGAGTTCATTATCGCACCCTTCCGGGGCATCGTGGCAGCTATCAAAGTCTTCCGGGAGGAAGGCATCAAGGGGATAGGCAACGCAGCCAGGGCCTTCGCCAACGAAGCGAAACAAGGCTGGACATTCCGGCAGAACTTCCAAGCCGGGCAGACCATAGCCGACAATCTCATCAAAGGCTTCAAGTCGAAGAAGGAAGAAGTCAAGACCGCAGGAAAGGAGGTCGGCAAGTCCTTCCTTGACGGTATCTCCGAGGAAATCGACAAGGAGATCGAGTCGCTTGGCAAGGAGATCAGCGATGAACTCTCCAAGGCCATTTCAGACGGACTGGCAGCAGACGAGAAGACCAAGAAGAACGCAGCCGATGCCGCAAGCCGTCTGCTGGAAGGTCTGGACAAGTACACGGAACACCGTCTTGCGATGAATGACATTGAGGTCGAGTCCGAGAGAGAGAAAGCCGACAAAGCCTACGCCATTCAGAAGGAGAGCAATGACCGCCGTCTTGCCCTTCTCCGTCAGTTTGCCCAGGAAGCGACCGAGAACGGTGACCTCACCGCCGCTTTTGAGTACCAGCAGCAAGCAGCCGACCTCGAAGTCAAGATCGAGGAAAACGCCCTACGGGAAAAGAAGCGGCTGCGTGAACTGGACAAGGCTGACCGCCGTCAGATGCTCGAAAGCACGGTGCAGACCGTAGCCGGAGTCCTCTCATCCCTCGCATCCATCTACGAAGCCGATGACAAGGCCACCGCAGCGCAGCTCAAGAGAGCGAAGGCCATGAAGGTCGCTTCGGCAATCATCACCACTCTCGAAGGAGCGGTGGCAGCCTATATATCCGGTGTCAAGTCTGGCATCCCTGCTCCCGGCAACATCATCCTCGGAGCGGCCCAGGCTGCAACGGTCACGGCAGCCGGTATGGCGAATGTGGCGCAGATAAAGCGCACCAACCCCGGAGACACGGGCAGCGCATCCGTCCCGGCCTTCCAGGCTCCGTCCGTCCCTACGACGATGAACACCACCAGGAGCATCACCAGCGCAAGCGAAGAGGACCGCCTCAACTACATGGCCCGTGACCAGAAGGTAGTCCTCATCATGTCCGAACTGGAAGCCAAGCAGGGGCAGCGACAAGTGCAACTGGCGGAGTCTTCCTTCTGACCCCTTTACAATTTTCGATAAAAGTATATTTCCCAGCAGTTATGGCAATAGTTACGATAGATAACCTCCCGGTCTTCCAGGCCGTGATCAATGACGACGAGGAAGGGATGCTGCGCATCTCCCTTGTCGATGCACCTGCCGTGATGTCCGACTTCCTGAAGTTTGCAGAGCAGAAACCAGTTCAGCTTTTCAGCATCGAAGACGAGGACAAGCGGCTCGTCTACGGCGTGGTCATGCGTGCCGACTTCCCGATTTACCGTGTCGACCCTTACGGAAAGGAGTTCTACATGATCTTCAAGGCCGACACCATCCGCAAAATGGCGCAGAAGTACCTTGCCGAAGGCCGCCAGAACGAAGTCAACCTCATGCACGTTGACGGCAGCGAGGTGAGCGGTGTGGAGATGGTGCAATTCTTCATCAAGGACACCCCCAAAGGTGTCGCTCCTGCCGGATTCGACAACATTGCCGACGGCTCCCTCTTTGCCGAGTTCCATGTCACCAATGACGAGGTCTGGGCGCAGGTCAAGGACGGCACCTTCAAGGGATTCAGCCTTGAGGGAATCTTCGACCTTGAACCGGAAACCAACGAGGGCTGGATCAATGAGGTGGTGGAAGAAGTAGGAGGATTGTTCGAGAAATACATTCCAAAATTGAAAAAGATGAATAACAAGATCGCAAAAATCAAGGCTGCACTTGCAAAGGCTCTTGCAGTCGCATTTGGCCAGGTAACCACCGACAAGGGCATCCTTGAGTGGGATGGCGAGGAAGACCTCAAGATCGGAGACGAGGTCTACATGACTGCCGAGGACGGCACCCGTACTGCTGCCGAGGACGGTGACTACACCATAGACGATGGCAAGGTCATCCGTGTCGCTGACGGCAAGGTCGCTGACATCATCGATCCCGAAGCCGAAGTCGCTCCGGAGACCGAGGAAGTGGAGACCGAAGCTGCCGAGGAAGAGGTCGAGAATCCCGACACTCCCGGCGAGGAAAGCGCACCCGATGCCATTGAGGCTCTGCGCAAGGAGGTCAACGAACTCTTTGCAAGGGTGGATGCCTTCGAGACCAGGATCAACGAACTCACTGAGGAGGTGGCAAGGCTCAAGGAAGCCCCTGCGGCAGAGCCTGCCCACGACGAGTTCAAGAGGGCCTTCAAGCCGGAGACCACCGACAAGAAGGTCGCCAACGCCGTCAGCATCGCCGGTGCAAGACGATAATACCAAGTCAAAGTTCCATAATTCTCATCAACTTCTGATTCGGGGGATGTGGCCGTGAGGTTACATCCCTTTATTTATGCACCAAGGTCGCAATTTCGGCCAAACTTTACAGAGGCGAGGGTTTGTCTATTTCTACGCAGAAACTGTCTTAAAACTCAAATAAATGGCAAATTCTTACAATGTCTCCGGCCTTCCTGCGTATGTAGACCAGAACAGGCCCCTGCTTCTGAATGAAGCTATCCTCGGCGGTATCTCCGCCAGGGAGTTCACCCTCATGGCTGGCGTGAAGTCATCCGCCGCCCTGAATATCCTCACCTCCAATGTCCAGTTCGGTGACGGTTCCGTCTGCGGATGGAATGAAGCTGGCTCCAGCACCCTCTCACAGAGAGTCCTTGAGACCGGACAGATCAAGGTCAACATGGCAATCTGCGACAAGACCCTGCTCGGCAAGTGGGCAGAGTACCAGGTCCGTATCGCCGCTGGCCAGAAGAACCTCCCCTTCGAGGAAGACCTCATGCGTGACCTCTCCCGTAGGATCAGCAACGCCCTTGAGGTGGCTATCTGGCAGGGTGACAAGACCTCCGGCACTGCCAACCTCAACAAGTTTGACGGTATGATCAAGCTGCTCTCCGCAGCCGGTTCCGGAGCTATCAGCTCCACCAAGCCTGCCGGTGAGACCACCAAGATCGCAGCCGTCAAGAGGGCACTCCTCGCCATGCCTGCTGGCACTCTGACCGAGGATGCAGTCATCTTCTGCGGCACCGACTTCCTCCGTGACTATGAGCAGGAGCTGGTCACCGCCAACCTCTTCCACTTCGAGCCTGGTCAGGACTACGACTCCATCCGCATCCCCGGAAGCCGTGTCCGCCTCATCGCCACCGTCGGTCTTGACGGCCAGAACTACCTCGTCGCTGGTCAGCTCTCCAACTTCTTCTTCGGCTGCGACCTCATGGACGACTCCGAGAAGTTCGAGGTCTGGTACAGCCAGGACAATAGGGAGTTCCGCATCGCCGTTGAGTTCAACGCAGGTGTCCAGGTCGCCTTCCCCGGCAATGTCGTGATCGCTGCCATCTAATTCGGGAGGATAGCCTATGCCTTGTTCAGTTGCACTCTCCGGCCTTGTGCGTGATTGCGCCACCTCGATGGGCGGTATCGTGGAAGCCTACATCGCCAACTACGACGATGTAACCTCCAAGACCGTTGCTGACGGGCAGATAAGCACTATCGCACTCGCCACCGGAAAACACTTCCTGCGCTATACGTTCAGGAAGGGGACGGGCAGCATGACTTCGACCCTCAACGTTGACCCTGCCAACGGCGTGAACTATGTCAGCACCGACCTTGTGCTGCTCTTCACCCGAATGGAGACCACCAAGAGGATCGAAATGGCTGCCCTCGCAGTCAATGAACTTGCCGTCATCGTCAAGGATGCAAACGGCAAGTACTGGTACCTCGGTTATGATGAACCCGTAGCCGCTTCCGCAGGTGACGGCCAGACCGGCACCGCTCGTGGAGACGGCAACCGTTACTCCATCACCCTCCAGGACACCAGCACCAGCTGGCCCTATGAGGTCGACGGTAGCATCATCGCCGGACTCCTGGGAGAATAATCCTGCTTTTTCATAATTGTGTGGTTAGCCCCTGCCGGAAACGGTGGGGGCTTCTTTTACGCACATGGCGCAAAGTATATTTCCAAACAAAGCGAAACGCCATGATTTACCTGCAAGATACAAGCGAAGACCAGACGATCTGGGTGCCAAAGTCATTCAGTTCGTCGGTGTCTTCCTTCGCCATGACCTTCCACTCCACGACCGGCCTGGAAGACATCGTCACTGAGGTGACCGATGAAGGCGAAGGCGACTACTACAAGTTCACGGTCAATGTGCAGGGGCTGGCCCTCACTCCCGGTGAGTGGGAGTACACCGTCACCTCTTTCGGGACGGTCATGGCATCCGGAGTCCTGACGGTCGTGTCGGATGAACTGGAGTACCGGAAGATATACGACAAAAATATAACGTATGAGCAATACAGAGCCGAATAGCAAGGCGGTGATGCGCTTTGCAGCCATCGACCCGTACATCGAGACGAATATCATCTCACCGACGGAGTCAAAGGGCAGGGACAAAGACTATGTCCAATGGGGTGACGGCAACCACTATCCCCACTATCTTCTTGACCTCTACCGCAATGTCACCTCGCTGCGGTCGGTTATCAACGGCTGCGTTGACTTCGCCGTCGGTGACGATGTCACGGCCATGATCTTCCCCTACGGTGACAAGATGAACCGCAAGGGCGAGACGGCTCGTGACCTGGTCAAGCGGATCGCATGGAACGCCTTTGTCTTCGGTGGCTACGCCCTCCAGGTGATCCGCAGCAAGGACGGGGCGAATCGGGAATTATATGCCATCGACCTCGACAAGCTCCGCACCGATGAGGAAAACGAGGTCTTCTGGTATTCAGAAAATTGGGGTGATAAGTTCGTGCGCTCCGACAAGGTCATCCGCTATCCCAAGTGGATGAAGGAAGGCAAGTCCGAGACCAGCATCTTCTTCGTTAAGTGCCAGGAGTTCGGTGCTTATCCGGCACCGCTCTACGCAGCAGCCGTCAAGGCGTGCGAGATTGAGCGCAGCATCGACGAATACCACCTCAACGCCATCAATAACTCCTTCATGGGTTCGTATGTCATCAACTTCAACAACGGTGCGCCTACGCAGGAGATCAAGGAGGAAATTGAGCGCAACGTGAATGAGAAGTTTGCCGGAAAATCCAATGCCGGAAGGATCATGCTATCATGGAACGATAGCAAGGAGGTGGAAACCACCGTGCAGCGGCTGGAGCAGGATGACTTCGGCGAGAGGTACAAGACTCTCGCAAGCCATTGCCGTCAGCAGATATTCACGGCCTTCCGAGCCAACCCCAATTTGTTTGGCATCCCTACCGAGAGCCTTGGATTCAGTTCAGAAGAGTACGAGAGTGCCTTCAAGCTCTTCAACCGCACGCAAATCCAGCCCGTGCAGGACTTGATCGTGGATTCCTTCGACAAGATTCTCGGCCTGACCGGCTCCATCGCCATCAAGCCCTTCTCCATTGAACGTGACACCACCCAGATAATCCAGTAAGCCATGAACAAAGAATTGGAAAATAGGGAGATACTTCTGACCAGCTCGGCCTTCGTGAAGGCGGTGTCCAACCTCTCCGACAACGTGGCCGGAAAGTACCTCATGCCTTCCATCCGTGAAGCGCAGGAGATCAAGCTCAAGGGCATCCTCGGACACGCCCTGCTGGAGAAGTGCAAGACCCTCGTCAAATACAACGAGTTCAGGGCATCATTCAACCTCGACTTCAACAACGATTTTGAATGGTCTTTCGGCGGCAATGAGAACTACCGCAAACTCATCGACGAGTGCCAGTACTTCCTTGCCTATTCCGCCATTGTGGAGGTCATTTACAAGACCTCCTTCAAGCTCGCCAACATGGGTGTCGTGAAGTCGCAGGACCAGGGGATGCAGCCGCCCACCAAGGCGGAAATCGATAACCAGAGGGCCTACTACCAGAGCAAGGCGGATGCGTGCGCACTCGACCTGCAAGCCTACCTCTGGGAGAACCGCACCCTCTTCCCGGAACTCAATGAGAATGACTGCCACCGCATCCAGTCCAACCTTTATAGTGCCGCCACTTGCGGCATCTTCCTGGGCGGTGCAAGAGGTAAATGGATTCAGCGATGACACTACTGGAGACCATCAAGCTCATCGAGAGCCTTGCTGCTGCGCAGCCTTCCGTCCACATGATCGTGCGGCAGGATGCCCGGCGGCTCAATGACTGCCCGGATGCCCTTTACGGTGCCTTCGCATGGGTGCAGGGAACGCACACACGGACGGCAGGTGAGGACACCATCGTCTACTCGTTCAGCCTCTTCTACATCGACCGTCTGACGGCTGACCGGAGCAACGAGACGGAGATTCAGAGTGTCGGAGTGCTGACCCTCGACAACGTGGTCCGGGGGCTGCTCGAAGCCCAGGGCGTGTACGATGTAACCGATGTCAATTTCACCCCATTCGACTACCGCTTTGCCGACGAGTGCGCCGGTGTCTACGCCACCGTCCGGATTGAGGTGGGAGCCACCGACGGACTCTGCGAGGCTGATTATGATTACGAACAAGAGATAAAAATAATATAGCAAATGGTTGATTTTTCCGCACTTATATCGAGGATTGAGGCCGCCGTCTATGAGAATGGCGTGCAAGCGATCACCGGACAGATTTTGCAAGACTGCTTGAAGGATGTGGTCAACACGGTGAATGTCCAGAAGCAGGATGCGATCTACCGCATCACCGTCACCGTAGACGATACCGAAGGAACTCCCTCCGGCACCGCCAGGATGGACGACAGTACCTACACTCTTGAGCTTTCCTTCTCCGGCTTGAAGGGCCGTCAGGGAATCCAGGGGCCGCAGGGTGAACGTGGCCCGAAGGGTGACACGGGAGCCACCGGAGCCACGGGAGCCACCGGAGCCACGGGAGCGCAAGGCCCGATGGGACCGGTCGGACCGCAGGGCGTGAAGGGTGAGACCGGAGCGAAGGGTGCAGACGGCACGGATGGTGTCGGCATTACCGACATCCGTCAGACCTCGACCTCCGAGGAAGCCTACGGTCAGAATGTCGTAACCATCACCTTGTCCAACGGAACGAGCAAGTCCTTCGTCGTGCGCAACGGTGGTGCTGGCCCTCAAGGAGCGCAAGGCCCGAAGGGTGAGACTGGAGCAACGGGTGCGAAGGGTGCCGACGGTGTCAGCATCACCGATATAGAACAGATCACCACTTCCCAGGAAAGCGGTGCGGCGAATGTCGTGCGCATCACCCGTTCCGACGGTGTGGCTACCGATGTCACCATCCGCAACGGTCAGCAGGGAGAGCAAGGCCCCAGGGGGCTGCAAGGTGAGAAAGGTCCGAAGGGAGACAAAGGCGATACCGGATCAACTGGAGCAACTGGACCGAAAGGTGACACCGGAGCTCAGGGACCGAAAGGTGACACCGGAGCTCAGGGACCGAAAGGTGACAAGGGAGATAAGGGAGACACGGGAGCGACCGGAGCCCAGGGGCCCAAGGGAGACACCGGTGCAACCGGTCCGCAGGGACCGCAAGGCCCCCAGGGCAATCCGGGATCTTCCGTTGATTATCCCTTTGAGCTCGAGAACGACCCTACCGTCGGCGGCACCACGAAAGCGGCGACCGCTGAGTCGGTGAAGACGGTCCACAACGAGGTCAGTCAATTAGGCCTCGAAACCAAGGAGTTGATGTCTGAAGAAGTAGCAGTTCCCGGTACTGGGTTGCGTTCATACTCCATCCTCGCAACAGGCAAATATGGCACATCTGCGAATTATGTCCATGCCATCGTATCTGTGAATGCAGGTGAACGATATATCATTACTGCCGTAGGTTCTTCTGGTTCTCGTTATGGATTCCTCGCAAGTCTTGCCGCCCCGGTATCTGGAGGCGATATGGATTTGGTTACAGGCACTTCTGTTGTCAATTTGACAACTGGAGCAAAGGTTATGGTCACTATCCCATCTGGTTGTGCTGCATTGGCTTTCCAGTTGGGTAGTGTCAATAGCGATTATGTGTTCCAGCCAAAACTTGAGAAGATAGACAGTCTTTCGGAGTTTAGGGACACCATCTTTATCGAACATTCGCTATCTGGTTATACGCCTATTAACTACCTCATTCTTGAATCGGGGAATTGGGGCGATAATAATGCTTATAAGCATATAATTGTCCCAGTTGTCGAAGGCGATACTTATAAAATTGTAGCGAACTCCACGAATAATTGTACCTATGCCTTCCTGACAAGCGATTCCTGTGTCAAGAACACACCGGCTCCGCTGGTCGCAAATACGGGCAGAGCTACTATTGCGCCTGGTAACAGCTCCGTTATCACAATTCCAGCGACTTGCAATTACCTGTATATCTATTACGGCAGCGATGGTACTTATCTCCCTGAATCGTTACTGATATGGCCGCAACCTTTCATTCAAAAGTTATACAATCAAGGTGTTGGTAGCGAAAACCCCACTGTTCGGACTTTGACTATTCCGATGGAACTTGGGAATTTGAAGGCATCGACTGGCGAATTGTATTTCAGCTTCTCGAATGAAACGCAGAATCTCGCAAGACTTCGTTCACCCTTATTTATAGGTATATCTTCTTCCGACCGAATCAATAGCATTCAGCTTGGCGAAGGTGAAGGATACTACATTTTTTGCTATGACTCTGATTTTAC
>Ga0310695_10002938_pt1 | contig 34562 bp, 22 predicted proteins | sample RumenRJG_04DNA_FD_203882 | JGI IMG/M metagenome (GOLD analysis project Ga0310695, IMG submission 203882) | Bovine rumen microbial communities from Lethbridge, Alberta, Canada - RJG_04 (v2) (version 2) | ecosystem: Host-associated > Mammals > Digestive system > Stomach > Rumen | place: Canada... | reverse complement strand
TAACTTCAATTCCATGAATGGCACACAGAATGGTTATTCGGGAAACACCTACGGCAGTCAGCCGGATAACTTCAATTCCATGAATGGCACACAGAATGGTTATTCGGGAAACACCTACGGCAGTCAGCCGGATAACTTCAATTCCATGAATGGCACACAGAATGGTTATTCGGGAAACACCTACGGCAGTCAGCCGGATAACTTCAATTCCATGAATGGCACACAGAATGGTTATTCGGGAAACACCTACGGCAGTCAGTCGGATAACTTCAATTCAATGGGTGGTACACAAAACAATTTTTCAGGAAACAGCTTTAACTCGACTAATAATACAGAAAGCGGTTATGATCCGAATGCAATGTTTTCCGATCCGTCATCAAGTATGTATGGAAATTCAGGCTATAATCCCAATTCTCCATATTCTTCGTTTAATACTCAGACACAGTACAGTACAGCAACTAAAAGTGGTATAAGTAAGTACATACCTGTTATCGCAATCATACTTGCGGTTGCTGTAGGCATAGGGGTATTCTTCTATGTAAAGAATGCAGGTCAGAAAACAATAAAAGAATGGCTTGATACTGCAGAAGGTCAGAAAGCTATAAATGAGATAAATCAAATAGGTCTGGGTGGCTCTAATATTACTGAGGAACAAGTCAAGATATTCGCAAGAGGTGATGATGAGCTTGTATTCCAGTTTACTGAATTCAGTGCTATGAGTATAACTCAGGAGGAAGCCGATTCTTTGCAGAAATATATGGAGCAGGCATTATCTTCAAGGAAATCGTTGATCTCTAATGAGATAAAGAAGTTAAGGAACGGATATAAGATCAAGCCGTTCAGTATAGTTTATGAGATGGTAACCGGCAGCGGACAGATAATGTTTTCAGTAAAAGTATCTGAATAGTTATCATTACCGAAAGGGTGAATGTTATGAATGAAATAATAAAGGCTATAACCGAAAGAAGAAGTGTAAGGAAGTATCTTTCAAGACCTGTGCCGAAAGCTATTATAGAGGAGATAGTCAATGCAGGTACATATGCCGCAAACGGAAGAGGAATGCAGTCAACGATAATAATTGCTGTGACTAACCGTGAACTGAGAGATAAGCTTTCAGCGGCAAACTGCAAAATAGGCGGCTGGTCGGATGATTTTGATCCGTTTTACAATGCGCCGGCAGTACTCATAGTACTTGCAGATAAAACCCGTCCGACATATCTTTATGACGGAAGTCTTGTTATGGGTGAGCTGATGCTTGCAGCACATTCTTTCGGACTCGGAAGCTGCTGGATACACAGAGCAAAAGAGGAGTTTGAAACTGACGAGGGAAAAGAACTGCTCAAATCCTTGGGTATCAACGGAGATTATGAGGGAATAGGACATTGTATAATAGGTTATCCCGATGGTGACATTAAGGAAGCCGCACCACGCAATCCTGACAGAATATTTTTTGCAGAATAATTCAGAATAAAATAAAACACGGTTTACTGATTGTGGTAAACCGTGTTTTATTATTTTTCGTATATTATAAAGTTTTTGAAAGCTCCTTGAGATAATCTCTAAAGCTGTTTCCAAGTACGGGGTTCTGCAAAGCGATTTCTACAGTTGCCTGAAGTATGCCGAGTTTGTCGCCCATATCATAACGCTTTCCTGTAAAATCAACGCCTGTCATACCTTTTGTCTGAGCGAGAGTTTTCATTGCATCTGTTAACTGTATTTCTCCGCCTGCGCCGGGCTTTGTCTGATCAAGAAGATCAAATATATCGGGAGTGAGTACGCATCTTCCTAAAATTGAGTAAAGCGAAAGAACATCTTCTTTTGTCTTTGGCTTTTCTACCATATCGGTACAGCTATAAATATTATCCTCAAGCTGATCAACTTTAAGTGAGCTGTATTTTGATATAGCGTCCTCAGGTACAGCCTTTATGCCTACAACGGCTTTTCCGTATTTTTCATAAGCTCTTATAAGCTGACCGCATGCAGGATCCTCGCCTATGATGACATCATCACCATAAAGAACAGCAAAAGGTTCATTGCCTATGAATGATCTTGCACAGTTAACTGCATGACCGAGACCTTTGGTTTCCTTCTGTCTTATAAAGTATATGTTTGCAAGCTTGGAGATAGAAACGACCTGTTCATAAACATCATTTTTACCTGAAGCAAGAAGTCTTTCTTCAAGTTCCGGACTTCTGTCAAAGTGATCTTCGATGATACCCTTACCTCTGTTGGTGATGATAAGTATATCGGTTATACCGGAATTGACAGCCTCCTCGACTATATATTGTATTGCAGGCTTATCTACGATAGTGAGCATTTCCTTAGGCATAGATTTTGTTGCAGGCAGTACCCTTGTTCCAAGACCTGCGGCAGGAATAACAGCTTTTGTTACTTTCATAGTTGAATATACCTCCGTTTATTAATTATTTTATACGAACAGAGATGCAATGCTGAGTATTGCATAACAGATGATAAACACCCATGCAGCAGCGGCATTTGTTCCGCCTGCTTCTGCAACAGCCTTCATAGTATCTCCGTCGTGATTTTTGCTTTTTATCAGTTTTATGTTTTTTACAGCTGCTTTGTAATATATTTTGTTTGCGGTAAAGCCACTGAAAACAGCGATAAATAATCTTACAGCGATAAGTATATAGGGAAGTACTGCCCAGAACACACCGGCAGATGAATAATGTTCGTATGCAAATGAAATATAGTTTCCTATCATCGGATATTGTATATTAACTTCTTTAAATGCACTTTCAGCTTCTTTATATATAGGAACAGAATATGCAGAAACGAGAAATACTGATGAAAGCTCGGTTATGAAGAAAAGTATTGATATTATGATACCAATGAGATAGCGTTTTCTGAAAAGAAACCATGCACCACTGAACAGAAAAGCACTCAGATTGAATTTGCTTTTGCCGACATTTTTTATTTTAGCAAAAACGGGCAGATAATACTGAGTATTGACACCTACATATTTTGAAATTTCAGCACCGCTTACGCCATCGAAATTCTCATTTTTAGAAACACCGCCCATAGGATCTATAAATACAGAAAAAGGATTTCCTGACATACCGGGGATATAATTTTCAAAATTTTCATCGTTGATATGACCGTCTTTTTCATCAGAAGTGTTTTCGTTGATATTTACTGATACATTTCTTGAAATAAAAGTGCCGCATTTTTTACAGACAATAGCATTCTTATCATTATCTGTACCGCATGAAATACATTTTACGACATCCTTATTTTCAGTAGGATCATCGTCATAAACATCCTTCCAGCTTTTTCCGTCCTTATGAAGTTCCGGGAAAATACATTTTCCTTTTTGCTTAAAGCAATCTCTGTGATAAGGAGCGCCGCATTTCGGGCATACTACAACATCGTCGCCTTCGTGAAAGTTCTGCGAGCATACAGGGCAGGTTTTCCCCAAAAAATCCATATCTCAGCCCCCTTTAATATTCTTGATTATTATTATCTTTATTATTATACAATATTATTTTATTTTTAGCAAGGATTTAGAAAGGATTTTTAAAGATAAACGCACAAAAAAAAATTATAATTTTAGTAAATATCACAATAAATGTTGCTTTGATATTTCTTCAGGTGTATCATTTTGTTTACCGAAGCGGAAAATTATTGCTGAAACAGAAAATACGAAAACTGCCGAAACTGCAATATTGACATGCATATTTTCTCTGAAAATAAACATAAGAGCCACAAAAACACAGCATATACATACTACAGGAAGGAAGAATTTTATATTAAGTCTGCATCTTAATTTTGCATAAGCTCCCAGTGCAAATAAAAATGCATAGAACATAATGAATGAAGTAATAAGCAGCAGTATTTTTGGCATAAGGTTTATTTTTTCATCACGCATGAATTCAAGTGAATTTGTGATGTTGTTGAGCGAGAATATTATGAAAATATGCATAAGCATATAGAGAAGACCATTTGTTTTTGTTTCACGGTTGATTATATGGTCGTAAAATATGCCATAGCTTAGGAACAGACCTACAACTATAAGAAATACCATTCCGGCGAAATACATATTATTAAAAGTGACATCATCTTTGAAATAATTTGAAACGGCGATAACCATTTCACCGAAAGTAAAGACAACATAAAGCATAGCACGTTCCGACAGGTGCGGAAAATCAACAAAGCTTGCGTTGTTTTTCTGTCCGACGAACAGAACTGAGCACATACCGAAAATAATAGCTGCAAAGGACATCCATGAACTCTTTGTAAAGTTATATTCCGCAATAGCTGCACAGACAAATATTGCCTCAAGAAACAATATAAGCATCATGCGAGTGATCTGTTTTTTATTTGCAGAATTTTTTTGTGTATGAAGCTCAAAAAGATATTGTACACCAATATTTACAAGTATAATTGCCCATGCGATATGGTACATTGTGTGATACCCCTGCCAGTCTGTCCGTGTGCCTTCACCCATAAAGTACAGCATGAACATGTTGAAAAACAGGAATATATGCTCCCTGACACTGTGTCTGCCATATATGTTTATGTAGTAGGTTGAAAAGTTCCATATCTGTATTATTGCAAGTGTACAGAGTATGTAAGCACAGAATGACAGCGGATCTGTAAATCCGTTTTTAATATTGTGGAGAAGTGAATTATTTCTGCCTATGATATATACAAATATCAGGTCATATATAAGCTCTACATACTCCACCTTTTTTTCTTTCTTTTCAGATAACTGAGTCAGCATAAAATACCTCCCATATTTGTTTATTATTATAATTATAATAGCAGAAATTTGTTCTTATGTCCATAATTTTGGCTGTTAAGAATACTGAAAATAACGCTCAATCATTGACATTTTATATAGAATATTATAAACTGTTTACAGCTATTTTCACATTTACATTATTCAGTCTTGTATAAAAATGTGGTATATAAAGGAGTGTTGCAATATGCTGCAAATAGTTGCAGGAAGAAGCGGAAGCGGAAAGACAGAATATGTTCTGAATGAAATAATAAAAACCGCAGCCACAAAAGAAGTAATATTGATAGTACCGGAACAAAATTCTTTTTATAACGAAAAAAGGATACTTACTGCTATGGGAGCAAAGAATGCAGCAAGGGTAAAAATACTTAGCTTCAAAAGACTGTACGATACTGTTTCGGCAGAATACGGCAGGGCTTACGGAAAGAGTATAGATGACGGAGTAAAATCCGTGATAATAAGTCTGGCATCGGAGGAGGTATCCGAAAAGCTTGTACTTTACAGTGCAAGGAGCAAAAAGAGCGATTTTGCCGGACTTATGCTGAATGCTATAAATGAGTATAAAATGTGTGCTATAATGCCTGAACAGCTTATTGAAACGGCAGAAAAAACAGATGATGTACGTCTTAAACAAAAGCTAAGGGAAAGTGCGGCCATATATTCGGCATACGAAGCTATACTCGGAAATGCATATTCAGATCCCGACGACGATCTTACAAGGCTTTGTGAGATGATAACAGATAATTGCTGGTTTGAGGGCAGAACAGTATGGTTTGATTCTTTCAACGGTTTTTCGGGACAGGAAATGAAAGTAATCGAACTATGTATGAAACAGGCAGAATTTGTAGGTATGACGCTTTGTGCTGACGACAGCAGTGTCAAGGATATAGCCGGTTCTGTTTTCAGAGAGCCTGATACTACACTTCTTAAAATACAGATGGCAGCCAAGAAATACGGCGTAGAAGAAAAACCACTTATCCGACTTGAAGGACAGACAAGATTTAAAAGTAAATCAATAGCAGCGATAGAGGAATCTGTTTTTCGTTTTGACGGTGACTGTTATGATATTGATGACGGCAGTGTAAAGCTTTATGAAGCCGCCGACGAATATGATGAAATAAATCAGACAGCGAGGGATATAAGAAAGCTTGTAAGGGATGAGAACTATAATTATCGTGATATACTGATAATATGCCGTAAGCCCGAAATGTACAGAAATGTCATAGCGGCAGAATTTCCTAAATATCACATACCGTTTTTTATGTCAAATCCACAGCCGCTTGACTGCAAGCCACTTATAAAGCTTGTACTTTCCGCATTTGACGTTGTTCATTCATCATTCAATACCGAAAATCTGCTTACTCTTATGAAAACACGTCTTACGCCTTTAAGTTCAAACGAGATATATACTATCGAAAACTACGCATATATGTGGGATATAAAGGGCAGCCGCTGGAAACGGCCGTTTACCATGAATCCCGAAGGAAACGAAAGTGATACAAATAAGGATGAGCTTGAAAAAATAGAAAAAATAAGGAAGAAAATAATAGAACCGCTGATGGTGTTTTCTGATGAATTGTCCGAAGCAAAAACAGGAGCAGATATGTCTGTTGCAGTATATAAGCTGCTTGAAAGATTTGATTCTGCAAAGCAGATGGCAGGTATGATAATATCATTTGAGGGAGTTTACGATGAAAAGCAGATAGAAGCCGAAGCAAAGATATGGGATACACTTACAGGAATACTTGAAAAAATGTATGATATACTGAAAGATACCGCACTCGACAGCAGAAGATACTATGAACTTCTGAAAATGATGATATCATATAATTCTCTTTCGGATATACCGAGAACACTCGATCAGGTAATAGTAGGAACTGCGGGAAATATACGCAATGAAGGACAAAAAGCTGTATTTATCATAGGGGCGCATGACGGTGTTTTTCCTGCAATACCGACAGCACAGGGGCTTTTCAGTGATAATGAGCGTTCATCACTTATCGGACTTGCTCTTCCTCTGTACGACAACATTTACGGAATGTCGCTGAAAGAAAAATTCAATGCCTACGCTGCACTTTCACTTCCGACAGAAAAGCTTTTTGTAAGCCGTTCAGTATCAGGTACGAATGGTGATAATTACGGCCCTTCTGTGATATTCAAGGAGATAAATGCTATCCTCGGTCAGATAAAGATCAGACATCTGAGCGATATTCCGTATGAGGAGCTTTTCTGTACAAAAGAGCAGTCTTTTGAGGAATGTGCATCAAGATGGAATGAATATGATAAGATATCGAATACTCTTAAAAAGTATTTCCGTGAAGATAGTGAATACAGGGAAAAATACCTTGCTGTAAAACGTGCGGCGGATGAAGAAACTTTTGCAATAAATGATAATGCGTATGCAAACAGGCTTTTCAAACATGAATATAAACAGGCGGATAACTCTGAAAATCAGCCGAAACAGCTTGTACTGTCAGCCTCACAGATAGAGAAATATTATAAATGTCCGTTTTCGTTTTTCTGCAATTACGGACTGAAAGCCCGTCCGAGAAAAAAGACAAGTATGGATGCAAGTGTTTTTGGTACGGCTGTGCATAACGTACTTGAAAATATAATACGTGATAAGGGAATAGACGGTCTTAAAAACTGTGGTGATGACGAGCTTGATGAGCTTATAAAAAAATACACTAATAATTTTATCGAGAGCATTGGCGGAAAAGCTGACAGGACAGAACGTTTTCTTGTACAGTTTGAATATATAACGAAAAATCTCAGGATACTTATAAAAAGACTTGTTGAAGAATTTGAACAGTGCAGTTTTGTTCCCGAAAAATTCGAGCTTGGAATAGGCGGAGATAATTCAGACATTCCTGTATATGATCTGGAGCTTGCCGGCGGAGAGAAAATATCCGTTGCAGGAAAGGTGGACCGTGTTGATACGTTTGTTCATAACGGAGAAAAATATATAAGAATAATCGACTATAAAACAGGCGCAAAAAAGTTTCTTCTTTCGGATATACTTTACGGACTTAATATACAGATGTTGTTTTATCTTGCGGCGATAAAGTCAAAGGGTGGAAATCTTTTGTCTGAGAATGGTATGCCGCTTGTTCCTGCCGGAATACTCTATATGCCTTCAAAAGCAAATATGATGACGGGTACACATTATTCCGATGAGCAAAAGGATGAGGCAGTCAAAGCACAGAAGAGCAAATTCAAGATGAACGGACTTCTGATAAATGATATGGATATACTTAATGCTATGGAAAAGGGCATACAGGGAATTTTCATTCCTGCCAAAAAGAAATCTTCCAAAGGTGATAGTAAACCGGTGCTTTCGGAATCGTCTTCAAGCGTCGTATCACTTGAAGAATACGGAAAAATATTCGAGTATGTGGATAAGAAAATAATGAACATGGCACAGTCGCTGATGGAAGGAAAAATAGAGCGCCGTCCTGTAAAGGGTACAGAGGATGCATGTAAGAACTGTGATTATAAGACGGTATGCGGTTATGAGAAGGGCAAAAGCTCTACAGTTGTCAGAAAATATTCCCCGAAGAATGCACTGGAGCTTATGGGATATAAAGTACCCGAAAAGGAAACGGAGGAGGAAACAAAATGAGCGAAATGAAATTTACTTCGTCACAGCAGGATGCGATAGATGCAAGAGGCGGTTCAATAATAGTTTCAGCAGCGGCAGGTTCGGGAAAAACGAGAGTTCTTGTAGAGAGAGTTATACGTTTGCTTACAGACAAGGATAATCCGATAGATGCAGACAGACTTCTGATAGTAACATTTACCAAAGCAGCGGCAGAGGAAATGAGAGGAAGAATATCATCTGCGATAGATGAGCTTCTTATAAATGAACCGGATAATACTGCACTCAGACGGCAGCAGCTTCTTCTTATGAATGCAGATATCTGTACTATACACAGCTTTTGCAGCCGTATAATAAGGGAAAATTTTTATCTTCTTGATATAGATCAGGATTTCCGCATAGCTTCTGAGGGAGAAAAGCGTATATTAAAAATGAAGATACTTTCGGAGCTTATAGAGGAGAAGTATAAGGAGGGTGACGGACATTTTCTTGCACTCTGCGATGCCCTTTCAACACCATCCTCAGACAGTGAACTTGAAAAAGCACTTCTTGAGGTATATGAGAGCAGTATTTCACACCCGTTCCCGCAGGACTGGCTTGAAAGTTCAGCGGCATTCTATGATCCGGAAGTACCGCTTGACAAAACGCCTTTTTCGGGAATACTTATTGACGCTGCAAGATCAGCAGCGGAATATATACGCTTTCTTCTTGATAATGCCAGTGAGATAGTATATGAATATCTTGATGATTTTCAGACCAAGGCGGCAACATGCGGATATAACAAGCTTATGTATCTTAAAGGTTTTACAGAAAGGTTGGAGCTTGCGTTAAAGGACAATAACAGGGAAAAAATATCAGAGTGTGTAAACAGCTTTGAAAAGCAGGCATACCGTAAGCCGACTGCAAAGAACCATCAGGTCAGCGATGAAGTTTGCGACAGGCTCAAGGCTTACTTTGACGCTATAGACGATACTGTAAATAAAAAGCTGTGCTCATATTTTGAAATAACTGATGAAGAATTCAGATCTTCAAATGAAGTGCTTTATCCGGCTGTTGTTGGCATATGTGAGATACTGGGAGAATTTGACAAAAGATATCTTGATGCAAAAAAGGAGAGAGGTGTACTTGACTTTTCCGACCTTGAACATTTTCTCATAAAGCTGCTTGTAAAAAGAACTGAAAACGGTATTGAAAAGACAGATTTTGCAAAAAGTATGTCTGAAAGATATGACGGGATAATGGTTGACGAATATCAGGACACAAACGATATACAGGAATGTATATTCCGTGCATTGTCAAAGGATGAAAAGAATCTTTTTGTCGTAGGTGATATAAAGCAGAGTATATATCGTTTCCGTGAAGCAGTTCCCGAAATATTCAAACAGCGCAGAAAGAAATCAATGCTTTATGATAAGGAAAATCCTGAATTTCCTGCAAAAATAATACTTGATAAAAATTTCAGGAGCCGTGAAGGTATAATAGACAGCGTTAATTTTGTGTTCAGTACGATAATGTCGGAGAGCGTGGGAGATGTAGAGTATAACGATGATGAAAAGCTGACAGTCGGAGCGTCATATCCCGAAACAAGCGAAGCCGAAACAGAGATACACATACTTGACACTACACCAAAACGCAGCGAAGATATAAAAGACGATGCAGAGGACAGCGAAGACGAAGAGGAAGCAAAGCAGACCGAAAAGGAAGCTATGTATATTGCGGGACTCATCCGCAGGATGGTAGACGAGAAAAAGCAGATAACTGATTCAGGAAAGCAAAGAGATGTAAGCTATGGCGATTTTGCCATACTTATGAGATGTCTTTCAAGTAACGGAAGGATATATGCGGATATACTGAACAGTCTGGGAATACCTGCATATATAGACAGCTCATATAGTCTTTTTGACTGTTACGAAGTAAATATTGCTTTGTCAATGCTGAAAATAACAGACAATCCGCTTCAGGATATACCGATGCTTTCGGTACTTCTTTCACCTGTTATCGGATTTACTCCCGATGACCTTGCAAAGCTGAGAGTTGACTATACAAGAAAAAGACTGTATCACAGTATAATATCCTGTGCCGATGATAAAAATGCCGAAGGTACAGCACTTAATAAAAAGTGCAGGGATTTCCTGACGCTTTTTATGGATCTTCGTAAATATTCCGCAACAATGAATGTCAGCAGCGTCCTTGAATACTTCTTTGAAAAAACGGGTTTTAAAGCTGTATTCAGTGCTATGGATAACGGCGATATAAGGATAAGGAACATTAAAAAGCTTACAGGCTTTATAAGTGATTATGAAAGCGGTGGAAGAAGAAGCCTTACAGAGTTTGTGCGCTATGCAGCATTCCTTGAAGAAAATGGTACGGATATAAGTGTACAGGATGCATCACCTGTTGATTCGGTAAGAATAATGACGATACATCATTCAAAGGGACTTGAATTTCCTGTATGCATACTTGCAGGACTTAGCGCAAAGGGAAATACGTCAAAGGATATGATACCGTGTCATAATGTATTAGGACTTGGATTAAAGAGAACAGACGCAAGAAATATGATAAGGTTCAATACACTTCAGAGCAGGGCGGTAGAATACTGTAAATCAAGGGAAGAACAGAGCGAAGAAATGCGTGTGCTTTATGTTGCAATGACAAGAGCAAAGGAAAAACTTATTGCTGTTATAAGTATGTCATCAAGGAAGAAAGTGCCTGATATAAATTCCGATATATGTGCGATAGTACAGAATGTAGATGTTTCAGACGGTGCAATATCACACTACAGCGTTGAAAATCAGCATAACTTCAAAGAATGGCTGCTTTCGTGTGCATTTGTGCATCCCGATATGTCGGAACTGAGAAATGATATAGATATGGATGTACAAGTATTGCCGACACGTTCTCGATGGAAATATGTAAGAGCGGTATCTTCTCCAAGTGTGAAAAATGAGAAAGAAAAGCTTGATGAAACACTTACGGATGATGATATATTAAAGCTTATCAAAGAACGCTGTAATGAAAAGTATAATTCTGAGCAAAGAACAGAGATACCATCGAAGGTATCTGCTTCTGCGGTAGCACACAGCAAAAGCGGATATTATCCCATAGGTGTAATACCGCCGTCATTTATGAGGGAGGAAGGACTTACAGGAGCTGCAAAGGGTACGGCAATGCATAATTTCCTGCAATATGCCGATTTTAACAAACTTTTGAGCGAGCCTGAAAATGAAATAAGGAATGTTCGTGATGCAGGATATATAACCGATGAACAAGCATCAGCAATAAGCGTTGACGATGTATCCTTATTCACAAAGAGCAATATTTTTTCACGCATTATGAAAGCAGATAAAGTACTGAGAGAATATCAGTTTGCGGTGTATATAAATGCAAGTGATGTAAGCGAGGAATACACCTGTGATGATAAAGTTGTATTACAGGGTGCAATGGACTGTATTATATTCGAACCTGACGGTATTACGATACTTGATTACAAGACGGATAAAGAGCAGAATATAAAAGTACTCGGCAAACGATATGAAAAGCAGCTTGTACTTTACAAAAAGGCTGCGGAACAGCTTTTTGAGATTCCTGTAAAAAGCTGTGTTATATATTCGCTTACGTTAGGTGAAGAAACAGAGATAGAAGAATAAACAAAACCTCCCGTGCATAGATTAATACTAAAATGCACGGGAGGTTTAATATATGGAGATAATATCCGCAGCCGCACTCGGAACATCACTTGCGGCTGATGCAATGGCTGCTTCTTTTGCAAGGGGCACAAAAAGCAGCGGCAGTTCAAAGAGCGGTGCGATAGAAACGGCATTCTGCTTCGGTGCTTTTCAGATGTTCATGCCGCTTTTAGGCTGGAGTATAGGTAAAGTAGGAAGAGGAATGTTTTCAGGCTTTGACCATATAATAGCATTTGCGATACTTTTATTTTTAGGTATAAAGATGATAGCAGATTCAGGCCGTGACAGGACAGTATCTTCATCAGGCGGAAGAAAGGAACTTTTTCTCCTTGCATTCGCTACAAGTATAGATGCGCTTGCTTCGGGTATAGCACTGCCTGTTTCAGTTGGGGCTGTCAAGCCTTCTGATATGTTTGCTGCCATAGGGATAATAGGTGCAGTTACGTTTGTTTTATCGCTTATGGGATATATTTTAGGCAGCAGACTGAGAAACGGCAAGGTGCGCTATGCAGGTTGTATAGGCGGTATAATGCTTATAATAATAGCTGTTAAGACATTGCTTGCGGGGTAACATAGATAGTTGTCTGGTCTGTATATATAACCATGCCGGGCTTTGCGCCGTTTGGTTTGCTGACATATTTTATCTTTGTATAGTCAACAGGTACTTTTCCGGCATCTCTTGCCTTGCTGTGAGCGGCTGCAAGAGATGCTGCATAGGTAATTGTTTCATCATCAACAGGCATATTGTTCGTTATGATAACGGTATGTGAACCAGGGATATTCCTTGCGTGGAACCATAAGTCATTTTTAGCTGCCTGTTTAAGAGTGAGTCTATCGTTCTGCTTATTGTTTCTGCCGACAAGTATTTTAAATCCGGTTTTTGAAACAAATTCAAGCGGCGGAAGTGCAGCTTCCGGTTTCTGTTTTTTGGATGCAGAATGTATATATCCCTGTTCTGTAAGCTCCTGACGTATCTCGTTAAGCTCCCTTACACTTTCCGCTCTTGAAAGACTGTCAAGCACTGATGAAATATAATTGAGTTCTTCTTCTGCCTGTGATATCTGTACTTTAAGCACCTGTTCCGCAGTTTTTGCTTTCTGATATCCCTTGTAGTATTTCTGCGAATTTGCGGCAGGGGAGAGTGCCGGATCAAGCTTTATTGTTATTTCAGATAAATTTTCATCATAGAAATTCTCTGCTGTAAAGCTTGCCATACCTTTTTGTATCCTGTAAAGATTAGCCTGTATTATATCACCGCATATTCTGAGCTGTTCTCTGTCTGCACAGGCGGAAAGCTCATCATTCTGGATGTATATTTTTCTGATTAGCCTTGCTGCTATATTGTTCAGAAGCTTGTTAAGATCATTTGAACGCTGCTTTACTGTTTCGATAGCATCACGGCGTGAATAATATCTGTCAAGAAGTTCGCAGAATGAGGAACATTCCTTGAAGGCTCTGCCGCTGCCGTACTGCTCGATGTAGCCGAATGTGAAGTCAACAGGCTTTTTGTTTTCATCATATATGATATAGGGTTCACCCGATATATCCCTTACGGAGTTTATCAGACGTTTAAGGAAAAATCTCAGACGTGATACAGACTCCTCGTCAAGCTCTTTTGAATATACATTCCGTCCGTGACTTGTAAGATGTTCAAGCTCACGGCAGATTATAGGTGAGATACCCTGTAAAACATTTAAAAGAGCTTTTGAGAGAGACATATTTTTATTGAGTGATGTGACAGCCGAAATTATATCATCAGCGTCATTATCAAGAATACAGAGTTTTTTCTGTTGAGGAGGGATAGTGTATTTTATTCCGGGAAGTATAAGTCTGCGTGATGACATTGACAGGTCAACACGCTTTACCGCATCAATTATAGTTCCGTCACCGTCAATGAAAACGATATTGCTGTACTGTCCCATTATCTCTACAGCAAGAGTCATTATTACCGTATCACCAAGCTCATTTTTGCCCTCAAATTCAAGCATAAGAAGTCTTTCAAGTGCAGGCTGGGATATACTTCTGAGTCTTGCGCCGGAAAGACGTTTTCTCAGCAGCATACAAAGCATAGGGGGAACTTTTGGATTTTCGGGACTTTCCGCTGTGATATTTATTCTTGGACTGTTCGCCCTTGCAGATATAAGAAGTTTCTTTGTTCTTTCGGGTGAGCGCATAGATATAACAAGAGCGTCCTTTGACGGCTGGTATATCTTATCTACCTTGCTGTTTATTAAATTTTCTTCAAGTTCTTTTTTGAGATGTCTTAAAAATGCTCCGTCAAGTGCCATGATTTCCTCCGGAATTTTTAATTTTTATGCGAGATATAATATGCTGTCAGAGTCCGATTCAGCCTGTTCAAATTCAGTATCCGGAAATTGTTCATTCAGCTTTTTTACAAGCAGGGGTATTATCATATCCTCGGACTGAAAATGACCGAGATCAAAAACAGCGATATTATTGTCATTTGCAAAATTTATAAGATGGTGTTTTATCTCACCTGTTACAATAGCGTCACAGCCGTTTTTTGCGGCTGAAAATACGCACTCACCGCCTGCACCGCAGGAGACGGTTATTTTTCTGATATTTTTTCCTGTATCGGTAAATCTCAGACCTTTAAGTCCGAGAGAATTTTTTATTGACTCTGCAAACTCACGGCAGCTCATTTCCCTGTCAAGCTCACCATAAAGTGTACAGTCCTCTACAAAGCGTTTTTGGATATTTACGCCTATTGACAATGCAAGAGTATCATTAACTCCGTTTTCAGCTATATCAAGATTTGTATGTGCGGAAATTATGGATATACCGTATTTTGCCGCAAGGTAGGGAATACTGTCAGAGGAAAGTAATTTTATAGGGTTGAATATTACAGGATGGTGTGTGACTATTATTTTTATGTTTTTCCGCACAGCTTCATCTATAACTGCTTTGGTTGCATCGAGTGCTACAAGTATTTTATCATCCTTTGCGTTTTTATCGCCTATAAGTATTCCGACATTATCAAAGCTCATAGCCGTTTCAAACGGTGCGAATGTATTTATATATTCATAAATGCTTTTTACACTTGTCATTTTTCCGCCTCGCTTTTGCCTTCTGTTTCTTCGATAACTGAACGAAAATAAGCGGCTTCATCACGCCTTCCTGACTTTTCAAGACCGTCAATTTTACGTTTCAGCTTTGTTTTTATCATGTTTATATATCCGGCAGCTTCCTCGGAATCATCATCACCGAGTGAGCCGATATATTGTATTTTTTTGCTGCACTCACGTATTATACCGTCATATCTGCACAGCATTACAGAATAATGTTTTCTTCCCGAAACACACGCCTTTTCCTGTTCAATGCAAAAACCGTTCTGATACAAAAACAAACGCAGTGACTCCATACGTGTCATAGGCTGCAAAATAAGTCTTTTGCTGCCGTCATAAAGCCACTGCGTTCTTTTGATGATTTTTGCGATAAGCTCGCCGCCCATACCGGCGATAACGATATCATCCGCAAGATCGGGAGAAATATTGTCAAGACCGTCTGAAAGCACAGCCCTGACTCTATCCTCAACACCGTAAAGGCGGATATTCGACTCCGCATTTTTCAGCGGACCTGTTCTTACATCGCTTGCAACGGCGGAGAGTATCTTCCCTTCAGCAGCTAACTTAACGGGAAGAAAGGCGTGATCGGTACCAACGTCAACAAGCTTTGAATCCTGTCTTACAAATGAAGCACATAGCGCAAGGCGTTCATCAAGCTCAAACAAAGTATTCCGACTCACAAAAAAACCTCCGAAGCTTATTTATCCTTGATATGCTCGTTTATTTTAGAAACGAGGTCATCAGCGTCAACACCGTGAACCATACAAGCCTGTTCGATGGTTTCGCCTCTTGAAGCGGGACAGCCGAGACAATGCATTCCTATTGAGAGGAATATGGGAGCAGTTGTTTCGTCTATCTCAAGGATATCTCCGATAATAGTTTCCTTTGTTACCTGTGCCATTCTTATCATTCCTTTCATTTTTAATATTCCCATTATAACACACAAAAAAACATATTTCAACGATTTTTTTCAGAGGTATTTTATATGAGTAAGATAAAAGTAAGTTCTGAATTTGCGAATAATAACGAGGCTGAACGAAAGAAGAAGTTCAATGACCTTGTTTTGAAAATGATTGTCAGCACTCTTAATAACAGAAATAACAAAGCTGAATGTTCCTCGGGAGAAAAAACACCCCGTATCTGATATAAAGTCTTTCTCATAAGCATATTATTTTGCAGACGGAAAGGCGGTGTTTATTATGAAAAATACAGTTGCTATATATTGCAGATTATCCGAGGAGGATAAAAATAAGAAAAACAGGCTTGATGACAGCGGGAGTATTCAGAATCAGAAGCTTATGCTGACAGAATACGCCGAGAAGCAGGGATGGGAAATATATGGAATATATTCCGATGATGACTATACCGGTTCAGACAGGAACAGACCTGATTTCAACAGGATGATATCCGATGCCAGAGCCAAAAGATTCAACATTGTTCTTTGCAAAACTTTATCAAGATTTACACGCGAACTGGAAGTAGTGGAAATATATATACACAATCTGTTTCCGCTGCTTGGGATAAGGTTTGTGAGTATAGTTGATAATATCGACACAGATATTGCAGGTAACAAGAAATCAAGACAGATAAACGGACTTATTAATGAATGGTATCTTGAGGATATGTCAGAGAGTATAAAAGCCGCACTTAAAACACGTATGAAAGCAGGATATTTCATAGGTTCGTTTGCGCCCTACGGTTATAAAAAGGATCCTGAAATAAAAGGACATCTTGTTATAGATAATGAAACAGCGCAAACAGTCCGTGATATTTTTGATATGTATATAAACGGTGTTGGAAGGTCGGGAATAGCAAAAACATTAAATGAAAAATGCATACCAAGTCCATCGGAATACTATCGTATAAACGGAATAAGGAAGAATATTTTATCAGAACGTAACGGAAGATACTGGAATTATAATACAGTAAGTCATATTTTAGAAAACGAGGTTTATATCGGAAATCTTGTTCAGGGAAGAACGTTCAATCCGACCTACAAATCCCGTCATAGTATATCTGCCGAAAAAGATAACTGGATAAGATGTGAGAACACGCATGAACCGATAATAGATAAAGAAACGTGGGAGCTTGCAAGAAAAATATGGAATTCAAGGTCGAAACCGTGTTATAAAGGCAGTATAAATAAATTTGCAGGCGTATTGTATTGTGCAAAATGTGGTTACGGTATGGGTGTTGCCTATAACAGACATAAAAGATATTATAGGTGCAACGGTGCAAAGTATGGCAGAGTATGCTGTGAAGGTACGAATGTTTTTGAATCTACATTAGAAAAATCAATACTTGATGAAATACATAAAATAAAAGAAAAATACTTATGCAGAGACATTATAAACAGAGCAGCAGTAACTGATATTGTAAAGATCCGTACAAAAGACCTCGAAAAAAGAAAAAGAAAGCTTCTGAGAAATTCTGAAGAGCTTTCAAATACATTAAAAAGTCTGTATATTGACAAGATGAACGGAATTATAAGTATATCTCAGTTTATAGAGCTTTCAAAGGGATTTGAAAAAGAAAGAGACGAACTCAACAGGAAGATATCTGATGCAGATTCAGATATTGAAAATGAATCAAAGCAGACATGTGACGAGGAAAGCAGAAGAAAAGACGCTGAAAAAATAATAAGCTTTGACGATATTTCGAGAGAGCTTGTCAGCACATTCATAGACCGCATAAATGTAGGCGGAAACCGAGAAAACAGAACAATAGACATTTTATGGAAGTTTTAAAATAACGCCCGACCTCTCAAAACAGAAGTCGGGCGTATGTTATCGTTTATTATCATTCAACCGGCAGTTTGCCTGTTGTGATCTGTTCAAGCTGATAAATTATCTCACTGAAATAACGGAGATCTACTTTATCAAGAATTATAGCTTTTTCGTTGTCTGCTTTGTCATATACATAGCTTCCTCTTTTTACTGTACCGGGATGATAGAACCTGATATTTTCTATTGTAACATCCTCATCATAATATCCAACGGAACAGCCGCTGAAAGAAAATTCTGCTGCATGACCGGAAAGCTTTTCTGTTCCATCGGACAGTTTTTCACGGGAAGTAATGTCTTCACGGTAGAATTCAAAAAATCCGCCTCCGTCCTGTATAGAACCTTTGTACCAGCCAAACTTTTCTGTGCGTCCTATAATACTGTATGCACTTATTGTACGTCCGGAAAATCTTTCGACATCATACTTTCCTTTCTCGTCCTCATTTATACGGAAAACAGGTCTTTCAAGCTGTAAAAACGGCTGTTTTATCTCATAATCGCTTAACTGTTCTTTCCATGCAGAAAGTGTGTCATCATCAAGCTCCAGCGGATGTATAAGACCTACAGTACAGTTATCAGGTAATTCAAATTCGTCACAGTCTGCTGTATTGAATGTTCCGTCTTCCATATATCTGAATGTACTTATACATTTATCATCACTGTAAGCCGCCCAGATAAGCTCTTCTGCAAAGCTCTGCATGATAGGATTCTGTATAAAAAGTTTTTCCCAGTCTGATTTATTCCATCTGCGATCAGATATAAGAACGGTTTCGAGTCTTGACGATTGTATGGAAACAACGTTTTTAAGCTCTTTTTTAAGCTGTTTAAATTCGCTGTATTCGGCTTTGGCCTTTTCTTCATCGTCATTCTTTCCCGGCGAGGGCAGAGTTTTAAGCTTTTTACCGTTTTGGTCTGTTACCTCAAGTGCAAAGCCGTATGTCAGATATACATTGAATTTTCTTGTACCGTAATCGAAAATGCGTTTCCTTTCAATATCAAAATCAAGGTCGGGAACTATCTTATCTCCAAGCTCATCAGGGGTTATTCCGAGTATTTCGGCAGCTTTTCCCATAGCTTCAACAGCGGCACAACGTACCTGTTTATGCTTGAATTTATGTGAGATATTATCCACAGCCATCAATGCTTTTGATGAGCCGTTGAGTGCGATACCCTTTATTGTCTCGGCGGCAATAGCACCTCTTGCACATTCCCAGCTTGACCAGTTTTTTATACATTTCAGCATTTCATCTATAAGATCATTTCCGCCGTAAGCAGCAGCAAAATACATAAGCTGTTTCTTTTTTGCTTCCGCACCTGCATTATACCATCTTGAAAAAATTTCCGCTGCAAATGCTTCAAGCTCTTTTTTATCAAGCTCGTTTGCAAGTTTATCTGCTTCTTTAGGACGTTCGGGATATGAGAGAGTTGTATATGAAAGAATTATCGCCTGCATATATGTATCATCTGCAAGTGTTCTGTCATTTTTGTGAACCTGCGGGAGAGGAATTTCATAGAGCCATTGTATTTTCCTTGCACGTCCGCCTTTATGTATGGACTTTATGTATTCATCCGGCGAAAAGCTTGTTTTCTCTGTTTTATTATCAGATACTTTGAGAGTTGATTTACCGAGTATATCTCTTATTCTGTCCGCTACCTTTGTGCTTTTGTCTGTTTCGGCGGCTTTGGTCAGAATATCCGTATAATCTGATGCACCCCAGTTGTTCAGAATTTCTATTGCTGTTTCACGGAAAACCTGTTTTTTAGCGGTGAGCATTTCCTTTATATTATTTTCAAGCTCTTTGTGAACCGTCACGGAGTTAATGATCTCTCTGCGAACTTCCTTTGAACCGTCCCCACACATTTTCAGCAGTATCTTTTTATGGTTTCCAACAGATGTGTCTGTCTTTCCGAGATATATTGCATAAAGCTTTCTTGCATATACATTTTTCATATCTGCAAGCTGTTCATATTCTTCATCATTTGTTTCCGAATATGAAAGCATTTTTTCTGTATAAATTTCTATCAGCTTGTTTCGGTCCGGATCATCACCATAAAAACAACTGTCATCAATATCCTGATACAAACTGAACCTGTCTGCTACAGGAACTTTTTCACGCACTAATGATTCTATAAGATGATAATATCTGTCACTTGATGTATTGTGTACACGCATACTGCGTATTATTTCACGGGCATAGTCAGTAATATTATAAGGATTCTGTATGGTTTTATAAGCAATATATCTTTCAAGATACTCAGGAGTATTTCTCAGTGCGTATATTATATAGCGCACATGATAATCTGTAAAAGCTCTTTGCGTAGTATTAAGGGCAATAATATCATGTTTTGGAATAAGTACCGAAATATCTTTTTCTCCGTTAAGATATTGCCCGACTTCTTCGGATGCCTGACTTACATCCTTTTCGGTCTGAATGAATAATTCTACCATGTCATTATATCTGTCTGCACTAAGACGCTTTGAGGCTTTGGGATTTTCTTTTTCAAGTATGTCAAACATATGGTCGTAAAAGATATAATAATAATCCGGTACAAATCCTATTGCATTTATGCCTGTCATTTTATCACGGCTTCTCATTACCGAAAAATATTCATCAGGATAATTCTTTGCTTCGTATGCAAGCATATCGAGTGCATTTTTTTCCAGCAAGTTGGAATTTCCATTAGTAGTAAATACATTTGATTTGTAAGCCGCAAGAACTGTAGATTTTATTATTATGTCTGTGCTGACATAATTTTTCATTATATCAAAAAGAGAATCAAGATTTTCATTGAAATAATCTGAGGGAAGATTTTTTATAACTCCAAGCAGAAAAGCTTCTTCATGTCCGCCGATTTTATCCGTAAGAATACTGTTTATTTCTTTGGAATGATTTCTTGTCATAAACATAACGGACATGAAAAATTTGTATGAGTCTGTTTCAGTGTTATTTACCGTAGTAGGATTTACTGCCTTGAACTGTTCCAGAATATATGATGTCATTTCATTTATTTCCGAATCGGAGAATACATTGTCTTTATTATGAGAAAATATATGAAATTTATTGGTTTTTGCATAACAAAGTGCAAGAGCAAAAAAACGCAGCTTATTATGGAATTTAGCGGCTTCGTATATAAAGCGAGGATTCTTTTCTGCAATTTCAACTTGTTTACAGCCTTCAAAGTTCGATCCGGAATAATAATAATTGTCCGGAAACATATTTGCATAAAGCTTTGCTCTTGTAGTGAAATCGTCACTGCATACAAGCGAAAATGCATGATAGCAAGGGTCATTACTGTAATCGCTGTTATTGTAGTCAAATTTGAAATCATAGTATGGATATACCATTTTTTCTGTTGCATTGATAGCATCCATAAAAAGAATATAGCGGTCACTGTATTTTGTGTCGCTTTGCTTTTGTATATCGGAAACTATCTTTTTAGCTTTGGCATCAACAGCCGCTGACCATAGCTCAAGGGAATAATTACGCTTTCCTTCAAGCAGGCCTGTATCCATTTCTTTTGAAAAATCAAAGAACTTTTCAGCCTTGTTCATCCATGGCATTTCAAGATTCATGCTCTTTAATAAACTCAGCACTTCATTTTTAAATTGTTCATCAAAACCTGATAAGATATTCATTTTGCAATCACTCCTTTGCATTCAATATAACATATAAATGTCTATTTTACAACACAAAAAACTTTGCTGGGTAATTTTTAGTACAGATGTAAACGAGGTTATAAAATCAGCTTGTATTATGTAAAAATATCTTCTATAATAAAAGCATCAAAAATAACAGGAGTGAAAAGTATGGAACAGAAATTTATAAAGCCGCCTGTAGAAGTCAGATATAAGGACGAGCTTGAAGCACTGGCTTTTAATGATACATCAAGAAAACCTGAAAACTGGGTGCTGTCACCAAAAGCAGTAAGAACATTTATATTAGGTTCATTAAAGCCTATACCCACCGCAGACGGCGGAAAGATAGAAATACGAAAGAAATTCTACGGAAATGATTCTCTTGTTGAACGCTGTATTATAACACTTGCCGGAAGCAGAGGTCTTATGCTTGTAGGTGAACCCGGAACAGCAAAGACTATGCTTTCCGAACTGTTGTCTGCTGCTATAAGCGGAGTAAGTACAAATACTATCCAAGGTACAGCAGGCACCACTGAGGATATGATTAAATACAGCTGGAATTATGCACTTCTGCTTGCAAAAGGACCTGTGAAAGAAGCGCTTGTTCCGTCACCATTGTATATAGGTATGTCAAAAGGAATAATAACACGTTTTGAGGAAATAACCCGTACACCTGCCGAAATACAGGACAGTCTTATTTCTGTTATGAGTGATAAGGTTCTTAACATACCTGAAATCGAAGATAATGATCTGCTTTTTGCAAAACCCGGTTTTAATATTATCGGTACGGCAAATACAAGGGATAAGGGTGTTAATGAGATGTCCAGCGCACTCAAAAGACGTTTTAACTTTGAAACTGTCGAACCTGTAAAGGATATACGTCTTGAAAAGCAGATAATTCTGAACGAGGTAGGGGAAAGTGCCGTTGCAGACAAGATAGGAATGCCTGTCGATACAGACGTTGCAGAGCTTCTTGCCATGACATATCACGAGTTAAGAGAAGGTATTTCCGATATTGGTATAAAGGTGGAAAAGCCCTCATCTGTTATGAGTACGGCAGAAGCTGTATCTGTATATTATCAGACGCTTGCAAATGCATGGTATTATGAACAGCCTGAGCTTAATATAGATGACCTTGCACAAAATCTTACAAATGCTGTCTGCAAGGATACCAAGGATGATCTTGACAAGCTGAAAGCTTATTTCAATACAGTTGTAAAACAACGGTCGGAAAAGGTGGGAGGAGTATGGAAGAAGTTTTATTCGGCAAAGAAGTACCTGAAATAATATCTGTTTTAAAGCCCGATCTGTCACAGAAAATACTGTATTTTCCTGTACGTCATCACAGTCCCGGATGTTCGTTTCATCTTCTTAAAGTTATGGAGGAGTATAAACCGGACTGTATTCTTGTCGAAGGACCTCAGACTGCCGATAAACTCATACCTGTACTTACTGACAGCGGAACCGTACCGCCCGTTGCATTTTATTATTTTTATAAGGACAGTGCAAAGTATATCAGCGAGGACGGCGAGGAATACAAGTGTTATTATCCATTTCTGCGAACCTCACCCGAATATAATGCTCTGCGTTATGCAAAAGAAAATAATATCGACTGTGGATTTATTGATCTTCCTTATGGTGATATTCTTATAAATACTGCCGAGGAAAAAGGTCTCAGACAAAAAAAGGAAATAAACTCATACAGTGACGATTATTATTTTTCCGAAAGCAAATATTTATCTGCTCTGTGCGAAAAAACAGGTATGTGCAGCTTTGAAGAATTCTGGGAAAAATATTTTGAAACAGATGCATTATATATAACAACGGAAGAATATATAAAACGGCTTTATACCTATTGTTACATAACAAGAATAAATACGCCGTATGAAGATATGCTTTCGGATGGCTGTCTTGTACGTGAAAGCTTTATGGCTGAAAATATAAGCAAAGCTGCTAAAACACACAACAGAGTACTTGTTGTAACGGGCGGATTTCATTCTTACGGATTATATCAGCTCATTGAAGGAACGGCAAAACCTCAGAAATATAAACTTCACAAGTTTTCGGAAAAGGTGCAGGATGTATATGCAATGACATATTCGTTTGAAGCGGCTGACGCTCTCAGCGGATATTCTTCGGGTATGCAAAATCCGGGTTTTTATGATAAGGTTTTCAGCTGTATAAATGACTGTGAAAAAACAGAGTCTGATTCTCAGAGATTGCAAGACGTATATGAAACGGTTGTGCTTGATACTTTACTGAAATGTGCCAAAGCCTGTGTAAAGGAAAAGCTTCTTATAACAATGTCTGATATTTCCTCGGCAGTGACAATGTATCGTGGACTTGCCGCTATGCGTGAGAAAAAATCAGCCGGACTTTATGAATTGTATGACAGTGTAGCGGCGTGTTTTATAAAAGGGGAAAGAAATGCATCTTCCGACCTGCCGCTGCGGTTACTGAGCAAAACAGCAACAGGAAACGAAATAGGAGTACTTTGTGACAGTGCAGAAAAAGTGCCTATAATCAAGAACTTTGAAGAACTTTCAAAAAAGTATAAATTGAAAACGGATAGTGTTATCGAACAGAAAATTGAGCTTGAATTATTTTCAAAGCCTGCTCACAGAGATATCAGCAGATTGTTCTATCAGTTAGGATTTTTAGACTGTAATTTTGCAAAAAGAACAAAAGGTGCCGACCTTATACATAATACCGACCGAAGCCGTATCCGTGAGCACTGGTCATATAAACGTACAGCAAATGTTGACGCTTCACTTATAGACAACAGTGTATACGGCGGTACTATTGAAGAAGCCTGTACAGTCCTTTCACTGCGTAAATTAAAGTATATGCAGAAGTGTAACGAAGGCGCAAAACTCTATGTAGAGTGCTTTCTGATGGGAATAAATACAACAGATGGTTTCACCGATAAAATGGAGGATATTATTATAAATGATGGTGACTTTTTTTCTGTCGGTCAGGGTATATATTACTTCAATATGCTCCGCAGCCTTTATGAACTATATCAGACAGAAAATAAAACAGCAGATATATTCCTCCGAAAATGCTTTTACAAAGCTGTATCTATGCTTCCTGATATGATAAATGTAAATGAGGACAGACGGGATGAATGTATTAAAATATGCCGTATGCTTTACAGTCTTGTGACAGGAAAATTATTTGATGTATCGTATGAATATGAAATGCTGAAAGATGCTTTTATTTCAATGACTGAGAAACCTGATCCCGAACCGGCTGTTTATGGTGCTGTACTCGGTCTTTTGTACGGTATGGACAGTAATTATAAGAGTGAAATAAGAATAGCTGTACAGGCATATCTTTCAGGCTCAAAGGAAATGCAGAAAAAAGGAGCTGCTTTTATTCGTGGTTTGTTCATGACTGCAAGGGATATAGTTCTTGTGGGAGATGAATTTGTCAGAATAACGGATACTCTTATTAAGGGATTTGAATGGGATGAGTTTATGGAAGTCCTTCCCGAACTGAGACTTGCATTCAGTTATTTTTCGCCTTATGAAACCGATAAGATAGCAGGAGCCGTTTCGGCTCTTTATAACGCAAGTGCCGAAAATCTCAGACAGACTTTAAATACAGATAATGATATATATGCATTCGGAGCACAGCTTGAAAATGAACTATTAAAGGAAATGGGGTGGTATGATGTCTGATTTTAATAAGACTCAGACATTGAATAAATGGAGACTTATACTCGGAAAGAACTCCGAAAATCATATTGCTTTTCAGGGAAATTCTCAGGAAACAGGGCTTTATGAGAGTATGGAAAACACACTCGATTTTCTTTATAATATGGAATACGGTGAGGATATCATGCGAGCCGACAGAAAGGGCGGTCTTGAAAGCTCAATGCCTCAGGCTGTGCAGTGGATAGATAAAGTCAGGAAGCTTTTTCCGAAGCGTACAGTTGAAATACTTGAAAAGCAGGCACTCGATCATTTCGGGTTGACCGAGCTTATAACGGATAAGAAGGTACTTTCTAAAATGAAGCCGAATATGGATCTTCTTAAAACCGTTTTGCAGTATAAGAACCTTATGAAAAGTGATGTCATGAATGAAGCGAGAAGAATTATAAGTACTGTTGTTGAAGAGCTTACAGAAAAGATCAGAAGTGATATAAGAAAATCACTTTTGGGTAAACTAAACCGCAATATGCCGAGCAATGTAAAGTCCATGCGGAATCTTGACTTCAAAAAAACAATAAAACATAACCTGAAAAACTATGATAAAGAAAATAACCGCATTGTACTGAAAAACGTTTATTTCAGCAGCAGGACAAAACGTTATAACAAATGGCGTGTTATAATAGCCGTTGACGAAAGCGGTTCAATGCTTGACAGTGTTATTTACAGTGCAGTTATGGCAGGTATTTTTGCAAAGCTGCCTATGATAGAAACAAGGCTGGTTATTTTCGACACATCTGTTGTTGATCTGAGCGGATATGCTGACGATCCTGTTGAGGTACTTATGGGCGTACAGCTTGGCGGAGGTACAGATATTAACAACGCTCTTTCATATTGTGAAACACTCTGTAACAATCCTTATGAAACTATATATGTAGTTGTTACAGACTTGTACGAGGGCAGTGACACAAGATATCTTCTCAAAACATGTTCAGATATTATATCAGCCGGAAGCAGGCTTGTGATTCTTACAGCACTTGACCGTGATTCAAATCCGTCTTATGATGTAAATGTTGGACAAAAAATAGCAAATATGGGCGCATTTGTCGGTGCGATGACTCCCGAACAGTTAGGTGACCACATCGGCAAAATGATACAATAGGGGAGGGGAAAAAATGGACGAACTGAAAAAAGCTGTTTCGGAAGCTGATGATGAATACCTTATAGGTATAAGCAACAAAGGTATTTTAAAACGTGCATATAAAGATCTTGAAAATGCAGAGATCACAAGCGGATTTATAGACACATCAGCAGACGTTACAGTCGATAATGTACAATGCGTTATAAAAGCACCTCTTTCCGAAAGTGTGTGTTCCTGTCCCTCAAAATCTACTTGCAAACATATAGTAATGTCAATATTATGGCTTAAAAAAGAAATTTTTCCGCCTAATAAGACAGAACAAATTCAGGAAAGTAAAAAACTTCCTGCAAAACCTGAAACCCGTGAAAGCAAACTTGCAGGAGAATTAACGGAATACCCAATTGAAGAACTTAAAAAGGCAATGAAAAAGCAGTACTATAATTCATTTTTAGAAAAAGCAAGGGTGGGAATTTTTCCGAAAATGGAAGAAGGTACAACAATAACTGCCGATATTTATGAGGAAAATGTTACTGTAAAACTGTTATCACCTCTAAAGTATTCAGCGTGTACATGTCACATCAAGGAACTGTGCAAGCATAAGGCAGCTGTAATACTTGCGTGGAAATTAAAACACAAGGTCATAACAGTGGAGAGTCTTTTACCTGTTGAAGAAAGCGTTTCCGTTGATGACAGCAGTTTAAAAGAATGTGCAATGAATTGTTTATCGTTCATAGAAAGACTGCTTTCCGATGGTCTTGTACGTACCCCTGATGATATTTCGGAATATGCAGAATCAAATGCACTTATTTGTCACAATGCCGACTTTCCGAAAGGTGAAAAACTAATGCGTGAGATAGGGAACAGGCTCAGAGCTTATAATAATCATTCACCCGAATTCAGTACAGAAAGCCTGTTTTCAGCTATTATGGATGCATATATTCTTATGAAAAACATTCTTGATGAAACAAATATCGAAAAATTAAGCGAACTTTCCGGCAAATTCAAGAGCAGTTATACTATAAGTGACAAACTTGAAATTATACCTGTTGCACAAAAAAAGCTTTCTTCGATTGCAGGCTACGAAGGAGATATATACTATTTTGTAAATAAAAGTGATAACGGCGGGGAACTTCCTTTCCTTACATTTTCGGATATACGTCCGACTTTTTATGATAATAACAGAAGAAGTCAGGTATCAAATGCACCGTGGGGACTTTACGGCACTTGCAGTACGCTTATGGGTTCTGAAATGCGTCTGATACTGCCTAAACTTTCGGGTATAAAGCTTTCGTCCTCAAAAGAAACACAGGCATATCAGCTTTGCAAGCCAAATCTTAACCAAAAAGCTGTTTATGATAAGATATACACTGATTTCCGAAAGCTTATTGATGATAATTTTGCTCATACCGGTGACGATGACAGCGAAATACTTGTAATGCTTATGCCGGAAAAATGCATAAGCTCGGAATTTAGTGAGATCGAACAGACGCATACAATAGTTATTGAAGATTTTTACTTTAACCGTATAAATATAAAAGCACGTTACAAAAGCAAAACCAAAAACTTCTTTGCACAGCTTTCTGATGTGGGAAAAACAATGCTCGAACATCCCGAAAAACACTATGTTATTTTCGGAAATGCCTATATAGAAAACGGAGAGTGCAATATTTATCCGATAGCGGTTTTTGATAATATAAAAGCTCCGGTTCCCGATAAAAAACAATGCAGTGATAAAAAATATGATTCCGATAATAAATACATCTATTTTTACAGGATGTTTTGTGATATAATAAGTATGTTATGTGACATGACAGAGTGCGGTATAAACTCTTACGATATATGTAATCAGATAAACGACAGTGCATGCGAATGCGAAAACTCCGGACTTACGGTGCTTTCTCAAAAGCTGAATAAGCTTTCAGAACTTATTTCCGCAAAAAATCACACATACAGCAATGACAATACCGACATTATAAGCCTTTTCGGAGATATATATTCATATCTGAAAACCGGCAGAAAAAAGACCGAATTAAAGTGTGCAGTAAAGAAAACGATGGGGGATAATAAAAATGAATTTGCTGAATAATGTGCAAAATAATGATCTTCAGAAAAAAATATTGAATGTTCTCGGTCAGATAGGCTTAACCGAACACGAAACAGAAACAGCCCGCAAATTCTTTGACTTTTCAAAGGAGCCTGATATATCCCTGCTTGAATCCCTGAACGTCAGAAAGCTGAACTACTCTACCGTACACCGCAACAGCTGTATGCTTTTTGAAGAAATGCTCCGTATGCCAAAAGGAAAAAGTATGGAAGCTACTGACAGGTATATAATGTTTTTTGATTCTCTTACAGGCAACTCAATAGGACATTTTCTTTTTAATCAGTCTTATATGTATGCCAATCATGACGCAAATATCAGAATTCATCATGCATATGAAAGAAGATATCCTATATCTGAATTACAGCCGAAAATGCTGGCTTTTGATGCATTCAGAATAAATACAGGAAAAGGCTTTTATACAACCAAAATACTTACTGCCGCTAAAACAGAACCAAGGGATCTATACAAAGCCGGAAAATATTACTGCTGTGAAGAAGAAAAAAATACACGTCAGAAAATGTATGCCTTTGCACTCGCTTATCATGGCGAGGATGTATTTACAACGGCTGAGATCAGCGAAATGACGGAAAGCATACTACAGCTTGAAGGTACAATGTCATCTAATTATACGGTAGATCTCGAAAATATAATTCTGTGCCTGTTTATCAGCATGAACAGGAGTGAGGAAATACAACACCGATTCAGACTCAGAATGAAGATGAAGTTTGATATGCTTTTGCAGGCAATTCTGGATTATGTTCCAACAAGTTATTTTGAAAAAAATATGGATATCATATCCGAATGCGGAGAAACTGCACTTGATATGACTGTAGAAAAAATGATAAAGCGTACTGTTCAGTCTGCTGTTTCTTCGGATGCGTTTGAACATACTGATTCATGGGAAAAGCCAAAAAATTCCATGCGTTTTCTTAAACTGCTTGCACAGAAATATACAGAACAGTATATCTCATGTATGACTGCAAACGAGCCTTTGGGAACTGGTGCAAAATGGGGTTATATGTTTGATTGCTATAATGATCTTTATATGATACTTGAAAGTGCAGTACCGAATGTAAAAGAAATATATGATCTTGATACTCAAAGGATATTTACAGAAAATGTTATAAACCGTGAAGTTATAGACGTTAAGAATACTATAAGACGGCAGGTAATGGATTATCTCAAAGGTAATACAGATATAAGCATACTTGAACCTATAAGAGCCGAACTTGTCGAAAATCATAAACAATGGAGTTCAATGTCTCACGAGGTCAATATACTGAAGCAGATAAAATCATGCGGTGATTTTTACGACAGATTTGTTGCCTATAAGGTCATTCAGAATCCCTTTGCTGTTGAAGAATATATAGATGTATTTTTAAGAAAAAGCGACCTTCAAAAAGCAACAGATGAGATGAAAAATATATTCAGCTCCGCAATAAAGGAAAATGTACCGTTTGAGGACAGAATAAAGCTGTTTGAGCTTATATATAACAGGAATTCTTACTGGGAAGACCGCAGAAAAGCGTTCTCGGATGCCTTTGTTGATATAATGGCAGATAATACTCAATCATATGACTCCGTATATAAAGAAGAATACAGTAAGTACGATATAATTACACGCTGCTGCTATGCCCGTTATCTTGAAAAGACAAATGCAGATGACAAAAACAGGGATGATCTTATTTTTCTGTGTTCTGACAATTCAAAGGAAGTACGCCGTACCGTTACCGATATATTCGGAAGACACAGGGAATATGAATCGGAAGTCATATCTCTGCTTTCCGCAAAAAAGCAGTCTGTAAGGGAAACCGCTGTTGATATAATAGCACTATGGGGTGCAGAAAATTTCCGTGAAATACTGGAAAAAGCCGCTGATAAAGAAAAGAGTGCCAAGCTTTCAGATAAGATAAGAGCCATGCTCAGTACCAGAATATCAAACACAGAAAACGGAGAGAACATATTCTCACCGATAACTTTTGTTGAGGATATACACAAAGGCGGCAGAGCAAGAAAAATTGCATGGCTGTATAATACGGCTGTTCCGGAAGTGCATTTCAAAAACGGCACTCCTGCTGACGAAAAATACTTGCAGGCTGTTATTTTGTGTTACAGTACAATGGATATTCCGGGAAGAAATGACAGTGCATTTTTACTTGCCAATGAACTTAACGAAGATGAACTTAACCGTTATGCAGCAGAGATATTCTCAAAATGGCATAGTGCCGGAGCAGAAGCAAAAACTAAATGGGCTATGTATTTTTCCGTCATACACGGCGGTGATAGTATGGTTGAGATAGCTTTGAAATGTATAAAGGAATGGGCTGAAAATATGAGAGGTGCTATAGCAGCAGAAACAGTAAAGGCAATAGCACTTAACGGAAGTCCGGTTGCACTTATGAGTGTTGATAACCTTGCACATAAATTCAAGCAGAAGCAGGTAAAAAAGGCTGCATCAGATGCTATGGAAACTGCCGCTGATGCATTGGGTATAACGGCTGATGAATTAGGGGACAGGATAGTGCCGGATTTTGGCTTTGATGAAAATATGGAGCGTATTTTCAATTACGGCGAGAGAAAATTCAAAGTATGCCTTTCACATTCATCAGAGCTTGAAGTATATGACGATAACGGAAAGAAACTAAAAACAATGCCTGCACCTGCCAAAAAAGACGATGAAGTTATTGCAAAAAAATCCAATTCAGATTTCAAGGCACTTAAAAAGCAGATTAAAAATGTACTTTCAATACAATCATCAAGACTGGAAACAGCACTTATTTCAGGCAGAAAATGGAACAAGACCGCATGGGAGAATCTGTTTGTCAAAAATCCTGTGATGCATACCTTCGCAACAGGTCTTATATGGTCAGCATATCACGATGATGAAGTAACGACTTTCAGATATATGGAGGACGGTACATTCAATACAGTTGATGAGGATGAGTTTGAACTTCCTGAAAATTGCCACATAAGTCTTGTTCATCCGATAGAACTTGATAAGGAAACTCTCTTGGCATGGAAAGAGCAGCTTAGTGACTATGAAATAATACAACCGATAAAACAGCTTGAAAGACCTGTATATTTTATCAGAGATGAAGAAAAGGGAACATTTGATCTTAATCGTTTCAACGGACAAAAAATAAATGCACTTACACTTATGGGACGTGCAGTAAAGCTTGGCTGGAACAAAGGCTCGGCACAGGATGCGGGAATGTTCTATGTCTTTTACCGTGAAGATATAACTGAAAAGGTAAAGCTTGATGACGGTAGTTACGGATTGCTTGGAACAGCTGCCGAGCTGCATTTCAGTGGCTGTTATATTGCCGTTGAGAATGAGGAAGTTACACTCGAAAATATACGTTTTTATACTCCCGGAACAATTAAACACGGAAGTTATATTTATGATGAAGCCGATAACGAAAAAGCAATTCAGCTCGATAAAGTTTCACCGAGATATTTCAGCGAGATCATTTTGCAGTTGGAAGAAATAGCTAAAAATACAGAAAACGACAGGGAGTGAAAACATTGAGCTATAAAATTTATAAGGAAGCACCGCCTGTTATTCTTGAATTCCTCAATTACATTGAAAATATCAAGGGAAGATCTTCACTTACTACCGAAGAATATTACAGAGACCTGAGAACGTTTTTCCGTTTTATCATAAAAGACAGGGGTCTGATCGACAAGGATATTCCTGTTGATGAAATAGATATTTCTTGTGTTGATCTGGAAATGGTCAGTTCAGTGACGTTTTCCGAAATTCTTCTTTTCCTTAATTATTGCAAGGACGAAAGAAACAATGCTTCGGCAACAAGAGCCCGTAAAACCACTACATTAAAGGATTTCTTTAATTATCTCACAGTCAAGACACATAAATTATCATATAATCCGACTGAACAATTGGAATCACCCAAAGCAAAGAAAAGTCTGCCTAAATATCTTACCCTTGAGGACAGTCTGAGATTATTGGAAGCTGTAGACGGAGAATTCAAAGAAAGAGATTACTGTATTCTTGTCTTTTTCCTGAATTGTGGACTCAGATTGTCGGAGATGGTAGGTATAAATCTTTCCGATATTAACAGTGAAAATGTAATCAAAATAAGGGGAAAGGGGAATAAAGAAAGACTCCTTACCCTTAATCCTGCCTGTGTAAAAGCACTTAATGAGTATATGAATGTCAGACCTGTTGACGGCATTACTGATAAGAATGCTTTGTTTATAAGCAGAAAAAAGTGCCGTATTACAAATAAAGGGGTTTATCATATGGTAAACCATTATCTTGAAAAGATCGGACTTGGTAATCAGGGGTACTCACCTCACAAGCTCAGGCACACAGCAGCAACACTGATGTATCAGAAAGGCGGCGTAGATATCAGAACGTTGCAAATTATCCTCGGTCACTCTAATCTCGGAACCACTCAGATATATACACATGTTGCAAACGAACAGGTTGAAAAAGCACTTAATGCCAATCCGCTTGCAAAGGTGTGAGCAGTTTACATTAACGCAAAGGGGGAAAAGAATCAAAATGAACATAACAGAAAGCTGTGTAGAGTGTCTTTGGAGAAGACAGCAGCATCTTTCAAACGATCCTGCGTATTTATCCGATATAAAGAAAATACTTGATAATCGCAGACCTGATGATTGCTCTCCATATCTGGTTTATTTATTCAACGAAACGTATGAGCGACATTTTGGCATAAGACCGTCTTATGCAGACGCAAAGAAAACTTATAATGATTTTGTCTTATCCAAAGAAGAATCAATCAAAAATCAAATCGAAAAAGCAGCCGATCCGCTGAAAATATCCCTCACATATGCAAGAAGCGGAAATTACATTGATTTTGGTGCTTTAAGCAAAATAGATACCTGTACATTTACAGATCTGCTTTCAAATGCCACGTTTGCAAAGCAGGATGAAGCTGTTTATGAAGAATTTATCAGAGAATGTAAAAATGGCAAGAAATTTCTTCTTATAGCAGATAACTGCGGAGAGATCGTTCTGGATAAAATATTTCTGGAACAACTTAAAAAAGAATATCCGCATCTGGAGATTACAGTAATGGTACGAGGTGCCGATGTTCTTAATGATGTAACCGAGGTGGATGCAGTTTATGTAGGAATTGATAAAACTGCAAGAATTGTATCAAGCGGTATCGGTATTGGCGGGATCATTTATAAATTGATTTCAGATGAAGCAAAAGAAATACTCGATACTTCAGATATAGTTCTTGCAAAAGGTCAGGGAAATTATGAATCACTTGGCGGTCATGGCAGACATATATATTACAATAAATGAGCAAATCTGACAACTTGCACAAATATTTTGGTCAAAATCAAAATTTGACCCCTGTATTCATTACTTAAATCAACGAAATTCCATAGATTATTTGTGCATTATAACGAAGTTTTTGAAATTTGCTCATTTATAGTTATTCATTTTTATGCAAATGCGAATTGTTTACGAGCAGATTTGCTGTTCCGAAGTTTACAGGAATGTTTATCAAAGAATAAGGTCCAAGCCGGATCAGGATAATCATATCAATAACCCAAAAATCATAAGATCCGGCTTAAAAACTTATTTCAGTGTAATCCTCTCCTCTCAATGTCCCAAAATCTTCATTTTGGGACATTGAGTATGTAATCTACATTTGCTTGGCGTTGCCTTTTTTAAAACATTTCATCTGCTGCCAGATCCTCGTGCAGATCAGTTATTATATCCCCTTTGACTTGCATTGTAGCTGCTGAGTATGGCATACCGCTTGAAGAAGTCGGATACACTCCTGTTGTATGATCTACAAAATAATCTCCGAATCCCGCAGCCTTTATTTCATCAATACTTAGATTTTTTGTTAATTGATACACTATAGTTCCTACCATCTCCAGATGAGCAAGTTCTTCCGTTCCTACATCTGTCAATACTGCCTTTACTTCCGGATATGGCACGGTATATCTTTGGCTCAAATAACGAAGTGAAGCACCAAGTTCTCCATCCGGACCGCCATACTTAAAAAAGATATAAAAATATACTCCCGGCAGATTGTTCTACCGGGAGTTTTTAAGTGTTTATAGATTTATTTCTTAACGATAATTGCCTGAAACCTGTCAACAG
>Ga0310695_10002937_pt1 | contig 34575 bp, 24 predicted proteins | sample RumenRJG_04DNA_FD_203882 | JGI IMG/M metagenome (GOLD analysis project Ga0310695, IMG submission 203882) | Bovine rumen microbial communities from Lethbridge, Alberta, Canada - RJG_04 (v2) (version 2) | ecosystem: Host-associated > Mammals > Digestive system > Stomach > Rumen | place: Canada... | reverse complement strand
AGGATCGTCTCCGTCTCCCGGTCATGGGAATAGAGCAGTGCGCTCAGATAGGGCGGGAGTGCTGCGCGGATCTTCTCTGCGTCCCGGTTTTCCACACCGTCGGAGCCGTCACTGACCACATCCACAAGGCGCTGTGAGAACTGATGGCGATCCGCCGAGGAGGTCTGCCATACGACAGAGGGCTTGTCCAGCGCGACCATACGCGGATAGGAGCCCGTGCGGCGATCCACCGCGGCGGTCCCGAGGCCGCACACCAGGCGGAGCATGCCCTTCTCGGGATGATCCACCCCGAAGCGGTAGGGACTTGAGGAATAGCCGACGCCCGCCGCGCACGGCATGAAAAAGCCCTCATAATGAGAGCCGGAAACCCGCTGGACAAGGATCCCCATCTGCTCGTCCAGATGCTCAAGCCCGCGCCGTTTCCGGTAATCCAGCGCCGAGAGACTGACGGTGCTTGCGTAGACGGTGCGGATGGCGGATTCAAACGCGTGCAGGCGTTCTTCCGGTGAACCGTGATTGCTGCAGAAAACGGATTCGTATTTCCCAGCAAAGGCGTTGCCGAAGCCGTCCTCGAGGATCGAGCTTGAGCGAACGATAATGGGCTCGTTGCCGTAATACTCCAGAAGCTTTCGAAACTGGGTGCGAAGCGGCAGAGAAAACGCACCGCCCAGCAGGGCCTCCGAGAAAGCCTGCGCCTTGGAGAAATACCCGTCCGCCGTCTTCTGACTGAGCTTGAGATCCCAAAGACCATTGTCCACAATGAAGGAATAGAACACATCGGAGCCGATATAGAAGGAATCGTGCGGCTCAATGCGATCAAAGAGTTCCGCGTCCCGGTTTTGGACGATCTTCCTTGACAGCAGCATCCCGCAGGCTTTGCCTCCGATCAGCCCGGTGCCGATCATGCGGTCATGGATTTCGAAATAGTCCCCGGGCTGAAACTGCTCTACGATCATATCCCGCATGCGTTTATCGCGTGTGAGCATGATGTCGCACATCCGGTCGCACTCGCTGCGGATGTCCAGACCAGCATCATATTTTACACGGGCGGCGTGGAAGAAGCGCTCCCAGCTGTCCATGCTCTGGCTGTTTTTGAGCCCCTTCGCGTCGTTGAGACTGCGGTAAAAGCGGCTGAGCTCCACGCTCTCCGAAACGGAATAAAAGTTGATGTCTTTGAGATCGCAGCCGTAGGGCTGGGCCAAATGGGCATGCGGTCTTTCCCAGACCTTTTCCGCCCGGAAAAAGAGTTTGTCCCGCCCACCCGGAAAAACGTCCAGCAAAAGCTGTGTGGTGCTCGCAATAATGTCGATCGCGTCAAAGGAGTGCCTGCCGCGCAGGACCGGAAAATACGCGACGGTGTCCAGAGAGAACAGGAAGGGACAGGTCAGGTGAAAGAAATTTCCCATCATGAGATCAGTGGCCCAGGCCTCCTCAAGCTCGGAAAGACAGTCAAAGACATAGAAGGCGTCACGCCCTTCCCGTTCGATCAGATTGTGAATATCAACGGTGAATGATTCAAAGAGATGGGAAAGGGGCACATGCACCTCCCGCACGCCGGGCAAGGCAGGCAGGATGGGATCGTGTCCGGCAAAACGAATGTAGAGGATGTTTCTGCCGTCCCGGACGGCCTGCTCGGCAAAGGCTCTCGCAAAAAACCGGAATTCATCCAGGTCGGAGACCTGCCACACCACGTTGTCACCCAGACGGATGGAATCAAGACACTGATCCAGTCCGGGAATACCGGACAGAATCGGTTCAAAAGCAGCCATATTGTCCTCCTATTTTCGTAATAGATTCCTAAGGTATTAGATATGAACCCAGGAGGAAATCAAATTTGTTTTTGAGGGAGCTTTGCTTCTTCAAAAACACCCTGAGCCGAGCTGTGCGAGGCCTCGCGTCGACCAAATGCGGCGTGTTACAGTCCGCCGCATGCGATAAACGCGAGTTCTCGATTGCGAAACCAGAGTTTCGCAATCGACTAAATCAAGTTCGTATAGCCCATGAGAAAGCGGTCGACCTCGGCGGCACAGGCACGGCCCTCGGCTATGGCGTGGACCACCAGAGACTGGCCGCGGTGCATATCACCGGCTGTGAAGATATGCGGGATGCTGGTCTGGAAGGAACCCGTCTCAGTCTTCACCGTGCGGTCAAGCTCCACACCGAAAGCGGCGCACACATCATCCCGGCACCCGGAAAAGCCTGTCGCCGCGATGAGCAGTTCACAGGGAAGCTTTGTTCCGTCCTTCGTAACGACAGCCGTGAGATTACCCGCGTCATCGGTTTCAAGCGAAGCTACACTCTGCGAGAAGAGACGCGGGTCACTGCCGAAAACGGCGTCAGCTTCTTCCTGCGCGTAGTCTTGCGGGAGGCTGCCGTCCGGCGTGAGATAATCCTCTTTCGCTCGGCGCACAAGCTGTACAAGACTTTTGCAGCCTTGGCGAAGGGACGTTGCGACGCAGTCGCTCGCGGTGTTGCCGGTGCCGATGATGACCACATTTTTCCCCTCAGCGGAGGGGACGGCGGGGGTGAGGGACAATTGCTGCCGCTGGACTGCGGCGGGCAGAAAGTCCATGGCAAAGCACACGCCCCGGACGCCATCCGCGTCGATGCCGAGCGGGCGCGGCTTTTCCGCCCCGCAGCAGAGCACCACCGCGTCGTATTCCATCATCAGCCGCTGGGCCACCGCGGGGTCTGCAGCGTCGAGGCCGGTCACAAAGCTCACGCCCTCGCGCGTCATGAGATCACAGCGGCGGCGGACAACGGCTTTCGGCAGCTTCATGTTCGGGATGCCGTACATCAGCAGCCCGCCGGGCAGCGCGCGCTTTTCGATCACCGTGACGCAGTGCCCCCGGTGGTTGAGCTGATCGGCCACCGCAAGCCCTGCCGGGCCGGACCCAACCACCGCCACATTCTTGCCGGAGTTGTGGGGTGAAAATCGCGGCTCCATCAGATGATGGGAGAAAGCGTATTCGATGATGCTCAGCTCATTGTCATGTACCGTGACGGAATCGCCATACAGCCCGCAGGTGCAGGCCTGCTCACAGAAGGCGGGGCAGACGCGGCCTGTAAACTCCGGGAAGTTATTTGTTTTCAAAAGCCTTGACAGCGCGTGGGCGAAGTTACCGTCCATGATGCTGTCGTTCCACTCGGGGATCAGGTTGTGCAGCGGACAGCCGAGCTGTTTCCCCTCAAACTGTACCCCGGCCTGGCAGAAGGGCACGCCGCAGTTCATGCACCTCGCGCCCTGCTCACGCCGCTGCTCCTCGGAACGGGGAAGATGAAATTCCTCCCAGTCCTTTACCCGCTCGAGGGGCGGACGCACAGGATTCGCCCTGCGCTCAAATTCCAAAAATCCGGTCGGTTTTCCCATTCCATCCACCTCCTCAGTGATTCACGGCGGCGTAAAACGCCTTGATCTCGGCCTGCTCCTGCGTCTCGCCGCGGCTCTCAAAGTCCTCGATGGCCTTGCGCATGCGCTCATAGTCCTCGGGGATGATCTTCTTGAAGGCGGGCAGATACGCCTTGAAATCCTCCAAAATCGCGGCGGCCTTCTTTGAGCCTGTCGCGTCAAAATGCGCCTGCAGGAGATCCCGCAGCTCCTGCACGTCGTTCGGGTCTTTGACCGGGCCGACATGCAGACCGTCCTTGTTCATGCGGGTGTAGAGATCGTGCGCCTCATCCAATACATAGACCACGCCGCCGGACATCCCGGCGGCAAAGTTTTTGCCGGTCAGCCCCAGAATGAGCACCCTGCCGCCCGTCATGTACTCGCAGCCGTGGTCGCCCACGCCCTCCACCACGGCGGTGGCGCCGGAGTTTCGCACACAGAAGCGCTCGCCCGCGACACCGGAAATAAACGCTGCGCCGGAGGTTGCGCCGTAGAGAGCCACATTGCCGACGATGATGTTCTCGTCCGCCGGGAGCGGCGATCCCTTCGGCGGGTACAGGATCAGCTTGCCGCCGGAGAGTCCCTTGCCAAAGCCGTCGTTGGAGTCGCCCTCGAGCCGGAGCGTGAGCCCCTTCGGGATAAAGGCGCCGAAGGACTGCCCGCCGCCGCCCTGACAGTTCACGGTATAGGTGTCATCCTTGAGTGTGCTGCCATAGCGCCGCGTGATCTCCGACCCGAAGAGCGTCCCGAAGGCGCGGTCGGTGCTGGAAACACAGACATGCACGCTGCCGGGCTTTTTCGCCTTGAGCTTCGCGCCGAGCTCCTTCAATAGCACACTCTGATCCTTTGTTCGCTCCAGGTGAAAATCATAAACCGCGTCCGCTTTGAAATGCGGCACGGGATGGGGGCAGGGCATGGAGAGCAGGGCGGAGAGGTCCACGGTCTCGGCCCGGTGGGTGATGCGTTTTTCGCGCTCCACGAGAAGATCCGTCCGGCCTACCAGTTCGTCCACTGACCGGACGCCGAGCTTTGCCATAATCTCTCGGAGCTCCTGCGCCACAAAGCGCATGAAGTGGATCACATATTCGGGCTTGCCGGAAAAGCGCTGTCGAAGTTCCGGGTTCTGTGTCGCGACGCCTGCCGGGCAGGTGTCCAGATTGCACACGCGCATCATGCAGCAGCCGAGGCAGACAAGCGGCGCGGTGGCAAAGCCGAATTCCTCCGCACCCAGCATGCAGGCGATGGCCACGTCCCGCCCGGTCATGAGCTTGCCGTCCGTCTCCAATACCACCTGTTCTCTGAGTCCGTTTTTAATGAGCGTCTGGTGCGCCTCGGCAAGCCCCAGCTCCCAAGGAAGCCCGGCGTTATGGATAGAGGAGGCGGGGGCTGCGCCGGTGCCGCCGTCGTAGCCGGAGATCAGCACCACCTGGGCCCCGGCCTTGGCGACGCCGCTCGCGATCGTGCCGACGCCCACCTCGGACACAAGCTTGACGCTGATGCGGGCCTTGTGGTTTGCATTCTTGAGGTCGTAGATGAGCTGGGCCAGATCCTCAATGGAATAGATGTCGTGGTGCGGCGGGGGACTGATGAGCGTGACGCCGGGGGTGGAGAGCCTTGTGCGGGCGATCCACGGATAGACCTTGCTGCCCGGCAGATGGCCGCCCTCGCCGGGCTTTGCGCCCTGGGCCATTTTGATCTGCAATTCTTTTGCGCTCGTGAGATAGGCGCTCGTGACACCGAAGCGCCCGGAGGCAATTTGCTTGATGGCGGAACAGCGCAGAGGATCTGAAAGCCGCTCGGAATTCTCACCGCCCTCTCCGGAGTTGGACTTGCCGCCGAGGGTGTTCATCGCGATGGCAAGACAGGTATGGGCCTCCTCGGAGATGGAACCGTAGCTCATGGCCCCGGTCTTGAAGCGCTTGACGATACTATCCACGTTCTCCACCTCGTCAATGGGAATGCCGCCGTCGGGATCGAAGCGCATACCCAGCAGCCCGCGCAGCGTGTGCGGCACCGCCTGATCGTCCACCAGCGCGGAGTACTGCTTGAAGACGGCGTAATCTCCCTCCCTGACTGCTTTTTGCAGGAGCTTGATGGTGAGGGGATTGTACATGTGGTCCTCCTTGCCCGCGCCGGAGCGCAGCTTATGGGAGCCGACGGAATTGAGCGTTCCGTCAAAGCCCAGCCCCAGCGGCTCAAAGGCCTGGTCGTGCTGCCACTCCACGCTCTCGTCGATCTCCGCGAGACCGATGCCCTCCACGCGGCTGACGGTATTGGTAAAATAGCGGTCGACAACAGACTTGCTGATGCCGACGCATTCAAAGATCTGCGCCGCCTGATAGGACTGGATGGTGGAGATGCCCATTTTTGCCGCAATCTTCACAAGGCCGCTCAGGATCGCGTGGTTATAGTCATCGACCGCCACGCCCACATCCTTATTCAGCATCCCGCGCTCTGAGAGCTCTTCGATACACTCCTGGGCGAGATAGGGATTGATGGCCTGCGCACCGTAGCCCAAAAGGGCTGCAAAGTGATGCACCGTGCGCGGCTCGGCGCTCTCCAGCACCAGGGACACGGCGGTGCGCTTTTTGGTGCGCACCAGATACTGCTGCACCGCCGAGACCGCTAAGAGCGACGGGATCGCCACATGGTTTTCGTCCACGCCCCGGTCGGAAAGGATCAGGATATTCGCCCCGTTTTTATACGCCCGGTCACAGGAGACAAAGAGACGGTCAAGCGCCCGCTCCAGAGGCGTGCGCTTGTAGTAGAGCAGGGAAATGGTCTCCACATGAAACTCGGGATTGTCGAGATAGCGGATCTTGAGCATGTCCACACTGGTGAGGATGGGGTTTTCGATCTGCAAAACCGCACAGTTTTCCGCCTGCTCCTCGAGCAAGTTCCCGCTTGCGCCGAGAAAGACCGAGGTGTCGGTCACGATCTTCTCCCGGATGGCGTCGATGGGCGGGTTCGTGACCTGGGCGAACATCTGCTTAAAGTAGCTGAAAAGCGGCTGCCGTGCTTCGGACAGGACCGCGAGCGGAATATCCGTGCCCATGGAGGCCGTTGGCTCTGAACCGGATTTTGCCATGGGGAGGATCAGGTCCTTCACTTCTTCATAGGTATAGCCAAAGGCCTTGTAGAGCTTGTCCCGCAGGGCCTGAGAATGCTTTTCCACCGCCCGGTTCGGGACGGGCAAATCCCCTAAATGCAGGAGACACGAATCCAGCCATTCGCCATAGGGGCTCTGGGAGGAGAACTGTTCTTTCAGTTCCTCATCTTCCACAATGCGCTGCCTGACGGTATCCACCAGCAGCATGCGTCCCGGGCGCAGGCGGGACTTTTTCAGGATCTTCTCCGGCGGGATGTCCAGCACGCCGACCTCGGAGGAGAGAATAAGATAGCCGTCGCTCGTCTGATACCAGCGGCAGGGGCGAAGCCCGTTGCGGTCGAGGACCGCTCCGACAACATCGCCGTCGGAAAAGACAATGGCGGCGGGCCCGTCCCAGGCCTCCATCATCGTGGCGTAGTACTGGTAGAAGTCCTTTTTCTGCTGGCTCATTTTCTTATCATGGGCCCAGGGCTCGGGGATGGTGATCATCACCGCCTGCGGAAGGGACATCCCGTTCATCATCAGAAACTCCAGCGTGTTATCCAGCATGGAGGAGTCCGAGCCCGCCGTGTCGATCACGGGGAGGATGCGGTCCATATCCTCATCGGAGATGACGGGGGAATGCAGCGTCTCCTCCCGCGCCAGCATCCTGTCGACGTTGCCGCGGATGGTGTTGATCTCCCCGTTGTGCATCAAAAGCCGGTTCGGGTGTGCCCGATCCCAGCTCGGGTTGGTGTTGGTGGAAAAGCGGGAGTGCACCATTGCCATCGCGCTTTCACAGTCCGCATCCTGCAGATCGGGATAAAAGGCGCGGAGCTGATCGACGAGGAACATGCCCTTATAGACGATCGTGCGGCTCGAGAAGGAGGGAATGTAGGTGCCGATGCCGCTCTGCTCAAACTCGCGCCGGATAATGTAGAGGCGCCGGTCAAAGTCCAGCCCCTCTGCGCAGCCCTCGGGCCGCCGCACAAAGCACTGCATGATGCAGGGCATGGCGTCCCGAGCAGCCCTGCCGAGAATGTCCGGATTTGTCGGCACCTTGCGCCAGCCGAGAAACTCCAGTCCGTTGCGATTAACGATGATTTCCAGCATCTTCTGGGCCTGCATGCGGGAGAGCACATCCTGCGGGAAAAAGAACATGCCCACGCCGTAGCTTCTGGGCGCGCCGAGCTCCGGCATCTCCCGGCAGAAAAGCCTGTGCGGGATCTGCATCATGAGGCCCACGCCGTCGCCGGTCTCGCCGGAGGCGTCCCGCCCTGCGCGGTGCTGCAGCTTCTCCACAATTTTGAGCGCGTCATCCACCGTGCGATGGGACTGTATGCCCTGAATGCTGATGACCGCGCCGATGCCGCAGGCGTCGTGCTCAAAGCGCGAATCATACAGCGGATATTGTTCACGTTCCATGCTGCTCCTCCTTCTGTAACGCCGCTTCGATCAGCCCGCAGAACAGCGGATGCGGCCTGTTTGGGCGGCTCTTAAACTCCGGGTGATACTGTACGCCCACATAAAAGGGCAGGTCGGAAAGCTCCACGGCCTCCACAAGATGCCCGCCCGGCGACATGCCGGAGAGGGTTAACCCCGCGCGAGTGAGCGCGTCGCGGTAATCGTTGTTGAACTCATAGCGGTGGCGGTGGCGCTCGGAGATGAAGGACTCGCGGTAGCAGCGGTCCATTGTCGTGCCCACCACGATTTCACAGGGGCAGGCCCCAAGACGGAGCGTGCCGCCCTTGTCGATGCGGTCACTTTGACCGGGCATGAAGTCGATGACCTTGTGGGCGCAGCACTCGTCAAACTCACCGGAGTTTGCGTCCGGGATTCCCGCAACATGGCGGGCAAACTCAATCACCGCCACCTGCATCCCGAGACAGATACCGAGATAGGGGAGGGCGTGTTCCCTCGCGTATTGCGCAGCGAGAATCATCCCCTCGATCCCCCGGTTCCCGAAGCCGCCGGGGACAAGGATGCCGGACAGACCCGTCAGCTTTTCCGCAACATTCTCCGGCGTCAAGGTCTCCGAGTCGATCCAGAGAATCTCCACATGCGCGTCCTTGGCATAGCCCGCGTGGCGCAGCGCTTCGGCAACCGAGAGGTAGGCGTCCTGCAATTGCGTATATTTTCCCACAAGGCCGATGGTGACGCTCCTTCTCGCGCCCTTGATCTTTTCCACCATGGCGGCCCATTCGTCCATCTCGGGATCATTGCTGCGAAGCCCCAGCCGTTTGCACACAACGCCGGAGAAACCCGCCTTTTCCAGCATCAGCGGCGCTTCATACAGGCACCCCAGCGTCCGGTTTTCAATGACGCATTCCGGCGTCACATTGCAGAACAGGGCGATCTTCTGGAAGATGGAAGACTCCAGCGGCTCGTCACAGCGCAGGACGATGATGTCCGGGTGGATGCCCATGCCCTGCAGCTCTTTGACGGAGTGCTGGGTGGGCTTGGATTTGTGCTCATTGGAACACGAGAGGAAGGGCACCAGCGTCACATGGATGAACATGCTGTTTTCACGTCCCACCTCCAGCGATACCTGGCGCGCTGCCTCCAGAAAAGGCTGCCCTTCGATGTCCCCGATGGTGCCGCCGATCTCGGTGATGACGACGTCGGCCCCGGTCTCACGGCCCACGCGATAGACGAAATCCTTGATCTCATTGGTGATGTGGGGGATGACCTGCACTGTGTAGCCGAGATACTCACCGCGCCGCTCCTTGTTCAGCACATTCCAGTAGACCTTGCCGGTGGTGAGGTTGGAGAATCGGTTGAGATTTTCGTCGATGAAGCGTTCATAGTGGCCGAGGTCGAGGTCTGTCTCCGCACCGTCCTCGGTGACGAAGACCTCCCCGTGCTGATAGGGGCTCATGGTGCCGGGGTCGACGTTGATATACGGGTCGAGCTTCTGCGCCGCGACCTTGAGGCCCCGCGCCTTCAAGAGTCTGCCGAGGGACGCGGCGGTGATCCCCTTGCCGAGCCCCGACACCACGCCGCCGGTGACAAAGATATATTTGGTCATGTCCTTTTCCTCCAAACAAAAAAAGACGCCCATCTGGGGATAGTTATCCCAGATGAACGTCTTTGTTCAACACGGTGAGAATACACCGCGAAGCTCGCTTTGTCAAGAATATGTTTTGATGATGTTCTCCGCGGCCCGGCGCTTGGTGATGCGCTGATCCATGCTCTGCCTTTCAATATAGCGCTGGGCATCAGCCTCCGTCATGCTCAGGCATTCGATCAAAAGCCATTTGGCCCGGTTCACAAGGCGGATCTCTTCGATCTTATCCTCCACGCTCTGCTGCTTCTGTTCCATGCGCCGGAGCCTTTCCCGCTGGGCGCAGAGCATGCGCAGGCTCTGGCTCACAAGGGCGCCGGAACTTGGCATCGAGAGCGTTACCACGCCGTACTCCATCACGCGCGCGTTGACGCTGTCATAGAGCTCGGCCTTGACAAAGAGCAGCGCGCCCGCTGCACTTTCAAGGCATACGTCAATGGCAAGCTGCGTACCGAAGTCGTCCTTCAGCGGCGTGTTGATAAGCACCAGGTCAAAGCTTGACCCCAAGAGCAAGCGCCTTGCTTCTCCGACGCTCCTTGCACTCTGTACAGGGTAATACTCCGTTCCGGGAAGGAGGGCGCGCAGCGAATTATCCAGTTTTTCGGACGCGGAGACGATCAAAACGGAGTAGGTCCGTTCCTGAAAGATCACGCGCGCACCTCCTTTCCAGCTTCTTGGCTCCCCTGAAAGGGGAGCTGTCATCGCCGTTCACGGCGGTGACTGAGGGGTTGACCCCTCCGGCTTTGCCGCTGTGCGTCAAAGCCACCTCCCCTTTCAGGGGAGGCAAATTTTACCGCTCGCAGTATGCAGCGATGATCGCCTCGGGGACATGGCGCCGGACAAAGTCACTGTGAAGGGCCAGGGTATTCGCTTCCTTGAGCGAGGTCGGCAGACGCTCAAAGCCGCGCAGGATTTCCTCCGGCGCCGTAAAGAGGTTGAGATCAGCGCTGGGCGGCAGGGGAAGTCCCGCCTCGATGCCGTCAAGCCCCGCGTGGATCAAAAGGGCAAAGGCCAGATAGGGGTTCACCCCGGGATCGGCAGAGCGCAGCTCGGCTCGTTTCCCGAGACCCGGCGCCGCGGGGATGCGGATGAGCTGGGAGCGGTTTTCGCTTGACCAGGTGATATAGCCAGGCGCTTTCCGACTGCCGAGGCGGAGATAGGAGTTGTCTGTCGGGTTGAGAAAGGCGGTGATCTCCCGGATGTGTGACATGATGCCAGCGATCACCTGTCCGAGCAGATCGCGTCCGTCTTGACTTTCAACAGAGATGTTGATGTGCATCCCATTTCCCGCCTGATCCGGAAGCGGCTTGGGAGAGAAATCAGTAGCTAAGCCGTTTCGCGCGACGATCGCCTCCACCACGGCGCGGAAGGTCAGGGCGTTGTCAGCGGCGGCCAGCGGGGCGGAGTAACGAAAGTCGATCTCGTTCTGACCCGGCCCCTCCTCATGGTGGGAGCACTCCGGCTGGATCCCCATCTGGCTGAGCGTCAGGCAAATCTCGCGCCGTACATTCTCCCCCTTATCCATGGGGGCAATGTCCATATAGCCCGCCCGGTCAAAGGGGATCTTTGTGGGCTCCCCGTCCTCGTCGGTTTTGAAGAGATAAAACTCCATCTCCGTGCCGAAGGCAAAGGAGATCCCGCGCTTTGCTGCGCGCTCCACGGCTTTTCTGAGCAGGGCGCGGGAATCCGTTTCGAGAGTCGTCCCGTCCGGGTGGGCAACGCCGCAGAACATGCGCACCACCTTGCCGTTTTCACCCCGCCAGGGCAGGGAGGCAAGCGTGCCGGGATCGGGATGCAGGAAGAGATCGGAGCGCACCTCGCCCCCGAAACCGGCAATGGCGGAGGCGTCTATGGCGATGCCGTGTCGAAAGGCGCGATCCAGCTCTGTCGGCAGAATGGCAATATTTTTCTGCCTTCCGAAGACATCACAGAAGGCCAGGCGGATAAAGCGCACATCCTCCTGCTCCACATACTGGCGTACTTCCTGTTCGGTAAAGTCCATGATGATAAACCCCTTTCCCGATTCGTTCAATATTACGGTCATTCTGAGGAGCGAAGCGACGAAGAATCTTGTTATAAGATCCTTCGCTGACGCTCAGGATGACCGGATCTTCTTCGTTCAATATGCTGAAAGATAACATCCGGGAGATTCCTTTGTCAATGCAAATCGGTGAAAAATTTTGAAGGAACTTGACAATTGCCCCGATCAGGTCTATACTCGCGAGCGTCTTGAGACAACGACGTCTCAGAGGGCTAAGTGCCCCCTGTACGTCGTTGTCTCTTTTTTTATTTCTGAAAGGGTGAATCAATATGAAATCCGTACCGGAAACATTCGGCAGTCTTGTATTTGATGACCGCACCATGAAAGCCCGCCTCTCAGGCGAGGTCTACCACGCCATGAAGCAGACCATGAAGAAGGGCCAGCCCCTTGACCCCAAGGTGGCAAACGCCGTCGCGACCAGCATGCGCGACTGGGCCGTGGAGCACGGCGCCACACACTTTACCCACTGGTTCCAGCCCCTCACCGGTGTCACGGCGGAGAAGCACGACGGCTTTATCTCTCCGGCTCCCGACGGCGGCGTCATCATGGAGTTTTCCGGCAAGGAGCTCATCCGCGGGGAACCGGACGCAAGCTCCTTCCCCTCCGGCGGCCTGCGCGCCACCTTTGAGGCGAGGGGCTACACCGCCTGGGACCCCACTTCCTACGCCTTCATTAAGGGCAAGGTGCTCTGCATCCCGACGGCCTTCTGCTCCTACGGCGGCGAAGCCCTGGATAAAAAGACCCCGCTGCTCAGGTCCATGGAAGCGCTCAACCGCGAGGCGCTGCGTATCCTGCGCCTTTTTGGCAACAGCGATGTCACTCACGTCACTTGTTCTGTCGGTCCGGAACAGGAGTATTTCCTTGTGGATCGCGAGCTTTATAAAAAGCGCCGTGACCTCATCTATACCGGGCGGACGCTCTTCGGCGCAAAGCCGCCCAAGGGCCAGGAGCTGGACGATCATTACTTCGGCGTCATCAAGCCGCGTGTGCAGGCATATATGGAGGACTTGAACGAGGAGCTCTGGAAGCTTGGCATCCTCGCCAAGACCGAGCACAACGAGGTAGCGCCCTGTCAGCATGAGCTGGCACCCATCTATTCCACCACCAACATCGCAACCGACCACAACCAGCTCACCATGGAGGTCATGCAGAAGGTGGCCGAGAAGCACGGCCTGATGTGCCTGCTGCATGAAAAGCCCTTCGCGGGCGTCAACGGCTCCGGCAAGCACAACAACTGGTCCATCGCCACCGACACGGGCGTGAACCTCCTCTCTCCCGGCGAATCCCCCTATGAAAACGCGCAGTTTCTGCTGTTTCTGATTGCCGTTATCGAAGCTGTGGACGAGTACGCAGACCTCCTGCGGGCAAGCGTCGCCACTGCCGGCAACGACCATCGCCTGGGGGCCAACGAAGCGCCTCCTGCCGTGGTGTCCATCTTCCTCGGTGACGAGCTGACGGCGGTGCTGGACGCCTTGGAGAAGGAGCAACCCTATGCCGGAACGGAGAAGTCGGAAATGATGCTGGGTGTGCTGACCCTGCCGCGCTTTCTGCGCGATACCACCGACCGCAACCGTACCTCGCCCTTTGCCTTCACGGGCAACAAGTTTGAATTTCGTATGGTGGGCTCCTCCAACTCCATCGCCTGCGCCAATATTATGCTCAACTCCGCCGTGGCGGACACGCTGCGGAAGTTTGCTGATGAACTGGAAAAAAGCACGGACTTTGACACAACACTCCATGCCCTGCTGATCGAGAGCCTGAAGGCCCACAAGCGCATCCTCTTCAACGGCAACGGCTATGACGATGCCTGGATCGAGGAGGCGACACAGGTGCGCGGCCTGCACAATCTGCGCACCACGCCGGACGCCATGAAAGCTCTGCTGGAGCCCAAGAATATGGAGATGCTGCTTAGACAGAAAGTCTATTCTGAAACGGAGCTGCGCTCCCGCTATGAGATCATGCTGGAAAACTACTGCAAGACCATCGTCATCGAGGCCAACACCATGGCGGAGATGACGCGCAAGGAGATCCTGCCCGCCGTGACGAAGTACTGCGCCGCCGTGGCAGAGGGCGCGGGCAAGAAGCGCGCGCTTGTGCCGACGCTGCCCTGCACCTATGAGACGGGCCTTGTGGAAAAGCTCTCGCTTCTCTCCGATCAGATCGAAAAGAGTGTGGAGGCACTGGAGGGGACGCTCGTGAAGCTCTCCACGGTTTCGGAGATCACCGCGCTTTCCGAGACGATCCGGGATAAGCTGCTGCCGAAGATGGCGGAGCTTCGCGCCGTGGCGGACGAGGCGGAGGTCATGACGGCGAAGGAATACTGGCCCTTCCCGACTTACGGCGAGATCCTTTTCGCCATGTAATGATCCGTCATTCTGAGCGGAGCGAAGAATCTGATTCTTTATCAACGATCGGAGAAAAGATCCTTCGCTTGCGCTCAGGATGACAACAAAAACTGACAAAGGAGCAACATTATGTGTGGGATCGTTGGATTTACCGGAGAGCGCCAAGCTGCGCCGGTGCTGCTTGGAGGACTGGAAAGACTCGAATACCGGGGCTATGACTCGGCCGGGATCGCGGTACTCCATGACGCGGCGATTCAGGTGGAGAAGGTCAGCGGACGCATTGCCAAACTGCGCGAGAAAACGGAAGACGGCACATTGACACCGGGGTTCGCCGGGATCGGCCACACCCGCTGGGCGACGCACGGCGCGCCGACGGATCAAAACGCCCATCCGCATTTGTCGAATGACGGACGCTTTGCCGTGGTGCACAACGGCATTATTGAGAACTATCTGGAGCTTCGCAGGGAGCTCATCCGGGACGGGTATGTCTTTCAGAGCGAAACGGACACCGAGACCATCGTCCACCTCCTGGAGCACTACTATGACGGGGACATCAAGGCCGCCGTCATGAAGACCGCCGCGCGGCTGGAGGGCTCCTACGCCCTCGGCATTGTCTGCACCGACACACCGGACGCCCTCTATGTCGTGCGAGAGGCAAGCCCGCTGATTCTCGGCGTCGGTGTGGGGGAGAACTACTTTGCCTCGGATGTGACGGCACTGGTATCGCATACGAAAAACGTGATCTACCTGGAGGATGGCGAGTTTGCGAGGCTCACACCGGACAGCATCACGGTCTGTGACTGCGCCGGGCGCGAGGTGAAAAAGCCCATCAGCCGCGTGACATGGAGCGTGGAAGCCGCGGAGAAGGGCGGCTATGAGCACTTTATGCTCAAGGAGATCATGGAGCAGCCCGCCGCTGTCAAGGCCGCCCTGGCCCCGAGAATCCACGAAGGCCGCGTGCAGCTCGACGGGTTTGAGCTGAGCGCGGAAGAGCTAAAGGGTATCAACAAAATCATCATTACCGCCTGCGGCTCGGCCTATTACGCGGGCTGTTCGGGCCGCTACGCGATCGAACGGCTCTGCCGCGTCCCGGTGCAGGTGGAGCTTGCCAGTGAGCTGCGCTATGCAGACCCCATGGTGGATGAACATACCCTGGTTCTGGTGATCTCCCAGTCCGGCGAGACGGCGGACACCATCGCCGCACTCCGAGAATGCAAGGCGCGCGGGGCAAAGGTGATCGGCGTTGTCAACGTGGTGGGCAGCACGATCGCAAAGCTTGCAGACCTCACGCTCTATACCTTCGCCGGGCCGGAAATCGCCGTCGCCACCACCAAGGGCTATACCACACAGCTCACAGTTCTGTATCTCTTCGCCCTGTACATGGCATCAATGCTCGGGCGCATTGATGCGGAGAGCTACACCGCGCTGGTGAAGGAGCTGCAGCATCTGCCGCGAAAAATTCAGCAGACCATCGACATGAACTGGCAGATCCCAAAGCTTGCAAGCCGCTATGCAAGCCATTCGCTCTTCTTCATCGGCCGCAACACGGACTACGCCGTGGCGCTGGAGGGCGCACTCAAGATGAAGGAGATCTCCTACCTCCATGCCGAATCCTACGCGGCCGGAGAGCTCAAGCACGGCACCATCGCCCTCATCGAGGAAAACCAGCCGGTCATCGCCGTCTGCTGCAACGAAGCGCTCCTGGATAAGACGCTATCCAATATCGTGGAGGTCAAGGCCCGTGGGGCGAAGGTGCTGGCGCTGTCATGCAAGGGCAATAAAAAAATCGTCTCCCAGGCGGACGACGTGATCTTCATCCCGCGTGTGGAGACGGTGTTCTCGGCAGCTCTCGCGGTCGTGCCGCTGCAGCTTCTGGCCTATTATGCCGCCAAAGAAAAGGGCTGCGATATTGACAAGCCGAAGAACCTGGCAAAATCCGTGACAGTGGAGTGAGGACCATGCAGGAAAAGATCCTTGTTTTGGATTTCGGCGGTCAGTATAACCTCCTGATCGCCCGGCGGATCCGGCAGCAGCATGTCTATGCCGAAGTGAAGTCTTATAACGGCATCACTGTGGAACAGATACAGAGGGAAGGCTACAAGGGCATCGTCTTTACCGGCGGGCCGAACAGTGTCTATGATCCGGCCTCGCCGCACTTCGACCCCGGAATCCTCAGACTCGGTATCCCGATCCTCGGCGTCTGCTATGGCCATCAGCTTCTGGCATGGATGGCGGGCGGCGAGATTCAGGCCGCCGAGAACGCCAGTGAGTACGGCCGGGTAGCACTCAGCGCTGCCGGCGGCATCCTGTTTGATGGGGTTCCGCCGGAAAGTGTCTGCTGGATGAGTCACACAGACTTCGTGAGCGCTGTCCCGGTCGGCTTCCGTATTACCGCCTCTACGGAAAACTGCCTCTGTGCCGCCATGGCGGACGATGCGCGAAGGCTCTATGGCGTGCAGTTTCATCCGGAGGTCACACATACCGTCTTTGGAAACCAGATCCTGCGCAATTTCCTGTTCAAGGTCTGCGCATGCAGGGGAGACTGGACAATGGAGGATTTTGTCTCCGCATCCATAGAGAGATACCGTCAGGAATTGTCCGGCAAGAATGCTCTGTGCGCCCTGTCCGGCGGGGTGGACTCCGCCGTGGCGGCGGTGCTGCTGCATCGGGCCATCGGGGATCGCCTGACCTGCGTTTTCGTGGATCACGGCCTGCTGCGCAAAGGAGAGCGGGAGCAGGTGGTTAGGGTGTTCCGCCGCCAGTTTCAGATGAATCTGATCGTTGTTGACGCACGGGAGCGCTTTCTCACAAGGCTCAAGGGCGTCACGGAGCCGGAACGGAAAAGGAAAATCATCGGCGAGGAGTTTATACGCGTCTTTGAGGAAGAAGCTGTGAGACTTGGTAAACAGGACGCGCTGGTGCAGGGAACGATTTACCCGGATGTGGTGGAATCCGGCGCGGGCAGCGCGGCTGTGATCAAGAGCCACCACAATGTAGGGGGCCTGCCGGAGAAGATCGGGTTTGAGCGCATCGTTGAGCCCCTGCGGGAGCTTTTTAAGGATGAGGTCCGCGCTGTGGGACTGGAGCTTGGCATCCCGGAAGAGCTGGTCATGCGCCAGCCGTTCCCGGGACCGGGCCTCGCCATCCGCGTGATGGGCGAGATCACGGAGGAAAAGCTTACGGTGCTCAGAGAGGCGGATGCCATTTTCCGGGAGGAGATCATGAGGGCCGGACTTGCGGATGCGCCGAGCCAGTATTTCGCCGTGTTGACGGATAACCGCAGCGTCGGTGTCATGGGTGACGCCCGCACCTACGGCTGGGTCATTGCCCTGCGTGCGGTGTCCACTGACGACTTCATGACTGCCGACTGGTCGCGCCTGCCGTGGGAGCTCTTGGAAAGGGCTTCGTCCCGCATCACAAACGAGGTCCGTTCTGTCAGCCGCGTGGTCTACGACATCACGTCCAAACCGCCCGCGACGGTGGAATGGGAATAAAAAAAGACAGCCGCCACCCTGGAAAAGTCACGGCTGCCTTTATAGAGGTAATGGAGGGCAAAAGCACTCATCACCGCCCTCCACTTTAACAAAGAAATACAGAGAAGTCAAGGAGGGCTTTCTATGTCTGTTGAGTTTTGGTATCTGATTGGCGCGGCACTGGTTTTCTGGATGCAGGCCGGCTTTGCAATGGTTGAGACAGGATTTACCCGTGCGAAGAATGCGGGAAACATTATCATGAAAAACCTGATGGATTTCTGCATCGGCACCGTGGTGTTTTCCCTGTTGGGATATACGCTGATGATGGGGGAGGACAGCTTTTTCGGCCTAATCGGCAAACCGAATCTCCAGCTGTTCACACACTATAAGGAGTTCATCGCCTCTCCGGAAGAGGGCTTCACCGGCGCAAGCACTTTCGTGTTTAACCTCGTGTTCTGCGCCACGACCGCGACGATCGTCTCCGGCGCAATGGCTGAGCGCACAAAGTTTTCCGCGTACTGTATTTATTCCGGCATTATCAGCCTCGTGGTATACCCCATCGAGGCGCACTGGATCTGGGGCGGCGGCTGGCTCAGCCGGCTTGGCTTTCACGATTACGCGGGCTCCTGCGCGATCCACATGGTGGGCGGCATCGCAGCCTTGATCGGCGCCATAATGCTCGGCGCAAGGATCGGAAAATATGTAAAGGGCCCGGACGGCAAGGTCGTCAAGATCAACGCCATTCCCGGCCACTCGATCCCCCTGGGAGCTCTGGGCGTGTTTATCCTCTGGCTCGGCTGGTACGGGTTCAACGGCGCCGCGGCGACTTCTCCCTCGGAGCTCTCGTCCATCTTCCTCACGACGACCATCGCCCCGGCTGTCGCTACCTGCACCACCATGATCTACACCTGGAAGAAGAACGGGAAACCGGATGTGTCCATGTGCCTCAACGCCTCACTCGCGGGCCTTGTTGCCATTACGGCGGGCTGTGACGCGATGGACGCTCTGGGCGCAATCATCGTGGGCATTGTTTCGGGCATCCTGGTCGTTGTGGTTGTGGAAACTCTGGATCTGAAGCTGCATGTCGATGATCCTGTCGGCGCAGTGGGTGTCCATATGGCAAACGGCATGTGGGGTACGCTTGCAGTCGGCCTGCTTGCAAATCCCGATGCTCCTGCCGGATTGAAGGGACTTTTCTATACCGGCTCTTTTACACAGCTCGGCATCCAGACGCTGGGACTTGTGACAGTCGCTGTTTATACGACGGTATTGCTGTTTATTACCTTCAGACTCATTGAAAAGACAAACGGCCTGCGTGCCGATCCCGCGGATGAACTGATCGGCCTGGACGTGAGTGAACATGGTTTGCCCAGCGCTTATGCGGACTTCGTGCCCGCTGTGAACAAATACGCGGAGTATGGCGTGACCGGCACGGACAGCGTTGTAACCGGGACTGTTCCTCCGGCAGAGGCCATTCCGGTCAGGCGTGAGACCGCTTTGCACCCGGACGGCCACAAGTTTACCAAGGTTGAAATCGTCTTCAAGGAAGAAAAGCTCTATGCCCTCAAGGATGCCATGAGCAGGCTCGGCATCACCGGCATGACAGTTTCGCACGTCATGGGCTACGGCATCCAGAAGGGGCAGGTAGAGTATTATCGCGGCGTTGCGGTGGAAACCGACCTGCGGCCCAAGGTGCAGGTGGATATTGTGGTCAGCGCCATCCCGGTGCGTGATGTGATCGAAACCGCCAAGAAGGTGCTGTACACCGGGCATATCGGTGACGGCAAGATCTTTATCTACGATGTGGAGAACGTCGTGAAGGTGCGCACCGGTGAAGAAGGATATGACGCCCTGCAGGATGTAGAATAAGCGCGTATCAATACAACAGATAGGAGAATCATCATGTGTTCGATTATGGGCTTCACGTCCGGTATATTGACGCCGGAGCAATTTATGCCGTTTTTTAAGCGCACGGTCTCTCGCGGCCCGGATATGAGCCGCGTGGAGCAGGCCGGGGAGGGCTATCTCTGCTTCCATCGCCTCGCCATCATGGGCCTGCATGAAGAAGGGATGCAGCCCTTTCACTTGAACGGAGATATGTGCGTCTGCAACGGTGAGCTGTACCTCTTCCGGCCGCTGAAAAAAGAGCTGGAGGATGAGGGCTGTGTCTTTCAGAGTGATTCCGACTGCGAGATCATCCTGCCGCTTTACCACAGATATGGGGTGGAGATGTTCAAAAAGCTGGACGCGGAGTTTGCCATGATCCTCTATGATGCCGAAACAGACAGCTTCATCGCCGCCCGTGACCCGATCGGCATACGCCCGCTGTTTTATGGGGAGCTTGCCGACGGGAGCGTGGTCTTTGCAAGTGAGGCGAAAAACCTGGTGGGCCTCTGCAAAGAGATCAAACCCTTCCCGCCCGGACACTACTGGAAGGATGGAGAGTTTGTCCGCTATGCCGACCTCACCACGGTCGATTCCTATATCGACGGGGATCTGGACGAGATCTGCGCCGGGATCCGTGAAAAGCTGATCCTCGGCGTGGACAAGCGCCTGGACGCGGACGCGCCTCTTGGCTTCCTGCTCTCCGGCGGTCTGGATTCAAGTCTCGTCTGTGCCATCTCCGCCAAGATCCTCGGCAAGCATGTGCGTACCTTTGCCATCGGCATGGATGTGGACGCCATCGACCTCAAGTATGCCCGCACGGCGGCGGACTACATCGGGAGTGATCACACGGAAGTGTACATGACCCGGCAGCAGGTGCTGGATTCTCTGGAGGAGGTCATCGCAGCTCTCGGCACCTGGGACATCACCACGATCCGCGCCAGCATGGGCATGTACCTCTGCTGCAAAGCGATACACGAACAGACGGATGTGCGCGTCCTGCTGACCGGAGAGATCAGCGACGAGCTCTTCGGCTACAAGTACACAGACTTTGCGCCGAGCCCTGAGGAATTCCAGCGGGAGGCAAAGAAGCGCATCGACGAAATCTATATGTACGATGTGCTGCGAGCCGACCGCTGCATCTCGGTAAATTCGCTGGAAGCCCGCGTCCCCTTCGGCGACCTGGAGTTTGTAAAATACGTCATGTCCATCGACCCTAAACTCAAGATGAACCGCTACGACATGGGAAAATACCTGCTGCGCCACGCGTTCGAAAAGGATCATCTGCTGCCCGACGAGATCCTGTGGCGCCAGAAGGCGGCCTTCTCCGACGCGGTGGGCCACTCGATGGTCGACGATCTGAAGGCCTACGCTGAGAGTCTGTACACCGACGAGGAATTTGAACGGAAACGAATGGTCTATGACTATGGCCGTCCCTTCACCAAGGAGAGCTTGCTGTACCGTGAAATCTTCGAGAAATACTACCCCGGTCAGGCGGAAATGATCGCGGACTTCTGGATGCCGAACAAGAGCTGGCCGGGCTGCGATGTGAATGACCCCTCCGCCCGTGTACTTGCAAACTACGGCGCAAGCGGAACCTGAGCGGGAATGGAGATGCTGAAACATGAGACGTGATTGGAAAGCTGAGTACGAAAAACGTATAGTCTGGATTCGTGCGCTCCTTGCACGCAGCGGTGCAAAAGGAATTGTCTACGGAAATTCTGGCGGCAAGGACAGTGCTCTGACGGGTATTCTCTGCAAAGGGGCCTGTCAGGATACTGTGGGATTGATCATGCCCTGCGCCTCAAAACGCAACTTCGGCCAAGACACAGAGGATGGTCTTGCCGTCGCAAAGCAGTATGGCATCGAAACGCGCACAATAGATCTGACTTCCGTTCGGGAACAGGAGGTAAAAGCTCTGGAAACGGCAACTTCTCTGACAGAACTTGCCCTTGCAAATATCGCGCCCAGGCTTCGCATGACGACACTCTATGCAGTGGCGGCATCAGAAAATCGTGTTGTCGCCGGCACAGGCAATCGCAGCGAAGCATACATGGGTTATTTCACAAAATGGGGAGACGGCGCATATGACTTTAATCCGATCGGTGATCTGACAGTCACAGAGATTTTTGCGTTTCTTACATATCTGGGAGCTCCGCAGCAAATTATCGACAAGGCTCCGTCAGCCGGACTGTTTGACGGTCAGACAGACGAAACAGAAATGGGCATCAGTTACCGGGTGATCGACCAGTATCTGCTGAATGGTCAGGCGGATAAAAGTGAGCTCGCAACCATGCGCCGCTTCCACGAGCGGAGCGAACATAAACGTCAGCCGATCCCGATTTATAAGGGAGAATAACATGCACGACAGTTATCAAAACCCACTTTGTACCCGCTATGCAGGGAAAGAGATGCAGAGGGTTTTCTCCGATCAGCAGAAGTTTTCCACATGGAGAAAGCTCTGGCTCGCGCTGGCGGAGAGTGAGCAGGCCCTCGGGCTTCCGATCACAGATGCGCAGCTTGACGAGATGCGCCTTCATCTGGACGACATCGACTATGACCTCGCGAGTCGGAAAGAAAAGGAGCTCCGCCATGACGTGATGGCGCATGTGCACACCTTTGCCGCTGCCTGCCCGAAGGCCGCGCCGATCATCCATCTGGGCGCCACCTCCTGCTATGTGGGAGACAATACGGACGTTCTCAATCAGCGCGACGCGCTGCTGCTCATTCGCCGCAAGCTTCTGTCCGTCATGCGGACGCTTGCAGATTTCGCAGGAAAATACAGGGATCTCCCGACCCTTGCCTTTACCCACTTTCAGGCAGCCCAGCCCACGACTGTGGGAAAACGCGCCTGCCTCTGGCTTCAGGATCTGGAGATGGATCTCAAACAGCTGGACTTTGCATTATCCCAACTGCGGCTTCTGGGCTGCAAGGGCACGACCGGAACGGCGGCGAGTTTCCTGAGACTCTTTGACGGGGACGAAGAAAAGGTACTGGAGCTTGAGCGCATAATCGCGGAGAAGATGGGCTTTACCGCCTGCCAGCAGATAAGCGGGCAGACCTATTCCCGCAAGCAGGATTTCGCCGTGCTGCAGGTCCTCAGCGGCATTGCCCAGAGCGCCTGCAAATTTGCCGGGGACATCCGGCTGCTGAGCCATCTCAGGGAGCTGGAGGAGCCCTTTGAAAGCGGACAGATCGGCTCGTCTGCCATGGCCTATAAGCGAAACCCCATGCGCAGTGAACGCATTGCGGCGCTTTCCCGATATGTGATGTGCGACCTTCAAAATGCGGCTTTCACTGCGTCTTCCCAGTGGCTGGAACGCACGCTGGATGATTCCGCCAACCGCCGCATCGCCATCCCGGAGGCGTTTCTGGCCTGCGACGGGATTTTGAATTTGTACGAAAATATCGTCTCCGGCCTGCGCCTGTTCCCGGCGGTGATGCAAAAGCATCTCCGGGAGGAGCTGCCCTTTCTTGCCACCGAGAATATCCTGATGGTCTGCGTAAAGGAGAAGAACGGAGACCGACAGCTCCTGCATGAACGCCTTCGCATCCATTCGATCGCCGCGGCAGAGCAGGTCAAGGTGTATGGCAGGGACAATGATCTGCTGCAGCGGATCGCGGAGGATCCGGCGTTTGGCCTGACAGCGGAAGAACTGGAAGCACTTGCGGATCCGTCGGCCTTTACCGGTATGGCCGGATCGCAGTGCGCGCGTTATCTCCATGACGTAATCAAACCGATACTGGAACAGAATCGCGCAGACATGCAGAGCGCAGACGAGATCAATGTGTAAGGAGAAGGAAAGTATGTTGACATCTGTAGTGGGGACAAACTGGGGCGATGAGGGGAAAGGCCGTATGGTCGACATGCTCAGCGACGCGTATGATGTCGTTGTGCGCTATCAGGGCGGCAACAACGCCGGGCACACGGTTGTGAATGAATACGGAAAGACGGTGCTGAATCTGCTGCCCTCCGGCATCATGCGGAAGAATACCGCAAATATTCTCGGCCCCGGCATGGTCGTTGACCTCGAACACCTCTCCAAGGAGACCGACGCGCTTCAAAGGCGCGGTGTTCCGATCGGCCCGGAGAATCTGATCCTCAGCTCCCGTGCGACGATCTGCCTGCCTTATCATCGGCTGCTGGACATATTGGAAGAGGAACGCCTCGGAAGTAAAAGCTTTGGATCTACCCGGCGCGGGATCTCGCCGGTCTATGCGGACAAGTACATGAAAAAGGCCCTTCGCATGGGCGACCTGCTCTATCCGACTACGCTCAGGAAAAAGGTCGAAGATCTGCTGGAATGGAAGAACCTCACCGTCGAGAAAGGCTATGGGCATGACCCAATCAAAAGCGATGAGATCATGGAGTGGCTCATTGCCTACGGAAAGCCTTTTGTGTCATATGTTCAGGATACCGGGCTCTATCTGCAAAACGTGATAGACGCAGGAAAATCTGTCCTGTTTGAAGCACAGCTCGGCGCGCTGCGGGATATAGACTTCGGCATCTATCCCTTTACCTCCGCATCCTCAACGCTCGCAGCCTATGCCCCCATCGGCGCGGGGGTACCCTCTGCGCGTCTGGATCAGGTGATCGGGATCATGAAAGCGTATTCCAGCTGTGTCGGCGCAGGCCCCTTTCCCTGTGAGCTTTTCGGGGAAGAGGGAAGTGCGTTGAGGGAAGCCGGGGCAGAATACGGCGCCGCCACCGGCAGACCGCGCAGAGTCGGCGGTTTCGACGTTGTCGCATCCCGCTACGGAACCAGGATGCAGGGATGCACCGCTCTTGCACTGACGAAGCTGGACGTGCTGTCCTATATGGAAAAAATCCCGGTCTGCGTTGCCTACGATGTGAGAGGTGAGCGCGTTGAGGACTTTCCCACGGTGATCGATGATTTGAATGCCGCGAAACCGATCTACGAGTATCTGCCTGGTTTTCACTGTGATATCAGTGCCTGCCGCTGTCTTGAAGATCTGCCGCAGGCAGCACGGAACTATATTGCCTTTGTAGAATCCGCCGTGGGCTGCCCGATCCGCTATGTATCCGTCGGCGCAGAGAGGGACGCAATTATAGCGGTCGAATAACATAAATAGGCGTCTGACATTTTCCGGTTCATCGAGGACTGGTTTACTGCGCTATTTTTGCCCAAGTAAGACAAAACCCCTGTAAAAAACAGGGGTTTTGTTCCGAGTAATACGGACTAGTATTACTCAATCTTCTGGTACAGGAGACAATTCCAAATCCGAACCCACGCTAATAACCAAATCGGAGGACCTCCATGAGTCCTCCGATTTGGAAAGGAAGAAGGACTCAGTGAATGTGCAGTTTTCGCGGCTCTTACGGAAACCGCGGAAACGGAACGGAACTGAGTTCTTCTGACGTGGTACGGCCGACGGGATTCGAACCCACGACCTCCAGAGTCGGAGTTATCAGGCAGCATTTGTAAAAAGTCTGATTTTGAGAACGTTGACTCAAACTCAAGCTTGACGCCGAGCAACTCCCGTACTGGCCGCCAGCGTTCAAACAGGATAATCCTTATAAATAGTACTATGTGAAGAAAAAACAATAACTGCAACTTATAGCAGTATTTACTTTTGGCATTGTACAAATTGAAAGAAGCCATTTATACTGTTCTCAACATCAAAGAACAGGAGGCGTTCATCATGGAAACTCAGAAAGTTGTATTTATGAACAAGCAGCTGAACCTGCGCCTTGCAGGGCTGCTGCGTATTCCCGAACCTTTTGATCTCAGCAAAAACTATCCCGCTGTTGTCGTGACCGGGCCGATGCTCTCTGTCAAGGAGCAGGCGCAGTCCGTGTATGCCGAGCGTCTGACCGAGGACGGCTATGTGACGCTGGTGTTCGACGGCTCCTACTTTGGAGAGAGCGAGGGCCTGCCCCGCGGTCAGGAACTGCCGGACGTAAAAGAGAGTGATATCGAAGGCGCGGTGGACTATCTCTGCAGCCTGCCCTATGTGGACAGCGAACGCATCGGCGGCCTTGGCATCTGCGGCTCCGGCTCGTATATGTCCGTGGCCGGTGTGAAGGAGCCCCGGCTGAAGGCGATCACCGCCGTCGTTCCTGCCATCGCGGATATTTCCACCTCTCCCATGATGGGCTTCTTTAAACCCGAGGCAGAGGTCGCAGCCGCAAAGGAAGCCTATGACAAGGGCGAGGGCGAGATGATGTTCCTCAACTTCATGCCCCGTGCTTTTGACGAGGGCGCGGCCTACTACTATTCTTCCCGCGGCACTCATCCGCGCTGGTCGAATCAGGTAGTAGCCTGGAGCCAGCTGGAGCTCATCAAGTACAATGTCCCCAACATCATGAAAAACATGTCCAAGCCCTATTGCGTGATCTCCGGCGAGAACGCTTGGTCAAAGCCGTCCTCCGAGGACGTGTTTAATGCTGTGCCCGGCAACAAGGAGATGCACGTGATCCCTGAAGCCAGCCACTTTGACATGTATGATCTGGCCCCCTTCGTCTCTGAGGCCTTCGACTATATCCTGCCCTTCTTCGCAAAGAACCTGTAAAACAGAGCCCCTTGATGTGCAGAAAACACGTCAAGGGGCCTTTCTATACCTACAGGTTATAGCAGTATAAACAATCGGCATTGTACAAATGGAATACGCACCGTTAGAATAATAGCATCTTACAACAGGATGTGTTGAAGCATGAAGAAAAAGAAAAAAGCACTGATCGTTCTGGTGGTTGTGCTGGTACTGCTGCTTGTTGCCTGGTGGTACCTGTTCCTCGGAAATAAAATCAAGGACGCAACTAAGGAGATCACCAAAGGTGACGCAGACACGAAGGCACTGATCGTCTATTTCACGCGCTCCAGTGTCATTACAGCGGAGGGCAGCGCGGACGCTGTGACCTCGGCCAGCATGAACATCCATGACGGTGTGACCGAGGCTGCCGCCATGCAGCTCCAACGCCTCACAGGGGCGGATCTGTATGAGATTCGGACAGAGCGCTATTACCGCAACTCCTTTGTTGGGACAGCGGCAACGGCATGGATCGAGGAGACGCTGAATATGCGGCCCGGACTCGCGGCAAAACCGGACGATTTCTCGGCCTATGATGTGATCTATGTCGGTTTCCCGATCTGGTGGTTCAACGCGCCCATGGCGATCGGGACTTTCCTCGAAAGCTATGATCTGAGCGGCAAGACCATTGTCCCGTTCTGCACAAGCCAGGATAACGGCATTGAAATCTGCATGGATTATATCCGCAGCGTATCCGGCGGCGCGAAGGTGCTTGACGGCTACCGCATCAACCATTCCTCGGACGAGGATATAAGGAACTGGCTGGACAGGATCGGAGCAGCAGGATGTAGATTTCCGTTATGATTTCTGCCTTCGTCCTTGCGCTCGTGCTCACGGGCTGTGCTGCGGCTTCTGCGGAAACCGACCGCGCTTCCATCACTTGCGGCACACAGACACAGCGCGGCTTTGTGAATGACAACATTTATCATTCCAAACTGGGGGATCTTCATTACAGCAGCTATATCCCGGATTCCTATGACGGCAGCGAACCGTACGCGCTGTTTATCACGCTGCCCGGCTGGGAAGGGCTGTACTTTCATGGCGTGGGGGCAAACATGGTGGAGGACTTCGGCCCGGAGGCAATTGGCTGGAACGAAAAGATGATCGTGATCTCACCACAGCTTAACGACTGGCGCGAGACCTCGGCGCGTCAAACCATTGCACTCACGGAATACCTGACGGAATCCTATAACATTGACCCCGATCGGGTTTACCTGGAGGGTTACTCCGGTGGCGGAGAGACCGGCTCCCTTGTGATGGGGATGCGGCCGGAGCTGTATACAGCCTTCCTCATGGTGTCCTCCCAGTGGGACGGAGATATGGAGACACTGGCTGATGCAAGGACGCCTGTATATCTGGCAACAGGCGAGCAGGACAGCTATTACGGCTCGGATTCCATGAAAAATACGGCCGAACAGCTTCGTGAGCTGTATGAGCAACAGGGCCTGAGCGATGAAGAGATCGATAAGCTTGTTATATTGGACGTAAAGGATCAGGAATACTTCACACAGCGGGGCTATACCGATCAGCATGGCGGCGGCATGGCGTTTGCTAAGGATGAGAAGATCATGGGCTGGTTGTTTGACAAGCATTAATACTATAAATGCCGATTATAGCAGTATGCGTAATCGGCATTGTACATTTCCGGCCCGGTCAGGTAGAATAAACACAGATCAAATAAGGAGCTGATTCAAATGAAAAAGACGATCGCAGTTTTACTCTCCGTTATGATGCTGCTCAGCCTCTCGGCTGCGGCCTTCGCGGAGGAAGCCAAGGCGCCGCTGATGATCGCGGAGCAGGGGTATTTTTCGGCGGGCGGTACCGTCACGGAGCCGGTCACGGGTGAGTACGATCCCACGCAGAACTGGCTGGATGTTACCCGTGCGGGCAATACCGCCCATGTGGATCATGCGAACGTGTTTTACCAGATTCCCGTGGAGGAGGCGGGTGCGCCCATCGTCTACCTGCACGGCTACGGCCAGTCCCGCATGGGCTGGATGACCACTCCCGACGGACGCGACGGCTGGGCCACCATGTTCCTGCGCGACGGGCATGCGGCCTATCTTGTGGATCAGCCCCGCCGCGGTGAAGCTGGCGCTGCCGTGTCCATGACTGCGGACGGCTTCCTCGATGCCTGGGCAGAGGATTCCAAGGACTATAAGCCGGGCGATCAGGCATGGTACACCCATTTCCGTATCGGCCGCGTGGCGCCGGAACGCTACGAGGGCAGCCAGTTCCCCGAGGGAGATGCGGCACAGGATCAGTTTTTCCGCCAGATGACGCCGAACACGGGCAGCTTCGACCAGACGGTCGCAGCCGAGGCTATGGGCGAGGTGATGAAGGAAGCTGCGGCGCGCAGCGGACAGAAGGCTGTGTTCATCACCCATTCCCAGGGCAGCGCTGTCGGCTGGGACGTGCCGGTGGAAAATATCGCGGCCATTGTAGCGATCGAGCCGGGTGGAGCGCCCCAGCCCGGAACAGAGCAGTATGCCCGTCTTCTGGAGGCGAAGATTCCCGTCATCTTCTATTTCGGTGACTACATCGACAACGGTCCGGAGGATATCGCTTCAACGGGCTTCTGGAAGATGATCCGGGACGGCGCGATCGCCTTCGCAGAGCAGTATAACGCGGACGGCGGTGACGCGACGGTCATCGACCTGCCGAAGATCGGCATCACCGGCAACAGCCACTTCATGTTCCAGGAGCTGAACAATCAGGAGATCGCAGACCATATTGAGGCGTGGCTCAACGAGCGCGGCCTCGGGTGAGGGATAAACACAACATTTCAGAAATATATAGGAGGAACAACATGGAAACCTTAAAGCTCAACAATGGAATTGAAATGCCCATGGCGGGGATCGGCGTGTTTATGATGACGCCGGATCAGGCAGAGGCAGCGGTAGAGAGTGCGCTGAGAAGCGGTATCCGTCTTGTTGACACAGCCAATGGCTATATGAATGAGAGCGGCACCGGCCGCGGCATTAAAAAGAGTGGTGTCGCCCGCGAAGAGATCTTCCTTGTGACCAAGCTCTGGCCCACTGTGTACGAGAAAGAGACCGCTGTGGATGAGACGCTGGGGCGCCTCGGCACGGATTATATCGACCTTCTGCTCCTCCACCAGCCTGCGGGCAACTGGAAAGCCGGGTACCGCGCGATGGAGAAGGCATACAAAGAAGGCAAGGTGAGAGCCATCGGCCTTTCCAACTTCCCGGAGGAACTGATCCGGGAAGTGCTGGAAACTGCGGAAATCAAGCCCCAGATCGTACAGGTGGAAGCGCACCCCTACTATCCCCAGAATGAGCTTAAGAAGCTCCTGTCTGAGACCGGCATGGGGATGATGGCCTGGTATCCCCTTGGACACGGCGACAAGAATCTGGTGAGCGAACCTGTGTTCACAAAGCTCGCGGAGAAATACGGCAAGAGTAACGTCCAGATCATCCTGCGCTGGCATGTGCAGAGCGGCAATGTGATCTTCCCGGGCTCCAAGAATCCCGATCATATCCGCGACAATCTCGATATCTTTGATTTTGAGCTGACGGATGAGGATATGGCAGAGATCGCAGAGGTCAACAAGGGCGTGCGCTATTATAACGCAACGCCGGAAATGATCGCAGCTTACGCGACGATGGAATTGAAAGAAGATATTTAAGATGATGAAATCCTCCGCCGAAAGACGGAGGATTTCTTTATCCCGCGATCCTTTTGAACAGCGCACTGAAGCGCTTTTTGTCGTCGAGCCTGCAGGCAAGATAATATTGGACGTCAGCCTCTTGATCCAGAATTGGGAGGATAACACGGGTATTCTCTGCGTAGAAATCCGGCGTAGGATCATGCTCCATGAAATAACTGGAGGTGAAAACAGGCAGGTTGGAGGCCTTGATCAGCTCGCCGAAGGCGTCAAAATCATTTTGAAGCAGAAAATGCGGATTGGGGATCTTATCGACGCACAGCTCATACCAGAAACCGATCTGACTGAACAGGAGGATGTTCATGCTCTCCAGTTCTTTCAGCCAGATGCCCTCGCGATCGGCCAGCGGATGATCCTTCGGCAGAACGATGTACAGCTTTTCCTCCCCGTACGGCACCCAATACAGTGCTTTATCGTCGGGCTCCTCATGAAGAATGACCAACTGAAAAGTACCGTCCTGCAAACCGTCCAACAGCGGCGCATCCGGGTGAACCTCCTGCGAGACCGTCATATCCTCATAGAGCGCGGTGACCTGCGGCACAAGCTGCTGTAACGGCACCGGTGCGCAGCTGCCGATGCTGATGGTGTGGTTTTGCCGATCGAAGGCGCGTACCCGGCCGGCAATCTCACGGTCCTGCTCCAGTACCCGGCGGGCATACTCGGCGGTGAGCTTCCCGTTTTCATTGAGTACCAGCTTGTTCTTCTGCCGCTCAAAGAGGGGAACGCCGATCAGTTCCTCCAGCTTTTTCATGGAGCGTGTCAGCGCCGGCTGGCTTAGATGCAGCTCGTCCGCTGCGGCGGACAGGGTCCCGCAGCGCGCAAAGGCTTCCAACTGCTCCAGCAGATAGATTTCGATCATCAGGATCACCTCAGTATTCGGTCTGTTTATTGTATTATACCGGATAAAAATGTGAATAGCAAGGAGATTGTAACACAAAATGGAAATCAGAAAACGCAGAGGAGAAACATTCAGTATAAGTTGAACGTATAGCAGTATGCGCAATCGGCATTGTACATTTGAAAGCTGTTCTGATACACTTTTATACGACAGGAAAAGCAAATCTATGATCCACAGGAGGAAATACTCATGAAAAAAATCATTCTTGTAAGCCTTGTTATTCTGACGCTCATGCTGGCCGCAAGCCCCGCCATGGCTGCCGAACCGGAAAAGGCTTTGATCATCTACTTTGATTACAGCGAGAACATCAACACCGAGGGACTGGACATCGACGCCGTAAGCCAGGCAAGCATCGCAGAGCCTGAGCGCTACCGTGACCGCAGCAATGTGCTGGTGATGGCCGATATGCTCAAGGAGCGCACCGGGGCCGAGGTCTATGCTCTTCATATCACAGAGCCCTACGCACCGATGTTTGAGGATATGGTGGACGGCGCACAGACGGACAAAAACGAAAACAGACAGTTCAGCTTTAGTGATCCGCTGCCGGAATGGAAAGAGTACGACACCATCTATTTCCTCTCTCCGATCTGGTGGTACACCATGCCGCAGCCGGTGCGCAGCTTCTTCCAGCAGGTGGATCTCTCCGGCAAACAGCTTGGTTACTTCAGCATCAACCGGGGAAGCGGAAACAGCAACATCCTGAAGGAGCTTGCAGAGTTTCAGCCAGATATGGAGATCTTCGCCCAGTACTCACTGAGCGCCATGATCGACAACGAGGCGGCTCAGAAAGAATTTACGGAGTACCTTGATACGCAGGACTGGCTGAAATAATAATCACCAAAGATATGATGGAGGAGAAGCGAAAATGAGCAAATCACTTGTTGTTTATTTTTCCGTATACGGGACGGCAAAGAACATGGCCGAGATCATTGCAAAGCAGACAGGCGCCGATCTTGTGGAGATCGAGCCGCTTGTGCCCTACGACAGCAACCGGGATCACTACAACCAGCTCGCGAAGCTGGCCAAGCAGGAACATGACAGCAATGCCCGCCCGGCGATCAAGAACGAGATCCCTGTCCAGGACTACGACACGATCTTCGTGGGCTACCCCATGTGGTGGTACACCTTCCCGATGATCCTCTATACCTTCTTTGACAGATATGATTTTTCAGGCAAGACCATTATTCCGTTCAATACCCACATGGGTTCCGGAGACGGCGGAACTTACCGCACGATCCAGCAATTGGAGCCCAAGGCTCGCGTACTCGACGGTCTGCCCATGGAGATGCGCAGCGCAGAACGCGGTGATGCAAGAGCGATCAGCAAATGGCTTGAAAAACTGGGATTAAAGTAAGGGGGATACGGATATGGCGAATCCTTTTGGGCTGGTCTACGGCGGGGCGATTGAGGCAAACGAGCCCGGCAAAGTCAATATCCGTCCCGTGCGCTACACGGTGGACGGCATCGAGGCTGCGGCGAATCTCTACCTGCCCGCGGATTACAGCGAGAAGAACAAGAAAAAATATCCCGCTGTCACAGTGGCTCACCCCAACGGCGGCTGTAAGGAGCAGGTGGCGGGCCTGTATGCCCAGAGACTTGCGGAGCTTGGCTTTATCACACTGGCCTGTGACGCCCGTTATCAGGGGGAGAGCGGCGGCGAGCCACGGCTTCGGGACTATCCCGCCAACCGCATCGGGGACGTGAGCGGTATGGTGGACTACCTCTCCCAGCTTCCCAAGGTGGACTTTTCACGCATCGGTGCCCTCGGCATCTGCGGAGGCGGTGGGTACACCCTGGCCTGTGCCCAGACAGACAAGCGCATCAAGGCGGTGGCGACTCTCTCCATGTTCAATTCCGGCCGTGTCCGCCGCAACGGCTTCCATGACGCGGACAAGGCGGGAGCGCAGAAGCGTCTGCAGCAGGCGGCCACAGCAAGGGCAAAGGAGCTGCGCGGTGAGGTGGAGTACATCGGTTTCCTGCCTCCCGACAAGACCGACGAGGAGCTGCGTGCCCAGATGCTGACCCTGCCGGAAAACACCCTTTACCGGGACGGCATCGAGTATTATGGCCTGACTCACAAGCATCCCAATGCCACCGGCAGTTACACGGCGGAATCGTTCATGAAGCTGATCGCATTCGACGTGGAGGACCGCATGGATCTCATCGACCAGCCGCTGCTGATGATCTGCGGCGAGAAGGCCGATACGCTGTATATGAGCGTGGACGCTTTTATAAAGGCAGTCAATGCCGATGACAAAGAACTCTACACCATCCCCAATGCCAGCCACATCCGCACCTACTGGGTGGAGGAATATGTGTGCGCGGCTGTGAACAAGCTCGACGCTTTCTTTCGTAAATATCTTTAAAACACAGGAATCCTCCGTCAATTAAGGCGGGGGATTCAAATAAAAAAGAAGGATCAATAAAGGAAGGAAGAATTTTGAAAAATGCAATCTATCTTATGATCGCAGCATGCTTTTGCATCGCGGTTGGCACTTTCCTTACCGGCAAAGGAAACGCGGCCCACGCATCGGAAACTGTCACAGGAGAACAACTCGCTCAAACGGGCTACACAACAGGTGTGCCCGCAGCGTACAGGGAGGCGTCCGAGCGCCCCGGCAAAGTCACACGTCTGGATTACGATTCAGAGGACTACGTTCGTGACAGTGCCCCCATTACCAAGACGGCCTATGTATACACCCCTTACGTCTACGATGAGAACGACAAGGAAAAGCGCTATGACATTCTATACCTGATGCACGGCTGGGGCGGACACGCGGGCGAATACTTTGAATATGCAGACATCAAAAACATGTTCGACCATCTGATCGAGCGCGGAGATATTCCACCGATGATCATTGTCTCGGCTACTTTTTACAATCCCAACAGCAGTACGGATTTCTCAAGCTCTATCGAGGAGTTTCGCTCTTTCCATCTGGACTTTGAAAACCATCTGATGCCGACCGTGGAAGGGAAGTATCATACCTATGCGGCATCTCCCTCCGACGAGGATCTGAAAGCAAGCCGTGACCACCGGGCCTTCGGCGGCTTTTCTCTGGGTTCCGTCACCACTTGGCTGGAATTCTGCCACGACACGGATTATATCCGATACTTCCTGCCCATGAGCGGGTCGAGCTGGTATTATGGGACTTACGGGGACTTTCAGATCGAGAAGAACGTGGACTTCATCGAGCAGCTTGTACAGGATAACAAGCTGGACGAGCGCGGCTACTTCATCTATCATGCCGTCGGCACACGTGACTCTGTAAAGAGCCAGTCGCTCATGATGGCGGATGAGATGCTTTCCAGAGAACTCTTCACCCCGGAACACTACGTATTCTACCAGAAGGACGGCGGCTACCATGACTTCAACGCCGTGCAGGAATACCTTTACAACGCCCTGCCGCTGTTCTTCAAAGAAGAAGGGGGAGATAGTACGTATACCTCGATAAGCAGAATCAGAGAGGTTATGAACGACCCCGCCTTTGGAGACTATGGCCGCCTGCTTTTCCCCGTGCAGAGCTCTTACTACAGCGGCGACACCCTGGGCAATCTGCGCCTGACCTGGTACAACTACATTGATCCCTATCTCATTGAATCCGGCAAGTCAAATCTCAGCAAAAAGCTCTCCGACAAAATTGCCGAGGTCTATGGCGAGGTGATCGAACCTGCCGAGAAGAAGGTAAAAACAGCAGCGGTCAAGGCCGAAAAGAAGGCCAAAACGACAGCGGCCAAGGCAGAGAAAAAGGCGGACAAGGCTGCTGCGGACGCCGCCCAGGCAGTTCTGGACGCGGAGAAGAAAATCGATAAGAAAAAGCGCAAGGCCAGGTCGAAGGCTCAGGCCGACAAGCCCGCCGTGGAGGCCGTCGCCGAAGCGATCGCGGCCCCGGTGGAAGCGGCTGCCGAAGCCGCCGCAGCGCCCATTGAGGCCGTCAAAGAAAAGAAGGCGAGAAGACGCGCTGTGAAGCCTGCAATGAACATCGTGATCCAGTCTCCCCTCGGCGGCGAGATCACAGCGGAGGAAATCCGCGCCAGGATCGGGGAAGCCGACACGGTGTATGTCCGCGTGGATCAGAACAAGGCCTATTGGGTTAAGGGCGACGAGACCGGGGATATCGACCTCTGGTAAGACAAAAAGAACCTCACGCAAAACGAAT
>Ga0310695_10002936_pt1 | contig 34581 bp, 33 predicted proteins | sample RumenRJG_04DNA_FD_203882 | JGI IMG/M metagenome (GOLD analysis project Ga0310695, IMG submission 203882) | Bovine rumen microbial communities from Lethbridge, Alberta, Canada - RJG_04 (v2) (version 2) | ecosystem: Host-associated > Mammals > Digestive system > Stomach > Rumen | place: Canada... | reverse complement strand
CCCGAAGATGTCAGGTGCATTTTGGCACTCCTCGGCCTCGCAAGCACCGCCGATTTCTCCAAAATACTTGACAAACTCATCGGCAAATGCAAGGTTTCTCGCGAAATGCGAGATAAGTTCGCCGCAGCCATGAAGGTGAACCGTTCCAAGCTCGACCTGGTCCCCGGTGGAATCACTCCCGAAGAAGTCGACTATATTTACGACAAATCGCTCGTCGTAGAATAGAATTTCTTCGTCGGCACAGCCGGCGTTTTTACGGAAAATGTTACACCGACAAAATCCGTAAATTCGAAAATAAAGAAAGAAAAAATTATTTCATTTGAAAGTTAGACACGGGTATAAATTTTTCTAAATTTGCCGCCCGTGATTAAAAATCTTATTCTGTCTATTTACTCTGGCCTCTGCATCGGCCTTGGCGGCACCGCCTACCTTTCTTGCGACAATAAAATTCTAGGATCCTTCCTTTTCGGACTCGGACTGTTTACCATCTTGAATTTCGGTTTCAACCTTTTCACGGGCAAAGTCGGCTATTTCGTCAACAACAAGCCTAGCTACTGGGGATTCCTCGGAATCGTATGGCTCGGCAACTTTATCGGGACATTCCTCTTTGCAAGAATGATTGCGGTCACGCGCTACGGTGCAACCCTGCAAGCCAAGGCAAGCGCTCTCTGCCTCGTCAAGGACGGCGACAGCATCATAAGTCTTCTCATATTGGGCATTTTCTGCGGCATGCTCATGTTCATTGCCGCCGATGGTTACAAGAGCATCGAGAACCAGGTCGGAAAAGTCGTTGTCGTTTTTCTCCCGGTCATGGTCTTTATTCTGAGCGGATTTGAGCACTGCATCGCCGACATGTTCTACTTCTCGCTCGCCGGTGATTTTTCAGCACTGATGCTTAAGTCCCTGATTGTGATTACCGTTGGAAATTCCATTGGCGGCGGAATTATTCCGCTGGCAAGACGCTAATCCATCTTTATTTTGTAGCCATCATCGGGGTGTAGCCAACCATCGATGAACGACTTCTTGTAATTCTCGGGCGAGTCCGTAAGCTTGATGGCAGACCCGAGATACAGCAAGATTATCTTTTTGGCATGTTCACGAGCGCGACGTTTTAGCTCAGAGCCATTTTCTTCTTCATATTTCTTTTGCTCGGCAATAAAAAACTGCTTGAAGTCTTCAAACTTAATATCGTTGAACCATCCGCTTTTTTCCCAAAAGACCTGAATGCTTTCGAAATCAATGCTATGGCTCAAAATTTTAGGTTCAGGCAAATAGATTAGAATCGTTTTCGTAATAGGATCCACATTAATATTGATATCTTTCAAATCGTAACCCAGTTTGACATCCCCCTGGTAAATCAGCATAAGTTCCTTGATTGACTTGTTAATCCGCCAATCAGGCATGTACTTCAAGAGAACCTTCGCATCTTGGTAATTTGCATTTTTCCTGTAATGGTGATGGAGGGTTGCCAGTTCAGAGATTTCATTGATTTGATGTTCTATGTACGCACTGGTTATTTGGGGGCCATTGGAATTTGCCTCCATTTTTTTCACGACGAAAAGAGTTGTCACAACCGTTACACACAGGAGAACAACAAGTGCCACCATTTTCAAAGCTAATTTCACTGTTGACCTCCTTTAGACAAGTTCTCCGTCATTACGATAATATAATTTCACAACGATAACAAATCAACATTTTATGCAATATTTTTTAGGAACCCATCAAATAAAGTATATTTTAATACAAAGGAGCTTTCACAATGAGCGAAAGAAATACTGACGATATCGAAAAAATCTGGATGAAGAGGATTCGTAATCTGGCCGGCTTTATGGGAATGATTCTCCCCTGGGTTTCCTTAATCGGAGCCATACTCGTAGCCCGTACAAAAGGCATTCCTGATGGTTTTTGGGGGGACCTTTCCATTTCGGAGACATATTACGTGACACCCCCTCTGGTGGGAATCCTGACAACAGCGTCAGTCATTTTGATGTGCTATAAGGGCTACAACCTGAAAGACCATGTTATTTCTGCCCTGGCAGGCTTTTTCGGATTGATGATCGTCATATTCCCTTGTAACTGTCCCGCCGCAAGCGACATTGTCGGATTTTTCCAATTACCCGTCAAGATTTCACACATAATCCACAGCACCTCTGCCGTTGCCTTTTTTCTCCTTTTGTCGTACATGAGCCTCTTCCAGTTCACAAAGGGCGCAGACACATCTAACAAGCATATCAAGAATATCATTTTCAGGATTTGCGGAATTGGCATGTTGTGCTCCCTAGCCTTGATGCTCATTCCCATTGACTTCGTCGCCAAAATCTTTATTGTAGAAGCAATCGCCCTAACCTTCTTCGGAGTAAGTTGGCTTATCAAGGGTGAAGTTTTCGGCATCTTGTCAGACGACAAATCGTAATACATGATTCTTCGGAAGCCCGATTTTTACGACCAGTTCAAGTGCATCGCCTCGCGATGCACGGACACTTGTTGTGTCGGCTGGGAAATCGATATTGACGAGGCGACACAAGAGGTTTACCGCAAGGTGGCGGGAGCCTTTGGCGAGCGGCTCCACGCAAATATTGAAGACGGGCATTTTAAATTACTCCCCCACGACCGCTGCCCGTTTTTAGACAAAGACAACCTTTGCGAAGTCTACCAGAATCTGGGCGAAGACGCGCTTTGCGATATTTGCACCGAGCATCCGCGATTTGTCGAAGTCTATGGGGACATTATGGAGCGGGGGCTCGGGCTCTGCTGCGAAGAAGCTGCACGCTTGCTGCTTGAAGGCGAAGGCCCGCTGACCTTTACCTGCGAAGAATGCGACGAGCCCGAAGATGAATTGGATGATGACGACCTTGATATCCGCGACCAGGTTCTCGGGGAACGCGAATGGATGTTCGAAACCCTCGCCGACCAAGATACACCTTTCGCCGAGAAGCTTTACAAAGTCTTCGGCTATACGGGCGAAAATCCGTTTGCGCCGTTCGAAAGCGCGAACGCCATGTTCGAACTTTTGACGAAACTCGAAAGCTACGGCCCGGACTGGGATGCGGCCCTCGCCCGCATCAAAGCTAGGATTGATTCTAGCGAACCGATTGTAGACCAAGGATTCTTCTCGGAAACCGAGAGCGTACGACTGCTCGCCTACTCAATTTACCGGCATTACGCTAAGTGCCTTTTTGAAGGCCGCGAGCAGGGCAAGCGTCAATTCGCGCTTTTATTCTGGAACCTGGCCCGATTCTTTACCAAGGAACTTGCAGGTTCGAATTCCACTGTCACACCTAGCCCGCGGACCACAAAAATAAACGCGGTCAAGATTCTTTCGAAGCAGCTGGAATACTGTCAAGAAATTATGGAAATCGTCGAGATTTCTCTGGACGAATAAAGGCTAGTGGCTAGGCAGCCAGGCGGTCTTTATCCATCACGTGCTTACGCCATTTACCGCTCTTCCAGCGGAGCCAGAAAATCACCGGAGCCGTACTGTACACGGCAACGACCGTAATCCAGGCGTATTGAGGCGGCAGGTGAAAAATGTAGGCCGCCACGTACAAGGCACCCGCCACGCACCAGTTCATAATGGCACACGCGAACATGACCCATACGGTATCGCCCGCACCGCGAAGCGCTCCCGCATAAATCACCAGCAGGACTTCCACAAAAATGTAGAAGGTCGCAATCCGCAACATGAAAATGCTCATGGGTCTAGCCGCTGCGAAAATGGCAAGCGCCTCGGCAGAAGCTTCAGCCGCATCGGGCTTAAAGATATCCGTAAGTATGCCCGGCAAGAAGATAAAGAAAACGCCCATCAGCAAGGAATATCCCCAGCCGAGCTTGAGGCCGGAATAAGTCGAACGCGATGCCGCAGCACCGTCGCGCGCCCCCACGTAACGCCCCACGAGGCTCGTGGACGCCACTTCAAGGCCCATCAGCGGAACGTAGGCCACCATGTCCCAGTTGAACATGACCGAAGACGCCGTTGCCGATTCGGGCCCGAGCGCATGGAACATGAGAATAAGCAACTGGAACGCCGCCATGTTCAGGCACATTTCGACACCGGAAGGAATGCCTTTTTGCAAGAGTTCCTTGGTCAGGGGCCAGCTAAACGCAAACGCATAACGGGTACGGAATCGATCGTGGCAGTTCTTGCCGAAGAATTTCGCAAACAAAATCACTGTCGAAACCAGATTCCCGATCAAGGTGCCATAAGCAGCACCCGCGACACCTAAAGCAGGAATCGGACCAAAGCCGTAAATCAAGAAGAAGTTGCAGACGACATTCACGAGCATGCCCACGAAAGCAGCCTTCATCACGATCTTGGTTTCGCCGATACCGCTAAAGAAACACGGAGCCGCATTGCGCACCAAGTTAATGATGCCGCCGAACATCAGAATATTAAAGTAGGTCTTTTGATACTGCAGCTGGTCTGCCGGCAAGTGTTCCATTCCAAATGCTACATGACCCAGCGGAATCGTGAGGTACAAAAGCGGGACCGAAACAAGCGACAGGTACACCGCCTGCATAAACACGCGGGCACAATCCCAGCGCTTTTTGCCACCCAGACGCTGCGCCACCATAGCGGTCGTGTAACTGATGGCACCGGTAAAGAACATGGTGAGTGCAAGTTGCACCGCACCCGCCCCAAGCGCCGCATTCATTTCGGCTGGGCCAAGCTTCGAAAGAAACAGGCGGTCGATAAAAGTCATGATCGTGTCGAAAGACATCGACATGAGCATGGGAAGTGCCACCACGAGCACATCCTTCACATCGCCGTTTTTCTTGAATTTAGACGGTCTATAGAACTTATTGAGTATCGCGTCGACCATATTGGGCGACAAATATAGAAATTTTTACAATTTATGCAAGTTTCTATCGAGCAACACTTTCCAGTTTCTTTTTTAAGGTTGAAAGGACTTCTTTCTTTTCGGTATCAGGGCGAGCATGGAGGCTACCTGTATACAGGGCATCGACAAGCCCATTTGAAAGCGCTTCGGATGCCTTGCCCTGGTCGCCCAACTTTTTTACCTGGAGTTGGATTCCTTCGCTAGAAAGCGAAGCCGACACTTTTTTCAGCGTTGATTCATCTTCTGCGTTTACGACGCCCACCGTCACGGTCACTGCCGTCACTTCTTTTTTGAGGGTTGCATGCTTACGGGCGCAGCAGTCAAAGCGAGCCACCGCAAAAGAACTCAATAAAGCACATAATAAAAGTATTTTTTTCACAGTCCCCCCCCCTAGAAATCGAACATAACTTCGACGCCGAATATCAGAGAAGGATCGTTTTTATTGCCTTCGGACGGCCAATCTTTATCGTCAGGGATGTCGGCAAGAACCATCGAGATAATATTTATTTTGTAACCGGGAACATTAAAGTAGAACCGTCCACCGACGCGCCACGATTGCAAATCTTCATCTTTGTCTAAAGTATTCGTATGGTATTCAAGAGGAATACCGATACTTAAGGATTCCAGCAAGGCTACGCTCGGTTCTACCGCTACAAAAAAGTATTCCGGACGAGTTGTCATTTCCAAGAATGTACGTTCCGGGTCATCGATAACCGCATAGAACAGAGAACCTATGATGCAAAATCTCGAAAATTCAAACGACGGTTCAGCCAAGAATACATGATTCGATACCGCATCATCGCTAGCCAAGAAGACCGAATGAAAGCCGTATAATCCATGCAAGGCAAAATGTTCCGACGAAAGCGAAATATCTAGCCCAGCATAAAGTTCATTAAAATCCTTTCGCTGATAGCTTTTGTAATCGGCATAAGGGCGAAATACCTGGCCTGCAATTTCAAGATCGTAAGCGGCATGAATTTCGTACGTAAGGCCTTCTTTGCAATCCATTCCCATGTATTCGCCGAACATATAGTGGTAATAGCAACTTTGGTCGTTACTTCCGCTACCAAAGCCGACATTGAGTTGCAAGCCATTCCACAAGAATTCAACGCCGCGAATAGACTTTTGCCTTATGCCCGCAGCATCGTCCCGAGGGTCGCCAAAATCATAATAATTTTTGAACAGACCTTCGAAATAATTTAAATCGCCAATACGAAAAGCCAAGTGTTCAGAAGGCGCATATTGAACATAAGCTCCGTTAAAAACGACAGTCGGGTGCACAGGATCCATGGTCGCATCATCGCCCATATCCATGCCTTCCATATCCTCCATTCCATCCATCGCCATTCCCATCGCTTCAATTTCGAGCCATGCAGACCAACGATCGTTAAAACGGACATCGAAATCCAAGTCTAGCATAGATTCATAACGATGCACAACGTTTGATTCATCGGTATTCCAGTCAGCATAAGCATGAACCATGATCATTCCCGAAAGGTCCAGCTTAGGACGCTCAAAGGCAAGCGACAAACCGACTAATAGAAGGACATATAGTAATATTCGTTTATTCATACAAATAAATTCTGGCACCCGTAACGCAACTTGTTACTTTTTCAAACTCTTAATAAATTCGTCGATATAACCCGTTACCGTTTTCACGTCTTCGGCAGAGCCCCAATGGGTATTGTGATCGGCACCTTCGACTTCGTGGAACACGACGCTTTTTGCCTTAGAAAGTCCCTTTTGCAAAGTCTTCTGAGATTCGCTGTCGAACAAGGCATCTTTAGTACCCCATATGATTTGAACATCGGTCGCAATCGAAGAAAGGCGCTTGGTATTATCAATTTTCAAAAGATTCTTGACCAAGTATTTCCACACATAGTAGGGAACTTGTTTCAGGTGTTCCAGATTGGCGGCCTGAAAATTCTTATCCGGATTCGTGCTGTAGCCCCACGCCTGAATAAAGCTTTCGGGGAGTTTCTGGGTCGAATCATATGCATAAATGCCATCGAACGATTCATCATCGGTACCGTTCACAAGCCAATCCAACGTGGCATTTTTCTTGTCGACCGAAGCGCCCGAGCCAATCAAGGTAATCGAAGAAACAAGCTCTGCATTCGTGATGGATAATTCCTGAGCAATAAAGGCTCCAAGCGAATGTCCCACAATGTGAACTTTTTTCAGGCCAAGTTTTTCGACAAAGGCTGCTATATCGCTTGCAAGTTCAGCAACGGAATACGAAGATTCATCAATCGGCTTGTCCGTTTTTCCGTTGCCGCGGTATTCGGGTACATAAACGCGATAACCTTTTTTGGCAAGCGACGGTGCCACCTGCGACCAAGAAACGCGACCATCGGTAAGTCCGTGAATCAATACGACCGGAGTTCCCTTTTCATCACCCGTCACTGTATAGGCCAAATGTATTCCCGTTGCAAGGTCAACCGATTTTTCTGTCCAGTCGACATTCTGGTATTCGGCAAAGCTCTTTGTCGTAAAGGTATTGTTCTTTCCCATAAAATGATGCCCGTTCACCTGAGCTTCATTTTCAAAGGCATAGACATCCGTATTGCTGCTCCCCACATGAACAACATCAGCACTTCCAGAAAAATCGACACGGCCAGAACGCTTGATGAGCAAATTTCCGGTCACCTTGACATTCTTTAGGACCGTTGCACCTGGCGTTGTCGTAGAAACCGTCAACACCCCATTGATTGTTGTATCTTGCAAGAAAATGAATCCATCCTGGATATCTTCATCTCCAAGCGTCAGGTCGCCTTCACTAGGTTCTTCCATATGATGGCCATGGTGCTCTTCGTGGGAAGTTTCTTCTTCGTGAGAAGATTTTTCTTCGGGGGCGCTACTTGAGTCATCAGAGCAAGCGGCAAAGAAAAGTGTAGAAGCAAGAATTGCTGCCGAGAATAAAGCAAAATTATTATGAATTGTCATTGAAGCCTCCGTTTGTATTCGTTTTAAATCGGGCTCAATATTAGATTTTACGGAGGTTTACGTCCAATACTATTTTTTCATGGCAATTGATAGCTTTTTTCTATAACAAGTTCATTTTATCGTGAGCAAACGGCTTACCTCAAATTCTAAGTCCAAGCAAGAAATTACTATATTTGACCCACTATGTTTTCACAGCTGACTGACTCTCTAGAATCTACTCTCAAGAACCTGCGCGGGCAGGGCAAGCTCACCGAAGAAAACGTCGCCGAATCGCTGCGCGAAGTGCGCCGTGCATTCCTCGAAGCCGACGTGAACTTCAACGTGACCCGCGACTTTGTGAAGGCCGTCAAGGAAAAGGCCATGGGCTCCGAAGTGCTTACCTCGGTGACTCCCGGTCAGCAGATTGTGAAAATCATCCACGACGAACTCGTAGCCGTGATGGGTGGCGAAACCAAGGAAATCAACCTTTCCGCTCCGGCTCCGGTAGGCATCATGATGGCAGGCCTGCAGGGTTCCGGTAAGACGACTTTCGCCGGCAAGATTGCCCTTTGGATGCGCAGCAAGAAAAAGCGCAAGCCCCTTCTGGTGGCCGCTGACGTATACCGTCCCGCCGCTATCAAGCAGTTGCAGGTGCTCGGCAAGTCCATCGGCATCCCCGTTTATGACGAAGGCCAAGGCGATCCGGTGGAAATCATCAAGCACGGTTACCAGTACGCCAAGGACAACGGTTTTGATTTAGTCATTTACGATACCGCAGGCCGCTTGCAAATCGACGAAGAGTTGATGCAAGAACTCGAAAAGGCAAAGGAAGCTGTTCACCCCGACGAAATCCTGTTCGTGGCCGACGCCATGATCGGTCAGGAAGCTGTGAACGTAGCCGAAACCTTCTGGCAGCGTCTCTCGTTTACGGGCGTGTGCCTTTCCAAGATGGATGGCGACACCCGCGGCGGTGCAGCGCTTTCCATCAAGAAGATGACGGGCGTGCCTATCTGCTTTATCGGTGTCGGCGAAAAACTTTCGGATATTGAACTTTTCCACCCCGACCGTATGGCCAGCCGAATCCTCGGCATGGGCGACGTGGTCTCCCTCGTGGAAAAAGCCCAGCAGGTCATCGACGAAAAAGACGCCAAGGACCTGAAGAAGAAGATTCTCAACAACACCTTCGACCTGAACGATTTCTTGAACCAGTTGCGTACTATCAAGAAGCTCGGCCGCATCAAGGACATTCTGAGCCTGATTCCGGGTCTGAACAAGCTCCCCATCGACCAGATTGACGAAAAGGAACTGGTTTACGTAGAAGCCGTGCTCAGCTCCATGACCCCGAAGGAACGCAAGAAGCCTGATATTTTGGACGGCAGCCGCAAGGCTCGCGTGGCCAAGGGTTCCGGCACCGAAATCGGTCGCGTGAACGCCGTGCTCAAGCAGTACGAGACCATGAAGGAAATGTTCAAGAAGGTTGGCGACATGGCCCGCAGACAAAACAACGGCGGCCAGGTAGGTTCCAACTACACGCCGCCCAAGGACAAGAAGAAAAAGAAGAAAAAATAAAAGTAAAGCCCGGTCAACCGGGCTTTTGCTTTAATGATTTTCGAGTTTACTTAAGTCAGTCGAGAGCATTTTCCAGAGGCGGGACGCAAAAGGTTCCGCCCATTCTTTTTCGGGCGCCACGCGGCTGGTGGTCGCAGCGGTAAATTCCGAATACACAAGGAACACGAGCTCCCCGTAGCGGGCATCCCAAAGCGTCCAGAGCGTTTGCCAGGTGTAACCACCACTCTTGCCGAGGTCGGTATCCATGCGCACATTCAGCACTACCGGAATCGACACATAGCGCAATTCGTAGCGGCTAGCTAAAGCATTCAGCAAGTTCTTGAAGTCCTTGGAAAGTTCGCGGGAAATATCCTGCTCTACCCCGTCGCGTTCCAGCCACGGGCTCATATCGCTCAACTTTTTACCATCGGCAAAGACCGAGTTCAAAAGCAACTTGGAAAGGCTATCGACGTAAGCGGAATCCGCATCGGGCAGGCGCATGCCCGGGAGCATAAGTTCGCGGCGCATCTTGGGGAACGCTTTGACCATCAGGGAATCTTCGACGCGGGCTAGGTCAAAATCCAGGGCGTCTGCACTGTAGCTGTGGCAGAACTTGCATTTTTCAGGGCGGTCGGCCTTGACCGAAAGCGCCGGGAAAACGCCCCATACCGCCGAGGAATCCATGCGGCTGTAAGCCTTCTTGTTCCATTCGCGGTAGGTCTTTTCGTTTGAAATCTTGAGTTCGATATCGCCACGAGTTCCGCATTCCTGACACGGAGCATCCTTCATGCTCGCATCACCCGAAGCGTCTTCGCCACCCTGGCTACCCGCGCAACCAGCGAAAGCCAACATGCTAAAGCAAACTAAAAATGCGATTTTCAATCTTTTCATATAGCTCCCTTAGATTCTTCGACTCCGTGCTACGCACTTCGCTCAGAATGACACTTTTCTAGACCTGCCTCGGTTTTCCCGTCCAGCCAAGCTTTTCACGAAGCGCGCCCACAAATCCCGTATGGCGCATGCGAATAAAGGTCGTCACCGACTTGCTTTCGGCAAGAGTCACCACATCATTAGGCTTTAACACCACCGTGGTACGGCCATCGAACACCAAGTCGAGCGGGCCATCGACCGCAGACTTCATCTGAAGTTTCTTGGAAGAAAGCGAAAGCACCAGCGGGCGCACCGAAAGGCTACTGGGAGCCACCGGAGTCAACACCACCGCAGGCGTTGCCGGGTGAATAATGGGGCCGCCAGCAGCCAGGTTATAGGCGGTAGAGCCCGTCGGGGTCGACACGAGTAAGGAATCTGCCCAATAATCAGTCAGAGCCGTTCCGTTGTATTCCACGCTCACATTCACCATACGCTCGGGCGCGTGCGCACGAATGTGCACCTCGTTCAGCACCGTCTGCTTGGCAATCTGCTTTTTACCGTGGTAAACCACCGCTTCAATCATCATGCGCTCGCGGGTCGAAAAGTCACCGGCAAGCAAGCTATCCAAAGTCTGCGAAAGGCCTTCCACGCGAGTCTCAGCCAAGAATCCCACACGACCCGCGTTCACGCCCAGAATGGGCGTGTCGTGCCCGAGCGCCATATGCGCCGCCGAAAGCACCGTACCGTCACCGCCAATGGCCAAGAGCAAGTCCGCTTTGCAAAGCGTATTTTCCTTGACCACCTTGATGGGCTTATGCGCCAAATCCTTCAGGTTATCCAGAACGCAGAAGGTGACTTGCGGATGCTCTACCGCCCACTTGGAAATCATGTCAAGCGCAAGCGCCAAATCCGGATTCTTGTCTTTCCAGCCCACGATGCCAATAGTCTGGAAATTCATTTTTCCATTCTTCTTCATCTTAGGTTTCCTCCGGCTTTGCTGAAGCCTGTTCCAGCAGCTGATTCAACTTTTGCAGTACGCCCGGGTAAGTGGCTTCGACCAGTTCGGAATTAGCCACCGGTTCGTCATTTTCAAGTGCAATCGAAAGCACCGAAAGCGCAAGGCCATTCTGCGGCACACTTCCGCCGTCGAAGTCGCTTCCGTTCACAATCGTTTCAAGCCCGCGAATCACAAGGCCGTCATCGTAGACACCCACTTCGGCGCCCGTCTTGCGCAAGTTTTCGGCCAAGGCTTCATTGGTGGGGCGCATATCCTTACGCAGTTCCTTGGGAATACGCAAAATGGTTTCACCTTCGGCAAAGCAAGCTGCTACCGCCAAGAAGGGGTATTCCTCGATGCCCGTCGCAATGGTATCTTCCGAGAAACGACGACCCTGCAGGCGCTTGCCCGAGGCCAACGGATACACCATGACATCGCCATAGACATCGCCAAACCTTTCGCGGCGGCTCACCGTCTCGAAGTTTCCGCCCATGCGCTTCAGGCACGTGAGAGCTCCCGCACGGGAACTGTTCAAATCAACATTCTTGAGGGCTACTTCTGTATTCTTGGGAATGCCCGCAATCGTAGCAAGCAGCGCCAAGGCCATGGCTTCGGTGGTATCACCCGGAACGTAATAGTCACGGCCCGTAATCACCGGCGTTTCAGAAATTTCAGTAAACTGGGTTCGTTCAATCTTTTGACCGCGAGCCATCATCATGCGGCGTTCCAGTTCCGTCAACTGTTCCATGCCTCGGGATTCATATTTCAGCGAAACGCCAAAGTACATGAGCATTTTAGTCCACTGATCATGTACCGAGCCCTTTTCTTCGAAGGACAGGTATTCGCCACGAATGAGCGTACGCAACAGTAAGCGGTTGCGCATCACAGTTGCCACGTTGCCGAGAGAATCCTTCTTGATGGCCGGATCTTCAGCAGCAAAAGTAAACGTAAACTTCGCCGGTTCATCAGCGACAGGCTTTACCTTGAAATACTTCTGCAAAAGTTCCTTGGCACTTGCCACCTGAGCAACACCCGCCTCGTCATTTTCGGCAGCAAAGGTATAAATCTGGTCGACATCCTTAGAAGCAAGCGTCCAAAGCATCACGCAACGCGATTCGCTCATATCTATGGGAAGCATGCTCGGGAGCGCATACTGAAAGCCCTTGCCTTCCAGCACCAGCTGATGGCCTTGTTGCGTATAATTCAGGCCAAAATCCTTGAGAGCCTCTGCAAAAGGTTCTACACCTGCGGCAAAAGAAAAATCTTCAAAAACGGTACGACCGTTTACAAGCAGCGCCATCACCAGCGCAAGCTCCATGCGTTCGCGGTCGGGGTTTAAAACAAATTCCATTAGCGTTCCTTTACGTCGTAACCAAGCTGCAACAGAATCTGCATGGCACGGCGGGCCTCTTCAGGGGTCTTAAACGCAAGCAGCAAAGTGCCTGCAATATTTTCGCGGACTTTCATCAGTTCAATATCGCGAATGTTCAAATTGTTGTCGGCAAGGGGTTGCAGCACCTGCAACAGCGCACCCGGCACATCTTTCAGGGGCACCGTAATTTCAGAGAAGGCGGCTGCAGCATTGCGACCCGGTGCAAACAAGCTTGCACGGCCATCGTTTCCGGCCTTGAAAACCGTTTCCAACGCGGCTGAGCAATCATCGCCCGCGGGCTTACCTTCGCAAACCACCTTCAGGCTTTCCATGGCCTCCACCGTCTTGTCGATTCCGGCACGAACTTCTTTAAGCGCAAGCACGGTCTGGTCGCGGTTCGTGACGGCGATATCGTGCCACATGTTCCAGCCAGAAGCGGCAATGCGCGTCATGTCTCTAAAGGCGCGGCCGGCGTAATGCTGGTAGTTGGGCTTTACCAGGCGTTCGGGCATGCTCGCCGCCAGCGTCGACGAAAGCATCTGCGGCATGTGCGACACCCAGGCCATGGTGCGGTCATGATGTTCCGGCGGGAACACCACGGCATTTGCGCCCACAAACGAAATCAAGTTCAAGATCGGCTTGTACACCGATTCGTCTACGCCTTCGGGCGGACAAACGAACCAGTAAGCATTTTCAAAAATCGAAGGATCGTTGTATTCGAGCGTACGCTTTTCGGAGCCTGCCATGGGGTGGCTGCCCACAAACACAAACGGCTTCGGGAGCTTGGCGCCCGCCTTGCAAATTTCCACCTTGGTCGATCCGATATCGCTCACCAGAACCTGCTTTTGAGCTTCCAGCAGCGACAAATCCATCTGCGACAAGTTTTCGATGGTTTTTAAAATATGGAGAATCGGGGCGCAAAGCAAAATCACATCGGAACCGGAAACCCAGTCCTTGATTTCGTCGTAGCCGTAAAATTCATCGGCAAGCCCCAGTTCTTTTGCACGTGCAAGCGTTGCCGGGCTACTCACCGCACGCACCACCGTAGGCAACTTCGCCTGCTTAATGGCAGCGGCTACCGAACTTGCCAAAAGTCCAAAACCAACGAAGGTGATCCGCATTATTCTTCTACCTTGCAAGTTTCGTCAATAATGGTTCTGAAAATATTCTTGAAAGATTCCGGTGGCAGAGGGCCATTCGCCTTTTTCGCCTTTTCGGCGACCCCGTTCAAAACAGCCTCTTCGCGCGCAGCATCAAGCACGGGGAGTCCCTTTTGCTTCTTGATTTTACCAATTTCCACTGCGAAACTCGCCCTCTTGTTCAAAAGGGCAATCAGTTCATCGTTCAGTTCATCAATACGGTTGCGCCAGTCTTCAATATTCATACTTTGAATTTAGAAAAAAGGCTCAATGGTGTCGCTTAAAACTCCACCTTGTACTCGTCAAAAGCCTTCTTATTGGCCTTCATGTTCGGGCCATCCCAGTCAAAAAGCGCTGGCCCCCAGGCTCCACTCAAAGTAGGTTCCCAGAAAAAGGCACCAATCCAGCGGTCTAGCCCGCGAACCATATCTACAGCCTTCTTGCGCGAGCCATCGTAAGAATAGGTGTTGTCCGATTCGCCACCATTATATTCGGCAACGATAAATTCCAAGTTCGAATAAGTCGAAGCCAAACTTTTGAACAAACTATTCCACTTGTCCGGTTTGTCATCACCGTAAGCGGTATACGCCGAAAATCCCATCACGTCGGCAGGAACCTTCTGGTTCTTGAAGATTTCATTCATCCACCAATCGACCGTATTCGTCTTGCGAATGCTTTCGATATGGAGAACCGTCTTGATATTCTGAGACACCGCCTTGACGGCGCGAATGCCCGCCTTAAAGTACTTGCCTGCATTCGCCTTGCCGACACTGGTACCCATATCGCCATTGATGGCGGTAGAAGCCTTGTCTACCCCATTGCCCCAGCAGTCTGTCTTGCTGTTCGGCACATGAATCAAAATGCCCGGCGTGGTTTCGTTACCGATTTGCACCATTTCCGGTGTCGCATTCACTTGCTTGAGAGACGAAATCAAGTCATAAGTATAATTGTATACGGAATCCGCCATGGCATCGGAGCTTTTTACATTACGCCAGCGGCTCGGGATAATCTGCTTGCCCGGATCAGCCCAGTTGTCACTGTAATGAATGTCTAGCAAGAAGGCCATGCCAGCCGCCTTGATTTTCTTGGCATAAGCAATAATATGATCCTTGTCGGCGTAAGCTTCGGCATCGTGATCGCAACCCGATGCGGCATAACCATACTGCGCCTTCGGACTCACGAAAGTCTTCAAACGAATCGCATTGAATCCGTGATCTTTCAGGAGCGTAAAGATGTCTTTTTCAGAGCCGTCGACATCGTAGAATTTGGCACCCCAGCGCTCGTATTCCTGCACCGTCGAAATATCGGCGCCGTTATAGAAACTAAAATGAGGCACAGGGCCTTTGCTAGAAGAGGATTCCGGAGGCGGATTCATCTTGGAAGATGAAGAATGCGGAGGTCTCGAATCCGAAGACAAATCCGGAACGATTCTCGACGAAGACGATTTCGGCATCACGCCGCCCGACGACATTTCTGTATCATCAGAAGAAATCGGCTGTTCCGAATCCGAAGAAACGAGTACATTCGAGCCGGATGAAGGCGGAAGTTCAATCGCAGACGAAGAAAGATAATCGCCAAGATCAATACCATGCTGCGAAACATCAGTAGCCCCTTCAATCTTTTCCGGCACCGGTTCAGTTGCATTACTCGAACTATCTTCACAGGCGCACAAAGCGATTGCCGCCAAAGACACCAAGCCAAATTTACCCATTCGTAATCCCATACCCTAAATCTACACAAAACGCCCCGAAATCGCAACAAAGGAATTCTTTACACAAGGCAAAAGGCCCCGCCAAAAGCGGAGCCTTTCGCAAAATTCAACAGTATAGGGCAAAGCCCTATGCCGCAAAATTACTTAACCATGAAGTAGTAGGTCTGCAGAGTCTTGCCATCCTGAGACAGCTGGAGAATCTGCTTGCCAGCCGGGAGGTTACCCGTAATCTGGAACAAGTTTTCAGCCTTGTATTCCACGTTCAGAGCAGTGCCCTTGTCCTTGTTGACAAAGAGACCGGTCTTTTCGTCAGCACCGAAGCCCTGGCAGTCGGAGTGGTCTGCGACCTTGCCTTCGACGGCGGGGTAAGTGGTGGCGACCAGCGGAGAAGTCACGGAGCTAGCATTCACGTAGAACACGTTGATGGCAGCGCCCATAGCCAACGGAGCCGGGAGGTTAGAAACCTTGGCACCCTTGTCAGCCTTCTTCTTCTTTTTGTCGGCCTTCTTGCCCGGAACCTTAGCAGCATCGGTAGCAATCGGCATGGTCAAACGGTAGCCGGCAACAGATTCCTTGCAGCTGGTAGAGTAGACAACCCACTGGTTATCAATCTTTTCAGGACCTTCAGTCGTACCGCTCTTATAGAGACCCGGCTTGATCTGGTCACTGTATTCGTACAGGGTCACAGAGAGGTTCGGGTTCTTTTCGTCGGTAGTAATGTTCTGCTGGCCGAGAATATACTTGGAGCGACGAGCCTTAATCAGGTAGTTACCAACGGGCACCTTTTCGAACTTGAACTTACCCTGCTGAAGGTCAGCCTTGTAGGGGTACTTGGGGTTCTGGGTTCCGAAAATGGTGGAATCCATCCAAACGGTGGGCATTTCCACGGCTTTGCCGGTAAACGGATCAAGAACGACACCTTCGATAGTACCAGTCTTCTGGCAACCGGTCATAGCCATAGCCACGAGAGCGGCTGCACCAATAAAGAGTTGCTTTTTCATAAGAGTCCTTTGTAAGAAAAGGCCCCCTTTAGCAGGGAGCCAATTCATTTATCTGTAATTATTCAGCGTCTTCAGCCTTGGCAGGAGCAGCCTTGCGGGTCTTACGCTTTGCACCAGTGATGTTGCCAGAGAAACGCTTGTTGAAGCGGTCGATACGGCCAGCCGTATCCACGCGATGCTGCTTGCCCGTCCAGAACGGATGGGTATCAGCCGTAATTTCGAGAGAAATTACGCTATATTCAACACCATCGATAGTCTTCTTTTCGGCGGAAGACTTCGTGGAGCGGGTGATGTATTCTTTACCCGTATTCGCATCGACGAACACGACCGGTTGATAGTTAGGGTGGATACCTTCTTTCATTTTTAAACTTCCTATTGAAGCAGTTAATTTTGAGAGCCTAAATTTAGAAGAATTCGGCCATTTTGGCAAGGGAAATAGTATTTTTGGGAGCATGAACAGAATTTTTATGGCATTTTTTACAGTCATTCCCGCACTTTTGGTGGGCTGCGGCAACGATAGCCCCGTCGCAAAGATTATCGTCACCGACCAGAAAATGCCCCTTATCGAATGGCCCGACAGCTCCTACGTCGCCAGTCTAGATTCCATTTTGGCGCTGGAACCCATCAAGAAGACCGCCGAAACCGACGCAAAAATCAACATGAACGTATTCGACGCGCCCCTGTTCAAGCTCCCCGGAACAGCTTCCGCCGCCAAGGGATCCAAAAACCAGAAGACGAACCTCGCAGGCAAGTCCGCGGGCACAAGACAAGCTAACGCCGCCAAGCCGGCCGACACCAGCGCCGAAGCATTCGCAGACCGTTTCTCCACAGCCCTTTCCAAGCTGCAGTCCGATCCCTCTAACGCAAGCCTATACAAGACCGTTACCGCAAACGAAGGCGACGACCTGTTCAAGCTGTTAAAGCGCACCTACGGAGCCGGAGTCCAAGGACTCCCCCGCTTCTACGTTCTCTCGGCCCTACAATCAGTAAACGCCGGCGTCGTGCTGGAGCACTTGAACGCCGGCGACCAAGTCAGAGTACCGAAACTTTAATTATTAAAGCACACCCTTGCTGCTAGGAATGCCTTTCACATTCCTGCTCGGAGCAATCGCCATAGCGACTGCGCGGGCAAAGGCCTTGAAAATCGATTCCAGGCAATGGTGGTTATCGTTACCGTAGAACAATTCCACATGCAAGTTCATGCGGGCGTTTTCGCAAAGGCTCTTGAAAAAGTGTTCGAACATCGAAGCTTCGATACCGCCAGCCATGGCAGCCGGGAGTTTCACGTTCCACACAAAACCAATGCGGTTGCTAAAGTCAATGCATACACGGCTCAGGGCTTCGTCCATCGGAACGAAGTAGAAGCCATAGCGTTCAATCCCTTTCTTGTCGCCAAGGCATTCCACCAAAGCCTGTCCCAGCACAATGGCAATGTCTTCCATGCTATGATGCATATCGACATAGACATCACCCTTGCAAGTCAAATCCAGGTGGATACCACCGTGAATCTGGAACAAATTAAGCATATGGTCCAAAAAACCGTTACCGGAATCAATCTTACCGGGAGTAGAATCATCCAGGTTGAGAGAGAGGGTAATATCGGTTTCGCCAGTCTTGCGAGAGAGATTCGTGCTACGCATATAGAACCTTTACTTTACGATTTTGCCACCGTACACGCGGAAGCGAGTCACGCGGCCAAACTTCATTTCGGGCAGCGGAGTTTCTACACCGTTCAAGAGCATCTTGGCAATAGCCGTCGGATCTCCAATGGTTACACACAAGGTATCGCTGGTATTATAAACCATGCGGACTCCAGCTCTAGAAATATTCGCTTCCTTCAGGAATTCATTTGCATCTTCGCGACGCTTGAGGCCCACCCAAGAGAGGGATTCGCCGGAACCAATCAACACGAAATTCGTCTTGTTGGTTTTCGGAGCGTCCTTATCGGCAGCCTTTTCATCTTTCTTGGAATCAGACGAAATGAAAATCGTTGCAGAAGCAGGCAAATCAGACTTCTTCACCGCTTCGTCTACGACAGCCTGACTAACGGTAGCATCACTCTGCTTGGCAGAGGAATCCTTCGCCGAAGAATCCTTGGCAGCCGTAGAATCGGCCGCAGCCAACGAATCCACCGGAACAGCTTCTGCGCCATCGGGAATTTCCTGGGAACCGACAGATTCTTCTTGTGCAGCCGGAGTCTTTTCGGCCGGCTGAGAATCCTGGGTCTGTTTCAAGGCGATAGATTCCAAATCCAAGAAATGAGATGCGACTAGGAATGCCAGTACGAGAAGCAAAATCACAACCGGCACGGCATAGCTTTTCTTTTTGATTTCGCCTTCTTTCAAAGGAGAAAGCTTTATTTCGCTGGAAGACTTTTCAAAGACAGGTTCTGCAGTGCCACCACATTCAATGCTATAGGCCCTCAGCACCTCATCCGCATCCAAATTCAATTTATTACTAATCGAGCGCAAGTAACCGCGCACATAGGCAGCAACCGGGAAAACTTTCCAGTCATCTGCTTCAATAGCCTTGATATACTGAACACCAAGCTTAATCGCATCAGCAAGTTCTTCAACAGTCATCCTGCGACTTTCGCGGACTCTTGCAATAAATTGGCCAAGTTTCTCATCGGGCCTTTTTTCTTCTGTCGGGTTCGACATTATACCTCTACCTCTAAATCAGCCAACATCTGGAGCATTCGCGCTACAGGCAACCCCACCACGTTGTAATAACACCCCCGAATTTCCTTGATAAGCCTTGCGCCTCCGGTCTGAATTCCATAAGCGCCAGCCTTGTCCATCGGGTCCTTAGAATTTACATAATTTTCAAGTTCTTGGCCGGAGCAGTTTCTAAAAACCACCTCCGTTTCCTCACATTCCGCTTTGATAATTTGTCCGCCATGAGCTATGGCTACGCCGGTAATTACTTTGTGCGATCTTCCATTTAAGCTTCTCAGCATTTCTAGGGCTTCCGCCTCGGTGTGGGGCTTACCCAAGGGTTTACCATCCAAAAATACTAGGGTGTCAAAGCCCAGCACAATCTCCGACGGCATTTTGCGAGAAACAGCCAAGGCCTTTATAGAAGCATTTTCTTTCGGAAAATCGAGGGGATTTGTCGAAGTAGGCTTTTCTTCTTCGTTGGAAACCACCACTTCGAAATTCACGCCAATCAATTGCAAAATTTCTTTGCGCCTCGGCGACCCACTCGCAAGAATTACTTTAGTCATCGAAAATCCCTCATCCATCACTGCTCATTACACACTTCACACTACACATTGTTAATTCGTTTCCGTACTACCCGCATTCAGCTTGATATCCGGCAAATCCCTCACATAGATCGAGAAGCTCCAACCGGCAGCAGGCCCGGTAGGCGTCCAGCTAAAGTCAAGTTGCCAGCAATGCAGCACACGGTTAAAGGTAAAGCTATGGGTCACGAAACGACCTTCATTGTAGTTGTAACGGGTGCTGTAAGTCATTTCCCAGTTCTTGGTGGGTTGCAAGCTAGCACTGATGCCCGTAGAATGCGTCACCTGATCCTGGAACAAGTCGCGGGCCACGCGGGAACTGCTGAAGCTATAGCTGTAATCAAACCCGAAGGTCCACTTGAGCATTTCATACTTGCCCATCTGCGAAGGCAAGCCGCCATTAAATTCGCCACTCCAGTTAAAGCGCTTCGAGAAATCGTAGCCCCAGTAAGTAAGTTCCGGCACCTGCACCTTGTTCGGTTCTTCAGTAAACTTGTGATAAACGCTGTGACGGGTATTGATGGTGAATAGGTAATCCGGCAGAATCTGGAAACCGAAAGAAGACGTAATATCCGAGAAGTTCAAGGAATCTGCAGCAAAGTTATAGGATACATTATGGCGAGTCGTCAAGAGACGCCTAGTACCATACTGGTCTTCTACCGCGCGACCATCTTCGCCCTTGGTCGTATCGGCAGCATGCCCCACCACCTTCAGGTACTTGATATCAAAGTCGTTGTTAAGGCCGAAACCAACTGTTTTCTGCTTGATCTGGTAAGGCGTTTGACCCAAAAGCGGATGAGGCGCAAACTTTTTCACCGTATCGATTTCAGGAGCGTAGGTATAAGAAACGCTTGGAGAAAGCACATGGCGGGCTCCGGTAAAACGCCCTATTTCAGGCACCCAGATTCCGTACAACTTAGTATCGGCCGTAATGCTGTAATTGTGGTTATAGGCCACCTGACCATATTCATCATGTTCCGGATCCAGGCTCATGTATCGCTTGCGGTACTTCAGGGAATCTTCGGGGTTAATCCAACCTGTTCCAGTCCAGTAACCCGTAAAGCTTGCACGCGGAGTCAAGTTGATTACATCGAAAATAGAGGTGGAATAATCCAAGGAGTAGGTACCCGTATAACCCACGTATTCCACCGTCGTATCCACCGCATTCACCGTATCGCGGGCACGCTTGGTGTAATAGTTGAAGCGGTTGTTAAAGTTGTAGTTGAACTTTTCCAGGTAGCTTATAAAGGATCCATCTTCGTAAGCTTCTTCGTCTTCATCCAGTTCGAAGGTAAAGAGCTGTCCACTCATGCGGTACTGGATATCCGGAATTTCGCGTTCCATCATGTCCGTAACCAAGTTATGGTTCTGACGGGCCTTCACCGTAAGGCTCTTGTTGGTTCCGAAACGGCCAGAATAAGTCAACTGAGCATTGGCCTGCTGGTTCAAGATGGTTTCCGCATCGAGAGCCTTATCTTTACGGATACTCTGGCTAGAAACAAAGGAGCCGGAGCCACTCAAGGTCTGCTTGCCATCAGGAGTCAGATTCTGGTTGTGGGTAAAGCGAATATCGTAGCCGCTATTGGCCATATCGAATTCTTCGAGATACGCCGTATAAGACACATTTCCGTCCAGTACGTAGCGTTTCTTGTAACGCACTTCCCCCGTCAAGGTAGAACGTTCGAAACGGGCCTCATCACCTTCGATAATGTCTCCCTTGAGCGTTGCATCCCAATAGTCGTTTGCGGCATAATAGAAGCCAAGATTACTCATGTAATACCCCTGCTTCTGGTCGCCACCGAACTTGGGAGTCAAAAGACCCGACTTACGTCCACTCTTCAACGGAGCCACGATCATAGGCAGCACCGCCACAGGCACATCGGCAATATTCAGCACCACCGGACGCGCGGTAATCGTCTCTTTAGGCTTCACCACCATGCGCCGTCCGTAGAAATAGAAGTGCTGGTGAGTGGAATCGTTACAGGTACTGAAGTCGCCACGGGCAATCTGAATTCTCTGGTCCGGCAGCCTGCGCACTTCCATGCCGTTCAGCTGCTGGTTGTCTTGATAAGTCGTAGCGTAATAGATTTCGCCAATGCGACTTTTCATATTGTACTTGAGCCGCATACCCGAAAGGGAGGGGTTCTTGGTTTCGCGCAATATGGGGTCGCCTGTAGCCGCCAAAATGCTGTTTTCCTGATCGAACAAAATGGTGTCCGCATCCAGGGTTGCAGAGCGGTACTTGAGCTGGGCGCTGTTATTCAGATTAAAGGTGGACTTGTCCACATCGTAAACCAAGTCCACTGCACGGTATTCAATGGTATCTACACCGGTCGTGTCATTCATCCAATCCACTTCGGTGGTATCTTCTTCGACCTGTTCCCGTTCTTCCAGTTCAAAACGAGTCATCTCCTGGCCGAAAGCGGTCGGAGCGGCGATGGCAAAAATCCATAATGCCAAAAAAGCCCACAGAAGACGATGGGTTCTAGATAAAATCACGTCGCGGCAAATATAGGAAATTAAGGCTCCGACGACACACCTTTGCAAGCCGAAGGCAAAGCAATCCAAATCAAATAGAAAAAGGACTCCCCGCTTCAGGTTCGGCAATACAAAAAAGGAGCCCGAAGGCTCCTTATTAATTTGTTGTAATTCCTTTGATTACTTCAACACGGCGTTCTTGCCAGAGACAGAACCGTTATGGTCGATACGGACAAGATAACGACCGCTGGGGATATTTTCGCCATTCCAGCGAAGCGTATTGAAGCCCGGCTGAGCATTTTCGGCACGGAGCGTTGCCACTTCGGCACCATCGGAATTCAAGATGGTAACAATCGCAGTACCGGCAGACTTGAGGTCAAAGCTGATAGCCTTGCGGGTAAAGCCCTTGAGCTTTGCAGAAGCCGGCTTAACGCCATTGTTCATCTTCGGGGACGGAGCGAATTCGTTCACGCGTTCCACATAAATGCCGTTCAAGTTCGTGGCCTTCACCTTGGCATCAGAAGCAACCAGCGAGCCCTGTTGGAGCACAGCCACCAACTGCTTATTGTTGCTTTCAGTTGCGCTAGCGTAAGTTTCAAGTTCCTGGGCATTGAATTCAGCCTTGTTGTACCAGGATTCCACCTTGGCGCTTTCCAAATCCTTTACGGTAATCTGGGCGCGACGGATCGTGGCCGTGTAGGTTTCGCCTTCGCTCACGTAGGTGATTTCCAGCGGCTTGTTCACTTGACCGCGAAGCATGGACTTGGATTGTTCAATATCATTACCCTTGAGGCTCACACCGTCGACAGCGGTAATCACGTCACCAGCCTGAATCTTGGTTTCGGCAGCGGGAGTACCCGGAATAACTTCGGCAACCTTGACACCGTCGCCGATCTGATAAATGGTCACACCGATACCGCCGAATTCTTCGTCGGCCATAATCGGAGCAGCAAGCATAGCTGCAACAAGAGAAGCCTTGATAAACTTGTTCATAGGAACTCCTTATAAATTCTATACGCTCTAAATATATAATAATTAATCGTTTCGGCAACTCCAATCGTCTAGATTATTCTAAAATCAGTCTCATTGGAGCAAAATGTCGAAAAAAAACGTTAAAATACGCCCCTATTCGAACATGGTGCCTTCATTTTCGTCTTCAGCGCCATCATCGTAGTCTTCCATGGACTTTCCGTCGCCAGGGACGATAATCAGGCCGAGAGTCACCGGGTCGCCCTTCATGTTCAAATAGGCTTCCAGGTAGAGGTTGGTCGAAAGGCGAAGCAGGCGGAGATCCAGCATGGTACCGCCCTTGTGGATGCTTTTCGGATTCAGGTTGAAGAAAAGGAACTTCTTGTTGATGTATTCAAAGCGATCCTTTTCGTAGTTGATAGACCATTCGGAATTGCCGTCGTTTTCTTGACGGTAGGTGCAGCGGTCATTGTCGATATCGCACTCGAAACTGGCGCTTTCATGATAACGTTTGTTCCATTCGCGACTGAACGCACAAGACTGCACGCGGCCAGCCCCGTTGCGTTGCTTGTTCAGCTGATCGTTGATGACCACATAATCCATCTTCTGGTTTTTCACCTGTTCGTAGACATTCATCAAAATGATGTACGCTTCGATATCCTTGGGGCATTTACCCGTCAGGTTCACATCTTCGTGTGCCTTCAAAAGAGTCTGTTGCAAGTCCACATCAATGGCGTCCGGAATTTCGCTTTCCTTGATTTTATCGAGAACTTTCTTGGGCGGCACAAAGACCACCTTGTCACCTTTCTTGATGGCATAGCCCAACTGGTCGCGCACGTAATCCAAGCACTGCTGCACGTGGATATGCACCGTATTGGATCCGCCAGACACAAAGTCCACACCAATTCGTATGTTCCATTCGCCAGCAGTATTACCCGCATTCTTGTCGATTTCACAGAAGGGGTCTTCACGAATACCGTCAATAAAAATGACTTTTGCATTAAGCTTGGTCACAAGAGAGGCTTCTTTATCGAGAGCACCCCCCAGGCTCCAGAAATTCGGGTTCAGGCGAAGCACTTCGGCAAAGGCCTTGTCACCATCGAGAGCAGGCAAAAGAGAATCGTTGCGAGCATTTTTTTCCTTGAGAAGTTCGGAATATTCCGTCACAACGGTCATATTACTAAAACCGTTACGTTTTGCAGGTTCAGGCATCGCCTGCGCAAACGACACCGCCAAAATGCAAATCAAAGCAAACAAAGAAACTTTTTTCATACGTAGAATAAAATACAAAAATTAAAGCTTTAAATCTGCCAAATTCATTAGATGCGGAATACGGTAATCCACCCAATTGGGGGTATCGGTAGTCGGATTCACGAAAATTGTGGTCCAACCTCGACGATGTGCCGGTTCCAGGTTACGGAGCGAATCTTCGAGCAGCACGATTTCCTTTGGATTTTCGGGATAGGCAACACCCATACCAGCAAGCTTTTCGACAAGCCATTTTTCCATTTTCACATAGGCACTGTCGTGGGGTTTTCCAATCCAGTCTAGCTGTTTCAGGTCAAATACACCATCGATTGCTGAATCAATACCCATGTGCGCCATCCCAGCCTCGCTCCAGTCGTGGCGACCGTTCGTAAAAACGAAATGCGGACCTTTCAGGCTCTGCAGCAAGGCCAATTTTTCGGGAGCTTTCTTGGGATAAATCAAGTATTCGGGCTCATGAATGAAGTCGAAAAAATCGTCGGGATCCGTATTGTTCATGGCCATAAGCCCGGCAAGAGTCGTCCCAAACCGTTCCAGGTAATCAGTACGAATCTTGTGAGCCGATTCAAAATCGCCCCCCACCGTCTTTTGCACAAACAACGAAATGCGGTGGTCCAGCGAATTGATGACACACCGTTCCTCGGTTCCGTATAAGGTCAGGTCGTAATCGAACAGCCAAACCATACGGACTTAATATCCCATGGCAAGACCGCCAATCTGGCGCGCCAGGTAAGTGGCGTAGTTATCCGTCATACCGCTCACGAAGTCAAGCACCTGATGATAGGCTTCAGCCACCGTCACACTCTGGCCAATTTTCGCCTGACCAATCAGGCGCACAATGCGATCAGCGCGGTAAGAATTGTTTCCGTTCAAGCGGTAGTCGTAAACGCCGTTGATAAAGGCATCGAGCACAGTGGCAAGCGTCGTGTAGCTACCGACTTCGAGTTCGGTCTTGCGACGGTCCGGGTAAATGCGTTCCACGCCGAGGCGCTTTGCAATGCGGATACCTTCCATTACATCGGAACGGGAAAGGTTCGTCAAATGCTTGACACGCTCCCCTGCCATGATTTCTTCGTAATGGTTCACAAAGGTGATGGCCACATCGTCAATCAAGTTCTGGATGGCGCGGCCACGCACACTACTCAAGAAGTCGCGGAAATTCTGGCCGTTTTCCTGGAATTCGCGGTCAATATCCACATCGGGGCCGCACAGATAGCTGAACATGCCACGCACATCGCCGTAGCTCAAAATGCCTAGTTCAATGGCGTCTTCTACATCCAAGATACTGTAGCAAATATCGTCGGCGGCCTCCATCAAATACACCAGCGGGTGGCGCACCCATTTGCCGGTTTCCACTTCGGGAATGCCAAGCGTGTATGCCGTAACGCGGTAAAGGTCTGCTTCGGTCGCAAACAAACTTGTCGGAGAACCGAACTTGGCAAGCTGCGGATACTTGATCATGGCGCCCAAAGTCGCATAAGTGAGTCGCATGCCACCATCCAAAAAGTGGTATTCCAGCTTGCTCAAAATGCGGTGACCTTGTGCGTTGCCATCAAAATTTTCAAAGTCGGCAATTTCGGTTTCGCTCAAATCGCGGAGCGGTGCAGAATTGCGATTCTTGCGGAACCATTCACGAATGGCGGCTTCACCGGCGTGGCCAAAAGGCGGGTTGCCGATATCGTGCGCCAAGCATGCGGATTGTACAATCGTTCCGAAGTGGTATTCGTTGATATACTTGGGCAGATACTTTTTAATCAGGTGGTACACCGTAATGGCAAGGCTTCTGCCCACACTCGAAACTTCGATACTGTGCGTAAGGCGGCTATGCACGTGGTCGTTCACCGAGAACGGATGCACCTGAGTCTTACGGCCAAGGCGCCTAAATGCCGTCGAAAAAACAATGCGGTCATAATCGCGGTGAAAATCAGAACGGTTCGGGTCCAAATCGGCGGGGTGCCCGTAACGCGTCGCAGAAAGCAAAGTATCCCATTGAAGCATGGGCAAAATATAGATAATTAGTAGGCAGAAATTCGCCGAGAGCGATACGTAAGCAGGGCTATCACAATCAAATCGGCCAGCACAAATGCGGCAAGCCAAACCACAGAGTTGCTCTGGAATCCGTAACTATGCAAACCTACGCCAAGCAAGTTCACGCCGAACCAGCAAAGGAATGTCACAATGACGTTAAAGCAATTCATCAGCGCAAAGTCACGGGCAGACACCAATTTTCCCGCTCGCAAGTGGAGGCCTAGCATCGCCCAAAGAATCACAAACAAGGCGCCACATTCCTTAGGGTCAAAGCCCCAAAAGCGACCCCAGGCAAAATCAGCCCAAACGCCACCAAGGAGTGTTCCAAGAACCGTAAATACGGCACCAAAAATAAGCGTCGCATACATCAACGTATAAAGCGGCGTCAATTTCGCCCCACGGTACAGAACCAAGTGGGCAACCACCCCCGACAAAATCATTCCCGCAAATCCAAGCGCAATCGTAAACACATGAACCGTCAAGAACACCGATGAATTCAGCATGGCTGAAATCGGTTGGAACGTATCACCCGGTTCCAATACGAACTTGGAAAAGAACAGAAGTGCAGCCGCCATCAAGGTTACAGGAATCATCAAGGTATAAGTACGACGCTTGCAGAATACAAATGCCCCTGATTCAAAGGCCACAAGCATCAAAGCCACCAACAATACAATTTCATATAAACTAGACATCGGCGGACGCCCCGCAATATAGGCACGCAAGGCAAGCATCACAAGCAAAATCACAGTAGCAACCATGCACAATACATTAGCCACTGCATCTAGCTTTAAGGATCGGAAAACCACATTCAAGGACGCCAGTATACCAGCCAACAACGCCAGTACAAAAGCCCACAAGGCAAGATTCAGCCGATGGTACAATACTTCGGCCTTAAGCCTACGATAGTTTATATCGGAGTGGGTCAGGGAGTTTTTCGCAACAATCGAAAAAGCCGACCGATCCGCAACGGACTCATACAGCAATACATTGGAATACAGCCGCCGCATTTCGGCAGTCGCCGGGTGATCATCGTTACGGGTTGCATAAAGTTTAAGCATGTCTTTCAACGGAGATAATTCCGCGTAACTCACATACCTTTTTTGTTGCGGCAAATGGAGAATTACGGAAACATCACTACGAAGCACCTTGAATATGGAATACTGCCTAGCCTCTTCGGGCGCCAACAGGATTTTCCGCACCACATCGGCTGCCGCAAGCTTCTTATACTTCACATGGCCGCTAAGTTCATCGAGGAATCCGCGAGAAAAAGAATCAAAAGGGCGCACCGAAGATTCTACCAAGACAGGGGTATCCGAGTGCAGAGCCTCCCAAATCGGAATAGGACGTGCAGAGGCATGAGAATCCACCGGCAAAGCCACAAGTATCAGGGCAAACGGCAGCGCCTTAAGTCCAGACACAGTTTGAGATTTTTGTTTACTGCGAACCTTCACTATATAGTGAATCAGCGCCCCCAAAAAGAACAGCACCATAAACGCATAGGGTACAAAACGCAAGGGATCATAAGTTGCCTTGTATAAATCCACCGAGGTTCCCATGACACCATCTACCCTGCCGTGATAATGAACCGAATAGACGTATTCACTTTCATCGACATCCACCGGAGTCACTCTCAAGCTGTCATCGACAGCGAAATAAGAAACAGACGCATTAGCAATCGACACATCGCGATACCCGTTGTATTCCCGTTTGATTTCGCTTTCGGCAACACCGCCTACAAGCAAGACCAGCAAACCAATATGCATTAGCCATAGGCCTACATTTTTTAACCCACGAGGCATGCGGAACAGGAGCGACGCTATTACATTCACAGCCGTCAATACAGCAAGGCCTTTAAACGCCGGCAGCGGAATCACGCCCAAAATCCAAAGGAAATAGCTATCAAAAAAGCGGTCCACCGCAACCGATGTGGGCACCCCTGCAGATTCGGCATTTACCTGGGCCAGCACGCCCCAAAAAGTCAAAAGCAGAAAAGCCACAAGAAGCGCGGCAGTCAGTTTCAGAGACGAAAGACGAAAAACGAGGGACGAGATCTTTTTCATCGTGTAGATGCCTCGACCCAAACAAATTTAGACGCATCTAGGCGCTGTTCACCATCAAAGCGGTACGCCACCAAGCGACCGTTTCCACGGTAACCTGCCACACTAAAGTCCAAACAGCACACGTTATCGCGAATCAGCTTCGGAAGGCCCGTCAACCAATAATGGCCGAAAAACACGGGGCGTTCCTGTTCGCCGTAATAGCTCCTTGCACGAACCTGCGGCAAAACATCCGCCTGCACATCCATGGAGACGCCCGGTTGGAAGCACAGTTCCCGAAAGCTGGCCTTTGCCGGATTCACCCACCAGGCAATGCGGGTCTTGACGCGACGCACACCCTCGGCATCGGTGAAATGTTCACCCTCGGGCAACGGCATCTCCGGGCCCTTCAAGAGGGTACTCATAGGCAAGAAAAGGCTGTCCTCGTATTCAAAATTTTCATCGTTAGCCCGGGCAATCAGCTCGTCAAAATTACCGTCGGCAAAGCACGTGATATTTTCGCACCTCAAGGCATCCACGGCAGCCCCGTCGAAGCAGGCATGCTGTGCCCTAAAGGAATCTGTTTCCAAGTATATCGGCAGGGTCTTGATAAATTCTAGAGCATCCAGAAATTCCTGCTTGCGGCCTACAAAATCGCTTACCGTCCGTGAATGAATCGCCATCTTGTTGAAGCTGTGTTCGCGAAGGTAGCAATCCTTCATCTTTTTTAAGAAATGGCCACCACCGGCGCCATTTCTTTGCCAGAAGGAAAGCATGTTGAATTCGTGGTTTCCCATGAGGGCAACGGCGGTTCCCGCATCCCGCATGGCACGTACCAGGTTCAATGTTTCACGCACCTTGGTGCCACGATCTACATAATCGCCTAAAAATACCACCGTACGTTCATTCCCTGGATAACGGTAGGCACCATTCGATTCCACGTAACCCAACTTTTCTAGCAGGGCACGCAGCTCGTCACAATGTCCATGAACATCACCGATAAAATCCAAGGAATTCGTCATGTCCCTAATATAACTAATGCAAATAAAATTATCTTTGCACAGAAGAACCAGCTCATTATAAATATGAACATTTGGGAACTGCTTACATCCGACAAAACCCAGGGCTTTATCAAAGAAGCCTTTGTCCGCAAGATGGACGCCCTTCAAGTGTCAACCCGTCTGAACAAAGACGGCTACAGCAACGAAGACCGGGCCACCATCATGGACTACATGGCACTTGTTCCCAGGTTCCGCGAAAAGTTCTTTAGCGAATCGGAGCGAAAGGACAAATTCCTGCTCTGCGACAAGCTGGCCCTGGAGCAAAGTACCGCCCAGGATATTGGCCGCTGGAAAGCAAACCTCTGGCCAAGCGAAGGTACTGTAAACGATTTATGCTGCGGCATGGGCGGCGACAGTTTCTTTTTGCCCCCAACCCTTAAGGTGACCGGCATAGACCTGGACGAAAATCGTCTAGCCATGTACCGCTACAACTTGCAGGCATTCGGCAAAAATGTCGATACGCATTGTGCCGATGTCCGAAAAGTCGCCAACAGCAACGATTCCGCAGACAGCAAAGCAGATTTTTTCACAATAGACCCCGCCCGTCGCGCTTTGGAGGGCGAAAACCAGCGGGACCTGCGCAACCTGACGCCCACGCTTGAAGAAGTTGTAGAAATCAGCAAACACTACAAGGGCGGTATGGCAAAGCTTCCGCCCGGCTATCCCCCAGCAGAAATTCCCGATGAAACCGAGATTATATATATAGGCGGACACAGTGACTGCCGCGAATGCCTGGTGCTTTTTGGAGAACTGGCCAAGAATCCTGACACGGTCCAAGCCGTTATCGTAAACAAGGCGGGCGAAACCCTTGCTGAATGGAGGCGCAAGCGCGACCGTTCAATCGAAACATTGGACGACGAGCTTCAAGAAAAGCTGGATAAGAACGACGCCCTCGAAGGCAAAGATCGCACCTACCGCACCGCCTCAAGCAAAAGCGACCTTCCGCTCGGCGAACTGGGCAAGTATCTTTCGGAACCGGCGCCGGTACTCATTCGTAGCCACCTTTTCAATGCGGTCGCCCTCACCAACGACACCAACGCCCGCCTGATTTCAGAAGGAATCGCTTACGTAACCAGCGAAAAGCCACTCCCCGCACCAGGATTTTCTTGCTACGAAGTACTGGCGCACGCCGAAATTGCAACAGGCGCCGTCCGCGCCATGCTCAAGGAACATGATGTCGGCAAAATCACTCTCAAGCTCCGCGGCGTAAAGCTGGACCCTGATGCAGAAATCAAGCGCCTTAAGCCCAAGGGCAAGAATTCCGCCATTCTCTTTTACACCCGCGCCCTCGGCGAAAAAATCGCCATACTCGCAAGGAAGCTCTAAATATGTCCGTTAAACTCGAAGAATCCTGGCTCAAACTGCTCGCCGACCAATTCGAACAGCCTTATTTTAAACAAATTAAAGAGAAGCTCTTGCAAGAAAAGGCAGAGCATCATGTAGTCTACCCGCCGGGATCCAAAATCTTCGCTGCACTGGACTTTTGCCCCGTAGACAAGGTGAAAGCAGTCATTATCGGACAAGACCCTTACCACAACCCGGGCCAGGCTCACGGGCTTTGCTTCTCGGTGCCCCTGGGAATCGAACCGCCGCCATCCCTGATTAACATTTTCCAGGAACTCCACGATGACTTGGGCATTAACCCGCCACCCCACGGGAATCTGGAAAGCTGGGCACACCAGGGAATCCTCTTGCTGAACGCCTCCTTGACAGTTCGCGCCCACATGGCGGCAAGCCACGCCGGAATCGGTTGGCAACAGTTCACCGACACCATCATCAAGCGCTTGTCCGAAACCCGAGAAAACCTGGTGTTTTTGCTTTGGGGCAGTTTTGCCATCAAAAAACAGGATCTCGTGGCGAAAAACCGCGGCCACCTGATTTTAACGGCCCCCCACCCAAGCCCTCTTTCGGCCTACCGAGGTTTCTTTGGATGTAAACATTTCAGCAAGGCCAACGAATATTTAATCAGTAAGGGGCTGGAACCCATCGACTGGAGCATCAAGTAGCGCCGCGCCAGTCTAATTTTCTATATTAAACAGTATGAATCGCAAGAATACTTTTGGCCGTTTACTGCTTTTTATTTTTCTTGGCCTAATTATCGGCGGAATCCTTGGCGAGTGCCTCGGTACGCTGTTTGGCCAACTCGGCGAACTGATGAACGCAGGTGGATACAACAACGTGGTCCACAACTTCTTCGTTTCATCGTTCAACTTTAACATCGGTTTTGTTGACAGGCCCGAACCGGTTGTTCTTGACCTGTACCTCGTCAAATTTGCCTTTGGATTTGGCATCAAGCTGAACGTGGTCAGTGTCATCGGCATGGTTCTCGGCATCTACATCATGAAATGGTCCGGAGAAAGGTAATGTTTACTATTGACGAACTTCAAGCCAAGCTCGCTGGCGGTGCCACCGCCGTTTCGCTCGCAGAAGAATCCCTCGCAAAGATTGAATCTACCAAGAATTTAAACGCCTACATTAGTGTTTTGAACGAACGCGCCTTGCAGAAGGCCGCCGAATCCGACAAGCGTCGTGCCGAAGGCAAGACTCTCGGAGCCCTCGACGGTATTCCGGTTGCAGTCAAGGACAACATGTGCATCGAAGGCACCCGCACCACGGCCGCGTCCAAGATTCTTGAAAATTTTGTGGCCCCCTACACCGCCACCGCTATCGAAAAACTCGAAGCCGCCGGTGCAATCATCGTGGGCAAGACCAACATGGACGAATTCGCCATGGGTTCGAGCAACGAGACCTCCTACTTCGGTAAGGTCATCAACCCGCTCGACGAATCCCGCGTTCCGGGTGGTTCCAGTGGCGGTTCGGCCGTAGCCGTGGCCAGTGGCACGGTCGCCTGTGCGCTCGGCTCCGACACCGGTGGATCTATTCGTCAGCCCGCCGCCTGCACAGGCGTTGTGGGCTTAAAGCCCACCTACGGCCGTGTTTCCCGTTACGGCCTGTTGGCTTACGCTAGCTCTTTGGACCAGATTGGCCCCTTCGGTTCTACCGTTAAAGATACCGCCACATTGCTCGGCGCTATCTGCGGTATCGACCCGCACGACAACACCACCAGCACTCGCCCGACCGAAGATTTTACCGCAAAGCTCGACGCCGGCGTCAAGGGCAAGGTGATCGGCGTCCCGAAGGAATACTTCGGCGAAGGTCTCGACGCCGAATGCAAGGCCGCTATCGAAGGCATGCTGAAGAAACTCGAAGCCGAAGGCGCCACCCTCAAGGAAATCAGCCTTCCGCACATCAGCTACGCTGTGTCCAGCTACTACATCATTGCAACAGCCGAAGCAAGTTCGAACCTTTCACGCTACGACGGCGTTCGCTACGGCTACCGCAGCAAGGAAGCCCGCAAGCTCTTTGACCTGTACGCCAAGTCCCGCAGCGAAGGCTTCGGCAAGGAAGTCCAGCGCCGCATCCTCCTCGGAAGCTACGTGCTTTCCGCAGGCTTCTACGATGCCTACTACGTGCAGGCCCAGAAGGTCCGTCGCCTGATTACCGACGACTTCAACAAGGCATTCGAAAGCTGCGACGTGATTGCAAGCCCCACGATGCCGGGTCTCCCGCTCAAGTGCGGCATGAACGAATCCGATCCGATGGCCGTTTACCTCAGCGACATCTACACCGTAAGCCTGAACCTTTCCGGCTTACCGGGAGTGAGCGTGCCGTGTGGCATGGCCGGCGGACTCCCCGTGGGTCTCCAGTGGATCGGCAAGCCGTTTATGGAAGCCGACCTGCTCAGCGTCGCCGCTGCAACAGAGAAGCTTGCCAAGTGAGAGTCGCGCATTTCACAAATGCCGCAATTCTCGTTAAATTATACATCAAAAAACGCAGCCTAGCGAAGCTGCGTTTTCTTATTTAAAACTGCGCAACTGGAGTTTTGTCTATCATATGCAGAATCAGGTCTCGTAAAACATTTACCCAGTCATGTTCAATCACCATCTGGTCCGAACATTGGGATTCTTCCAGATAACCATAATCCAGCGGTTTCGCTGTTTTCACATCGTAAAAAGCGTACGAAGCCGATATATACACGCAATTATTATTTATGGTAGATCCAACATTCATGTCAACAGACGCCATATATGTAGAAGCCCCTTCCTTCACGCGAATTTTGGACTTCAATCGAATACTATCCAAAACCATATAAACATCGGCACTATCCGACATAGATTTCAGCACGGGAACACGAAGTTTTTCACCATCAACATCTTTTTCGGAGTAAGAAACAAGATCCTTGGAAATTTCACTGATCTTATAATGAGAGCTTGAATTGAACTTAAGCGTATTATCGACATTACTCAAAAACCACTCCGACATCTTTTTCATTTCTCCGGGCAGCATGAGAACATCCTTCTCACATATAGTCGTCCTTGCGCCCCCAGCTACATTAGCGTTTGTAAAATACCAAGGGAACATCGGGCAATTATCCTTTGTCGAATCTACGACAACAGGTGCAGTGAACACCACCTGCAAATTCGATGGTTTCGCCGTCCATGAAGCATCTTTGTGTTGCTTTGATCCCGAACAGCCAACAAAGGCTAGGCCAAGCAAAGCAAAAACAACGAACAAATTAACGACTCTCATTCTCAACTCCTTTTTTATGTAATTCTAAAAATTAGTTTGTTTAAATATAAAAAATCCGTCGCACTTGTATGCAACGGATTGAAATATTTCGAAAAGGCAACCCCGGGACTAGTCCGGGGTGACATTAAGCGCCTAATCTCCAGTGCGGTAGTTCGGAGCTTCCTTCGTGATGGTCACATCATGCGGATGAGATTCACGGAGGCCTGCGCCCGTAATACGGACAAACGTAGCCTTCTTGTAGAGTTCTTCGAGGTTAGCAGCACCGGCATAACCCATGGCAGAGTGGATACCGCCAATCAGCTGGTAAACGGTGTCGCGGAGCGGTCCCTTGTAGGGCACGCGGCCTTCGATGCCTTCCGGAACGAACTTGCGCGGTTCCTGAACGCCACCCTGGAAGTAACGGTCAGCAGAGCCAGCCTTCATGGCGCCGAGAGAGCCCATGCCGCGGTAGCTCTTGTAGCTACGGCCATCAGCGAGAATCACTTCGCCCGGAGCTTCTTCGGTACCG